>Ga0163144_10000028_pt1 | contig 317028 bp, 287 predicted proteins | sample OliLak19BULKMAT1_FD_123175 | JGI IMG/M metagenome (GOLD analysis project Ga0163144, IMG submission 123175) | Freshwater microbial mat bacterial communities from Lake Vanda, McMurdo Dry Valleys, Antarctica - Oligotrophic Lake LV.19.BULKMAT1 | ecosystem: Environmental > Aquatic > Freshwater >... | reverse complement strand
TGAATATCTCTAAGGCGCGACCGTGGATCCAATATTCACCGGACCCGAGAAAATCGGGGCTTTGCTCGCGGTCGCCCTCACCGTCCGGTTGGGAAAACCAGACCGTTCTAACTAACAAACACGGGTGAACCTGTGCTCGGGTAGGCCCCGCTGTGCCGACTGCACACTGGCTCGCCCACAGTCTACACGCTTCCGAAGCCGAGCCGGGCAGCAGTTGCAACGGCCTAATCCTTCCGGTCCGGGTCCGAGCCGGATCCAGGCGATACGGATTGGCGCACTGGTCCGAGCACTACGAAAACCCTGAAAGTGCGCAACCGATATGAAATAGTTCGTTTGGTTCCGCCCCACTATGGCCGCGGCCGTAAGCGAGCAGGCACACCGCACGCCACTCCTCGGACCTCATGCTGGTAAAATGCCCTCTTGACCAAACTCACACGAAATCAGGTCCGCGGATTCTGGGCCGCTTGGGGCGGCTGGGCGCTCGACGGCATGGATGCCTTCATCTACGCCCTCGTGATGACGCCCGCCCTCAAGGAACTGCTGCCCGCTTCCGGATACGCCAACGACAAAGCCACAATTGGCTTCTATGGCGGCCTGCTCTTCGCGCTATTCCTCATCGGTTGGGGATTCGCCTTTCTCTGGGGACCCATCGCCGACCGCTTCGGCCGCGTCAAGACGCTGATGGCGACGATCCTCTGGTATTCACTGTTCACCTTTCTCGGTGCGTTTGCCACCAACGTCTGGATGCTCGCCGCGTTTCGCTTTCTTGCCGGCATCGGCATCGGCGGCGAGTGGACACTCGGTGGCATTTTCGTCGCGGAAGAGTGGCCCGAAGAGCGGCGCGCAAAAGGCGCTGCTTGGATGCACACTGGCTATTACGTCGGCACGCTGCTGGCCGCGATCCTCAACTACACGGTTGGCGCAGAGTACGGATGGCGAGTGATGTTCGCTATCGGCGGTACGCCTGCGCTACTCGTCGCGTTCATCCGTCACGGCGTCGCGGAACCGCAGCGCTGGAGGGACGCGAAGAAGCCCGCGGCGACAGCAGCCTTCTTTCAGTTGTTTGGCAAAGAGTACGGCCGCCGCACGATCCTGAATTCGCTCTTCCTGTTGATCTCGATGATCGGACTCTGGGCCGGATCGGTGTACGTCCCAACGTCGATCACCGAACTCGCCAACAAACAAGGGCTCGACCCAGCGAGCGTCACGCGACTCGCCTCGTCCGGCGCCGCAATCTTATCGATTGCCACCGTCCTCGGATGCCTTTTGCTGCCCTATCTCGCCGAAAAGTTCGGACGTCGCATCACCCTCGGCATCTACTTCGCGTTCATGTTCGTCTTCATCGAACTCGCCTTTCGCTACTTCTTCTACCAACCCGACGGACTCTACGGGTTCCTCGTCTGCCTCTTCTTCTTGGGCTTCGGAGGCGCGAACTTTGCGGTCTACACGCTCTGGCTGCCGGAACAGTACCGCACCGAATGCCGCGCCTCCGCTTTCGCTTTTGCGACCTCTTCTGGACGCTTCATCGCCGCGGGGGTGACGTTTCTGGTAGGCGCGGGCGTGTCCAAATACGGCAGCATCGGGACACCCGTCGCGTTCACCTCTTTTGCCTTCCTCTTGGGCTTGCTGTTGCTGCCCTGGGGCGAGGAAACCAAGGGCAAAGGTTTGCCGGAATGAATCTCACCAATCTCTTCGATCTCTCACTCACCGCTCGAAGCAGCGCGGAAGCACTCGATTTTCGCGGCAAGACTTACACGTTTGCCGATATCGACGCGCGCTCGAATCGCATGGCCCACTTGCTGCTTGCCAAAGGATTCACTAAGGGCGATCGGCTGTGCGTCCACCTCGCCAACTGCATCGAGATGATCGATCTGTTTCTCGCTTGCGTGAAAACCGGGGTGATCTTTGTGCCGGTGAACATTTTGTACAAAGACCGCGAGACAGCGCACATCCGCGCGGATGCGGATCCGAAGGCGTTTCTCACTCCTGTCGAGGCTTCGGACTGGGCAGCGGAAGCGGAACACCAGGACGCCGATCGTCCGCGCGTCACGCTCGATAACGACACCCCGGCGGGCATCGTCTATACGTCGGGAACGACGGGCCAGTCGAAGGGCGCCGTGCTCACACACGGCAACTTTGCAGTGAACGCGGTGAACATTGTGACGTCGTGGCAGATCGATTCGCGCGACCGGTTCCTGCTGGCACTGCCGCTATTTCATGTCCACGCACTTGGCAACGGCATTCATGCGTGGCTCGTGAGTGGATGCCGCACGCGCCTGCTGGAGCGCTTCGAACACCAGAAGGCAACCGCCGAGTTCCTGGACTTTCAACCAACCCTGTTCTTCGGCGTTCCGACAATGTACGTTCGCCTTTTGGACTTCGACGACGCTACCGCCGCAAAGATCGGCGAAAAGATGCGGCTCTTCGTTTGCGGAAGCGCGCCACTGCCTGCGCAAACATTAGAGGACTTTCGCGTCAAGTTCAACGGCCACACGATTCTCGAACGCTACGGCATGAGCGAAACGTTGATGAACATCGGCAATCCTTATGCTGGCGAACGCCGCGCGGGCAGCGTGGGCATCCCATTTCCTGGCGTTTCAGTTCGCGTAGTCGACGGCGAACTGCAACTGAAGGGTGGCAACCTGTTTGCGGGATACTGGCGGAGACCTGAGGCGACCGCGGCGTCGATGACCGATGACGGCTACTTCAAGACTGGCGACATGGGTGAGTGTTCGCCTGACGGTTACTACACACTGTCTGGACGCAAAAGCGATCTCATCATCTCAGGCGGCTTCAATATCTATCCACGCGAGATCGAGGAGTTCCTGCAGGATCAGCCGGGGGTTGACGAGGCCGCCGTGGTGGGGATCCCCGATCGCATCCGTGGCGAACTGCCCGTGGCCTTCTTTGCGGGCGATGCCGACCCTGCCGTGCTGGAAGAGGCCTGCCGGGCGGAACTCGCGTCATTTAAAGTCCCCAAGCGGTTTGAACGCATCGAAAGGCTACCGAGGAACGCCATGGGTAAGGTTGTGAAAAACTTACTGCGAAACCCTAATTCCCCGGTGACGTCAAAGGTGTAGACTGGAATCATCGGGAAACGCATCCCGCAAGGAGGCGGTGTCTTCAAAATGGCATCACGCGCACGTTCGTACATTTGGGCCGTTCTGACTGTCGTGCTTTGTTCGCTTGTGGGCGGCCTGTTCGGCCCCGCGACCGAAGTCGCCGCTGCCGCGAGCACAGGTGAAGACGATATCGCCATCACGCTGAAATCGTTTTCCAAGGTTTATAGCGCCATTGAAGAGAACAACGCCACCAAGGTGGATCCCGACAAAGCCATCTACAACGGCGCCGTTCCCGGCATGCTCCGCACGTTGGATCCGCACTCCAATTTCTTCGATCCTCGCGCGTTTAAGCTCCTTCGCGAAGACCAGCGCGGACACTACTACGGTGTCGGCATGCAGGTCGGTCCGAAGAACAATAAGACACAGGTCATCGAGCCGTTCACTGGCTCCCCCGCCTACAAGGCCGGCATCCGCCGCGGCGATATCATCGCCGAAGTCAACGACAAGAAGACCGATGGACTGACCACCACCGAAGTCGCTGACCTGCTGAAGGGTCAGCGCGGAACTCCGGTGCAGATCAAGGTAGAGCGTCAGGGCGTCGAAAAACCGCTCGCCTTCAACCTGATCCGCGATGAGATTTCGCGCAAGAGCGTTGGCGAAGGCTTCTGGCTCCGCCCCGGCATCGCGTATGTCGATGTCAACAGCTTCAACGAAAACACCAGCCGCGAGATGGAAGACGAACTCAAGAAGCTCGGCGAAAGCACGATCAAAGGCTTGGTTCTCGATCTGCGCGGCAACCCCGGTGGACTCCTCAACGAAGGCGTCGAAGTCGCCGGACACTTCCTCAAGAAGAATGAGGTCGTCGTGAAGCATCGCGGACGCACTTCCCCGGAACGCCCCTATCAGGCGCGTCGCGGCGGTGGCGCGGGCAAAGACTATCCGGTCGTCGTGCTCGTCGATCGCTCGTCGGCCTCGGCTGCGGAAATCGTGGCGGGCGCATTGCAGGATCATGATCGGGGTTGGATTCTCGGTGAGAACACCTTTGGCAAAGGCTTGGTGCAAACCGTCTATCCTCTCAACGAAGATACTGGCCTCGCGCTTACGACTGCGCATTACTACACGCCCAGCGGACGCCTCATTCAGCGCGATTACTCGAGCATCAGTTTTGTCGAGTACTACTATCACAAGAACCTCGAGACCAAAAATACGGCGGACGTGAAGATGACCGACGCCGGTCGCACCGTCTACGGCGGCGGTGGTATTGCGCCAGACGAGAAGTTTACGGTTCCGAAGTACGACAAGTTTCAGATCGAGTTCCTTCGCAAGAACGCGTTCTTCAACTACACGCCGAAGTTCTTCGCCGACCGCGGTGACTCGAAGCTGCCGCAGGGTTGGGTTCCCGATCTGAATATCCTGAACGATTTGCACAAGTTTGCCTTGGACAGCAAACTTGAGTTCACGGAGGCCGACTGGGCTTCGCACAATGACTGGCTGAAGCAGGAACTTCGCCGCGAGTTGTATATCACGGCTTTCAATAAGGAAGCTTCCGAGCGTGTCGGTATCGAGAACGATCCCACCGTGATCAAGGGGATCGAAGCGATGCCCAAGGCGAAGCAGTTGTTGGAATCGGCGAAGAAGCTGATCGTGCAGCGCCTGGAACAGCCTCGCGAAAGATAAGACGGCCTTATCGACAAGCTGACGGAAAGGTCCAATGGTAGCGACCTTCCGTCAGCCGAGTCGTTATCTCCCCAAATACCGGACGTCCACAAAGAACGGCGAGATGAGTTTAGAGTCTTTGCGTTGGCCTTCTATTGCGATTCCCAACCTCGCAGGACCGGGCTTCAAGCGCAGCGTCATCCTCACAACCGTATCGCCCGCCGTGACGAGTTGTTCCTGCGAGGCTGCCCCGATCCGCAACCGCGCTTTGCCTGCTTTTAGCGGCCCAGGATCTCCTGGGATCCCAAGCCGACTTGTGAATTCGTAGCGGCCCGCGCGCTTCACATCCACTTCCCAGTAGCCGTAGCCATCCGGCTCACTTTTGCGATATCTGGCCGCACGATTATGGTTCCATGGTGCCTCAGGCGCTCGAGGTCCCCGCAGTTCCTGCGACGTAAGCAGCACCGGATTCGCCAGCTTGTCACCTAACGGAATCGGCACGGGATCCTTCAGGCTCTGGGTCACATCCTTGAACCAGGCCTCATAGTCCGCGCGCATCCGTTTCACGATTTCCGGATGCTGTGACGCGATGTTCGTGCGCTCGCCCGGGTCGGCTTGCATATCGTATAACTCGGTTTCCTGCTCGCCGATCGCCTGCGTGTAACTCAACTCCTCGGTCTTCGCGGTCATCACGATCTTGAAGCGCTGCGTTCGGGCGGCGCAATGCGTAAAGAGGCGGGGTTCGTCAATGCCTGCGGGATCCGGTCGGCTCTGCTGGACGAACAAAGTCCGGTCAGGCCAGTCAGGCGACTTGGCCTGCAGCAACGGGCGCAGGCTGATGCCGTCTAGTTTAAGGCCGCCGGGCAATGGGACACCGCAGAGATCGAGCAAGGTCGGGAAGACGTCGATGTGCGCGGCGATTCGGTCGACGTCGACCGCCGCGGCAAGCGTGCCAGGCCACCGCATGAAGAACGGGACGCGGATGCCACCATCGTAGACCGACTCTTTTTGATCGCGCAACCCCGCATTGAACCGGTCGAGACCTATCAGCCCGTTGTCGCTCATAAACAAAACAATCGTGTTTTGTTCTAGAGACATTTGCGTCAACAGCCCGAGCAGCCACCCGACATTCTCGTCGAGATTCGCGATCATGCCATAGATGCGCGCAGCCTCGTCTGGAAGGCCGAGCTTGCGGTACGGCTCCGTGTAGGAATCGGCAACCTGCAGTGGACCATGTGGGACATTCGTCGGCAGGTAGAGAAAGAAAGGGTCATTGCGGTGCTTCTCGATGAAGCGCATCCCCTCTCGAAAGAAGACGTCGGTGCAATAGCCAGCGGTCTTTGCGACTCGTCCATTGCGAAACAGGACAGGATCGAAATAAGTGTTCGGTGCTGGATCCGCGATGCCGCCGATTGCTCCGTCGGTGTGCACGAGAGTCTCTTCAAAGCCTTGATCGGTGGCGCGCATTGGATAGTTGTCGCCGAGGTGCCACTTTCCAAACAGGCCTGTGCGATATCCGGCGTTGCGCAGCACTTCCGCCAACGTAACTTCGGTGGGGCGCATCTGCGCCAGGCCAACCCAGGTATCCACAATGCCAGTGCGATAGCTGTAGCGCCCGGTCATCAGACTCGCCCGTGTGGGCGAACAGAGTGGAGACGAATGAAAGTGCGTGAACCGCGTGCTCTCGCGATGCAGGCGATCGAGGTTTGGCGTTTTGAGATGGGGATTCCCGTGGCAGCCGAGATCGCCATAGCCCTGGTCGTCGGTGAGGATGAAGATGATGTTTGGCCGCCGCTTGGTGGAAGCGAACAGCGCGGTGGAAGCAAGAAAGGCTCTTCTGGAAAGCATCATGCCGCAGCCAACGGTTTGGTGCTGTCCACCAACAAAACGGAAACACCTAGCAAGAGGAATCCGCCAGCGCAGAGCCAGAAGATTTCACGCCAATCGCTGAAGTGGATCGCTGAAGCAAGAATCATCGGGATCACCTTGGCCACGGCCGAAGCGCCGAAGTTGCCCCACATGTTGCTCCATGCCATCGTGGATGCAACGTGCTTGCCTCCAATATCCTGCGCGAGTGCCCACACTGCGGGGTTTACGCTGTCACTGGCGAAGGCGACGACTCCGCAAGCCGCAGCCACCCCTATCGGATCCGTCAGAAGCGGGCACACCAGATAGGCAGCGACGCAGGTCGCGCTACCCATCAAAAACGGCAGCCTGCGGCCCCACTTCACTCCAAAGCGCGCCGTGAGGGTGTCGCACCACCAGCCTCCGAACAGCATGCCTCCGATGCCGAATGCCAGCGCGATCGATACATAACGGTTGGCGGTGACTCGATCCAAGCCGCGGACTTCGTGCAAATAGGTCGGGAGCCAAGTGATGAGAAACGCCCAGCCGATGTTGAGCCCGATCGACCCCGCATTGAAGAACCAAAGGCCTCGGTGGGTGAGCAGTGCTTTCCAGGGCCTGGCAGGGCTCGGTTTCGCGGGCGGAGATCCGGCGCGGATGAAGTCGCGTTCCGCATCGTCGGCCCACGGATGTTCCTCCGGACGGTCGCGAAACACTAGATAGGTTGCAAGCGCGAGGACGAGTCCGCTCGCGCCGTAGATCCACAAAACGGGTCGCCAGGTGCCCAATGTGGCAATTGCCGCTGCGGTGAGCCATAGAGCGAGAGAATTGCCGACACGGCCTCCAAAGGCGACGACGCTGTTGGCGCGTGCGCGCTGCGAGAAGGGGAACCAGCGCGTCACCAACAATCCGGATGCCGGATACGCGCCCGCTTCCGCAACGCCACAAGCCGCACGCACGGCGACGAGCGCGATGAGCCCGCCCATGAATCCCGTGAGCGCGGTGCAGGCCGACCAGGCCAGGATGTAGCTGACCAGCATTCGCCGCGGACCGAAGCGGTCGGCCAGATATCCCGCAGGCAACTGTCCCAAAGCGTAGGCGAAGAAGAACGATGCCATGATGTCGCCGGTGCGCTCTTTGCCGAGTCCGAGTTCCTGCTGAAAGCTCGCCGATTGGACGACGGCGCTCATGCAGATGCGGTCGAGATACAGCAAAAAGGCGTTCGCCGTGGCGACGCCTAACAGCGCGTACCGGACATTCGTCATTGGATGCTCTCGCGCGTCACTTCAGATTCTCGCGCAAAAACGCAAGGAAATTGCCGGAAAAGATGCCTTCGATTTGTTCGGGCGTGTAGCCGCGTTGGGCCAACGGTGCGACGAGCGTCTGTAGATCAGCGATGCTGTCGAGATCCATCGGCGTCTGCTCGGTGCCATAGCCGCCGTCGAGATCGGTGCCGATGCCAACGTGACGAGCGTTGCCCGCGATCTGGCAGATATGGTCGATATGCTCGCAGATCTTTTCCATCTTCAGGTTGAAATCCCGCGGCTTGGAACGCTTGTGGGCCCAACCGTGCACCATCATGATCGCATCGAACGCCATGCCGATTACGGCACCGCGATCGATGAGCGCTTTGATCTGATCGTCGGCGAGTTGGCGGTTCCAATCGGCGAGCGTACGGCAGTTGTGATGACTCGCCCACAGCGGACCCCGATAGCGATCGAGCGCATCCCAGAAGCTCTCATCGCACAGATGCGTGACATCGAGGATGATACCTAGGCGCTGCATCTCTTTCAGCAACTCACGACCCTTTTCGGTCAACGGACCTTCATCGTCCGTGCCATGGCCATAGATGCCCGGACCATAGTGGACAGGTCCCATGGCGATCAATCCAGCCTCGCGGGATTTTTCGAGATGCTTCCATGACAAGATGGAGTCCGCGCCTTCGAGGCTCAACAGGTATCCAATCGGAAGCGTGCGTGTTTCCTCATCGGAGGCGTTACGCCAGAGCGTGGCGTGGGCTTCGACATCGGCCCAGGTGCGCAACGATTTCAACTCGCCGCACTCTTCCATCGCGCGATACCAGGCGAGTTGCCCTTGCGTCTGGGCCCAAGCCTGTTCAGGACTCATCCACCCTGGAAGCTTGCTAAAACGCCCGGAAAACCGCGCAATTTGCGTCGCCACGCAGACGCCAATGCGACCACGGCGCATCTCAGGCAAGCACACCGTATTGCGTGTGCGATCCGCAAGATCGCTCATTCCGATCTCCCGACGCCGGATTTCCACTTGCGGCAACCGGATGTCTCGATTCCAGTCCATGGCGTTCATGGAAAGATCGAGATGCGCGTCGAAAATGAGCTTTATCATGCGAGGAGCTTCTGCACAACCTCTCCGTGAACGTCGGTCAACCGGAAGTTGCGGCCCTGGAATTTGTAAGTCAGCTTGGTGTGATCGAAGCCGAGCAGGTGCATCATCGTCGCATGCAGATCGTGCACATGGACGCGGTCTTTGGTGACGTTGAAGCCAAGCTCATCGCTCTCGCCCATCACGAGTCCCTTCTTGATGCCGCCGCCCGCCAGCCACATTGTGAACGCGTTCGGATGATGATCGCGACCGTCCGAGCCACCCTGCACCATCGGTGTACGGCCGAACTCTCCGCCCCAAACCACGAGCGTGTCCTCAAGCATGCCGCGCTGTTTGAGATCCATGATCAACGCTGCGGATGCCTGGTCGGTATCCTGGCAGTTCTTCGCGATGTCTTTTACCAGCGAGCCGTGCTGATCCCAGCTTTCGTGATAAATCTGTACAAAACGCACGCCGCGTTCCACCAGCCGACGCGCCATCAGACAACTGTTTGCGAACGACGGTTTGCCCGGTTCCGCGCCGTACATATCCAGAACATGCTTCGGTTCTTTGGAGATATCGATCAGTTCCGGCGCACTGGCCTGCATACGGAACGCCATTTCAAAGGCATTGATGCGCGTCTCGATTTCCGGATCTCCCACCGCATCGAAGCGCTGGTGATTCAGCTTGCCGATCGTATCGAGCGAATCACGCTGTAGTTGCGTATCGACGCCAGGCGGATTCGACAGATACAAGACCGGATCGCCCGCGCCGCGAAATTGCACGCCCTGATACGCCGTTGGCAAGAACCCGGGACCCCAGCACGAACTCCCACCGCTCGGACCTTTTTTGCCGGTGCTGAACACCACGAAGCCCGGCAGATCCTGCGATTCCGAACCCATTCCGTAGGTCGCCCAGGCACCCATGCTAGGGCGTCCGAACAACTGCGAACCGGTGTTCATCATCATTTGCGCAGGAGCGTGGTTGAAAGCGTCGGTCGTCATCGACTTGACGATCGAGACCTCATCGACGACTTTGGCGAAGTGCGGCAGCAGTTCCGACAACTCGGTCCCATTCCGCCCATGCTTTGCGAACTTGAACTTAGGACCCAGCAGCTTCGAGTTGGGATTGATGAACGCCGCACGATATCCCTTCAATAGATCGGCGGGCGGCAGCGTGCCGTCGAACTTCGCAAGCTGCGGCTTGTTGTCGAACAGTTCCAGATGGCTCGGCGCGCCGGCCATGAACAGGAAGATCACGCGCTTGGCCTTGCCCGGAAAGTGCGCGGGTTTGGGCGCGAGCGGATTCGTCGATGCCCCTTGCGCGAGGTGTGCGAAAGCCATCGCGCCGAGCCCCACGCCGCACTCTTTCAAGAACCAGCGGCGGGCGATGTTTTTGCGGCCCTTGTAAACATGATCGTGGCAGTTCATGGCTTGTTATTCCTTGGTGATCGCTTCGTCGAGGTTCAGGATGACGCGCGCGACCGCGGTCCAGAGTTCGCGCGGTTCTTGCGTACGCTTCTGTTGTTTGTCCAAAAACTCCAACAAAGCGGCGGTTTCGCTGAGATTCGGATTGCGCGATAACACGCGGCGAAATGCAAAGCGGATACGGTCGGTGCTGTTCGATCCGCCTTCCGCCATCGTCTTCGCGCCCAATGCCTGCGCGGCCTCGAAGAACAAGGGCTCGTTCAAAGTCGTTAACGCCTGGAGTGGGGTATTCGACCGCGGACGCTTTGGACAGGACGCATCCCCGTTGGGAGCATCGAAGTTCTGCAGCACCGGATACGGGACGCTGCGGTAACGATGCGTGTACAGCGCTCGGCGATACTTCTGGGTGCCGGTGTCGTAGTTCCAGTTCTTGGGCCCGTAACTGGTGGGAGGTTGGAAGAGGAATTCGGGCGCGGGCGGATACACGGGCGGCCCGCCGATGGCTGGATTCAGCAATCCGCTGGCGGCCAGAGCGATATCGCGCACGATTTCACCTTCCACGCGTAGGCGAGGCGCGTGAGAAAGGAAGCGGTTGTAGGGATCTTTGGTTAGTATCTCGGGGGTGACTTTCGACGATTGCCGGTAGGTGGACGAATTGACGATCGTGCGATGCAGGTGCTTCATGCTCCAATTGTTTTCCATCAGATCGACAGCAAGCCAGTCGAGTAGTTCGGGATGGGAAGGCGCATCGCCTTGCTTGCCAAAATCTTCCGACGTCGAAACGATACCTGCGCCGAAATAGGCCTGCCAGACGCGGTTCACAGCCACCCGCGCCGTGGTTGGCGCATCGCGCGCCGTCATCCAATTTGCGAAGGTGAGCCGGGTCGCAGGTGCACCCGCTGGCAGTGGATTCAATACCGCCGGAACCCCAGGGGTTACTGTTTTCGTGGGTTTCAGAAAGTCGCCCCGCATCAGGATATGCGTCTCGCGCGTCTGATCCCGTGTTTCGAGCGTCAATTGCGAACTGCCTTCGGGATGCTGCTTCCACAGCGTGGCGATCTCTTGGTTGGCACTCTTCCACTCGGCGATCGTGGAGCGCCAATAGGAGAAGATCGTTTGGATTTGTCCCTCACTGCGGATTTGCGGCGCGACCTTCATTGCCGCGCGAACATTCATGGGCAAGGGATCGGCCACAGCATTCGCGGCACTGGTGACAGAAACGCGGAAGCGGCCCAGGTTCTGATTCTGGTTGTCGTCGCTGTTCCAACCCCCGCCGTTTTGTTTGACGTAGACGATCAACGATGAGCCTTCCGGAACCTCAATCGGCTGCTCAGGAACGAACACAGCCTTGCGCGGCAAATTGCGCAGCACCGGACCCGCATCGTGTCCCCACGAAGTCTCGTCCTTGCCGTCAATCGCGTACTCGATCGGACCGGTCACCCGGCGGTTCTTCGACTTGTCGAAGTACATCGGGAGCAACTCTGTTTCAGGGAGGTCGATGTCAGCGGAGGCGCGCTCGAACTTGACCTTCACCGACTTTCCGTCGGCATTCACGATCTCGGCTTCGAATTCCGTTACTGCGCCTGTACCCAGAATGGAACGTCCAGGTCCACCAAGCGGCAAGTTCGGGTCGTTCAATAGTTCCAACTGAAACGCCGCGACCTTAGGCAGAGCCTTGTTCTGCGCGGTCAACTTGACCTTGTGCTTTGTAGGAGCGTAGCCTTCTGCGAGCCACGATCCATTGCCCAACGAGCGATAGCGCTGGCCGCCGGTGGAAATGTCGTCGACATTGAACTCAAGCGTTGTCCAGGTTGGCTGTGGCGGAAGACTGCGTTCCCATTCAGACATGCGCGGCTTCCAGTCCGCTGTTTTGTGGCGCAAATCTTCTTCGAGTTCGCGGACCTTGCGGAAGACCTCGGCGCGCTGCATCTGCTGAACCGGAGAATAGACCGGCATCGTGGCTTCATGCGAATCGTTGAGGAAAGCGAAGACTCGATAGTATTCCTCGTGCGAGAAGGGATCGAACTTGTGGTTGTGGCATTGCGCACAACTGACAGTCAAACCAAGCATGCCTTTGCTGATCGCATCCATGCGGTCGAACATCGCTTCCATGCGGAACTGTTCGGGCTCGATGCCGCCCTCTTCATTGATCATCGAATTGCGCAGAAATCCCACTGCGACCTTCTGATCCTGGGTGGCGTTGGGATACTGATCGCCGGCGATCTGCTGCTTCAAAAACTCGTCGTAGCCGAGGTCGCGATTGATCGCGTTGACGACCCAATCGCGATAGAACCAGACGGAGCGCTGCTTGTCTTTTTCATACCCGTCAGAATCGGCATAACGCGCTGCGTCGAGCCAGTGTCGTCCCCAGCGCTCGCCGTAGTGGGGCGATGCGAGCAGCCGATCGACCTGCTTCCGATAGGCGTTCGGCGAACTATCGCCAAGGAATGAGTCGACTTCGCGTTCAGAGGGAGGCAGTCCAATGAGGTCGAGGCTTAAGCGGCGCAACAGCGTGATCTTGTCGGCTTCAACCGACGGTTGCATCCCTTCCTTCTCAAGCTTCGCGAGAATGAACGCATCGACTGGGTTAGCGACCCATTTCGAAGTTGTGGTCGATGGCAGCGATGGCCGCTTGGGCGGAACAAAAGCCCAATGTTTCGGTGCATCCGAAGCCGCCACACCGGCCACAGGCCAATCGGCACCTTGCTCGATCCACTTCTTAACGGTGGCGATCTGAGCCGGATCCAAAGCCTTGCCGCCCATCGGCATCCGAGGCTGGTCTCCCAATCCCGCGATGCGTGCAAACAGAGTGCTTTCCGCTGCTGGTTTGCCTGCCTGAATGGCGCGAGCCGCTCCGGATTTTGTATCGAGCCGCAGCGCACCCATCTGGGATTTCGCACTATGGCAGGCATAACAGGACTTCTCTAAAACAGGTTGGACATCGCGTTGAAAGTCCACGCGGTCTTGGGCCAGCAGGAACAGCAGATGGATCATGATCTCTCTCTACAGGGGTATCAAATCGCCAGCATCATTTGGGATGAATGAGTTTCAGTTGCTTGTCGGCCAGTCCGCAGGCACCAATCACTTTGAAGCCGTTCTTCATGAGCAGGTCCGCGGCACGCGCGGCTCGGCCACCACGGTTTCAAGCGGTGAGGATCAGTCTGTCTTTGGGAATCTCCTTGAGGCGCGCTTCGAGTTGGCCAAGCGGGATGTTGACATAGCCCTTCAAGGTGCCTAGCTCGGTTAGCTCTTTGGGTTCCCGTACGTCCAAAAAGAATACGTTCTTCTTTTCGACTGCTTCGGTGATCTCGGCTTCGGTCAGTTGCTTCACTTTCGGGTCCTGCTGTCCGAGAAGGCGCATGAGTCCGGCTGTTGTGAGTGCGGCGAGTCGACGTGTCATAGCTGCATTGTACGTTACCATCGGAATTCCCGTCATGAATCGATTTTCCCTTGTTTTTGCGGTGCTGATTGCAGCTCTTCGCGCGCAGACCACCAGTGTGATCACGGGTCATCTCTTCGATGGAACAGGTGGGGAAATTTCCGGCGGCAAGGTGGTTGCAAAGAGCCTGGAAACGGGTGCTACGCGCACGGTGACTTCCGACAACGGAGGCGTCTTTGTGTTCACTGTGATGCCCTCGGGTCTCTATGAGCTTCGCGCCGAGGCGCAAGGATTCCGCCCTGCAGTTCGCAAGGGGATCCGGCTGACGGTTGCCGCCACCGCGGTGGCGGATCTCACCTTGCAAGTCGGTGCGATCAATCAAGAGATCACTGTCAACGCCGATTCCTCGCCGGTTAACACCTCTTCGGCCGAAGTCTCGTACCTGGTGGGCGAGCGCGCTATGCGTGACATCCCCCTCAACGGACGCAGCTTTACCGATCTCGCGTTGCTGCAGCCCAACGTCGTTGCCTACCCGCATCGCGATGGTGGCTCCGCGGTGGCTCACGGTTTGGGAACGTCGATCAACGGTCAGGATCCGCGTTCGAATGTTTATTTGCTTGACGGCACGCCAATGAACGATTTCACGAACGGGCCTGCGGGCTCTGTCGCGGGGACTGCGCTGGGTGTGGAGATGATCCGCGAGTTCCGTGTTGAGACCAACACCTATAGCGCAGAGTTCGGACGCAATTCTGGCGGACAGATCAATGCGATCACCAAGTCCGGCAGCAACGATATGCACGGCAGTGCCTATGAGTTCTTCCGCAATAACCACTTCGATGCACGCAACTTCTTTGACGGCGCGCGGATTCCGAGGTTCACCCGCAACCAGTTTGGCGGAACCCTCGGCGGTGCTTTGAAGAAAGATCGTACGTTCTTCTTTGGCGGCTATGAGGGCCTACGTGAGCGCCTCGGTCGCACCATCACGTCGCAGGTTCCGACGGCGGAGGTGCGCACGGCTGCGGTGGATGCCGTGCGCCCGTATTTGAACGAGATCCCGCTGCCGAATTCCGCGCGACGCAGTGCAGACGGGCAGTTCGGCGACTATGTTTTCTCGTTCAATCAAGTGTTGGGCCAGCACTACACGCAAGGCCGCATCGATCAGATCATCAACGACAACCAACAGATGTATGTTCGTTACACGTTCGACGATGCCAATCAACGGCTGCCTACAGATTTCGTTCAGTTTCCGCGTAATTTCGTTTCGCGCAATCAGTTTGTGACCGCCGAGCACCGATGGGTGTTGTCTTCGCGCACACTCAACTCATTCCGAGCAGGATTCAGCCGCACGCGCTTCGGCCAGAACGTCGAAGCCAACACCACGCAGAAGTTGCAGCCTTTCATTGCAGGACGTATTTTTCCCGGCTCGATCGACATCGGTGGCATGAAGCGCTTCGGAACCCAGTCGTCAGCGGATCTGCGAGTGGTTCAGAATGTGACGGGATTCGAAAACACCATGAGCCTGACGCGAGGCAAGCATATCTTGAAGTTCGGCGCGCTCGCGGAACGCTATCAGGACAATCTCTACAATCCGACGTTTTCGCTGGGTATTTACACCTTTTCGAACGTCGCGGACTTTCTCGCGGCGCGTCCTCTGCGCTTTATCGGGCTGCCCTTCGAAGGCGCATTGGATCGTTACTGGCGCTTCACTCTGATGGGTTTCTATCTTCAGGATGACTTCCGTGTCACCTCGCGGCTTACTCTGAATCTAGGCGCACGCTACGAGGTCGCCACCATGCCGCGCGACATCTACGGGCGCGATTCCGCGCTGCCCAATCTGAACGACCGCGTACCGACGACTGGCCAACTATATCTGAACCCGACGAAGGGCAATTTCTCTCCAAGATTCGGATTCGCCTGGGATCCCTTCGGCAACGGCAAAACCGCGATCCGCGGTGGTTACGGTATCTTTTGGAACACGAACAATCAGCAAAACCTGATCGTGACCGTCACGAATCCTCCGGCGACGCCGCGCATTATCGTTACTCGTGCTCAAGGGCTCACGTTCCCGACGCCCTCTCTCACGAGCGGCACCGGCAACTCGATTCGCCCGGTGGAATGGAATCTGAAGAACCCCTATGTGCAGGTCTGGAACCTCAGCCTGCAGCGCGAGATCGGCCTCGGTGTTGTCGCGACGGCAACGTATGCGGCATCGCGCGGCGTGCATCTATTGCGCAATTCGGACGTCAACATTGCGAATCCCGTCACGCAAGCCGATGGCACCATCTTCTTTGCAGCGGGCGCACCTCGCCGCAATACGGCGTTCTCAACCATCGAGTTAAAGAAGAGCGACGGCGTGAGCTTTTATAACGCCGGCTTGCTCGAAATCCGCAAACGGTTCGACAAAGGGCTCACGTTCCAGTCTTCTTATACCTTCTCGCGGAACATCGACAATACGCAGGCTTCCACCTTTTTCTCGGATGCCAACAACGGGACCACGTCTGCGATGCCCGAGTTTGCAGGCTTTCAATACAACAAAGGGCTTGCCGACTATCACGCCAAACACAACTGGGTGGCGAACTTCACGTACGAACTTCCGATGGGATTTCAGGTCTCCGCGATCAACAGCATGCGCAGTGGGCCTCCGCTCACCGTGTTTGTGCAAGCGAACTGGTCGCGTTCGCTGTGGGGACCTTCGATTGCCCCCGGCGTCGGTTTGGATCGGCCCAGCATCCGTCCGGGCTTCACGCATCAGACCGCGGTGCTAGGCGGTCCGGATCGCTACCTGGATGCCAACGCCTTTTTCCTGCAGCCCGCGGGAACCCTGGGCAACGCAGGGCGAGGCATCCTGACCGGGGCCTCGTTGAAGTCGTTCGACTTGTCGTTGACGAAGAGCGTTTCGTTGAAACGATGGCGCGACAACGCGAATGCGCAGTTTCGGGTGGAGGCTTTCAATCTACTCAATCACGCAAACTTTGGGATCCCGAATCTGATCGCCTATGCGGGCAGCGCACAGACAGAGGCACCGATCGGAACGTTCGGGCGGATTCAAAACACCATCACTGCTTCACGGCAGATCCAATTGGTGCTCAGGCTGTCGTTTTAGGCGGCCTTTTTCGCCGCGGGTGGGGCTGGCGACCGGCGATTTTCCGGCGTCGGCGGAATCCGATTCACCAACTCGTTGGCTTTGCCCTTGCGCTTCTTGAGTTCGAAGGCGTCATAGAGCAAACCGCGGGCGGTTCGCGATTCGTAACGCAAGCGGTCGCCGTCGATGCGGATTACCTGATATAACTGCGTATCCTCGGCTGCACGAGCCATCCACGGTTCGCGATCCAGGTTGTACATTTTGGGTCCTGAAACGGAAACCACATAGACTGTCTTTCCGGATTGCCCCGAAAGGCCGCTGGTGAGATTCGAACGCGCGTAGGTATGATCGTGTCCGGTGAGCACAAGATCGACGCTGTGCTTGTCAATCACCGGTTGAATCGCTTCACGCCATTCTTTGCTGTCACGATTGGCGGCGGCGGAAAACACGGGATGATGAAACGTCAGCACAGTCCATCGTTGAGGATTCTTCGACAACAGCGAATCCAACCAGGCTGCTTGTTCGGCTTGGCGTGTATTGGAATTCAGCATCACGAAACGGACGCCTTGCACGTCGTACCAGAAGCAGGATTCCGGCAGGTCCGCGATGCCGTTTTGCGGCAGAGTGAACTGTGGGCGCCAGTGCGCAGTCAACTCGCGAGGGGCGCCCGCCACCGGCGCATTGTATTCGTGATTCCCGGGCACCGGCATCGACACGCGCGAACGGTTGATCCAACCCGCGGCCTGATGCCATTCGCCCCATTCCGCGTCTTTCGTGGAACGGTTCACAAGGTCGCCCGCATGGATCACGAAATCCGCTTTCGGAACATCCGCCCAAGCTGTGCGCGCAAGCCGCGACCAGAGTGACCAGATATCGTTCTGCGCATCGCCGAGATAGAGAAACGTCAACGGGGCGGGCTTGTCGAGCGTCGTGCGGAACTGGTTCCACTCGCTCCAATTCGCTCCATCCCCCACCCGATAGACGTATTGTGTGCCGGGCGTGAGCCCTGTGAATTGGACCGAGTGATAGTGAGCCTCGCTGAGGTCGCTCTTCAGTTTCCCGGTTACCGCTGCGATGGACCTGGCCTTCTTGACGAACGCGGGTCCGTCTTCGTCGATCGCGATTTCCGCGACGGCACTGTCCACTGTTGCGCTGGTGCGCCAAGTGACTGCCTGGGTGGTCGCCGGGTCTCCCGCCCAGGTGAGGACGACCCGGTCGGGCATCGCCGTCGGACGATGACGCTCCGCATCCGGCATGGGATTCGTTTTTGTGGCGGCGAAGAGGACCAGTAGTAGAAAGGCCGATCCCAGGGTGAGGCGGATTCGCATGCATCCATGCTAGCCGCTGAGGATTGCAAAACGATTTCACTTCTTGAAGTCGACTCAAAGCGGCGCTGACTTTACTACGCCCGGGACGGGTGCGAGTGACACCATCGGGGTAGCATGGCTTCCGACGAACTCCTCAGCATCTGGTTGAGGGGAGTGTCGTCGACCAGGAGAACACGCAGGTCCGGTGGAACTGGGCAGCTAGCTGGGATGTGCGCAAGCATGGCCATCGCATCCGCGGGTTTTCCTCAAATGTCGCGGTGTATCCACTCCGTCTGTGGTGCAGACGAAAAATTGATAGGATGTCCTTCGATGACTCGTCGTACTTTTTCCGCACTCTCCATGCTTACCGCAGCCTCCGCACAGCGCACGATGGGCGCAAACGATCGTATCCGGATCGCCGCCATCGGAACCGGGGGACGTTGCCAAGGGCTCATGCGAACCGCGAACGGCGTCGGCGGCATCGAGTGGGTGGCCGTCGCCGATGTCAACGAAGTCCGCGTGCAGCAGGCAAAGGCCGAGATCGCGCCTTCCGCCAAGATCTACTCCGATTTCCGTAAGCTGCTGGAGGACAAATCGATTGACGCGGTCATCATCGGTGCACCGGATCATTGGCATGTCCCGATGCTGCTCGCCGCGCTCGATGCCGGCAAGGACGTTTACATCGAGAAGCCGCTCACACACAACATTGAAGAAGGGCAGACGGCGATCGATGCTGTCAAGAAATCCGGGAGGGTGGTGCAGATTGGATACCAGCAGCGCTCGTATCCGCACATCATCGAAGCGCGGCAGCGGGTGCAAGCTGGGGAAATCGGGCAAGTGACGCTGGTTCACGCGTACTGGTATCAGAACTATCAGACTGCTTCGTGGCTGAACAATCCCGTGCAGCAATCGGCAGTGGATTGGAAGAACTGGTTAGGAGGACGCACGCCGCGCGAGTTCGACGAAACCCGCTATCGCCGTTGGCGCTGGTTTTGGGATTACGGCGGTGGCACCCTGACCGACCTTTTCTCGCACTGGGTTGACACGATTCACTGGGTGATGGACGACTATGTTCCGGTCACTGCCCAGGCCTCAGGAGGTGTGAATTTCTTCAAAGATTGGGAGTGTCCCGACACGTTGAACGCCTCGTTCCGCTATCCGAAGGACTTTCTGGTCACCTACGATTCGACACTGGTGCAGAGTTTTGAAGACGGGGGGATGGTTTACAGGGGATCGAAAGGTACGCTGACGCTCGACCGCGGTGGCTACTCGCTGTTCACCGAAGCGGACGCGACGGCGCAGCGAACCGTTCGGCCTAGCCCCGCCGCCACCGTCAAGGCGCAACGCGATGGAACGATCGATCACATGGCGAACTTCCTCGAATGTGTTCGCAGCCGCAAGCAGCCCAACAGCGACGTTGTGTCGGCTGTTGCTGGAGCCAACGCCGCGCACTACGGCAACCTGGCCTACAAGAGCGGCCAGACGATTCAGACAGGACGCAAGCCTGGCGAATGGCGTCCTCTGTTTCGCAGTCTCAATGATTGCGTGGTGGATACCGCGTCGTGCTGGCGGATCTCGGGCGATGGCGTCGTGACGGGCAAGCATACTGGGCTCAATTACAACGATTTCCTGCGCACTCGCGAGCATTTCGAGGATTTCGAACTGAAGGCCGACTTCCGGCTGAAGGGCGGTGAGGGGAACTCAGGGATTCAGTTCCGCAGCGAGCCTGTTTGGGGTTCGCATGAGGTTTCGGGCTATCAGGCGGATGTTGGCCAGCAGTATTGGGGTTGTCTCTATGACGAATCGCGACGGAAGCGCGTGTTGTCGCAACCGCCAGTTTCTGCTTTGGCGGGACTGGACAAAACTGGATGGAATCAGTATGTCATCCGCGCCCAGGGTAACTTCATTACCTTGCATTTGAACGGTGTGCGGACGGTTCACTACATCGAGAACGACGTGAATCTACTGCGGCGCGGCTTTATTGCGTTGCAGGTGCATTCGGGTCCCGGTATTGAGGTGGAGTTCAAGAACATCCAGGTTCGCGAACTCTAGATTTTTCGGGTGTCGGCGGATCAGCCGACCAAGATGCCGGGAACCATTTGTCAACTTGTCTATGTCAGTTCGGCAGTGCGCGAGTTTTCCGAACAGGAATTGGCTGACCTGCTGATTCAGACACGTATCAAAAACGCTGGTTCTGGAGTCACTGGCATGCTCGTCTACGCTGGCGGAAACTTCATGCAGGTTTTGGAAGGGCCCCGGCTTGAGGTCCGCCAGACATTCACCCGAATCCGGCGTGACCCCCGTCACACGGGAGTCATGGTGTTGCTTGACGTTGAAGTATTTGACCGTTACTTTCCGCAATGGTCGATGGCTTTCGATTGTATTCACGACAAGGACGAATTGAACCAGATCCCTGGCTATCAAGACCTGCGGACCCTCTCTCGAGAAGATCTGGAATCGACAGCGCAGAAGCTGATCCGTCGCTTCATGCGCCACATGGTGGGTATCGGTTAGAGTTGTCGACCGCAACCAAACGAATCCGAAAAGGCTTGGCGCGAGTCCTATAATATAGATTAGGAGTCGAAGCTTGTCCCAATTCAGGACTTTTTGCCGCTTAGCGGTGCAAACTCAGATGCTGCCGATCTTGGAAAGCGGCGAGGAAACCCTCGTCGGCGGTCAGGCCGTGATGGAAGGCGTGATGATGCGCGCCCCGCACAGCTATTGTGTCGCCGTCCGCAAGGCCAACGGAGAGATGGTGACCGAAGAGCAAGAGATCAAGAAGGTCTCTGAGAAGTACCCCATCTTCAAGTATCCGATTCTTCGAGGCCTTGGCACGCTGGGGCAAGCGATGTCGCTCGGCATGAAGGCGCTGCAGTTTTCCACCAACGCCGCCCTTGACGACGAAGCGCAGAAGAACGGCGAGAAGCCGGTGCAGCTATCCAATTGGATGATGGCCGGGAACATTGCGCTTTCATTGGGCTTCTTCATCTTTCTGTACAAGCTGGTTCCGCTGCTGATTGTGGAACAGATCGGCAAGTATCAGCCCGCTCTCAGCGGCACCGTGGCGTCGAACTTCATCGACGGCATCATCCGAATCTGCCTGTTCCTGACGTTTCTGTTCGTACTTTCGCGGATGAAGGACATTCGGCGCATGTTCGAATACCACGGTGCGGAACACAAGGTCGTGTTCAATTTCGAAGCCCGCACCCCCGTCACCATTGAAAACGCACAGCGCTTTGTCACTTTCCACCCCCGTTGCGGAACCAGTTTCCTGCTGGTGGTGATGGTGATCTCGATGCTTGTTTACATGGCTCTGCCGTTTCAGTCATTCGGCGCGAAGTTCGCCTCACGGATTGTTTTTCTGCCACTGATTTCGGGCATCAGTTACGAACTGATCCGTTTTGCCGCCAAACGTCGGGGAAGCCTGCTGTCGCTGCTGACCGCCCCTGGGCTCTGGCTGCAGCGTATTACAACTCAGGAACCTTCCAACGAACAGACCGCCGTCGCGATTCACGCCTTGGAAGGCGCGATGAAGCTCGAAGAGAAGCAAGGCGGGGAATTGGTGATCGCATAACCTCATGCAGTACCGTGAAAAGCTCGACGAGCTCGAAACTCGTTTTGAACAACTGACTGCGTCAATGGCCGATCCGGAGATCATTTCCGACGGCGAGCAGTATCGCAAGACGGCAAAGAGCCGCAGCGACGTCGAAGAGATTGTTTCCACATATCGCGAATGGAAGAAGGCCGACGCCGACATGCAGCAAGCCAAAGGCATGCTCTCGGAATCGGATGCTGACCTGATCGCGATGGCGCAGGAAGAGATCGCCGGGCTTGAGCCGGCCATTCTGCGCATTGAACAGGAACTCCGCGTTCTGCTGTTGCCGAAAGATCCGAACGACGACAAGAACATCGTGCTCGAAATCCGCGCCGGCACCGGTGGAGATGAAGCGACGCTCTTTGCGGACGAAGTCTTCCGCATGTATACCCGGTTCGCCGAATTGAAGCGTTGGAAGGTGGAAGTGACGCACGTGTCGCATTCGGCTGTGGGCGGCGTGAAAGAAGTGATCGCGCTGATCAGTGGGATAAAGGTGTTCAGCCAGTTGAAGTATGAAGGCGGAACGCATCGCGTGCAGCGGGTCCCGCAGACCGAAACGCAGGGCCGGGTGCATACATCGGCGATCACCGTTGCCGTGCTACCCGAAGCCGATGACGTGGAAATCAATGTCCAGGCGAAGGACATCCGGGTCGATACATTCTGCTCGTCGGGACCGGGTGGCCAGTCGGTCAACACGACTTACTCAGCCGTGCGCCTGACGCACCTCGCGACGGGCACGATTGTTTCCTGCCAGGACGAAAAGTCGCAGATCAAGAACAAAGAAAAAGCGATGCGCGTACTGCGTTCGCGGCTCTATGAAATGGAACTAGAGAAGCAGCACGCGGCGATGTCGGCCGAACGCCGGACGATGGTGGGGTCGGGTGATCGCAGTGAGAAGATTCGCACCTATAACTTTCCGCAGAATCGTGTCACCGATCATCGCATCGGGCTGACGCTGCATCAGCTGGATTTGGTAATCAACGGCAAATTGGACGAAATCATCGATGCTCTCGTCGCTCACTATCAGGCGCAGAAGATGAACGAAATGGCGGCTTAGCAGGTGAAGGGATGCCCTGATTGGGCATCCCCCATTGATTGCTACAGCGCCAGTTTGCCATCGATGACCATGTCCTTCAAAGGGAACTTGGTCTTCAATTCCATCGGACCCATCCTGGTCTCAAACACCACTTCCTTGTCTTCAACATTGATTGGTTCCGACCTCGGAAAATAGAATCGAAGGGTGGTTCCGTCGGTGCTGGGTGTGCCTTCCACCTTCGCCGCACCGATGGGATCCTTGCCCTTGCGCGTGAGCTTCGTCACTTCCTTCAGCCGCTCACGTGCGCGCGCGAGTTGTTCTACGGATGCTGAGTTGCCTCCGCGCCCCATACCGATCTTTAGGCCGGTGACGGTAATCACGTAGAAGCCTTCGATATCGGCTTGGGTTGCGCCTTCTGCGTTGAGTTTTTTCATGGCATCGCGGTAGGCGCTGGCGCTTTCCCAGCGGACAGAGGCCTTCGGCAACTGGGGCACCTGCGGCATACCGCCTCCGCCTCCGCCAGCGCCCATGCCGCCACCGCCGCCACCACCGCCCAAGTCACCGCCTCCACCACCGATACCGCCGCCACCTCCGCCGCCCATGTCACCGCCGCCTCCACCCATTCCTCCTCCACCGCGGCCCCCTCTGCCACCGCCTCCGCCGCCCAGCGAAGGACGCATGGCTCCGCCTTCAGCCATGGCGAGAGTTGTCTCTTTCGCCCAAGGGGACTTGGTCATAACCTTCTGGCAGTCTTTCTCAGACCACTCGGAAGCTGGTTTCTGTTGCCATATTTCGGCCGCCGTGAGTACTGAGGCGATCGATGCGATCGATGCGAGAATCGGAAGTTTCACTTGTGAATATGGATCCCTTCGTATGGTTCATTCTATACAACGGAAAACCCCGCGCGATGAGGCACGGGGTTTCTTCGAGCATGGTCACACTAAAAGCTGAATCGCAGCTGTAAGTCGATGCGACGGTTGCCCGCGCCGGACCCATCGCCGCCACCGCCGGGACCGCCACCAAAGCCACCGCCAGAGGTCGCCGTCGAAAGGCCGAACAAGGCGGAACTCAAGTTGCCAACCGGCGAAGCGAGGTTCACGGTGTTGAACAGGTTGCGTGCGGAAATCGAGACATTCAGGTTGAAGCGCTTCTCGGAGTTGCCTCCGCCGAAGCCTCCGGGACCACCGGGACGCCCGCCGCCCATCATTCCGCCGCCACCCATCGGACCACCACCACCGCCTCCACCGCGCGGACCGCCGCCACCGCCGCCAGCGCCACCGCGTCCGCCGCCATCCATTCCGGGAGGCATACCCGCCGCACCCATGCCCGACTCTCCGCGCTTGCCAAAGCCCCAAGTGCGCGATGCACGGAGGTTTACAGAGAAAGCCCCCGGACCAACCGCAAAGTTGCGAGCGATGACTGCGTCGTTGGGCCCGGGTGTTGGGTTAAACTTGCCGTACTTGGAGTCAATCGCGCTTGCCAAGCCAGCCGTAGCCAATGCCGGGCGTTCGTTGAAGACGGTGTCTCCGTTGGTGTCACGCCCGGTGACGATGTTGAACGGACGACCCGAGTTAGCGGTGATGAACGGATTCATGGTCACGCCCTTCCACAAGGAAAGCGATCCGCCGAGAAACAGGCGCTGCCTGGTGTTGAATGACGATGCGCTGTATTCGGAACTCAAATCGTAGGTGTTCGCCGGCAACGACCCAACGCCATCGGTATCGGACTTCGCGTCCTGAATGACGAAGCTTCCGAACAGCGTGACTCTGCGATTCGGCCGGGCGCTGCCGCCGATGATGACTTGATTTTGACGAAGGAATCCGGTGGATTCGTATTGGAAGATGTTGCCGACGGGGCCATACGGCCGGGCACCGTTCAACAACGGAGCATTGATGTTGCGGGTGCGTAGCGAGTGCACGCCACGGGTGTTGACGAAGTTCACATTCATGCTGATTGTCTTGGTCAACTGGCGCTCGATGCCGAGGCTGTTTTGCATGAGCACCGGCGATTGGATATCGCTTGCCACTTGCCGAACGGTCTGTGCGACGACGTTCTGCGAGATCGTCGCAAGGCTCGGAATCACAGGAAAGAACGTCGGATTCGGCACAATGTAGTTCTGCTGCGTCGTGCCGTTGAAGCGGGTCGCCTGCAGGGCCAGGTTCTGCGCGATGCGGTCGTAGAAGAAGCCCGAACCGGCGCGGATCACGAACTTCGCCGGATTGCGACCCTTCTGTCCCACGCCCCAGGCCAGACTAAGCCGTGGCGCAAAACTTGAGAAGTTGTTGACGTTGGTCTGCGCTTCGTAGCGAAGTCCGGCACTGAGAGTGACATTGGGTTTCCAGCGGAAGTCGTCGGCGATGAAGATGCCGATGTCGGTCTGGTTGACGTTTGCCAGTGGAGTTCCGCCGTTGATGGTGAGCTGGGTGGCTCCGCCGCCGCGCAGGCGGACTTCGGCGGGCGTCAGTCCCTGTTGATTGAAGAACAGCGTGCGGCGGTAGCGTTCGAGCGAAGTGACGATGGATGTCTGTCCGGGAATCGCGTTGTTACTAGCGTCGAGCAGAGGTGCCACGCCGCCGGTAAAGACGAAGGTGCCGCCGAAGTTGTTCGGCGAGAAATCCGACAGGGCGCTGCGTCGCAGGCGTCCGCCGAACTTGATGGTGTGCTGCTTCCAGGTGCGCGTCGAGATGTTGTTCAACTCGAAGCTGTTCGCAGTGTTGTAAGCGTTGCCGATCTGCGCGCCGCCGCCGGTGAAGGCGTCCAGCACTTGAATCGTCGGGATCGTGTTGTCTCCCGTGTTCTTGAGATTGGAATGCTCGTACTGGAACCGGGTTTCGTTGATCAGGTTCGGGTTGAGAATCGAGGTCTCGGTCAACTGAATCGTGTGATCGGTATCGATTCTGTCATAGGCTCGGCTGCCGAGCGAAAACTCTCCGATTCCTTCGCTTTGGTTGTTGGTACGACCGTAGGTGTAGCGTCCCACCAGTGTGTTGTTGGTGGACAGCGCATAATCCATGCGAGGGGTGATGCGCAGACGGCGCTGCGGCGTCACGATGGCCTGCTGTAAACGCGAAGGCGCGAGGTTGGCATCGAGAATGGTAGCGTTGATCACGGCGTTGTCGTCGATTTGGCGATTGTCGGCGTCGATAGAGAACGACGTCTTCTTGTTCAGCGGCCCGCCGAAGTTGAAGCTGAAGGTGCGCGATTGAAATGACGCGCGTTCGGCGAGAAACGGATTGCGGGAATTGAAGACGGAGTCGTTGAAGCCTAAGCTGGCCTGGCCGCGGAAGCGGTCCGCTCCAGGTTTCGTCAGGATCTCGATACGACCAAAGCCTTGTCGGTCGAACTCCGCCGAATAAGGATTCGAATTGATGCGAATCTCGCGGATGGCGGACTTGGGAGGCAACTGCCCGCCGGAGAATCCGTCGACGAAGATTTGGCCACCGTTGGGGCCTGCGGAAGGACCCGCCAGCGCCTGCAGATCCGATGCAAGTTGATCGGGATCGTCGGAAAGCGTGTCGAGATCGGCACCGCGCAGTACCAGTGCGCCGGCGTTTTCTGTGGGGTCGACACCGACTTTGCCGCGCTCGTCGTCGCTGACGTCCACTTCCTGCTTCTCGAGGGAGACCACCAGCGTGATGTCGAGCGTCATATTGGCATTGACTTCGATGGGCTTTTCGAACTTGCCAAACCCCTGTAGCGTGGTGCGAAGGGTGTACTTGCCCGGGCGCAAATTTACGAACTTGTATTCGCCTTCCTGGCCAGACTGTACGCGCTGTTCGCCTCCCATGCCTCGCAGCACGACTTGGGCTGCGGGAACCAGCGCATCCTGCTGATCTTTGATGCGTCCACTCAAGGTCAAGGTCTGCGCGGAACTGAGCGCAGCGGATAGAAACGCGATCGCCAGCGTTAAGGCACAGTTCCAGCTTTTGTTTTTCATTTCGAAATTCCTGTTTGTCTCTCGTAGCGGGTTAGGGGACCATCGACGGGAACCCGAGGTCCATGCCGCCGCCGCCCATACCGGGGCCTCGGCTCGCGTTCGCCTGCTGAATGCCAGTGAGGATTCCTTCGACTCCCGCAAGCATTGTAATTGCTGTAATTTCGTCGTTCTTGAGGCCCTTGGTGTGAGAAATCACGACTTGATCGCCCACTTTAAAGTCGGTCACTTTGAGCTGTGGCAGACGGTCGAGCATGCCGGACATGTCGGCTGAACCACCGCCGGGACGTCCACCGGATCCTGGACCGCCAGGACCCGCCCCGAGGCCGCCTGGACCCCCGGGACGCATCGCTCCGGCGGTGCCGCCACCTAGCGGAACCGGAGATGCTCCGCCGCCTGGGCCCTGGCGCATTCCGCCACCGGCAGCCATACGGCTGAAAAATTCCGGCAAGCGCTTCAACTGCGAATCCGCCGCAGTCTTGATCGTCACCGGCTTGTTGGTTTCCCAGTTTTTCGCCTGGATCTCGCCCGTCTCCCCGTTGATCGACACGATTGTCGCCGCCGTATTGCGGAAGGTTCCGAAGACCAGCTCTTCCGCAGCCATTTCGGTTCCATCGGCGTTCTTCTCTCCGATGACGCGCACTTGATCGTCTTTCGCCATCTCTGCAACCGCGCCGTTCTTGGCATCCGCGAACCGGATCGAGTCAGGTGCGTAGCGGCGAATCACGGTCTTTTCGCCGATCTTGACCAGCACTTCTTTTGGAGCGGCCTGCGCCGTCATGGAAGGCAATACGAGCTTTACCGCGTCGCCTTTGGCCGAAACGATGCGTCCGGACCAGCCGCGACGGGTCCACTCGGCTTTGTCGCGTTCCTGCTTCTTCACGATTTCCGCTTTGGACATCACGATGACGCGCTGCGCCTCCATCGTTTTCAACTCGGCGTTCAGAAGTCCGGTGGCAATCACCCGGTCGCCGGTAACGACGGCCGTCAAAGCAATCGGCTGAGCATCCTTCAGATCTTTCGCTCCGGGAGCCGTCTTGATGACCTTGCCAGCCTCAGCCAAGCCCACGGCGAAGATCTCACCTTGGTCGTTTTTCACAGAAAGCTGCCTGGTGGCGGGATCCACCTGGGTGACGACTCCGAGCACCCTTTGGGTTTGTCCGAAGGCCGTTAAGGTTGCGAGAAGCGCGATGGCGATACGTGTGATGTTCATCAAAAGTTTCAGGTCTCGATACTATAAGACGCCACTTTCTGGTCGGAAGGCACTAAAAGAGTGTAAAGCCCATGCAAAATATGCTTCACGAAGTCTTTTCATGCCATTCTGTAAGGGATGAAACTCACCTTTTGGGGCGCTGCCCGAACGGTTACGGGCAGCCTGCACCACCTTTCGGTCAATGACAAGAACTATCTGTTCGACTGTGGACTCTACCAAGGCCGACGCAAAGAGGCCGCCGAGCGCAACTGTTGTTTCGGATTCCAGCCCGATTCGATCGACGCGGTGATGCTTTCGCATGCCCATATCGACCACTGTGGAAATCTGCCCAACTTGGTGAAACAGGGTTTCAGAGGTCCTATTTATACATCCTCAGCGACGGTGGATCTGTGCCACCCTATGCTGCTCGATTCGGCCCACTTGCAGGAATCGGACGCCGACTTTCTCAACAAGCGCAAGAATCGACGCAACCGGTTGGGGGAGGCGGACGAAAGCGCAGACATCGAGCCGCTCTACACCAGTGAGGATGCCGAGAAAACGTTCCCCTTGTTCGAGAGCGTGCCAATTCACGAGACCCGCGAGGTTGGTCCGGGACTGACCTATCGCACCGTCGAGGCCGGCCACATGTTGGGATCCACGTCGATCGTTGCCGAAGCGACGGTGAACGGCAAGAAGATCCGGCTGGCTTTTTCCGGCGATGTGGGACGCAAGGGTCTGCCGATCATTCGGGATCCGGAATCGCTGCCGCCAGTCGACTATCTGATCATGGAAAGCACCTACGGCGACCGCTTGCATCAATCGGACGAGCCGGTGAAGCAAAAGCTTGCCGATACGATCAATCGCACCTACCGGCGCGGTGGACGCATCATTGTCCCTGCCTTTGCTGTCGGGCGTACCCAGCAGTTAATCCTTCTGATGCACGAGCTGATCAAGGAAAATCTAGTGCCGGCGATGCCGATTTTCGTCGACTCGCCGCTGGCTGTGAACGTCACCGAGGTGTTCCGCAAGCATACGACTTACTTCGACGCCGAGACCGCGAAATTCCTCAAAGAGGGTGACGATCCATTCGGTTTCTACCGGCTGCGTTACATTCGCGATGTCAAGGATTCGAAGGCGCTCAACGACCTTCGCGGACCGTATATGGTGATTTCCGCCTCGGGCATGTGCGAAGCGGGCCGGATCCTGCATCATTTGCGCAACAACATTGGAGATCCTCGGAATACGGTGCTGATCACTGGCTTCCAAGGCGAGAATACACTCGGGCGCAAGATTGTGGAAAAGCAGCCGGAGGTAAACATCTTCGGCGAGCCCTATCGTCTGCGTGCCGAAGTGGTGAAGATCAACGAGCTTAGCGGCCACGCCGACCAGCAGGAATTGATCGAGTGGATGAAGCCTCTCATGAAGACGGTCAAGAAGGTTTTTCTGGTTCACGGCGAACCTGTGCCGCAACAGGTGTTGGCGAATGTGATCCGCAACACATACAACGTAGAAGTACTGAACCCTGGGCGTGGCGAAAGTTTCGATCTGGTCTAGGACCGTGCTGGACGTACCGGACTGTTTTCCTTAGGTTCCTGTACCGAGTAGCCATTTACGAGCACAGCTGCTAGAAGCGAAGATCAATCTACGTTTCGAGAAAGTGAGACTTCGTGAATCAGCTTTTGATACAGTATTCGTATTTGCAGGTGTTGGACTTCCTCACCACCGTCGCGTTCTTGTTGAATGGCGTGCGGGAAGGGAACCCGCTGGTCCGCCTCGCCATGCAGTTGGCACCGAACCCGATGATCGGTTTGCTGATCGTGAAGCTAGCGGCTGTGGGCCTGGGCCTGTACTGCTGGCGCATGGGCCGCAATCAGATTCTTGGACGCATCAATCTGCTGTTTGCCATCGTTGTCGCCTGGAACCTCGCCGCGCTGATCCTGGGAACTGTGCAGACGCGTGAGTTCTAAAGTGTCGGTGAATGCACGGGCAGTTTCAGGAACTGTCCGCACCACCACAGGAACCCCGATTCAAGGGGTGATGGTGATTGGCTCGGACCTCAACTACGCGCAAACCGACGCGAACGGGCACTTTGAATTGAAGGATCCGGACTGTGCAGTGGTCTTTTGGTGTACGGGCTTCAAGCCTCGTCCGCAGATCGTGCAGCGGGGCGTCTCCGATCCGTTGGATGTTGTCCTGAGCGCGCTTTGAACTAGTCATCAGGGCAGTACAATTGCAGGCATCCGGACTGGTGGCTGGACTGGAATGAATTTCGAAGCTCACCCTGGCGGCCGTCCTAACGTGTCGATGTAGGCGTTCGCCAACCAGCCGGGGCAGCTGCTCCCATTGGTTTTCTTGCTTGTATTTGTCGGAGCTGGGACGTTGATCCGGACTCTCAGTAAGCCGCAGATGGAAAGCGTGCGTGGCGTTGACATAGCTTCCCTGACGGGGTCAGGATTCTCGTTCGGAACCGCGTTCGGATTACTGATTATGGCATTGGGAGACAGGGTCCAATCGCGATCCGACGGCCGAGCCACGCGAAGTTAGTTAGCGAGCACGGGTAGCTAGCGTCCCGGATTCGCCTCCAGATATCATCCGTCGATCGAAGCATTGCGGAGGCTCGATGCGGCGATCCATTCCTGGGGAAACAAAGTCTTGGGGAAACAAAGTATTCCGCGATCAACCTGGCTGATACGCTGCGAGCACATCGTCGGGCGTACCTCTCATGCGCACCTGTCCTTTTTGGATCCACAGGAGTTGATCGCACATCACCCTCAGCACATCGGGCGAATGCGAGGTGCAAAGGATCGTCACCTTCCTCTGGCGCAACAGCCGCAGGCGCTCGGCGCACTTCTGTTGAAAGGCCGCGTCGCCGACGCCGATCACTTCGTCGACGATGAGGACGCTCGGATTCGAATGGACGGCGATGGAGAATGCCAGTCGTAGAACCATGCCCGACGAGTAGGTGCGCAGCGGCTCGCGGAGATAGTCGCCGATATCCGCGAACTCGGCGATTTTGGGTTCGGCCTCGCGGAGTTCGGTGCGAGTCATCCCCATCAATGAGGCGTTGAGGTGCATGTTCTCGTAGCCGGTGAGTTCGGGATGGAATCCGGAACCGAGTTCGAGCAGTGCGACCGGCCGACCGGTCACCGTGATCTTTCCCGATGTCGGCTGGCAGATGCCGGTGGCCAGTGCGAGCGTGGTGCTCTTGCCTGCCCCGTTGGGACCAATGAGTCCCAGGCTCGTACCGGGCTCGACGGCGAATGAGACATCGCGCAAGGCCCAGAACGGCTCTTCCTTTTTGTTGGAAAGCCACTGCTTGACGTGCGCACCGAGCACTTTGCGTCCACCGCCGCGGGCGAAAGACTTCGAAACATTTTCAAAGGTAATTGTCGCCATCGAATTCAGAGCTGATCGTAGAACTTGGGTTCGAGCCAGCGGAAGACGATCCAGCCTATGACGAGAGTGACCAACGAGACAATGCACATCTTGCCGAGCAACTGCATGTCGGGCTGCACCGATTCGATCAAGACTTTTCGTTGACTGAGGATGAGCACAGTGAATGGATTCAGTTCCCACCAGGGCTTGTGACGCGCGGCGACGATGTTCGACGAATAGAAGATCGGCATGAACCAGAACAGCAAGCCGACCGATGAATCGACGAGGTAGCGCATGTCTCTAATGAAGACATCGAGGGCGGAACAAGCCAGCACCAAGCCGATGACGAAAACGAGAGTGATCGTCCACAAGACGGGGATCCAAAGCCAGAGCAGCGTTGGCCAATGTCCGTTCCAGAGAGCGATTACGATCAACAGCCCGATCTGGATGAGAAGGTGCAAGCCCGCGGCGAGCACGCTCGCGACAGGAACCGCTTCGCGCGGCATCAGTGTCCGCTTGAGTAACACAGCGTTGTCGACCACGCAGTTGGTTCCGGTGGACCAGGTGACAGAGAGGAAGTTAAACGGAATCAAGCCGCAGAGGAAAAACAGGGGGAAATCATCCGGATTGAGCCCCGGAACAATTGGCGCTTTGTTGAGGCGCGTGAAGACAAACGTCAACACGGCCATCATGATTAGCGGATTGAGAACGCTCCAAAAAACGCCCAGCGACATGTTGCGGTAGCGGATCTTGAAGTCTTTGAGGATCAGCGTGCGAAGAACGAAGGAGTTATCCAAAACACCTACGTTAACACTGTTACTTGTGCAGTTTCTTCTTGCGCAGATACTTGAGCAGTGCATCGGGATCGTCGGTGATGATGGCGTCGGATTTCACGTCGATCAGCGGGTCCCAATCTTTCGGATCGTTGGCCGTCCACGGAACGACTACCAAGCCTGCGTCGTGCGCGGCTTCCACTTTCTCGGGCGTGACGAGTTTGTAGTGAGGCGACACGATTTCCGCGTTCGCTGCCTCTTTGGATATCGTCACGAAATCTTTGTTGCCGCGTTCCAACAGAGCCGATAGGCGGATACGCGGATTCAGTTTGCGTGAGGCGACCAATGTGCGAAAGTCGAACGACTGAATGATGCAGCGGCCCACCAGTTTGTGCTTCTCGATGGCCTTCACCAACAGTGACGCGAACTCTTCGGGTGAAGGCGTTAGTTCCGGTTTGGCGGCGAAGATCTTGGTTTCGATGTTGAACTCGAACTTGCCTTTCCTGGCCAGTTTGAGCACTTCGTCGAGCGTCGGCATCTTCGTGCCCGGCAAGGCTTTTTGTTGCTTGAATAGCGGATTCGCTTGCGCCCCACAATCCCATTCGCGCAGTTGGGCCAGCGTCAACTCGCGAATCGTCGCCTTTTCGACAGGACCCTTGCACATCGGCCCGTGCAGGTAAGGATCGTGCGACACCACCAGAACATTGTCTTTGGTGACGGCGAGGTCGAGTTCGAGGGCATCCGCGCCGACCGAGATCGCGTATTCGAATGCGGGAATGGTGTTCTCCGGCATCCGGGCTCGCGCGCCACGATGACCGTGCACGAGGATTGCCGGTGAATCAGCCGCCATAGATAACGATGCTAGCAAGATGAGGATCATCGATCTACAGGATATATTGAAAAGGTTTCCAAGATATGACAAGACGAACGTTCGCCGCAATGACCGCGCTTTCCTACTCGCGAGTGATGGGTGCCAACGACCGGTTGCGCGTGGGGTACATCGGCCTTGGCAATCGCGGCGATCAAGTGCACGATGCGTTTCTGGAACATGGCGACGCGGTCACGACGGCTGTTTGCGACCTGCGCGAAGACTACATGGACTTCGCGATTAAGAAGTCCCGCGCCACGCCCAGGAAGTACAACGACTACCGGCGCGTACTTGACGACAAGGAAATCGACGCGGTGGCGATCTCGACTCCCGATCATTGGCATGCTTTGATGTTCTGCGAAGCGGCGATCGCGGGTAAGGACATCTACTGCGAGAAGCCGCTGAGCCTTACGCAGAAGGAAGGTCGGCACATGGTGCAGATCGCCGAGCGAACCAAGCGGGTCGTGCAAGTCGGCATCCATCGGCGCAGTGCCAAATATTTGATGGAGGCTGTGGACTACGTGCGATCGGGCAAACTCGGCAAGGTTACCGTGGCGCGGGGATTTCATCTACAGAACGAAGCGCCCACCGGTATCGGCAACTTTCCCGACACTGCACCTCCGGACGCAAAAGCCTGGGACGCCTGGCTTGGGCCCGCGCCACTCGTACCTTACAACAAGAACCGCTCGTTCTACAATTTCCGTTGGTTTTACAACTATTCGGGTGGACAATTGACGAACTTCGGTGTCCACTACATCGACATGCTGCGCTGGGCCTTGGGCAAGGATTCGCCGCGTTCGGTGACGGCCATCGGCGGAAAATTCGCGGTGACGGACAATCGCGAGATCCCCGATACGATGGAGGTGATTTGGGATTACGGCGATGCGCTGATCACGTTCTCGCAGTTCAATGCGAACTCCGCACCAGCGAACATACAGAGTTCGGACATGGAAATCCGCGGGACTCTCGGCACAATGTACCTGCACAGCAATCGCTTTGAGGTGGTTCCGGAAAAGGTGACGGACATGGCGTTTCCGCCAAGAACGCCACTCGATCGCGGCGTGGAGAAGGCCTACAATCCGTCGAAGAAGACGCGCATTGAACCATTGATCGTGAAGGGTTCGAACGATACTGCGTTCCATGCCCGCAACTTCATCGACTGTGTGAAGTCGCGGGCCAAGTGCAACTGCAGCATTGAGGATGGCTATCTGTCGACCTCCGCGACACAGTTGGCGAACATCGCCCTGAAGGTGCGCGCGCAACTCGATTGGGATGCGAAAGCCGAACGCTTCACCAATAACGAGAAGGCGAATCAGTATCTCGGCTATGAGTACCGCAAGCCCTATAAGTTGCCATCGTGAGAGTTCCGCTGGTTCTCGCGCTGATTGTCACAGCTTTCTTCTGGAAGCTATTGACCAAGCAGTACACGTGGATGGATCATCCCGACATGGCGTCTCAGATACTGCCGTGGCTGCAGTATCAGGCGGACGCGTGGCATCGCACGGGATGGTTTCCGCTGTGGGATCCGAACACCTGGGGCGGTCAACCGTTAACCGGGCAGTTGGTTCCGGGTTCGACCTATCCTTTCAACTGGCCTTTGTTTCTGCTGCCTTTCGGATCGGACGGGCGGATCCAACTGCTGTTTCTCAACGTGCAGTTCATTCTGAGCCACATCGCCGCGGCGATCTTTTGCTATTGGCTTTGCCGCGATCTGCGACGCAGCGCCGGCGCATCAATGATCGCGGGTCTCGCTTTTTCATTGACCGGCATGGTCGGCGGATGGGCTTGGCCACAGATGTTGAACAGTTCGATCTGGATGCCTCTAGCGATGCTGTACTTTCACCGCAGCATCGTTCGCGAGCAACATCGGGCCGCCAACGCGGCGCTGTGCGGCTTCTTCACCGGCTTCATGTTTTTAGGTGGGCATCATCAGATCCCTTCGATGTTCGCGTTGTTGCTCGCAGGCATGTGGGCAGTACGATTGTGGAAGCAGCGCTTTGGTGCGCTTCTGCCAGCATTGTCGTTCAGTGTGTTGACCTTGTTTACCGCGGGATTGCAACTCATTCCTGCGTTTGAGTATGGTGCGCGATCGATTCGTTGGGTCGGCGCGAAGAATCCAGTGTCTTGGGGACAAAGCGTCCCTTACAACGTCCATCAGGACTTTCAACACTCCTTCTTTCCGTCCGGGGTGCTGGGATTGGTGCTGCCGAACCTCTCCGATTACTCCGCGTTTCTTGGTCTGATCGTCGTCACACTCGCATTGGCAGGCTTGGTGACGGGGTATCGACGCCACAAAGAGATCGCTTTTATCGGCGCAATCTGCATCGCCGGAACACTCTACGCCTTAGGCGGATTTTCGATCTTCCACGGCGTGGCTTACTTGTTTGTGCCGATGGTGGAAAAATTGCGAACGCCAGGGATGGCGTTCTCGTTGGCGCAGTTCGCAATCGTTGTTTTGGCAGCCTACGGCATCGACGCGCTGGTGGAAAGTGCCGAAGCGGTTTCGATGCGATGGATCCAAGTGCTCGCTGGGCTGGGAGGTGTGGCGTGGATCAGTGTGGCGTTGGCCGCCAGCGTCCGTACGCAGACAGGGCTTGAGTACGAGCGTCCCGCGATCTTTGGACTGATGGCGTTTGGGCTCGCGGGATTGCTTTACGCCCGGCGCAGCAGTGCTTTGACAGCGCAAACCCTGCTTGGGGTTCTTCTGCTCGGCATGCTGTTCGAAGCGGGCACGGTCACGGGCAGGGACTTTCATCATCGTGAGAATTCGCCCGGGTTTCTCTATGAATTGAGCAAGCATCGCGATCTGATCGATTACTTGAAGGCGCAGCCGGGTTTCGTGCGGATCGAGTACGATCCAGCGAACACGATTCGCTACAACACAGGCGACTGGGATTCGGTTCCGCAGTTTGAATCCTACCTGGCGGGCTTGACCGGCAACATCGCGCGCTTGAAGGCCGCTGAAGAGTTGAAGCCCGTCCTGCCCAAAATCTTTGCGTTGACGCATTTTGCAGGTGCGGAACCGAGCCGTCCGTCGACGCAGGAAGAGGTGTTTCAGGCGAAGTCCGGCGTGAAGTTGTTTCGCAACAACGATGCGTTTCCGCGGGCTTGGGTTGTGCATCGGGCTGTCACCGTAGCCGAGAAGGATTTGGTCGTTGCGCTGGCGCGTGAGGACCTGCGGGTGTCGGCCGTGCTGACGAAACCTGCGCCGCAATTGGCTTCGTGCGATGAATCTTCCGATGAGGTTTCGGTTTCGCACTATGCGCCGGATGCGGTGGACTATCGAGCCAATCTGGGCTGTAAAGGTCTGGTGACGATGAGCGAGACCTGGTATCCGGGATGGTCGGTGACGGTCGATGGAGCCGCGGCCGAACTGCTGGAAATCGATGGCGCGATTCGTGGCGTTGTTGTGGATGCGGGTGCGCATCGCATCGCGCTGCGGTATCGTCCGGTGAGTGTTTATTTGGGCGCTTCGATGTCGCTTTGCGGATTGATTGCGGCGTGCTCTTTGCTGCTGCGCTTGCGTTAGGATGAAAACATGGTCGCAACCGAAGTTCTGACATCTCGTGCCGAGTACGATGCCCGTACCGCCGCAGGCGAACGGCTGGAGTTCGACGAAGGCAACATCATCGAAATGCCCAACAACGATTCATTGCATGACCGGATCAAGGCGAAACTGGCAAGACAGTTGAACCGCCAGCTTCCAGATCCGATTGAAGCCGCGAACGAGCAGGCGTTTGAAGTGGCCACAGACAAGGTGCGCCATCCCGACGTAGCAGTGTGCTTGCAGCCGCAACCAGGGGTGGCAGGACAGCGATTCAAAGGTTCGCCCGATTTGGCAATCGAAATCGTTTCGCCTTCTGAGAGCGCCCTCGACCTTCATGCCAAAGTGCGCCTCTATCTTGAGACGGGCGCCAAGGCGGTTTGGGTGGTCTGGCCCGACGATCGGGAAGTCGAAATCCATCAGCGAAATCAGCCTACGCGGCTCATCGGACCCGAAGGAATCATCGAGGGCGAGGAACCTGTGCCGGCGTTTCGGCTGCCAGTGGCGGCGCTGTTCGCGTAGAAAGCTACAGCCCGAAGCATGAGGACGATTCGTAGGTTTGCGGGCGTCACAGTGGCACTCTTCGCGGCTCTTTTCGGCATTGCAATCGGGAACAACAACTTTCCAAGCACCTCGGATTCCCGCGCGGAGTTTGAAGCGAATACTTTCGCTCGATGGATGGTGCAGGGTTGCGCGGTGCTTTCTGCCAACACCAGGCGCTACTTCATGCCTTGTCGCGCAAGCAATATCCGCTTTCGGCTGCGGATCAAGCCGAGATGTTCCGAAACGTCGGAACTCAAAGGCCAGCCTCGATTTCCGCGTCACCGATCTCTCCTTACAGCGCATCGCCTTTCTTCTCGCCGCCAGTCAGCCCGATCTCGTGCAGCCGCGCTGGGTCGAACGTGCTCTCAACAATCAACGGCCCTCCGGCGGCTCGCGCTTCGGTTGGCATCGGCTGTTGCTCAGTTGCGAGCTGAAGTACCGCTATCCGAATTGGATCGCGACGCACTAGCGGTAAGCGGTACGTTACCCTGTACCAAAGATATGAAAGCAGTCTTCATCGACGCCCCCGGAGGCGCGGATCAACTCCGTTACGCCGACCTTCCCAAGCCCACTCCCGGCAAAGGTCAAGCTCTCGTCAAGATCGCGGTTTCCGGCGTCAACTTCATTGACGTCTACTTCCGCATCGGGCTTTACAAGGCCGATCCGCCCATCACGCTGGGCATGGAAGCCGCAGGCGTTGTCGAAGCGGTGGGCGAAGGCGTCACTGAAGTGAAGCCGGGAGACCGGGTCGCTTATGCGATGAATCGCGGATCCTATGCCGAGTACGCTGTCGTGAATGCCTGGCAACTTGTGCCGATTCCGGAGTCGCTCGACTTCCAGTCCGCTGCGGCGACGATGCTGCAGGGCATGACCGCCCACTACCTGACGCATTCGACTTGGCCGTTGAAGGCAGGCGAAAGCTGCCTGATCCATGCGGGCGCCGGCGGCGTTGGCTTGCTGCTGATCCAAATCGCAAAGATGATCGGCGCGCGTGTCATCACCACCGTTGGGACGGACGCCAAGGCCGTTCTTGCCAAACAAGCCGGCGCGGATGAAGTGGTTGTTTACACGCGTGATGACTTTCAGGCAGCGGCCCGCGCGTTCACCGGCGGCAAGGGTGTGGATGTCGTTTACGATTCCGTGGGCGCGTCGACGTTCATGAAGTCGCTCGATTCGCTGCGTCCTCGCGGACTCATGGTCACCTACGGCAACGCCAGCGGACCCGTGCCCGCCATCGAACCGTTGTTGTTGAACCAGAAGGGCTCGATCTTTCTCACGCGGCCGACACTCGCTCATCATGCAGCCACCCGCGAAGAACTGCTGTGGCGCGCCAACGACCTCTTCCAATGGATCGGCGAAGGCAAATTGAAGCTTCGCATCGAGTTTAAGTATCCATTGGCCGAAGCTGCGCAGGCGCATCGCGATCTCGAAGACCGCAAGACCACGGGCAAGTTGCTGCTGCTGGTGGATCCGAGTGCGTAAACTGACGCTGGACTTCGCCGCTGCGAAAGCCGATGTCCTGCTCGTTACAAACGCGTTCAACGTTCGTTACTTGACCGGATTTACGGGTTCGAATGGCGCTTGTCTGTGCTTTGCGGACGGGCGTCCGCATGTGCTGTTTACGGATCCGAGGTATACGATCCAGGCCGGGCAAGAGTATCCGGAAGGCAAAGTCCAGATCGTCAAGAAGACGCGGCTGATGGCTCTGGCCGCGCTGGAATTCCTTGCCAAACACAAAAGCAGGCGGATCGGTATCGATCCGAATGACATTACCGTTGCGTCAATGGCCGTGCTTGAGAAGGCTTTACCAAATAGCGCGGCGTTCGTCCATTTGCCCAATGTTGTCGAAACGCAACGCATGGTGAAAGATGAGGCGGAACTGGAACTGATCCGCAAGAGTTGCCTCACGAACTGCGCGGCCTTCGAAGCCACTGTGAAGAAGATCAAGCCGGGAATGCGCGAGGCGGACGTCGCGGCCGAACTCGAATACCAGCAGCGCAAGCGTGGGGCATCGGCAGCGGCGTTCGAAACGATCGTCGCAGCCGGCCCCCGCACTGCCCTGCCGCACGCGCGCCCAACCAATGCCAAGATTGGCGAAAATGTACTATTATTAATAGATATGGGTGCCATTGAGGACGGCTACACGAGCGATATGACTCGGATGCTGTTCGTCGGAACTTCCGGAAAGGGAGACCTGCCAAAACAGGTTCGCGGCTGGTACGCGGACGTGTTGGAAGCACAGTTGGCGGCCATCGACGCTGTCCGAGAAGGAGCTTCGGCCGGATCGGTCGACCGGGCGGCGCGTCAAGTTCTGAAGGCAAAAGGTCATGGCGATCTCTTTACACATTCCACCGGGCATGGGCTTGGTTTGGAAGTCCACGAATCGCCAGGCTTGCGGCAGAAGGACAAAACCCGGCTTCAGGCTGGAATGGTTGTGACCATCGAGCCAGGAATTTATGTCGAAGGCGTAGGCGGAATTCGCATTGAAGATACCGTGGCTGTCACCAAGGGCGGCTGCGAGATTCTGACCCCGACGCCCAGAGAACTCATCCAGATCTAATCCCTATCAATGACCATCGAAGAAATCCGCGAGTTGCTCGGACTGTTTAACGAGAGTGGTGTGGCCGAGATGGAGGTGCAGCGTGGCGAGAACCGCGTTCGCCTCAAGAAGGCATCTCTGAACCACGAATATGTGGTGTCCACGCAGGCTCCCACAGTAATGACGGCCTCCCCGCTGGCTTACGCCCCCAGTGCGCCCACAATGAGCGCTGGCTTTGGCACGGCCGCCGCCCCCGCCCTCGATCCCTCGGCTGAAAAGCATGAGTTGGTGAGGTCACCGATCGTCGGTACATTTTATGAATCCGCCTCTCCGGAATCCGCGCCGTTTGTGAAAGTCGGCGACCAGATCGAGAAGGGGCAAGTTCTCTGCATCATCGAATCGATGAAGCTGATGAATGAAATCGAAGCCGAAACCGCCGGCACTCTCATGGCGCAGCTGGTGGATAGCGGCAAGCCAGTGGAGTATGGCCAGGCGCTGTTTGCAGTGAAGCCCCGCTAACGCGTATGTTTCAAAAAATTTTGATCGCCAACCGGGGCGAGATCGCCCTCAGGGTCATCTGCGCCTGCAAAGACATGGGTATCCGCTCGGTTGCCGTCTATTCGGAAGCCGATCGCAATAGCCTGCACGCCCGCTTTGCCGATGAGGCCATCTGCATTGGCCCCGCAAAGAGCGCACGCAGCTATCTCGACATCCCGTCGGTCATCAGCGCGGCGGAGATCACCAACGCCGAAGCGATTCACCCGGGATATGGATTCCTGAGCGAGAACGCTGATTTCGCCGAAGTTTGCCGGGCCTCGGGAATCAAGTTTATCGGTCCGAATCCGGAAGTGACCCGCATGATGGGTTTGAAGCAACGCGCGCGTGAAGCAATGGAAGCTCACGGCGTGCCGATTTTGCCGGGATCGAAGAATGTCCTGGCGAGTGCCGAAGAAGCCGCGGGGCTTGCGGAACAGATCGGTTATCCGGTCATTCTCAAGGCGACAGCGGGCGGCGGTGGACGAGGCATGCGCGTCGTGCGCCATGTCGACGAACTGGCCAATCTGCTGGCACAAGCGCAGAACGAAGCGGCGTCGGCATTTTCAAACGGCGACGTCTACATGGAGAAATTCATCGAAGCGCCGAGGCACATTGAGTTCCAGGTGATTGGCGATGAGCACGGCAGAGTGGAAGTGCTGGGTGAGCGCGAATGTTCGATTCAGCGCCGCCATCAGAAGCTCGTCGAAGAGGCTCCTTCACCGGCAGTGACCCCGGAGTTGCGTGCTGACATTGCGGCTTCGCTGAAGAAGGCATTCGAAAGCATCGGCTACTCGAACGCGGGAACGGTCGAGTTTCTGATGGACGAAAAGGGCAAGCTGTTCTTCATCGAAGTGAACGCACGAATCCAGGTGGAACATCCGGTGACGGAACTTGTCACTGGCGTCGATCTCGTTAAGGCGCAGATCCGCGTGGCGGCGGGCGAAAAGCTCGAAACGATTCTGCCGAATCCACTGGTGATTCGCGGTCATGCCATTGAATGCCGCATCAACGCGGAACATCCTGAAACCTTTGCTCCCTCGCCGGGACGCATCACGGGATGGAATGTCCCCGGAAGCATCGGTGTTCGCGTTGATACCGCGGCATATTACGACGGGGTGATTCCGCCTTACTACGATTCACTCGTAGCGAAGCTGATCGTTCACGGATGCGACCGCACCGAAGCTATTGCGCGCACCCGCCGGGCGCTCGATATGTTCATTGTCGAGGGGATCCACACGTCCATTCCACTGCATCAGAAGATCATGCAGCATCCGGATTTCGTGAGCGGCAATCTCGACACCAGCTTTCTCGTGAGAACGAAACTTGTCCCTGGCGGCAAATAAACTGTGGGAATTTTGATCCAGTTTGACCCGCTTTTCCGCTTAGCAAAATAGGGGGTGCGATGGCAGCTTGGCAGTTCGAGGGGACTGTCTCCTATCATTCCGGAAAGCGGGTTGCCTGTACAGCCGTGTCCTTAGGGGCCGGTAGCGGCGGGCAAGCCACAGCAGAGCTGTTTCGTACCGACACAGACCTGTCCGGTCGCTTTCAGGCGATTCTGCGGGATGGCCCGGCGGGCGGGGAATTCGTGGCGCGAGCCTTTGACGCCTGGCGGATTCGAGAAGGCGAGTGGGTTCCAGCGGCGCGGTCGGGAACAGCCATCAGTGCCGACCTTGTGCTGCCGTGGGATGAGCCGGACATTTGCAACTCCGGCGGCCAGTGGCACAACACCGCACAACCCTTTCTCGATGCTCTCATTCGGCATCTGGATCAACCAGGAACGCAACAACAGGCGTTTGCGCTGCGATTGTTGCCGGTGCAGCCGAGCGGAACTGCGATTCTGGAAAGCTATCCTCGAGATCCAGCCGTGGAACGCATGTGGACTCAGTTTCACGAAGAAGTGTCCGTTGCAAAGAATCCTCATGCGGCGAAAGACATCGCACGGCGCATTTCCGATTGCCTGCTGCGGATGGGTTTCGCACGGCGATTCGATGAGCGCATCGACGTCTTCCGGTTTGCGTTGCAGGGCATCCACGCGCGTCCCAAAGAAGACCGTAAGATGCATGTCCGAAATCTGTTGAAGGCCATGTCGGTGTCTTTGAAGCGGCCGTTCGTGCCTGGCAATGGCGCGGTGGTGGAGCTGGAAAGCGCAACCGCGACGCTGGGGCTGGTGCTGTATGCGGGAGCGCTGTTGTCGCTCGGGCGGACCGATCTGATGCTTAAGAAAGAGACACAGTCCGCTGCGTCTTTGATGTTTCATATCAACGTTCCCGCTTCGATTGACTAAGAGCGTTTTCGGTGATCGCGTAGATTGCGACAAGTCTTTCTGAGCCGCGCCCGCCGCGGAGAGCAAGATTCGCAACTCCAGTCGGCCAACTTCACGTTTTTTCCTGGTAACCGGAAGCAGCTTCATCCGTATTCCACGCATGCAAGTTATCCTGCTCGGGATTATGGCGGATCTGCGTTTCGCTGTCCGCGCCATGCGTCGCGCTCCGATGTTCGCGACCATCGCCATCCTTTTCCTCGCCCTTGGCATCGGAGCCAACACCGCTATCTTCACCTTGATGGATCAACTGATGCTCCGCCGACTGCCCATGAAAGACCCTGAGCAACTTGTCATGCTCTTCCAACGGGGTGCCCATAACGGCAGCAACATGGGCGACAGGCAACATTCGTACCCGATGTATCAGGACTATCAACAGAAGGCGGAAGCGTTCAGCGAGATCCTTTGCAGACGCTTGGCCGATACGTCTGTCAGCGTTGAGAATCAGACCGAACGCGTGCAGGCCGAGATGGTTTCGGGCAACTATTTCACGATGCTCGGCGTGAAGCCGGCATTGGGACGAGTCTTCAGTTCCAATGAGGACGATCGCAGCTACATGGGCCATCCCGCAGTCGTGCTCAGTTACAACTACTGGATGAATCGGTTCGCGGGCGATCGCAATGTGCTGAACAAGAAGATACTCGTCAACAACTATCCGATGACCATCGTGGGGGTCTCCGCCGTGGGCTTCTCAGGGCTGGATCCGGCTCGCTCGCCAAGCATTCGCGTGCCGATTTTGATGAAAGACGCCATAGTGCCGGAATGGAGTTGGGTGAACTTCGCCGATCGTCGGCAGCGTTGGATACAGGTGTTCGGACGCTTGAAACCGGGCTATACGGCGGAATCCGCCCAGGCTTCGGCACTTGGACTCTTCAAGCAGATCCGCCAGCATGAAATGACGCTGCCCGCAGCGGCGAAATGGTCGCAATACATGCGCGACCGGTTCATGCAGGGAACCATGCACGTCATCCCGGCTGCCACTGGATATTCGCCGTTGCGCAACAGCTTCTCGACAGCGCTGGCGGTATTGATGTGGATGGTTGGGCTCGTGTTGCTGATCGCCTGCGCAAACGTGGCGAACCTGCTGATGGCGCGCGCCTTCGCTCGTCAAAAAGAGATTGCGGTGCGACTTTCGATAGGTGCCTCGCGCGGTCAACTCGTGCGGCAGTTGTTGACAGAAAGCATGTTGCTGGCGGCGTTGGGCGGTGTAGCCGGAATCCTTTTGGCGATGGTCCTGACCAAAGCGCTGATCGCACTTGTGCCGTCGGAAGGCAATCCGCTGCTCATCCAGCCAGAGCCGGACTTGCGGGTGCTTGCATTCACGCTTGGCATCACCATTCTCACAGGCGTCGTCTTTGGATTGGTTCCGGCTCTGCGCGCCAGCCGCCCCGATCTATGGGCGACGTTGAAAGACACCGTCGGCGCGGTTGCCGGCAGCAACAATGCGGGATCGTTGCTGTTGCGCAAGAGTTTGGTCGCGGCGCAGGTAGCGCTGAGCTTCCTGCTTCTGTTCGGTGCGGGGCTGTTTGTCCGCAGCCTGCAGAATCTGCAAGCCACCGAGACGGGTTTCAAGGAGATGACTAACGTGGTGACGTTTCAGGTTTCGCCCGCTCTCAGCGGCTACGACACACCGCGCGCCGCCGCCTTCTACGATCAGCTTCTGGGGCGGATCAAAGGCACGCCGGGCATCAAAAGTGCTGGCTACGCCACCGTCGCGCTGCTCGCGGGCGACGAGTGGGACAACAGCATGCACGTCGAAGGACATCGGACCAAAGACGGCGAAGACATCCAGGCGTTCATGAATTCACTTTCCCCAGGCTACTTCCAAGCTATGGGCATCACGCAGCTCGAAGGCCGCGACTTTCGCGCATCCGACTATCGCGAAAAGACCAACGTCGCCATCGTCAACCGCAAGTTCGCAGAGCACTACTTCAAGGGCCAAAGCGCCATTGGGCGCCACATTGGCAACAGCCCATCCAAGCTCGACATCGAGATCATTGGCGTGGTGGAAAACACCCTGTACGAGGGGCCGAGGGAAGGTGTTCGCCGTCAGGTGTTCGTGCCGCACTACGACAAGCGCGGCGTGGCGTTTTATGTCCGCACAGGAATGGGATCTTCGACCACCTTCACCGCCGTACAGAACGAAGTCAAGAAGCTCGATGTCGGCATGTCTGTTTACGATCTGAAGACACTCGCCGGACAGTTGGACGAGACACTGCTCACCGAGCGGTTGATCGCGCTCTTGTCGGCCGGCTTCGGATTGCTGGCTACGATTCTCGCGGCGATCGGGCTCTATGGAGTCATGGCGTTCGTCGTCGCCCGGCGAACCAAAGAGATGGGCGTGAGGCTGGCGTTGGGGGCGAATCCGTCGTCGGTGGTGTGGTTGGTGATGCGTGAGGTGCTGACACTGCTGGGGTTGGGGTTGCTGGTCGGTGTACCTTCAGCCGTCGCACTCGGGCGCTTTGTGGCGTCGCAGTTGTATGGGATTCAAGCGGATGATCCCATCGTCGCGGGTGTCACGATTGCGATTTTGGTGACGGTGGCGAGTCTTGCCGGGTTGATTCCGGCGATGCGGGCGAGCCGGATCGATCCGATCCTGGCACTGCGCTACGAATAGAGTGTTACCTATCGACCGGCTGCTTCGTCCGAGAGAGTATGAAATCGATTTACCTCATTGCCGCAGCGACCGTGTTCTCAGCCTGCGCGCTGGCACAGAGCCCTGCTGCGACGGCTTCTCTCAATGTTGGTGGCAAGGGACTGGAGATCAAATACAACTCGCCTCGCGTGAATGGGCGCGAAGGCAAGCTGTTCGGTGCCGGAGGCAGGATCAGCACCGATCCCAACTATCCGGTGTGGCGCGCCGGAGCCAACTCCGCTACCAAGTTCCACACGGATGGTGATTTGAGTATCGGAGGGCTGGTCGTTCCCGCCGGGGACTACACACTGTTTGTGGACGTTTCGGACGTGGCGAACTGGCAGTTGATCGTGAACAAGCAGACCGGCCAATGGGGCTTGCGCTACGACAAATCGCAGGATTTAGGTCGTGTGAAAATGAAGACAGGCAAGCCTGCGGCGATGGTGGAGAACCTGAAATATACGCTTGTCGCAGATGGCCCGAAAAAGGCGATGTTGACTCTGGATTGGGAAAACGTCACTGCGTCGGTGCCGATCACTGTCCAGTAGCTGTTTTCGCCGCACCGAGCAGTCCGAACTGGTTTTCGAAGCATGGCCGGTCCGACGGGCGGACTGGCCATGAGTCATGCTTGCTCGTCCTTGTTGGCAACGAGATAATTGACCGTTCGCCGGGGCGAATCGTTATGTCCGCGATTCCGTTCCGGCGCCCGTTGTCATTGACGTCATCTCGCCTGCAGCGCCATAGAATACAGAAGCCACCACATGTAGGCATCCTTCAATTGCTTCAATTGCCGAAGTATCCATAGGTCCCACAAGAATTGTTGATTGGACGTAACAGCGAATTCAGGTTAATCTGAACTTGTAAGTAAATCCGGTTGCGGTGCAGTTTTGCCGCCTCCGAATCCCTTTCCGACTCATTTGAAGTACTGCACCTTTCCCTATCCAAGCGGATCTGTGCCCTTACACTTCAAATTCTTGTTCTGTCGAACCCAAACTTCGCGCCATAGGTCTGTCGTGCCAATCGGGTACCCATCTATGTCCGCATTCCCCAGCCCACGCTGTGCTGAGCCATGGCCATCGTGCCACAAACAACATCGAAAGAGAGAAATTTACCATGACTCACCGGATCAAGTCCGTATGCTTTACCCTGATCGTATCGGCGATGACCGTCGCTTCCGCAATGGCTTCCGAGACACGCATCGCCGTCGTGCACGTGCCGTTCGCGTTTACCACAGGCTCCCATGAAATGCCTGCCGGAGAGTACTCCATCAGCAAGACCGAACAGCGGGTCCTGTTCCTGCGCACCGCTGGAAAGACCGTCGCGATCCTGCCCGTGGGTTCCACCGCGGCTGGCTTCAGTGGATCGTCGAGTGCTGTCCGCTTCGAGCGGGTCGGGGGGCGCACGGTGTTGAAGGAAGTGCTTGTGGGGGGTTCAGAAGGTTTCCTGCTCCGCAAATAGTTGCAACGGGCGCGCGGGAAGCAACACCGTCCGCGCGCCCTTGGAACCGGCATGTTTCCGGGACGCCGTCGCGATTCGGGGCACGGAAATCCGCCGTTTTCTTTTCTTGAGTGCACTCGCCATCGCAGAGAGCAATCACGGTAGGGCCGTGAACGCGTAACCAACCGGAGCGGCAACCGCCGGGCGCAATACGAGGCCGAAATGCAGGACCCTGTGGACGATCCTCCTATGCCTGGGATCGACCGAGTTCGCCTTCGCCATACTCCGCGCTATGGTTCTCCACGCGACGGTCGCGGAGGCCGGTGCAACCGCTCACGCTGGGGCATGGACCGTCGACAGCGACGAAATCCTCGACTGGCCGTGACCTGCGACGATAGTATGGGCGACCGGGCGCTTACCGATTGCAAGCCGCGGGCCTCCGCCAATACTTGGGACGCGGCGGATTTTTCATGGTCGACGACTTTCACAACGACTATAAATGGGGCAGTTTCATGGCCGGTACGAAGAAGATCTCGCCCAAGCCGCGTGCGATCAACATTGAGAAAGGCGACCCAACTTTCACACCGTCTACGATCTTTCCGAACGCGGAGGCACCCGTCCGCAAGGATCGGGCGATGGTCGGTATCCTCCTCAATCAAAATCTCGGCGACGCCCGATCTGCCCTCTACCCCGAAAAGTAAGCCTCCTATGCGACGACACTGATTTCTGTTACCGTCAAAGAGATCGAAATGTGCGCTTGTAGCTCAGCTGGATAGAGCAACTGGCTTCGAACCAGTAGGTCGGGAGTTCGAATCTCTCCGGGCGCACCATATTTTCAATCAGTTGGGTCGTTTGGTTCGACTATCTTGTACCGGCGTCTTGTACTGATTCTGTTCCTGAGTCCAAGCTTCAAGCCGCTGACCCGCCCGAATCGCCATGCTTTCACTCGCAATCATGTATCCGGCCGCGATCATGTTGGTCACAGAAGTTCGTCGAATGTCGTGCGGGATCAATTCGATATTCCCAGCGCGGCATGCGGTCGCCCAGGAGCGTTCGATGGAATGGACAGGTTTCCCTTCGAACTGAATCACACGGTCGCAATCGGCTGAACGCGATTGCTTGGCGAGATCCAGGATTGGACCACGAATACCGTCACCACACCCAACATTGGCGGGCCGGTTACGATTGAGCCCAACGGCTCATACAGCACCCGCTACTTCAAGTACGAGGGCCGGGCGAAGTGGAACCAGTACGTCGGCATTCTCGAGTTCGAAGTCTACGAGTGGCTTGGCGGCGGACCAACCCCGCCTAGCCTCGGCGGGCTGAGCAACCTCGCGCTCAACAAGACGGCCGTCAACGGTCCAGCGCCCTACGGTTCCATGGCAAATCACGGACTTTCGCTGCTGACCGACGGCAACAACTCCACCTATTGGCAAGGCAATTACGTTTTCGACAACTGCACCTCGATCTATAACGCAAGCCTTTGCCCGATGAACCGCTGGTTCACGCCCTATAGCTCCGCCACGATCGACTTGGGTTTCGCGCAAACCGCGCAGGCGATACGCCTTACGTTTCCAGCCGGCGTCCAAGGCACCCAGAGCCTGTATGCGCTCGTCCATGATTCGAGTGAATGATTCGAGTGACGGCAGCGATGTGAAGTGGTGGGGATCCTGGGGCGACCCTGCGATCGTCGCTTCCAATCCATCGGTCACCAGTTCGGAGACTCGCACCTTCTATCTCTCCTGTCCCGTCAACGGGCGTTACATCCCGGTGGGTCTGCAGAACTGGACATCCTCGGCGTCGTTGCCAGCTAGTCTCGCAGATGTGGAAGTCTTCGGGACACTGCCAGCAGTTTCCACTGGGCCATATCAATTCGTACCCATCACGCCTTGCCGCCTCGTGGATACGCGCAACGCCACCGGCATCTTTGGCGGACCTTCGATGGCCGCCATCTCCACGCGCGACTTCCCCATCCCCAGCAGCGGTTGCAGCATTCCTTCCACTGCCACTGCCTATGCGGTCAACGTGACGGTCGTGCCCAAAGGTTTATTCGGCTACCTCACCATATGGCCGGGTTCCACGCGGCCCTTGGTCTCGACTTTGCATTCCCTCGACGGACGTGTGAAAGCCAACGCCGCCATCGTTCCCGCGGGAAGCAACGGCGGGATCAGCGTCTTCGTAACCGATCCGACCGACCTGGTCATCGATATCAATGGCTACTTCACTGCTCTCGCCACGGCGACGCTGCGGTTCTATCCGATCTCGCCTTGCCGCATTATCGACACACGCTTTGCAAACGATCCGCTGGGAGGCTCTTCGCTCATGCCAGGCGTTTCGCGGACTGTGCCGGTGCTTGCCTCCTCGTGCGGAATTCCAACGTCAGCGAAAGCGTATCCGCTGAACGCCGCGGTGGTACCAAAAGGTCCGTTGGGGTTCCTCACGATCTGGCCCGCCGGTGCCCCGCAGCCTTTGGTTTCCACACTGAACGCGGTCCACCGGAACTGTCACCGCCAATGCAGCGATCGTTCCCGCCGGAACCGGTGGTTCCATCAACGTCTTCGGGACGGAGAACACTGAGCTGATTCTGGATATCAGTGGTTACTTCGCCTCGCCTGGATCGAGCGGAGGCTTGGACTTCTATACAGTCACGCCTTGCCGCATTTGCGATACCAGGTTGTCGCCAAACGGCCCGTTTGCGGGTCCCGCGCAAGCCGCTGTGACCGATCGTGAATACGCGGTCGCCTCCAGCCCGTGTATGGCATCCGTCACATCCGCCGCCGCGTATTCCATCAATGCCACTGTGATCCCCAGCGGACCCATGGGCTTTCTTACGCTTTGGCCTTCCGGCCAGTCTCGGCCTACCGTCTCAACACTGAATGCATTGGACGGTGCCATCACATCGAACGCGGCAATCTTGATTGAAGGCGGTATGAACGCCGCTATCCAAGCCTTCACAACCGATCAACAGATGCGTGGTCTGGACATCAACGGTGTCTTCAAGGCACAGAATCGATAGGTAGTTATCGCGTACGGCTGCCGCACCTGTTCATTCAGCGGCCGCAGCCGCACCTTCAAGCTTCGACGCGATCAGCTGACCGAACGAGGGCGTGAACAAACTATTGCTATGCCTCTGCCGTTGATGCTCTGGTCCGCCAGCGCAGCAGCAGGGGCTGCTTTGTCGGCAAACAGCCGCATCCGCGAGGTTATCGTCGGCCTGCGGGGCAGGGGCTGCGATCTGAGGCGAGCGTTCTCCGATCTGGGTCCGGAGAATGTCGAGGTGGCCGGGTTCCGCGATGTCGACACGACTGTCAGGGCAAAGTAGAAATGTCCGCAGAGTAGCTAGCTAGATTCTTACCTCTTCAGTGTTGAACAGAACGAGTAACGGAATCCCTAAGCGGCAAGAGGATCAATGACTTGCTGGCTTTTCGTCGGGACGGTGATGAAAGCGGCTATTGGCAGGGTCCGCAGAGTTGCTTGTGGAAGAAGGGGAAGAGCAGGGGTTGCATCGAATCGATCGGGCGGAGCGGAAGCCGTTGACTCGGCACGGTGTCAAAGCTGTCTCTACATGCGGACGCGCGTCGCTTGCGCAATGGCAAGGCGGAACTCGCCGTGAGAGTTTATGCTCATTCTGGCAATGCTGCCTTGCCGGTTGAGAAGCTTCCGCTCCGTGACCGTCGCGGCTCAGAAAGACTTATCGCATTCGAACAATTGTTTCTTGATTGGACCACCACGTGCACTGAAGTCCGCAGAGGTCCAATCATGAACATCCTTGCAGCCCCGCCCGAAAGGCTCGCTCTTCCCTGTATGTCCGGCGATTGCATGCGGGCAGTGGTATTCGAGGCTCCCGGTCGCTTCGGACTTGTCTCTAAGCCGATTCCCAAAGCCGCCCCCGGCGAAGCCGTCATTCGCGTCAACCTCACCACCATCTGCGGAACCGACATCCACATCGTCAAGGGCGAGTATGCGGTGCCCGCCGGTCTCACTATCGGGCACGAAGCCGTGGGAACGATCCACGAACTCGGTGCCGGTGTCACTGGTTATAACCTTGGCGAGCGCGTGCTTGTGGGAGCGATCACGCCCTGCGGACAGTGCTGCGACTGCCTCGGCGGCCACAGGTCGCAATGCGGCGGTGCTCTCGGCGGCTGGAGGCTTGGAAACACGCTGGACGGCGCGCAGGCCGAATACATGCGGGTCCCCTTCGCGCAGGCGAACCTCGCTCCGATTCCGGAGGCACTCTCCGATCGTGATGTTTTGCTGCTTGCAGACATCGCGTCCACGGGTTTTTCCGCCGCCGAAACTGGACCCGTAAGGCTGGGCGACAACGTCGCGATCTTCGGACAAGGCCCCATCGGACTCTGTGCCACCTTGGGAGCCAAACTCATGGGTGCGGCGCGGATCTTCGCCGTGGACAGGAATCCCTTCCGTTTAGAAGCCGCGAGACGCTTCGGTGCCACCGATACCGTGCTCGCCGACGAGCGTACCGTCAGCGAAATCCTGCGCCTGGCTGGCGATGCGGGAATCGATGTGGCGATCGAGGCGCTCGGGATCCAGGAAACATTCCAGAACGCGCTGGCAGTCGTAAAGCCTGGCGGAACCCTATCGAGCGTCGGCGTCTATTCACACAACGTGAGTGTGGATTTGGCGGCGTTTGGCGCAGGCCTCGCGGACAAGAAGATCGTCACCACGCTCTGCCCTGGCGGCAAAGAACGGATGATGCGCCTGATGCGGTTGGTCGAATCCGAACGCATCGACCTGACGCCGCTGCTCACGCACGAGTTCCGGCTCGATCAAATTCAGGAGGCCTACGCGCTGTTCGGTGGGCAAAAGGACAATGTGCTGAAGGTCGCGATCCGCGTCGGCTGAATCAGCCGGATGTTCGATACGCAGAACGGCGGATGCTTCCGCCGCCTGTCCCAGGCGCAGAATCGGAAGTTTGGTCGCCACCTTGAACGCAGTTGACGGTGCGATCACGTCCCTAAGCGAAGTCCACTGCAATCACTTCGTGCAGTTCGATGGACGGCACGTTAACCGACAGTATGCTCAAGGCCTCGCGGACCACGGGCGCTCTCGCGCTCACCAGGAACTTCACAGCACGCACGCGTTTGCCTTTCGGCACGCGGATCCGCACTTTCTGCACCGGTGCCGGAATGATCTCCCGCACAGGACCCTTCATCATCATCGGATTCGTCAGATTCACCAGATGCGCGGCCATCGAATCCTTTTGCATCCACAGCGAAACATCGAGTACGCCGCGGCCTTCCACTGTCAGTGGTTGCTCGACCCGATGCGCCCACTTCACCGCGTTCTGCAACAGACGCGCGTGATCGCCCGATAGCACCTCCCAGAACGTGCGATCAAGATCGAAGGGGAAGTAGACGACGCGTCCGCGTCCCGTCTCCCGCAGATAGACGCCCGGTGTGTCGGTGTGCGCCACTCGCGGAAACACCTGCTCCATTGGCAGATCCGGATACGACGGAACGAGGGTCAGCGGCACCGCGGCGAGCTTCGCATTCGGCTTGCAATGAACCCAACTTGCACCGTTGACGATACGCGTTGCATCCTCAAGGCCACGCACCAGCGGATGATAGCCGCCAGCATCTTTCTCGATGTTTAGATACGAGTTCCGCACGCGAGCGTCTACTTGACCGGCATACGAAGCTCCAAACAGATCGGTAAGTCCAAACTCTTTGCGATGGCGTCCCCACTCGTCGTAAAGCGACGTCTCATGGGTTGCGATGAGGTTGCCGCCATTGCCGACGAAGTCTTTCAACTGCTGGCACTGCCGGTCGGACAGAGCGGCGATGTTCGGCAGGATCAATGTCTTGAAACGCCCAATCTGCTTCGGTTCCAGCATCAGATCGTGCACCATGTCGAACGGGATCCGCGCTTCGACCAACGCCTGATAGAAGCCCAGTGCATGATCTTCGACCTTCGCATGAGCGCGCTCGCCGCCATAGAAGGATGCCGTCTGCTGCGAGTAGACCATGCCAACTTCCGCTAGGGACGCCTCGTTCCGCAGATAGCGTTCGTGCTTGTGATGCCATCCGTACAGATCTTCAATTACCTTCACCCAGCGACGATCGATGATCTTGCCGTTGAACTTCGTAAACCATGGCCGTAGGTTGTGAGCGACACCATCCACTACCCACATGCGGATCTCGTCCGCGCTCTGCACCGAGTCCTTCCAGCGATATGGTTCCTCAACGCCCATGCTGAAGATGCCCGCAATCGCCTTGTTTCCCAGCGTAGCGGCATACTCTTTGCCGTTCTTGCCATTCGACCAGATCGGCATCAGGCCACGCCGCGCCTGGCGATCCGCAAACAACGTTGGCGCGAGCTCGCCAATCGTCTTCATGTCAAGATCGCTCAGCGCGCCGCCGCCGGCATTGGCAATGAATCCAGCGTCAGGCTTGATCTTCTTGATCTCGGCATCCCACAGCCGCCAGAGTTCGAACAGCCGCACCTGCCGCCAAACGATGTATTGTCGCCGCGCCTCATCCTGCGGATTGTCAGTGCGTGGTAGTTCCAGCCCCGAATACTGTTTGAAGTTCCGTTGGCAGTGGACGCAATAACACATCCCCGAACCATCCCAACGGTTGCTGAAGATGCCGTCGAGCTGGTACTGCCGCATGATCTCGCGCGTGACATCGGTCATGAACTCGAAGTTGTACGGTCCGAGTCCGCAGGTCACCCATAGTGTCTTGTCCGCCCAATGGCGACGCGGTTTTCCGTCGGCCGTGACGGCGATCCAGTCTGGATGCGCTGCAAAGACATCCTCGTGCGCGGCATGCGGATCCGTGCGTCCCACCACGTTCATGCCAAGCTTGCGGCATCCGGCCACCAAGTCGCCAAAGCAATCGCGATCGCCCAGAAACCTGCTGCGATAGTGCAGCGGAACCTTCGTTGGATAGTAGGCGACACATCCTCCGGCCGACAGACACGCGGCGTCGGAATACGTCCGGCGAAAGTAGTCGAGCCAGAAGTTGAGATCGTATTGGCCTGGATCGTCTTCGACGAGAGTCAATTGGGCCCAGCGCATTGGACGTCCGTACCATGCCGGAGTCTGTGCGGCTTGAAGCTGAGAGGCGGCAGCAAGACCTGCGCTGCTCATTGCGAGAAAGTCCCGGCGTGTTGGATACACAGCATCCAGCTAATCAGATTTTATCGGTTGTGTGTGGATACACACTCTTTCTATGTCACAACGGCTGGATACGGCAAACAGGTAGGCGACTACGGGGAGGCCTCCCCCGCCTGGTTTCGGAACCTGCTTCATGAGTTGGAGAGATCGGTCTGGGCCAAGCCGTGAACGTCACTCCGCCTTCGAGTGCTCCTGCAGAATCTGAAACACCGCCCCCGTCAACGCTACGACTACCGGACCCACAAACAGCCCGATCACACCGAACGCCTGCACGCCTCCCAACAGCGAGAAGAGGATCAACACCGGGTTGATCTGCACCGTTCCGCTGATCACATAGGGACGCACAATGTTGTCCGCCCATGACACCACTCCGGCGCTCCAAGCCAACAGAAACACGGCCGCTCCATTTTGGCCCTTGGCGAACAGGAACACCACCGCCGGAACCCAGACTACGCCAGACCCCAGAATTGGGATCAACGAAAAGAACGCCGTCACCACAGCCCAAAGCACAGGGGAGGGAACGCCCGCGAGCCAGAACCCGAACAAGGCCAGCAAGCCCTGCACCAAGGCTACAGCGAACACCCCATAAACGTTGGCAAGGATCGTCTGCGAAGCAACATCGGCGAGCTGCGATTTTTGTGCGGGTTCAAGCGGCGCCCAGCGTCCGACGACGCGCAGCCAGACATGGCCATCGCGAAGAAAGAAGTAAAGCGCGAAGAGCGTCACAAAGATACTGACAATACCTCCGCCAATGCCGACGGCGACGTTCGCCGCAGTTTGCAACAGCGTCCGACCATTGCTCGTCACCAGGGATTCGAGTTGCGCGCGGATATCCGCGCCGGTGAATCCAAACCGCGCGACGAAGGGGTCGAGCCATCCGAAGTCCGCCGACGCGCCGGTAATGATTTGCCGCAATTCGCCACTCACGAAGATGGCCGTAAATGTTGTGGGCACAACGACTGCGGTAACGAACAATAACAGCGCCAGCAGCGAGGCCGTGGATCTGGAATGGAACCGCTTGCGGAACTTGGTCTGCATCGGCGCAAGCGCGGCGGCTAGGGTTGCAGCTGTGAGGATGTCGCCGAGAAACGGCCACGCGATCCAGAAACAGAGTGCGACTCCTATACCGGCGAGTGTCCAAAGAAACGGAATGGTTTGCGGCACATGGTCCTTGGCTTGAGTATAGTGCAGGTATGGTGTGGATTCGGCATCTCGTCTTGCTCGCGCAGCAACCGCGATTGCTTTCGTATGAAAAGCCCTTGTATTCTCCAGACGGGTTGCGCGCACGTATCCAGGGTGCCGTGGTCTTGTCGTGCCGAATCGCAAAGAACGGATCCGTGTGGGGAAACTTGGCGACTTGGCGCTTCTATCCGGCGTTGTTAGGAGAAGCGATGAAGTGGTTCACCTATATTTTCGAACTCGTTGACGGTGGCGAAGCCAGAAGCGAATTCAACGCCGGCGATTTTGTTCGCGTGATTGCGCCGGTTCCTGCGATGGATCCTGTTTCAAAGACCGGATGTCCACAAACGCAAGTGATTCCGCCCGCCGCTGCATTGCAGGCAATATCGTTCCAAGCGAGGAATGGCCAGTCATCGGGTGAACGAGCCCGATGCGCGAGCACTCATCGAACGCTTTCGTTCGCCGGAGGTCCGGTCTCTGCAATGACTATGCTGTCAGCGAGACTGACCACGCTCCGGTTGATTTTCGAGTGACATTGATGGATTGGAAAAACTGGTCATGGATCCTCTGACGGAGCCACTGGAAGTGCAGCGGCTGCTCTCACCCAAGTGATTTCGCGATCGATTCCCGCAAGCGCTTGATGTACTCTTCGCGGACGCGCGCATCCGCTCCCGGTGCCGCGCTCGGCAACACCGCAATTGCATCTTTCCACGGCTTTGCTTTCGCGCCGAGCGCATCGATGGACGCGAGCGACTGCATTGCGACATAGGGGCCATGCTTTGCAGGATCCGCGAGTGCGACCAGCCGGTCAATTGCGGATTGCAGATCAGAGTCCGCTCCGAAAGCCGCAATGGATTCCGCAGCCGCGATACAAACCGACGGCGACGCATCCGACAACAGTGCCACAGGCGCCGGCTTCCTGCGAATCAGATACCCCATCGCGCCCCAATAGCGGACCCCGCTATCCGGATCCTTCAAAAACCCAGCCAAATCCGTCACTTTCAGAGACGACGCAGCTTCGGCGGCGGTCAATACGCGCTCCACCGGAAAAACTCGAACATCGTGCCCGGCATCGTATGGTGCGCCGCCCTTGGCCCGCGAATGGATTTCCGCCTCCGGCAGCAATCCAATATCGCGGATCTTCAGAACTTGCTCGCGATGCGCGTTGCGTAACTCACCCAAAACGGTGACATGTTGAGGCGACCCGGCGAGGTTGTTGACCTCATCGCGATCGTTCACCAGATCGTACAACTCCTCGGCAGGCTTCGGTTCCCAGAACTTGCGCTGCGCGTCGTTGAGCTTTCCTTTTTTGTACATCCGCTCCCACACGCGCGTCGTCGGAGTCTCCCACATATAGGCCAAATGCTGCCCGTAAACTCTATGCGGCATGTAGTTGCGGACGTAGACATAGCGATCGTTGCGAACCGTTCGAACGCAGTCGTAGCGCTCGTCCATGCGTCCACGGAACCCAAACACATACTTGCGCGCGGGAGCGTCGAAACGCCCGCCAAAACACGCCTGTCCCTGGTAGAAATCCGGTGGCTCGATGCCCGCGAGACTCAACATGGAAGGCGCAAGATCGACAAAGCTCACCAGCCGGTTGCTCGTCGTCCCAGGCGCGTAGTCCTTGGGGGCGAGGTGCTTCCACTTTTCGGGGAAGTGCGCCACCATCGCGACATTCAATCCGGAATTGTAAGGCCAGCGTTTGCTGCGCGGCATGCCCGATCCATGATCGCCAAAATGGATGACGATCGTGTTGTCCGCGAGTCCATCATTTTCCAACTCCGCCAGCACACGGCCAGCCTGCGCATCCATCGTGGTGATGTTGTCGTAGTATTGCGCCCAATCCTGGCGGACCTCCAAAGTATCGGGATGATACGCTGGCACCCGGACCTTCGCCGGATCATGCACCCAAGTGTGCGGCCGTGTGCGGATCTGGCTCTCGTGAGTGATCGTTAAATTAAAGACTGAGAAGAACGGCTGCCCAGGCGCGCGATTGCGCCAATGGGCTTTGTTCGAAGATTCGTCCCAAGTTCCTACCGGCTTCTCGATGTTGTAATCCTCTTTGACGTTGTTCGACGCGTAGTATCCAGCGTCGCGCAGATAGCCAGGAAACAACTTCCAACCCGCTGGCAGCCTGGTCATCGAACGCATGTGTTCCGATCCCGTCGAAGGTGGATACAGACCGCTGACGATCGTTGTGCGCGCGGGTGCGCAGACCGGCGCGTTCGACCATGCGTTCCTGTAAATCGTTCCGCGAGCACAAAGCTTGTCAAGGTTTGGCGTGACCGAATAGTCGTCTCCGCAAGCGTGCAGGTGTGGACCCATGTCCTCACACGAAATCCACAAAATGTTTGGACGCTCCGGCGGTTGAGCCACGGCGGCAGCGGCCACGGATGCGGTGAAGGCCCGACGGGTGATTTTCATGACTTACGCTTCTGGAATCTTCATGAGTGTATCGTACGCATCGTCGATCGATGCCGCTCCGTGCGTTGTGGCCTGCAACGCGCAAAAGTCAATTCGATCGAGCAGCGCACCGAGGCGTCGTCATCCACCAGAAAAACCGCGGGTGTCGCTGGAATCAACTAACCCGCCTCAGTTTAAACGCTACGGAATACGCGCGCACTTTGCTCTTCTGCAGGGCACTGTCGGTAGGAGCCAGATGCTCTTGCGCGGGCTGCAGTCGGGGCTCTTCGAACTCTTCGACGGCGAATCCAGCGCGGCGAAACGCCTTCCAGTAATCCGAAAGAGGACGATGGAACCAGACGAAATTTCTTCTGAAATGGCCCCATGGGGGATCTTCGCGCCGCCGCGGCTCAAAGTACGGCCCATCGCTTGCACGGCGTGCACGCCCTTGCGGAAAGCATGGGTGCGAAAAGACGACTACCGCCACACCGTCTGGCACGAGGACGCGGCAGAACGATCGCATGGCCGCGTCGAGATCGGGTGTATCCATCAACACATAGTTCGCAACGGCCAGGTCGAAGCTTGCGGATTCAATGGTTGCCAGCGTCGAACAGCTATCCAAGCGGAACTGAATCCCCTCGCCGCCGCGGCCCTTACAAGCCATCTGGATCATCCGTTCGGACAGATCCACGCCAGTGACAATCGCTCCACGGTCGCGAAGTTGGCGCGACAAATACCCGGTGCCACAGCCCGCGTCGAGCACGCGCTTGCCGGCGACGTTGCCCGCAAACTGCCAGAGCACCGGATCGGAACTCAAGATCCGATTCAAGTCTCCATCGATGCCAACGTGCTTCTGCCAGTCTTTGGCGAGCGCATCCCAAACGTCGCGGATCTCAGATTCTTCTCCCAGCATTCGTAAACTCAACCGCCCACGCGATGCGCAACCGCAATCGCATTCCGCAACCGGGCCCAATCGGTATCGCCCGCCACCGTGCAATCGGCTCCCAGGATGAACTGCTTGGGAGCGCTCTTCACCACACGCCTGATTTCCGCCTCCACCTGTTGCGGAGTGCCGTTGGCAATCACCCCGTGACGATCCATCCCACCCATGAACGGGCGCTTGAACGCGTTCACGATGTCCGCAGCCGCCAAGCTTTTCTCCGTCAACTTCGCATTGCAGTTGATGACATGTCCAGGATAGTCGTAAACCGCATCGTAGTTGGCATAAGGCGCGACATAGTCGCAAACATGCAGTATGTTGAACGCGCAGGTCTTCTGAACCTCCTTCATCGACACCAGATCGTAGGGCTTCACATAGTCTTTGAAAATCTTCGGACTCGAAAACCGCTTCGCCTCGGAGCCCTGTGTGGACATATAGAATCCGTCGATACCTTCTTTGATGCAGGCTTTCACAAACAGCATCTGGCTCTCGGTAAGAATCTCCAAGCCCTTCTTCACAGCCTCGGGGTTCTCTTCCAGATGCCGCAGCAAAAGCGGCGATGTTGCGCAGTGCCCCGCGCACATGAACGGAGAGTAGAGCGTCATCAGGATTAGCGAATCCTTCTTAGCGGACTTCACCAGATCGCGCACGGTGACGAGCAACGGCTCGTAGAAATCGAGCTTTCGCAGTGCGAGCTTTGACCAGTCGGCAGGCTTCCGCAGAAACTCTTGCCGCTGGTAAGTCTGCTCAAACTGCACCTTGACGAAATCCATATCCGTGGCGCGGAAGAATTCCAGATGCTTCCGCGCCGCGGCCGGGCCCGCCTTGAAGTCGTTGCCGAAATGCAAGAAGAAAGCAGCCGGTGTGTAGTTCGGCGCGGTCTTGCCTGCCAGCCACTGCATCATGCGGTCGCGCTTGTTGGCGGCGAGTCCTGAATCCGCCAAAGCGGTGGAAGCCAGCGCGGCACCCGCCTGGGAGAGTTTAAGAAACTCACGTCTGTTCATGGGTAGCAGTTTATCGCACCGAACCGCATCGAAATGCGACGGCAATCAAAATGGGCCATTCTAGGTCCTCTCTCGGACGCTGGCGTCGAAGGAATTCGCCTTTGATCGGTGACCAGTCCAGATCCTCGTTCTCATTCGAGTACTGGCCTAACTCGATGCATGGTAAACTTCTGGTGGATTGCCATCACTGGGCGGAGGGTTTCGTTGAGTCTTTGGATCGCGGCTCTTGTTGCTGCGTATATGTTCGGGATTTGTTGGAAATCCAAGTTGCAGTTCGCGCGGCTCAACACCCTCGTACTCGCTCAGCCGGCGGCTGGATCTTCTACGCTTGTGATTATGCCCGCCCGTAACGAAGCCCGCAACATTGCGCGTTGCCTCGATAGTCTTCGCGGCCAGAGCATTCTTGTCGCCAACGACAGTTCCAGCGACAACACAAAACAGGTCGCCGTCGAAAAGGGTGCGACCGTGATCAACGTTCCACCGCTCCTTGCGGTGCAAAATCCCAAGTCCGCAGCATGTCTTGCCGGTGCCAAAGGAGCCACGGCGCGCTGGCTGTTGTTTGTTGACGCCGATACCTGGTTCGAGCCTGGCTTTGTGGGCGCGATTGTGGCGCATGCGGAGGAAAACCGGCTGGATGTGGTGAGCGCTATCCTCGACCCGAAGTGTGGAATGCCCTGGGAACATGCCATGGTGCCCTATTGGAATGGCGTTGTTTTCGGATCGATCGATGTGGATGCCGTTCATTCCATCCAGCTGCAGCAGCTTCTGGCCTACGGGCAATGCATTCTGTTCCGGACGGAGGCGTACGATTTCACCGGGGGGCATCGCATCGTTGTGCGCAACCATGCAGATGACATCGGCATCGCCCGCGTCATCAAGAGGCATCGCCTTCAGTATGAATTGGTTCGCGCAGAACATCTGGGTCATTACTCACCGGGTCCGGCACTTTGGACAACTTACAAACGAACCATTTACGACTTTTTCAGCATGAATCCAGCCACTGTCACATTGCAGTCGGTGGTTACCTTGATCCTGATGGCATGCTGGGGGCCGGCTATCTGGTATCTGTGGTATGAAGAAGAAGACTTCGCCGCCTATGTGTTGGCTGGATTGCCGGTGCTGGCGACGTTGGTGTGGTATCGCAATCCGCTGCGGGCCATTCTGGCACCCGCAGGCATCTATCTAGTCGCTCTTGTGGCTCTCCATTCGCTGTTGACACACCTGTTCGGCCTTAGCCACTCATGGAAAGGTCGAAAGATTTGACGATTTTCACCATTCGCACGCAGATTTTCAGGCTCGTCCCATTTACCAGGGATTTGGGCTATGTTACGATGGGTAAGCCTTCATGGAGTTCTTCCTCGAAGTCCACCCCCGCTACGGAGTAGAAAGCCTTTCAGAATGAGTTTTACCGTTTTCCTCGGAAACTTGCCTCTCTGGGTGACAGCCGACGACATTAAGTCGTGGCTTGCCGCCGAAAACCTGGTCGCCGATAACGTCAAGGTCATCCGCAATCCCGAAACCCAGGAGTCGAAAGGCTTCGCGTTCATTGAAGCTCCGAATCAGGAAGAGATGAATTCGATCATCCGCCGCTTCGATCGCGCTCCGCTTGAAGATCGCCTCCTGCGCGCCAACCCCGCCCAGCCCCCGAAGGGTAAAGACGGAAAGCCAGGCGCTCCGCCAATGCGGAGTGGTTCCGGTTTTGGCGATCGTGATCGAGATCGTGATCGTCGCCCTGCTGCCGGTGGCTCTCGTGGCCCCGCAACGGGCACTCCCACCGCTGGTGCGAACGCCAGCGCTGGCCCAACCGCCACCACTGTGGCTGCCGATGGTTCTGCTACTGCCGGTGCAACCGGTGGTGGAGCAGCTCGCGACAAGCGCCGCCGTCCTTCGGGACCGCCCAGCGCCTTCGCCGAAGAGTTGGCGAAAGCCCTCTAACCATTTTTCGAACTTCGATTCGTCCCGAAGTTGGTTTTTGCCGTTAGTGATATACTCGTTCACCGGCCTTCTGCGGACACGCGCCGCGGAGCCCTGCTCAAGAGGCAGAGTCTAAGGAGTCAATGGTGAACGAGTTTGTCATTTTACGCACCACTTTCGTCTTGCTGATGGTTACCGTTGGCTCGCTGCTGTTGCCAGCCACCGGTCTCGCCGGCTGGCAGGGCGCCGGGCTCGGCTTGGCCCTTGGCTCGGCGATTCTCGCTTTCGAGTTCCGGATCTCAAAAATCAGCCTGAAGCGATTGATCGGCGCTGCCTTCGGATCCATTCTAGGCATCGCTGGCGCCTTTCTGATATCCCTGGTCATCGGCTCCGCCTTGCCTAAGGACATCGCCCCGTTCCTGCAAGTCGCGATCCTGCTCTGGATGGGATACTGCGGACTGGCAGTCGGTGCCGCCAAGGGCGACATGCTGAATCTTTCCGCCTTCGGTGGCGTGTTCGGAGGCGAAACCACCTCGCAGCAATCCTTCAAAATCCTCGACACCAGTGTGATCATCGATGGACGCATCGCCGATCTCACCGAAACCGGCTTCATAGAGGGTCCGCTCGTGATCCCACAGTTCGTTTTGCGCGAATTGCAACTCGTCGCGGATTCCAGCGATTCCAATAAGCGCAATCGTGGACGCCGCGGCCTCGATATCCTGCAACGCATCCAGAACAATCCCAAGTTGCAGGTGCAAATCATTGAAGAGGACTTTCCCAACGTTCGAGAAGTGGACATGAAGCTGATCGAACTGGGCAAGCTTTACAATTGCAAGGTCGTCACCAACGACTTCAATCTCAATAAGGTCGCACAGTTGCACAAGGTCGAAGTCCTGAACATCAACGAACTCGCCAACGCCCTGCGTCCTGTGGTGTTGCCGGGCGAGATCATGAAGGTCTTTATCCTGAAAGAGGGCAAGGAATCGAACCAGGGCGTTGCCTACCTCGACGACGGCACCATGGTGGTGGTGGACAATGCCCGGCGGCAGATTTCGAAGACGATTGACGTCATCGTGACGTCCGTGTTGCAGACAACGGCCGGCAAGATGATCTTCGGCAAGTATGAGGATCGCCAGGAACGGCAACATCGAGAAGGCCAGTCGGCAGCCGCTCATTAGCCTCACTTAAGTTACAATCGGAGTTCCAGATAACATGAAAGTCTCCGTGATTCTGCCCGCAGCCGGACTTGGTACGCGGATGGCAAAGCCGCCTGAAAAATCCGGATCCTTGCGCAAGCAGTTTTTGTTGCTCGAAGGCTCGCCGATCCTTATCCACACGATCCGCAAATTCATGCGCTGCGCCTCGGTGACCGAGGTGGTCGTGGCGCTTCGAGCGGACGATCTCGAATGGGTGCAGGAGATCGTCGATCGCGAAAAGTTTTCGAAGCCCGTGCGTCTGGTTGAAGGTGGAGATAGCCGCCAGGAATCGGTGCGCAATGCACTGGCTACGCTGACCGCCGATACCGATCTGGTCGCAGTCCATGACGCGGTGCGCCCGTTTGTGGATCCGGAAACGGTGGAACATTGCATCGCCGAAGCCGCGGCACATGGCGCGGCCATAGTGGGCATTGTGCCCGTGGATACCGTGAAGCAGGCTCACAGAAACAAGGTTCGAGCGACGCTGCCTCGCGAACATCTGATCCTCAGCCAAACGCCGCAGATCTTCAGGCTGGAACTGCTTCGCGAGGCTTATCGAAAAGCCGAAGAAGCTGAGTTCCACGGAACCGATGAATCCAGTCTAGTGGAACGTCTCGAAACGGTCGAAGTGAGCATAGTGATGGGAAGCGACCGTAACATCAAAATTACCCGCCCGACCGACATTGAACTGGCAAAATTGTTTCTCGCCGCGGAGCATGAGAAGGCGGTCGTTTGACCGGATTACGAATTGGGCTGGGTTGGGACAATCACCGCACCGGTCCTGACCGCCCGCTGATTCTGGGTGGCATCACGATTCCCTGTGAATTTGGCCTGTTCGGGCATTCCGACGCCGATATCCTGTTGCACGCGGTGACCGATGCTGTGCTTGGTGCGCTGGCGCTGGGCGACATCGGAATGCACTTTCCCGACACCGATCCCAAGTGGAAAGGCGCGAGTTCCGCGCAGTTTCTAGAACATGCGGTTCAACTGGCCTCTGAAAAGGGCTATCGGGTTGTGAACGTGGACAGTACGGTGATCTTGGAACGCCCCAAGCTGAAAGACTACCGGATTGCGATCCGCGAGAATCTGGCATTGATCTTGCACCTTGACCTTGACGCCGTATCGGTGAAGTTCAAGACCTCCGAGAAGGTCGGGCCGGTTGGCGAAGGAAAGTCGGCCGAAGCGCAGGCAGTGGTCCTTTTGGAACTATCGGAACGCCTACCAATTAGTTGAAATCGAAACATTTTTGACCACCTGGGACGTGCAATCGCGCCTTACTGGGTGGGTAGGCTTGTAGAGCCGTTTTAGAAGCAACGATAAGGGAGACCTATGTTATTCAGAATGAGAAATTTAGCAGCAGCACTGCTTGTCGCCGTTAGCACCTGGGCGCAAGCCGACTATACGTTTTCGGACGGAGGCAAGAAAACCGCCTATCAGCTATCCACTGATGAAGTGTTCAGCAAGGCGAACACCGTGGAGTCCGCCAAGAGCCGCGGCAAGTTCGGCTCAGGCAAGATCTTTGTCCTGCAGTCGGATGCCGGTATGATGAAGCTCCGCGCCAGCAAGGCGGATCGCGCAACGGCACTACCCGTGTTCTATTCCAAGAGCAACCTGCCTTCGGCCGAAAAGCTCGCCGCGATGACGCCCGCAGACCGGGCCAAGCGAATGGAATCCGCCCGCCGCCTCATGACCAACAAGTTGCTGGTTCACATGGACGAATCGCGTTACGCCGAACTCTCCGCCAGCGCGCCCACTGGCATGGAAAAGAGCCTGCTCGCTGGCTGGATGAACGTCACGTTCGCCGACGCCTTCAGCGCTCTCGACGCCGCCGACTGGATGACCAAGGCAGGAAGCTGGGAATTCACGCCGATCTTCGCCCGTGAGTTCTTCGTCCGGCAGGCACTGCGCCGCCAGGTGAACGATCCGCTCTATCCCAAGCAGTGGCACCTTACCGGCGGTGGACTCACCATCGGCATGGGCGACGCCTGGGACCAAGTCACCGGCAAAGGCATCAATGTCGCCGTGATCGACGACGGCCTCGAAATCGGCCACGAAGACATGGTGAACGCCTATCCGTTGTCTTCCAACTATCATCGCAATTTCAAGGAAGATGGCGCGCCCAACGATCCGACGCCCTTGAAGGCCGATGACAACCACGGGACCTACTGTGGCGGACTCGCCATCGCGTCGGGCTTCAATAACCTCGGCACCATCGGCGTCGCGCCCGAAGCCCGCGCCATGGGCCTGCGCTTTGTGGGAGGAACCACGACGCCGGAAGACGGCGCTGGTATCGCACTGGCTTGGCAGCCCGCCGGAATCATGACCCATGTTTCCAGCAATAGCTGGGGCCCTGAGGACGATGGCAAGGACGACGGACGAGTTGCCTCGGTTCAAATCGCGGGCATGCAGTCTGGCGCGACGAGAAATCGCAATGGACTCGGCACCGTCTACGCGATTTCCGCTGGCAACGGCCGCCGAGAACTCGACGACAACAGCTACGATGAGTTTTCCACTTCGCGCTTTGGTATCGGCGTCGGGGCCCTCGGTCGCGACGGCAAGCAGAGTTCCTATTCCGAGAGCGGCATCGGTGTCGCCATCGCAGCGTTTGGCGGAGAGTTCCAGCCACCGGAAGTGCTCTGGAGCACCAACAACAGCGGCCCCGAGGCCTTTGCGATCAAGGCCGAGAAGTTTCCCACCACCGAAGCGCCGATGAACTATACCGACGCCGGCAATGGCACATCCGCCGCAGCCCCGCAGGTTGCCGGTGCGGCTGCACTCTTGCTCGAAAAGAACAACCGCCTCGGCTATCGCGACGTCAAGGAAATCATCATGAAATCCGCGACCAAGACCGGATTGCAGGGTACGGATGAGTTCACCGACAATGGTGCCGGATTCTCGTTCAGCCATGCCTTCGGGGCCGGGTTATTGAACGTCGCCGAAGCACTGAAGCTTGCCACCAATTGGACCAACCTCGGCACTCTCCGCAGCGTAACCGACACCTTCGCCGCGAGCCAAGCGATTCCGGACGACGATGGTCTTATCGTCGCTTGGAAATTGGCCACGACGGAACTGCGCGTCGAGCATGTGGAAGTGAAAATCAACGTCAAGCATGCGAACCGTGGCGATCTACGCATCACGATCATTTCGCCTTCGGGAATGAAGAGCATCGCGCAGGCCCGCCCGAATGATGACAATGCAGACTTCGCCGACTACGTGTTCACCTCGGTTCGTCACTGGGGCGAATCGTCGAATGGGGAATGGCAGATTGTGTTCGAAGATACCGTCGCCAACGGCGTCGGCGGACAGTTTCAGAATGCCACTCTGACCGTTTACGGAACATTGAAGTAACCCGGAACCAACTGGCAAGGTCCACGCGCTGCTTCACAAGGACTCCGACACGGCTTGTCGGAGTCCTGGGCGTTTGTGAACGGTTCCCCGAAGACTATTTTTCCCCTTCCTGGCGACTGGCGAAGTTGCTTGGCCTTTCCCGCCTCAAATACCCACTCCCACGCTGGATTCGATAAGCTGGAGCAATCATGTCCAACGTCACCAATCGCCGTCGTTTTGTGTCGCGCGCCGCCGCAACGGCCTCAGTGTTGCCACTATTGCCGCAGGCTTCCGGGGCCACGGTGCCCAAGTCCAGCGTTTACGAACGGATCGGCGTGAAACCGTTGATCAATGGCATGGGGACCGTCACAGCGGTCGGAGGATCGAACATGCCACGCGAGGTTCTGCAGGCGATGGACGATGCCGCGCAGTTTTTCGTGGATGTTCCGGAATTGCAGCGCAAGGTCGGCCAGCGGATTGCCGAACTGCTGAAGATTCCAGCGGCGATGGTGACAGCGGGTGCGGCTTCTTCCATCGCAGTCGCGACTGCTGCCTGCATCGCGCGGGGCGATCGAGAGCGCTATGCCGCGCTTCCGAATACGGGTGGAATGCCAAACGAAGTGATTCTGCAGAAGAGCCACCTTAGCGGCTATGAGTCTCAAATGACAACCATGGGCGCGAAGCTTGTCTGGGTGGATACGCAGGTGGAACTCGAAGCGGCGATCGGTCCACGCACAGCGATGATGTTCTATCTCAACAAAGCCGGTGGTGCGATCGGTCGCGCGGAATGGGTACGAATTGCGAAAGCGCGCGGCATTCCGTCGTTGAACGATGCTGCCGCGGATGTACCGCCGGTTTCGCGATTGTCTTCGATTGTGAACGAGGGGTTCGATCTAGTGGCGTTTTCGGGCGGCAAAGCGATGCGGGGTCCGCAATGCTCGGGCTTGCTCCTGGGCCGCGAGGATCTGATTGAGGCCGGCTATCCGGCGATCAGCCCCGCCGGTGGACCGGGACGCGCCATGAAGGTTGGTAAAGAAGAGATCATCGGCCTGCTGGTCGCTGTCGAGCGATTTTTGAAGCTCGATCACGAAGCGGAGTTTCGCGGGTTCGATGCGAAGGTTGCAGAGATGATCAAAGGTCTCGCGCCGCTGCCTGCGGGCGTTAAAGCGGAACGCGACATCCCAGCGATTGCGAATGAGGTTCCGCATTTGAAGGTGACATGGGATGAGAAGGAACTCGGCAAAACATCGAGGGATGTGGTGAAGACCTTGCGTGAAGGGACACCTTCGATTGCGATTCTTGGCCAAGGGCCGGGGCACATCCTGGTGTCTGTGCTGATGTTGCAGGGGGCGGAACATACTGTCGTTGCCCGGCGTCTGCGCGAAGTTTTGGCCTGATGTCCGCAACGGAGGGCGAGCATCGCGCGCACGTCGCGCAGGTGTTGCGCGAAGATGGGCACGCAGTGTTTCGATGCTGCGCGGACAGCCCTGCGGGGCACGGCGCGAATGGCCCGCGCGCCCGGAGATCCTGCTCGACAACGGTGCCAGCCTGGTTCAAGCTTTGCGCGTAGTGGCGATGATCTGAATCTCACTGAAGATCAACGGATCCGAGGCGAGGAGTGGGATTCAAGCGGCCGATCGGGTTGCAGAGTTTTCGCAAGTATACAATGAGCGCAGGAGAACTCGAACATGACACCCACCCGACGTGGATTTCTCGCAGGTACGGCGGCCCTGTCGCTCGCGGAATCGATGCAGTCTCAACCTTCGCCAACGGGCGTGCCGACGCGTGCGTTGGGAAAGACCGGAGTGCAGGTCTCGATCCTCGGACTTGGCGGCCATCATCAAGCGCGTCCTAAGGAAGAGAGTGAGTCGGTGCGCATCGTCCACGCGGCGATCGACAATGGCATCACTTTTATGGATAACGCCTGGGACTATCACGATGGCCGTGCTGAGGAGGTAATGGGCAACGCGCTTGCGATGAATGGCTATCGCAAGAAGGCTTTTCTCATGACCAAGGTCTGCGATCGTGACTATGCCGGGGCGATGAAACATCTTGAGGAAAGCTTGCGTCGGTTGCGTACCGATGTCATCGATCTCTGGCAGTTTCACGAGTGCAACTACTACAACGATCCGGAAATGATTCAGGAAAAAGGCGGACTGCGGGCAGCGCTTGAGGCGAAAAAGCAGGGCAAGGTCCGTTTCATTGGGTTTACGGGGCACAAGCATCCGCGGATCCACCGCAAGATGCTGGCGGTCAACTTTCCTTGGGATGCGTGCCAGATGCCCAACAATGTGATGGACTATCGCTTCGAGAGTTTCCGCCATGAAGTGATGCCGGAGTGCGCGAAGCGCGGTGTCGGTGTGATTGGCATGAAAGGCTGCGGCGGCGAGGGCAATATGCTGACGGACGGCGTGGTCACGGTTGAGGAATGCTATCGTTACTTTCTTTCGCAACCCGTCAGTACGCAAGTGGTGGGCCTCGCGAATATGGAGGATTTGCAGCGCGCGTTGACGATTGTGCGGAGTTTCAAGCCGATGTCCACATCGGATCTGCAGACGCTGACGACGCGTCTCAAGGATGTCGCAGGCGATGGGCGTTATGAACATTTCAAGACCACGCAGCGATACGATGCGGCGCATCATCGCAAACAGCATGGGTTCTCATGAAGTTTTTGCTTGTGATTGCGCTGGTTGCCGGAGTCTGTTCCGCCAGGGTTTTGTTCAAGGCTGGTTTTGAAACCGGGGATTTGAGCGAGTGGTCCGCAACGGGCACACGCGGGCAGAACGCGACGGCTCGCAATATCCGGATTGTGTCGGACGTTGTGCACGAGGGCAAACACGCGGCGAAGTTCACGATTCACGAAGACGATGTCTTTAATGCGCAGCAGTTGCGCGTGCAGGTTGGCGGGCCGAAGATTACGGTGGAGGAAGGCGCCGATACGTATATGGCTTTTTCGCTGTATATGGCCGAGGCTCCGAAGGATCGCGACAATTTCTTCTATTGGGAAGGGACTCCGCCTCCGCGATGGAACAATGTCATGACCTGGTGGGTCGAGCCGAAAGAGGGCGGCGGGACGCTGATTAAATACGGCACGGGGAATTTGGGCCGCAACGGGACGGAGTGGCAGGCGGATTTTGTGACGGGCAAATGGCATCGGTTGGCGATGCATATTCACTGGTCTGAAGATGCGAGCAGGGGCAACACTCGGCTGTGGTTCGATGGGGCGCTGGTGCTTGACCGGAAGCTGAAGACCAAGGGAGCGGAGACGGTGTATTTCTGTCAGCCGGGGATACATCGGAGTCCGCATCGAGCGTCGGTGGATTCGATTTACTTCGATGATTTCGTGCTTGCGGATGAGTTGAAGGATGTCTGCGGGTCGTGCCGATGATGCGTTGACAGACTGAGTCCGGTTCATGGGGCGGTGCGCAGGCGGAGCCGTTTCAGTTCCACCAGCAACGGAGTTATTCGCTGGGCTTTCAGCCCCGACCCTTCAAGCGGCACAGTGACCGCGCCGCATCAGTTGACCGTGGGCGGTCATTTGCCGGCCTTCGAGCGCGTGAGTTCTGCGATAAGGGCAATCGGCTCAACAAATGGTGCGATTGGCGCGCCGCGTGCATTATTGCCAGTGCTACCCAAAGCCCTGCGGACACCGGGTCGATTGAAGAAGGCAACTATACGATAATTTCGGCGGTATCCAGCCGATGCTCCGAGTTCTCTCTGTGTTCCCGTGGCAAGCGACTGAAGTTGGTTGAGGCTAGCGATATGGAAGTTCACCCAGATCAGCAATTGAAAGTGAAGAAGGAGTTTCTCAATTGAAACAAGATAGTTCTACTACAGCGCATCACATTTCCGAAAAGCAGCAGGAGAAGCGGAAAACGCAGGTCGGAGTATGGCTCGATCATCACCAGGCGGTCGTCGTCTCGGCTCCAGAGGGTGATTTTGCCATTGCGGGCGATTTCGAAACCATAGCGCCCGAACATCATCGTACGAGTGAACACACCATAAACAAGGCCGAAAAGGCGCTAACGTTGAAACACTTCCGTGCGGTAGCAGCACAACTCACCGCCTATGACCACATTCTGCTGTTCGGACCCGGCACCGCGCAGGAAGAACTGCGGAACCTGCTGGGCGACGATATCCATTTTCGCGGCAAGAAAGTCGTCATCGATTCGGCCAGCCAAATGACCCCAAACCAGATAGTGGCCAAAGTGCGCGATTTCTTCGAAGCGGCGTAAGTCCGGGCTGTAAGCCGTAAGAACCGCAAGAACATGCTGTCGGCTGCGAATCCACCCGTCCTTGCGGTTTTCTACAGATACCCAGAACATTCGACTAGTTCGGAGTCGTTCAGCGATCCAAGCTTGAAGCGAGCTACCTCTATCGGAGCGCCTGCAGGCGTACAAGAACGCTGAATGGAGATGGATAAAAGCCGTTCCGAACTTTGGCGCCTTCACACTCGCAGGTGAAACAAAGACGCGCTTCCAATCCCAATTTGAAATTGGCTCCCCTCTCTCGACCCTCCTCGAACATTCTCCAGGTCTGCCGTTATGACTGGTGCGCACTTCGTGCCATGCCATTGCACAAAACGCACACAAATCATTATCGTGATCGAGTAGGCGGGCCATCCTATAACGACGCCAGATTCTGAGGGCCGAAGGCCAGCGCCGTCGAAGACGGTTGGCTCCCGAACCGCCCAATTGATGACCGCTCTCTATCAGAGTGGACAGACGACGTTCACCCATGCCGACGTCGAGAGCATCACGAGTTTGCGGGCGGCGTCGGCACGGAGTCTGATCCGGCATGCCGTCGCCCGCGGTATCGTGTCCAGGTTGAAGGCTTTGTACTCGTCCCGCCGCAGGACATGAAATCGGGGCGACTGATCGACCACGCCCTCCGCCTACGGAACGGGGCTGTCGTCCGGCGGCTTGGTTACTTGCTTGATCTGTATCAGATCGCAGCACCGGACGAACTGGACCGCCTCCGGCGTTCCCTCATTGCGACGTACGCCGTGCTCGACCCGATGCTGCCGGCCGAAGGCACGCACATTTCCGGTTGGCGCCTCCTCGTCAACGTATCGCCTGACGAACTCGAAGCAGTCCAGAGTACCTGGAACGTGTATCGCCGCCGTTGCAGGTCCGGTCGCCAGGCATGAACGGTTCGCTGTGGTGCGAGAGCGGAAAGACCGTGAATGGTCCGAAGCCGAAGTGGTTTGCTTATAGAACCGGACGCCGCTCAAGTGCGCGCATCGCAGCGTTCCGAACGTGGCTTGACCGGCGGGCACGCCCGGATACGCCCGCTGGAACTGGAAGTTTCCGGACGGGACCACATCGCCGTCGCTGCCAGACCCGACGATCTGTGCGCACTCGTACGACCGCAGGTACCCGACATCGGGGTTCTTCGTCTCGTCGTTGAACACCACGAAGTCTCCGACCTTGAACGTACGCGCCGTGTCCGGATTGACCGTGCACGCGACGGTGGCCGGATCGGTGTCCCTGGCGAGGTCGGCATCGAGGCTGGCCCACAGATCCGTGGCCAGTTCGTCCACGTAGTACAGGCCCATCGTGACCTCGTGCGCGGAGACGATGTTCGCGTTGCCGGAGGCGTCCGGTTGGATCACGATGTCATCGAGCGCGATGGTCCCGTAGTCGGAGAGCTTGGGCGTTCCGGTCACGACGCCTGGAACGCCGGTGTCGATCAGAACTTCCTCCGGCACATCGTCGGGAGTCACGTCGGCGGGCTTCGGGCCGGTGACCAGGTCATACATGGAGTCCGTGGTCGTGCGGCCCTGAATGTCGATGCTGTAGTCGTTGTTCAGTCGCCAGCCCGTAACCCGGAACTCTCCCGCGCCGCCAGGCATGTCCGAATGCGTCATGTCTTGATGAGAGAGGGAGCAGACCGTGCCCGGCTCGGTGTTGAGCGCGAGGACAGTGGTCCGGAACTGAACGCTCCTCGCCGCCTTCCACTCCGCTGCCGTGATGCCGCCCAACTCCTCTCGGAGGCGAATGGCCATAATCCTGCCAGCTTGGGACTTCGAGAATGTCCCGGCGAGGTTGACGCTCGACTTGAGGAACTGCGGTCCCGCGCCACCGGCCAGCAGGAGCGCGTGGTCCACGTCGTAGACCGCCACGCTGTTCGCGACGAACTCGAAATCCTCGTCGGCGAAATGCGCGGTGATGTGGTTGAACGACGGCTTGAGCGGTGCGAGCTTCAGGCTGCGAAATAGGATGTTCCCCTCCGTGAATGCCTCGACCGAAGACGAGTTCACACGCACGCCAACCTTGAGCTTCCCGAAGGAGAACGTATAGAAGCCCAGGCAGTTGATCAGCACTTCCTGAATCCAGTCCCGGAGGGGCTTCTCCTCCTGCACCGTTCCCCGGAACTTGAACTGAGCTTCCGTACCCGTGCCAACGAGCTTTGTCACTTGCTCGTCGCAGATCGCGGCCGCATCAATGGCGGCCTGCACGTCGAAGAACGTCTCGGCGAGGTCCAACTGCTGCGTGGTCGCGCCCGAGCCAAGGCGCAAGCCGCGCGCCCGGAACAGCATGTTGATTGCGATCCAGACGGGGTTGGTGAGCGGCGGGCCGTACACGCGCACGCCCGGGGACGTCCAGACCCAGCCTTTCATCCCGCTTTGGACGATGGCCTCCATCTGGTGCTCGCCGGGCTTGGACAACTGTAGGCCCTTCGCGTCGCCACGCCGCAGCACGAGAAACGCGGTTCCGGCCGCGAAGTTGTCTTTGTAGGTGGAGTTGCCGGAGAAGACTTTGCGCCAGTCGCCTCCGGTCTGGTTTCCGGACTGGTCGAGCGAGAACCAGTCCTGCGCGCCAGCCGGATCGTCGCCGGAGACCGTGCGAAGCCCAAACGTGCCCGGGTAGCCGTGGTGGAACTGACCGTCGAGCTTATGGCCGCTGCCGAACGTGACGGGGCCCTCGCAAACGACGCCCTATAGACCTCCGGCATCACTTGGTCGTAGATCGAATCCGCGACCAGAGAGACACTGGTGAGCGGCGACCGCCCGAACCCCCAGGTCCCGGTCGAGTTGTCCTCCTCGAAGCGTCGGCGTCCGGGAAGTGAACCAGGTCGAGGGCGCCAGCGGTCGAGTAAGGGCAGGGTCCGAAGTCGAAGTGCTTCCAGCACGTTCGCGAGATCTTGCGCGTCACAGACCATCGGCGGCGGTGACCTTGAACTCCGGGCCCGCGTCGAGCGACCAGTTGACGATATCGCCCTTCCAGAGGTCGAGCTTGATCCCTTGCCCAACGTGGAAAAGGGAGAACTCGATTGACGCACGGTACAGGTCCACATCGTTCGCAAGGTCGCGCATCACGCGATCCGCGTTTCCGAACGTGAACGATGCGTCGTCGGACTCGCCACCCATGCCCTGCTGGATGCCGTCGAAGTCCACAAGTCGCGCCTGGTACAACTGCCCGCCGACGGTGCAACGCCGGTCGGACACGTAGATCGCCGGGTATCCGCTCTGGAGGGGCTGAATCTTGACGAGCGGGACGATCCGCTGGACCTGCGACAGTAGAGCGTCCTTCAATGCCTGCGTCGGGAAGCGGGTCACGGTGGAATTGAGCGTGTAGGTGGGAGGCGCTGCCGGAATCTCGATGAGTGTCACGCCAACCGTGCAGAGGTGGTCCGCGACCATCTCCCACGACAAAGGCTCATTGGCGAAGCGGCAGGTGTAGGTGGTCGTCCCGAGGCCATCGTCGTTGGGCGCGTTGTAGGTGAACGCGCTCTAGTGGTGATCTCCGCGTTCAGATCCAGGATGGACCTCAGGGTGGAGCATACCACAGGCTCGGCCAAGCTGCCCGGCACCCTGCGATCTGGCAATTCGGACTTTCATCAGGCGCTGGCGGAACGTCCAGAAGATTACCTCACAGAATTGAAGAGCGTCGCCGGCAGCTCGAACGAGGACCGGTCCCGTGTCCGTCTTCCGAGATGGCCTGACGACCGCGGAAGTCCTTTTCGACCCGGAGGCTCTCGGAGACTCAGCCCCGGAACCCCAATGGGGGCACCGCCTCCTGCAACCTCGTGCCCCGCCTCCTCTCTCCTCATTTTGAACGGCGGTTCTCACCGTCAAGGCCCAGCCGTCCGGGGCGCTTCGGGGCCAGATCCATTCCCCTACACCCGGCCCTGTTTTGCCCTCCGGGCAAGCCGTGACCAGAGGACAAAAGGAGAGTCCCCCCAGTTTCCGGGGCAATTGCCGATTCGCGCATTTAAGTACTTGTGTTTGCAACGCAATGTGGCTACAACCGGGTCGGCTGTTAACCGATGGGTTCCAGCCCAAGAACTACAAGATCCGCCTGTCGGCGCTCCGCGTTCAATATTGGCGAGCAAGGGCCGCCTCGAACGGCACTTGGCTGCGTTTTCGGCATATCGCCGAAGTGCTCGTTGAGCCAGCCGCCGCGAGACTACCCGCACGTGGTCCATTTGTCCATTCCGGCGAGTGCTAGATTGTCAATTGAGCGCCCGAGCATCCGCCGACGCAGATGGCCACTGCGCCCGCTGATCGTCCCACAATGGCAGGCGCGCCATTTTTCGAAGTGTGGCTTCACTGACCGGATATCGACCTCCGGGCATCTGCGGCAGCCTCAGGATCTCCTCCTGGATGTCGGGTGCAAGCCAAGTGAACACCATCATCTGACTGATCCGCTCCCGGCTGACGCAGCCAAGGCGGGCGAGGTCGGCGTGCCTGCTGATCTCACCCCGGTCAATCATCTCCTGAAACTGAAGTGCCATCGCCAGGACCTGCGTGATTCGCGGAAGCCGGCCCCGCTTCGCGGAGGACCCGGCAGCCGGTGCGAGCTTCGCCGGCGCCCGGTTGATCTGCCGAACCGTGGGCTGCAACCGGACCTTTACTTCGAAGCCGTTTTTCTGAATCGTCACTTGTTTATCACCTCAACGCAAAGCTGCCGGATTCCCGCCGTGCGGAAGCCGACCGTCACCGTGCAGGTCGCGCCGTCGTAGGTCACGCGCTCGACCAGCGTCTTCACAAACTTCTCCTGCTCACGTGGAGTCATCTCTGCCCAGATGCCATCAAACTCGCGCGGCGTCTTCCTCACGCTCTCCGCATCAACCGTTTGGCCGATCGACTCGGCCAACTGGTCGCGCACGTCGCGATGCTGGCGTTCGAGCACGGCAACGCGGTCCTGCAACTCGGCCATGCGGTCCGTGCCCAGTTTTCCGGTCATGCCGACGAGGCTTACAGCCTCCTCCCCGAGGCTCTGAAGTTCCTTCGCGATGATCCGTTTCTCGCGCTCCAGTCCATCGACCCCGGCAACCCGTTGCTCATCCAACTGCCGGACCACATCCCCCACTACATCGGAGTTCGCGGCAATCCCGCGGATCTGTTCCACCACCGCCTGCTCGATTACTGGCGCGGAGACCGATCGCGTCTGGCACTGGTTGTAGCCCTTCTGATGCGCGTTTACGCAGACGTAGTAGCGGTAGAGTTTGTTGGGGGCCTTTTGAGTGTACGTGTGGACCATGCCCACGTCGCAACTGCCGCAACGCAGAATCCCCTTGAGTACCGCCCCGTACTTGTTGCGGATCTGCCGGCCGCCGGTCCTGGAGTTGAATCGCAGCCGGTCCTGCACCGATTGCCAGATTGCGGGATGGACGATGCCCTTGTGTTCTCCTTGGTAGACCTGCCCGCCGAAGTCGACCTTGCCAACGTAGACCATGTTGGTGAGCAGGCTGTAGAGACGATTCTTCGTGAACTCATGACCACCCGCCGAGGTTCCCTTGCGTGTGGTCCACGCCTTCATTCGCCAATCGCGCCGATTAAGTTCCTGCACTACCTGGATCAAGGAGCCGTGTTCCAGGTAGAGATCGAAGATGGCACGGACCCGAGCGGCCTCGCCTCCGTTCACCACCAGGCCGGCACCCTTGTCGCCCAGGTCGTACCCGAGCATCGGAATGCCGCCGACCCATCGGCCTTTCCGGCGCGCGGCCGACATCTTATCGCGAGTGCGCTCGGAGATCATCTCGCGTTCGAATTGCGCGAAGGACAGTAGAATGTTCAGCGTGAGCCGTCCTAGCGAGTTGGTCGTGTTGAATTGCTGGGTCACCGACACGAACGTTACGCGGTGCTTGTCCAGAACATCAATAATCCGCGAAAAGTCGAGCAGGGACCGGGTCAGGCGATCCACCTTGTAGACCATCACGCAGTCAACGAATCCGTCGCGAACATCCTGGAGGAGCTTTTGAAGCGCCGGCCGATCCATGTTGGCGCCGGTGAAACCGCCGTCATCGTACATCTCCGGCAGCGCTACCCAACCTTCCTGACGCTGGCTTCGGATGAAGGCCTCGGCCGAATCGCGTTGCGCGTCGAGGGTATTGAAGCTCTGCTCCAACCCTTCCTCGGTAGACTTGCGGGTGTAGATCGCGCAGCGCAACGTCTTCCGTCTCAGTCCAGTCGGGATCTCAATGTCAGCGGCGGCCACGTGTGTTCTCCTTCGTCAATCCAAAAAACAAGAAGCCATTCCACTTGGTACCTGTGATTTCCTGTGCGATGGCGCTCAACGAACTGTACCGGCGGTCGTCGTACTCGAAGCCGTCGTCGGCCACTTTCACAACGATGGTCTGATCCTTGAACTGCTTCACGATCAGCCCTCCCGGCATCGGCAAGCGGGAGTCGTGGTTCGGCGTGATCGTGGTCGTCGCGGACTGCTCGATCGGGAATCCGGCCCGCCGCTTTCCGGCGTTGGAGATCACCCGATTCCGGAGCGGAACATCCTTGGCGATGGCGCGGGCGAGATCGCGTGCCGACTCGGATAAGCCGCCCTCCCGATCCGCCTGCAGCCGCCCGGCGATCTTGCGGAACAGAAACTGGCGATGGGCGCTCGCCGGCTCCTCGCCGAATAACTTCAAGTGCTGCTGCTCTAACTCCGCGACGCTCATCGCGGCAAGTTCATCAATCTGGTCTCGAAGGGGTTTCTTCATGCGTCAACCTCATGACCATGAGGGCTCTCCGGGTGCCCGTTATCAAGTTCTCCGTTGACGGTTTTCGAAGTATCTTCGGCGGCGATTTCGATGCGCCGCGCGCGCCGGTAACGTTGGTATGCAGTCGTCAGGATGGTGGCGACGTCGGCGACTGCATCGCGGGTTTGGCGGTCTCGGATCTCCATGGGTCCTCTCCGGGCGGGAGACCGGGAACGGCGTCGTAGGCGGCGGGTCCAGCAGGCAGGCGCATCGTTGTGTTTGCCGGCCCTGTTGGTCCGACCCCCACAACGGTTTCCGCTTGGCAGCCTGCCCGCTGTCTGGTGGTCTTGGGAACCGCGTTTGCGATTCCTATCAATAGATACTCACGGGAGTTCGAAACTGTCCAATCTGGGGGCCCTCTCTCAACAGGGCTGTCAACCAACGCGGAGGCGTCAACGGAGAAACTGGAGAGTTCGCGCGGTTGGGAGAGGCCAACGCTCCGAACCAGCATGGTTGAGATCGTACCCCGGTTTGCACTACTTCGAACCGGAGAAACCGCCCGAAACGTAAATAGCCGCGAATGTTTGGGATAGAAGGATGGCGAGAACGGGCGATGCCGTCAACGAAATGAGCGGATGGGAGTTACCATTTTGGAAGTTGGCTCCCCGACATGGATTCGAACCACGATTCACGGCTCCAAAGGCCGCTGTCTTACCTTTAGACGATCGGGGAGTGCTGAGGTAGGACCAACAACCTGATTCTAACATCCCGAACCGTGATATTGTGAGTCCTTGTCTGCTCCTGCGCCCGCTCCCTCCCAACAAAGTTTGCCCAACTGGCAGCGCTGGACCACGGTCTGGCTGCTCTGCCTTGGGATGATCATCGCCTACATCGACCGGTCGAACCTATCGGTCGCGCTGGCCAGCAAAGATTTCATCGCCCTCTTCAACCTCACAGACTCCGATCGCGGCACATTGGGATCGGTCTTCTTCTGGTCGTATGCGATGCTGCAGATTCCCGCAGGCATGCTGGTAGATCGGTTCGGCGTCAAAATTCCTTACGCAATTTTCTTCGCGATATGGTGCTGCGTTGGCGCGGCGACGGGCATGGTGCAGACCGTTGCGGTGCTGATGGTGGTCCGCCTGCTGTTGGGTGTTTTCGAGTCGCTGGTGACGCCAGCGAGTATGCGCTGGATCCGCTATAACGTTCCCGAAAAGTCTCGCGGCATGGCAATGGGCATCTTCATGGCGGGCAGTAAATACGGGCCTGCGGCGGGTGCGGTTCTGGCGTCGCAGTTCATCGTCTCTCACGGCTGGCGATCGATGTTTGTGATCCTTGGGCTGGGAGGATTGTTGTGGCTGATCCCATGGTTTCTGCTGGTGCGGAACAACGATCGCGAACTAGAAGCGGCATCGGCCACGGCGGGTTCCGCGCCTCGGATGCCCTTTGCGGAGGTCATGAAAAAGCCCGCGATCTGGGGCATTCTCATTGGCACGTTCTGTTACAACTACTTCGTTTTCTTCTCGATGACCTGGCTGCCGGCGTACTTCGCCGAACGCCGCCATCTCTCGCTGAAGGATTCGGGAGCCTATACCAGCTTCAGTTTTGGGGGCATGGCCACGGTGGCGATTCTCGCTGGCTGGGCTGCGGACAAGCTGATCGAACGCGGCTGGAATGTGATCAAGGTGCGCCGCGGATTCACCATTGCGGGCTTCGTCGTGGCGTCTTCTGAGATCATCGGGGCGATGTCCGATTCCAACGATTTCGCGCTGATCATGGCGATCGTCTCGTTGAGTGGACTCGGCCTCGCGACGGCGAACTATTGGGCATTGACGCAGACCTTGCTGCCGGGTGCGGCGGTCGGATCGATTGCGGGCGCGCAGAACATGGCGTCGAATCTCGCTGGTGCGGTGGCTCCGCTGTTCACGGGATGGCTCATGGCGTACACAGGCAACTACGAAGCGCCGATGTATGCGATTTGGGGGTTTTTGCTGTTGGGTATTGCGATGTACGCGCTGCTGGTCCGCGAAAAGTACGCGAAGTAGCGGTGATAAAGTACAGTCATGAAGATTGACCGCCGCATTTTCTTGAGTGGGGCTGCCTTAACGACTGCGCCGATGTTTATCCCCCAGTCCGCATTCGGTGCCAACGACCGCATCACCTACGGATTGATGGGCGCAGGTGGCCGCGGACGTTATCTCAGCAGGACATTTCAACAACTCGGCGCGCAATGCGTTGCCTTGGCGGAGGTCTACGAACCGAACGTCGAGATGGCTCGCAAAGAGTCTCCCGAAGGCATCAAGACTTACGGAAACTATCGGGAACTGCTGCAGCAGCCGGGTATCGATACAGTGGTGATCGCGTCGCCGGATCATCAGCACATGCCGATGTTGTTCGCCGCGCTCGAAGCCGGAAAAGACATCTACATTGAGAAGCCGCTTTCGCATTCGCAAGCGCAGAGCGAACAGATGATTGCGGCGGTCCAGAAGAGCGGGAAGGTGGTGCAGGTCGGCATGCAGCGCCGCAGTGCGCCTTCGGTGATGAAGGCGAAGAAAGTGATTGACGACGGCGTGCTCGGACGCATCTGCATGGTGAAGCCGCAGTGGAACTGGAACGTCGCGAAGCCGCTCGATAACTCGACGCTGCCGGGTAAGCTCGATTGGGCGGCGTTCCTAGGATCCGCGAACGATCGTGCGCTCGAGCCGATGCGGTTCCGCAACTGGCGTTACTTCTGGGATTACGCAGGCGGCAACATGACCGATCAAGGCACGCACCTGATGGACATCGTGCAGTGGTTCACCGAGAACGGTCCGCCAAAGTCGGCGATCATGAACGGGCAGGTGGCGAAGATGACCGGGGCTGAGCATTCCGATGTATTCTGCGCGGTATTCGAGTATCCCGAGCAGCTTGTCACTTGGACGCTCAACTATACCAATGCTTTTCAGAATGGCTGGTCGATTCAGTTTCAGGGCGATCTGGGGACGATGATTCTCGACGATGCGGGATACAAGGTATGGGCGGAACCTTGGAAGGCCAACGCCGCGCCGATTATCGAAGAGAAGGCCCCGGTGCCGATCGAGCCGCATATCCGGAACTTTCTCGATTGTGTGAAGTCGCGTTACGAACCCAATTGCCCGGTGTATGTGGCGGCGCAAGCGGTGGCGGGTCCGCATCTGGCGAATCAGGCGTTCCTGCAGGGCAAGAAGGTGCTGTTCCTCTAGCGTTTGTGGACACGAGTTCCCGAGCGTCAAAGGTCTCCTTGGTTCTGGAACCAAAGCAGCATTTCGTAGTAGTCGAGTCCGGCGACGGGAACCCAATCCTGTTTGTAGTTCGCATCGAGAAGATGATGGTTGAGTGGCCTTTTTCGCCTTTCCGACCGGATCGAAATCCCAGTAAAGGCGGACTTCCCAGCTGTTTGCATACCACCACACTTGCAGAACCAGGGCGGGCTTCAAGCACAGACCGCGAGATGGCGGTTTCGAGGAGCGAGTCAAACGTTGTGCATTCGCAACTACTTTGCATTAGAATACGTAAAGATCGGCAGAGGCGCAAATCCACATGAAACGAATCCTGTTCATTCTCTTTCTGACCGCGGTCACGGTGGCGGCTCAATCCAATGAGCGGTTGATTAAGGCTGTTCGCCACGAATTGGTGATGCTCCCCTTTTACGATGTCTTTGACAATCTTGCCTATCGTGTCGATGGCGACAAAGTGACGCTCTTCGGGCAAGTAGTGCGACCAACCTTGAAGACCGACGCCGAGCGAGTGGTGAAGAAGCTCGAAGGTGTCGCGTCCGTTCAAAACGAAATCGAAGTGCTTCCGGTGTCGCCCAACGACGACCGCATACGACAGCGCGTGTATCGTGCGATCTATTCGAAGGGGCCGTTGCAGCGTTATTCGATTCGCGCAGTGCCGCCGATCCACATCATCGTCAAGAACGGCAACGTCGTGCTCGAAGGCGCGGTGGGCAGCGAAGGCGACAAGAATATCGCGAACATTGCGGCCAATGGCGTTTCTGGAGTTTTCTCGGTGAAGAACAATCTCGTTGTCGACAAGTAGTCTGGTCGGTTTTGACGCGGTTTCCGTAGACAATGCAACGTTCGAGAACGCGGCGGCGTCGATGCGTCGGACGTCGGCGCGCAAATTGAAGCCGGTCTCACTATACAATTCGAATAGTGTCCGAGAAACCAACGACCGACCGCCAAAAGGCAGTGACCGCGGATGGCATCCGCGAGTGGCTTCCGAAGATGCCTTTCAATGCACTGCTGGGGATCCGCCTGCACCGCTTGCATAAGGACGGTGTCACCATCTGCTGCGATGTGGAAGAGAAGCTGCTCAACGGCGCGGGCGTGCTGCATGGCGGCGTCACCGCAACTCTCGCCGACGCAGCCGTGGGGCTTGCCACGAACCGGCACTATCACGGTCGCCCGATTACCACAATCGAACTGAAGATCAACTATTTCCGCCCTTTGCCTCTGGGCGGGCGTGTCTATGCACGCGCGAAACTGCTACGCACCGGAGCGACGCTATCGGTTGGCGAGGTGGAAATCCGCGATGCCAGGAAAAACCTCGCCGGCGTCGCAATCGTGACGTACATGCTGCTCGATACCAAAACTTCCAAATGACAACTTACGATTACGCTGTGGTTGGTGGCGGAATCATCGGACTCGCCACCGCCTACAAGCTGCTTGAACAGAATCCACGCGTCGCCGTGGTGTTGTTCGAGAAAGAAGAGACCGTCGGGCGGCATCAGAGCGGCCACAATAGCGGCGTGCTGCACGCAGGGCTTTACTACAAGCCAGGATCGTTGAAAGCGCGGATGGCCACGACAGGCATCCGGATGATGACCGCATTCTGCCGCGAGAACGACATCGCGCACGAGATCTGCGGCAAGCTCGTTGTGGCTTGTTCCGAAGACGAGATTCCGCGGCTCAAAGAGCTGCAAAGCCGCGGTGAGCAGAATGGGCTGAAGGGCGTGCGATGGATGGAGCCGTCGTCGATGCACGAGATCGAGCCTCATGTGGCGGGCATCGCGGCGGTGCGTGTGCCTGAAGAAGGCATCGTCGACTATGGTGCCGTGTGCGCCGCGATGCAACGCCAGATTGGCACTCGCGGTGGATCTCTATTGACCGGACATCGGGTTCAGGCGCTGCGTCGCGATAGCGGCAAGTGGGAGATCCAAACTTCGCGCGGACCCTTCGCTGCGAAGTTCCTGATTAACTGCGGCGGCCTGCATTGCGATCGCATCGTGGCGATGTCGGGGGCGCAACGGCAGACCCGCATCGTTCCTGTTCGCGGTGAGTATTATTCGCTGAACACGGATGGCGCGAAGCTGGTGCGGAACCTGATCTACCCAGTGCCGGATCCCTCGTTTCCTTTCTTGGGCGTCCACTATACGCGGATGATTCATGGCGGGGTGGAGGCGGGTCCGAATGCGGTGCTCGCGACCAAGCGCGAAGGGTATCGCAAGACCGATTTCTCTTTCGGCGATGTCTGGGATGTGCTGTCATTTCCGGGATTCTGGAAGTTTTTGGCTAAGTATCCATCGATGACGGCGTATGAAGTGAAGCGTTCGCTGAGCCGCACGGAGTTCTGCCGCTCGCTGCAGCGACTGGTTCCTGAGGTGCGGGAGTCGCACTTGGGCGAAGGCGGCGCGGGTGTGCGAGCGCAGGCGATCGCTGTGGATGGCACGATGGTGCAGGATTTCGACATTGTCCGCAACGATGGAGCGCTGCATGTGGTGAACGCTCCGAGTCCTGGGGCCACGGCATCGCTGGCGATTGCGGAGCATTTGCTGGCACAACTATGAGAGTTCTCTGCTGTCTGTTTGCTTTGTCGCTGTTCGCAGAGACGCGTCGCGTTGTGATTTGGACAGGTTCGACGCATGGTCCGTATCCTTCGGGGAATCCCGTCGCGCAGCCCGATCTGCGTGGGATTCTCGATGCCGTGGACGGTGCGCAGAATCAGACGTTCCGCTTGATTGTGAAGCCTGCTGGGTGGGGTTCGAAGATGCGTCTGCGGTTTTCGAATGTCTTCGGATCCCGGCCATTGACGCTCGACGACGTCTTTGTTGGCGTGCATGCATCCGCGGGCGCGGTGCAACGCGGAACCAATAGGGGCGTGCGTTTTCAGGGCAAGCCTTCTGTGACTATTGCTCCGGGCGAGCTTGTCTATTCGGATCCTGTGACGTTGAACAAGCCCGGCGCGCGCCTGGCGGTGAGCTTTCATGTGGATGGCAAGTCTGGGCCAATGACGTGGCACGCGAAGGCAATCACCACTTCGTATCTGACCGTGCGGGATGGCGGCGCTCATGGTGCCGAGGAAGCGAGCACCGCGTTTCCGTTCACCACGACATCCTGGTTCTTTCTGGATGCCATCGATGCCGAAGTTCGGTGCGCAATGCCCGTCATTGTTGGCTTTGGCGATTCGATTACCGATGGCACCGGGTCGACGATCAATGGCGACGACCGATGGCCTGACTTTCTTGCGCAGCGCTTGGGGCCTGGATTCGCAGTGGTCAACGCGGGCATTGGCGGCAATCGCGTGAGCACCACGGCGCCTTATGACAAGTCCAAACCGGTTGCTGGCGGGCCTTCGGCGTTGGAACGCCTGGATCGCGATGTGCTGCAACTACCGGGAGTAACGCATGTGATCTGGCTCGAAGGAATCAACGACTTGGGCAGTGGCGGATCGACGGCGGAGACCGTCATTGAGGGCTTCAAAGCGGGCTCCGCAAGGTTGCGTTCAAAAGGGATTCAGGTGCTTGGTGCGACGATTGTGTCGAGTCTCAAGAGCACGCCGTCGCATGGCACGCCTGAGGTGGACGCGGCCCGGCGCAAGATCAACGATTTCATCCGCAACAGTGGCGGTGTCTTCGATGGCGTGGTGGATTTCGACGGAGCGACGCTGGATGCCGCGACCGGTACGCTGAAGCGCGAGTTTGTGCCGAGTAGTTCGGTGGGTGGTCCTGGAGATGGGTTGCATCCGAACCGCTCGGGATACCAGGCGATGGCGAATGCTGTCGAGTTGGGCTTATTCGGTAAGTCCGGCTGCCGTTGGCAATGAGATTGCACTGAGCCTCAGAACAATGAGGCGCACATTGTTGATCTTTGGTGGACTTCTCGCGATTATCGGAGCAGTTTTTGCTTATTCGACTTCTCTACAATTCGTGGCCGGCGGAGCGCTGGTGAACCTCGGATACCGGCTGCAGGATCCTCTCGATGGATTCGATCCGGGTCACCATGAAGGCACTCCTGCGCAGATTTGGGAGGCTTTTCTCACACACAATCGTATGGCTGCGGATGTTCGCGCTCGTTGGCCCCGCTCGAATCACCATCCAGAGATTGCGCTGGTGACCTGTATGGATGCGCGCTAGGACACGAACGAAATCGCAGGCGACACGCGCCGCGCTTGCGCCAAAGACGAAGAAATGCTGCAGTTGGCTGTGGCAAAAGGCGTAAAAGTGGTGGTTTTCACCACGCACACCGATTGCGCGGCGGAGCGTGTGGCGGCGGATCCGGAGCAGCGGAAGAGGTTTCCACAGTTGGCGAAGGCTGTGGATGAGCGGCAGTTCCGGTTTGACGAGTTCAACCAGTCTCCGCTGATCCGAGAGCGCACCGAGAAGAAGGAACTACTGGTGAAGTGGATGGATCTGGACACGCTGAATGAGCGGGTGATGCCACATGCGCAGACATTGCGCAATCCAGCGGTCATCATGGCGCGCCGTGCGCCGAGGCCCAACCGCGCGCTGCCGGACTGTCGATAGTCAGGGTTGTGAGGGCATCCTCTTCGGTAGCGTGCCAAGTCTTCATGCTCGTTGAGACCGTGACATCTGGGTCGATTTGCTGAGCGGGAGATCGCACAGCGCGCTTCATCGCAGCCAATCCGTGAGCTTGCGGACGCCCTCCATTGATCGTTTCAGATCGACATACGCGAGGCGGGCCTGCAGTGTCGCGGCAGGCCCGCCGAACGATGTCCCCGCGAGCAACGCCACGCCTGTGTCTTCGAGCAAGCGCAGGCATAGTTCATCCGAAGTTGAAATGTCGCGTGCGACCAGACGGTCCCGAAGCGGAGTGAAATCTGGAAACAGATAGAAGCAGCATTGCGGATCGTGCAGCGCCACCCCGGCCTCGCGCAAGATGGAGGCGCACTCGCTGCCGAGGACGCGCAGTCGCGCGCGGCAATCCGCGAGATATGCAGGGATCTCGGTGCGATCGGTGTACGCGGTAACTGCCGCATATTGCATCGGGGCGGCGACGCAAGAGTACGTCTCGCTAGCGGCGATCGCCAAGGCCGCGCGAACTTGCGGCATCGATGCTGGGATTCGCAGTGTGCCGACGCGCCAGCCACCTGCGCCACACCACTTCGATAAGCCGGCGGCGACAAAAGTCCCTTCGGGGTAGAACTCGGCAATCGACCGATGTCCTCCATCGTGCTGCAGTTCGCCGTAGATCTCATCTGCGAGAATGAGCAGCTTCTTACGCCGTGCGATATCCGCCAGCACTCGCAGCTCATCCACCGAATAGGTCAAGCCGGTCGGGTTGTTTGGATAGTTCAGGACTACGATGCCGCCTTGATCGGGAATGGCGGACAATTGCGCGGGTGTCAGCCGCCAACCATCTGCGAAGGCGGTCGAGATCCAATGCGCTTTGCGTCCCAGCATCGCGGCCTGTGGCGCATACGAGACCCAGCTTGGGGCGGGGATCCACAGATCGGCTTCCACGGCCATAAACAAAAGGAACATCAATTGTTTGGATCCGGGACCGATCAGGATGTCGTTCGCAGAGCACTCGATGGCGTGCCCAAGATGGTATGCGGCAACGGCTTCGCGCAGAGCGGGCAGTCCGGTAACCGGCAGATAGTCTTTCTCATGGGCGTGATCGCGGAGCGCGCGCACCACAACGTCGGGTATGGGGAAGGGCGACTGGCCGAATCCGAACTTATAGACTGTCTTGCCGAAGCGTTCCAACTGGCGCGCTTTTTCGTTCATCGCCAGAGTTGGCGACGGCTTAGCGTCTCGAAGTGACGGATGAATTGTGACGTGCATAGGCTTTTACCGATCGTCCAACTGCGAACGGCGTTCTGCGATGTATGCGCCGACGACAACGAAAACGGTGGCGATTATGGAATAAGCGCAGACAGGGTACCAAACGATGGGCTTGGGCGGAAGCGATCCCAGATTTCGCAAGACCGTCATGCCCGCCAAACTGTCGGTGAAGGATAGCTGGGCCATGAGAAATGAAAATGCCACGGCGGCCAGCCAGCCGGTTCCAATGGCGACATAGATGTTGCGAAGGAACGATCCCACGAGGTAGGCGAGCCCGAAAGAAGCCAGGCCGAGTGCGATGCCGGCGATAGTGAACGCCGGAATGATCGGCACCTGCAGTTCGGGGCGAAGCCACTGGTGAATCCAACCCGCCACAAGGTTTGGAATGGATCCAACGAAGGCCACTTGGGCGAATCCCACGGCAGCGCGGATCAGGTTGAAATGGACCAGTCTCACGGGGAGGCTGAGGCTGAACGTCAAACCTCCTTGCCGGCGTTCCCAGAGCAGGCATCCGGCACCCAGCAAAGAGAAGAGGATGCCCCAGACTCGATAGGTGCCATCCAGCAATGCGAATGGAGCGACTGTGTTGTCGATTCGCTTGGCCAACACGGCCTCATAGGTGCGGTCCAAGGCAAGCCAGGAGTTCACGAAGGTAATGAAGACGCAGGCGGCAAAGATGGCGCGAGATTCCATCCAGGCCTTGTGACACAACGCGAAGTTTCTTTGCCAGCTTGCGATCATCCAGGCTTTAATTTGGAAAACGGGAGAACAGCGAATACATGGTGAGGGCTTCGACTTGCACGGAGACCGCGCCTAGCGATTCGATCACGGCGACGATTTCGGGCGTATTTTTCGAAACGACCCATTCCACCATTTTGCCCTCGTTCCGGGTGTATTCGATGCCGGAAACTGGTAGTGAGGGTAGCATGGCAACGTCGGTGAAGTGGGCGGTGATGCAGCGCCAGTTTCGTCGAATGTCGTCGACAAGAGTAGAGATGACGAGTTCGCCATCTTGAAAATACATTGCCCGATCGGCGACGCCTTCGATACGCTCCGGGCTGTTGGTGGCGATCACGAGTGTCGCGCCGTCGCCGGAGGCCTCGACGAGTGCCTGCAGAAGGATCTGGGCTGCACCGGGGTCGAGATCGTCGAACGGCTCGTCGAGCAAGAGAAGTTCGGGAGCGTGGATCAGGGCGAGTGCAGTGCTCAGAAGTGCGCGACGGCTCGGCGAAAGATCCCGGACCATCTGGTGGGGCCGAAGTTCGAAACGATCGAGCAGTCTCGACTCCAGATGCTTTTGCCAGCCTGAAAACATCCGGCTTGAGAATCGGCACATTTCCTGCACCGAGTAATTCCCATAAAGAGTTTTGTTTTGGGGCACGAATCCGCAGCGGCTGCGAATCTTACATGCTGCTTTGCGGTCGTCCGGATCCATGCCAAAGACCGACATCGAGCCGCCTGAGCGGCGGATGATTCCTACGGTGGCGTGGAGGATCGCGGACTTTCCAGAACCGGTTCCGCCCAGAAGCACGGTTGTGGAACCAGCTTGGATTGAGACCGAGACGTTTCGCAGGACATCGCGTCCCGCTGTACGAGCCGAGAGGTTTACCGCTTCAATCACTGCTTGCGGACGCACCGAGTGGGGCGTGGTTGTCGGCTGCGTTGAGTTCCGCTTCGAACATGCGGCGGATCTCTTCTTGCGCGAAGCCCTTGCGCCTCAACTGGGCAACCACTTCATGGACGTCCAGCGAAGCGACGCGGATCTTTTCCGGCTTCTCGGTGGAGACCCACTGATCGCGGACATAGGCACCCGAGCCCATCCGAAGGTCGATCACATCCTGATGTTCCAACTCGGTATAAGCCTTGATCACTGTGTTGGGACTGATGACGAGTTGCGTAGCGAGGTTGCGGACACTGGGGAGAGCTTCGCCGGGGTTGAGCACACCGGACTCGATCAAGTGCTTCACCTGTTCGATGATCTGAAGATAGACGGGGAGGCCTGTGGATGAGTTTATCTTAATCAAAGTACTCCGATCATATCATGATTTTTCTCGCATTCGAACCCCATTTCTACATCGCTCGCGGAAACGGTTGCATCTCTTCCGATAGAGCCGGAAGATGCGACCGAACAGCACCCGGCAATCTCGTTCCTCTACCAAATAGGAGTTCCATTGACTCGTTTCCATTTTCTGTCCACCGCCATTCTTCTCGCCGCGTCGTCCAGCGTCTCGCTGGTTGCGCAGGAGAAGGACATCGTAGATACCGCCGTCGCGGCAGGCTCGTTCAAGACGCTGGTGACGGCAGTGAAGGCCGCCGGTCTCGTCGAGACCTTGAAGAGCGCCGGTCCCTTCACCGTCTTCGCTCCGACCGATGAAGCCTTTGCCAAGCTGCCTGCCGGCGCTCTCGAGAAGTTGATCGCTAACCCGGAGCAGCTGAAGGCTGTTCTGACTTATCACGTTGTCTCCGGCAAGGTTATGGCTGCCGATGTGAAGACAATGAAAGTCAAGACGGTTCAGGGTTCCTCTGCTTCGCTCGTCGCCGGTGCCGGAGGTGTGACCATCGACAAGGCGAAGGTTGTCAAGACCGATATCGTTTGCTCGAATGGCGTCATCCACGTGATCGATTCCGTGATCATGCCGCCCAAGGGCAAGAAGTAAATTCTTCCTTCAGGTGAGTAACTGGTTAGCAGGTCCAGTGGTAGAATTTGAAACCGCACAAACCACGCCTCCGAAACCTGCATCGACCAGTAGAGATACGCGCCAACCAAGTATTCACGTAAATTCACTCGCCGCCCGGCTCGTCACAACGTGCCAGGCGGTTTTTTTCGGTAGAATCAACACGTGGATCAATCCAAGGTTTCCAGACGCACAATACTCGGCGCGGCGGCGCTGATGGCTCCCTCACTCTCGTTCGCGGCGCCAGGACGGTTGCCCATCAAGAAGGGCTTGCTGTGGGGAATGCTGCCCGGCAAATTGAGTCCGCTGGAAAAGTTCCAGATGCTGAAGGAATGTGGCTTCGAAGAGATGGAATGCCACACAACTCCCGATCTGGCCGAAGCGCAGGCGATTCTGGAAGCTTCGAAGAAGACCGGTGTACGCATTCATTCGGTGATGAATTCCGATCACTGGAAGTTTCCGCTCTCGTCGCCGGATCGCAGTGTCGTCGACAAATGCGTGGCGGGTATGGAGACCAGTCTCCGCAATGCGAAGTTGTGGGGCGCGGACACCGTGCTGCTCGTTCCGGGCGTGGTGAATCCTGAAGTTGGCTATACACAGGTTTGGGAACGCTCGCAGAAAGAGATCCGCCGAATGCTGCCGTTGGCGCAGGAGACGAAGGTCATCATCGCCGTCGAAAATGTGTGGAACAAGTTTCTGCTCAGTCCGATGGAATTCGCCCGCTACGTCGACGATTTCAAATCGCCGTACGTGAAGGCTTACTTCGACGTGGGCAACATTCTGCTCTACGGCTTTCCGCAAGATTGGATCCACACGCTGGGTCCGCGCATCGCCAAGATTCACTTCAAGGATTTCAAGTTCAAGGGCGATCCGAATGTAAAGGGCCGATCCAATGCCGATTGGGTCAATCTCCGCGAGGGAATGATCGACTGGAAAGCCGTGCATCAGGCGCTTGGCGATATCGGATACAAGGGCACCGTGACTGTGGAACTGAGTTCGGGCGATGCAGAGTATCTGAAGGATGTCGCGCAGCGCGTCGAGAAGATTCTCAGCGGCGACTAGTATGAAGAAATTTCTTTTAGGGCTGGTTTGCGGTCTTGCGTTCGCAGTTTTGGCCGGATTGATTCTGGTGTTTGCAGCGGCGCGTTTTGGCGACAAGACGCCCGATGTCGCAAACGAGTCCGTACTGCACTTGACACTTGACGGCGAGATTCCAGAGAGTCCGTCGGTGGATGTTGCTTTGCCGTTTTTCGGCGACCGCAACGATGTCACGGTCATCGAACTGTGGAGTTCGCTAAACCGCGCGGCCGAGGATTCGCGAATCAAGGCGATCTTGCTCGAGCCTCGCAATCTTGCGACCGGTTGGGCCAAGGTCGAAGAGATCCGCCAGGGGCTGTTGAAGTTTAAGAAGACTTCCGGTAAGCCCGTCTTTTGTCATCTGCAGACGCCGGGAACCAAGGAATACTATCTGGCCACTGCGGCCGACAAGATCTATCTCGCGCCGGACGATAGGGTCGATGTGAAGGGACTGCGCATCGAGACCACCTACTGGAAGAACACGCTAGACAAACTCGGCGTGCAGGTGGAAATCGAACACGCGGGCAAATTCAAAGACTTTGGCGATACTTACTCGCGGACTTCGATGACGCCGGAGACTCGCGAAGTGCTGAATGGATTCCTCGATCAGTTCTATGGCGATCTTGTACGTGTGATTTCCGAAGGCCGAAAGAAGAGTGCGGAGGATGTTCGCAAGCTTCTTGACGATGGCCCGTTTCTTTCGCGTAAAGCGAAGGAAAGCGGTTTGGTCGATGTGGTTGGATACGAAGATCGGATGCTCGAAGATTTGAAGACGGCGGCGAAGCTGAAAGAGATCAAGAAGACTTCGATCAAAGACTATGCGCGGTCGCGCGGTGGACGGGCGAATCCAAAGTTGCGCGTTGCCTACCTGGTTGCCGAGGGCGGCATAGGCGGCGGTGCCAGCATAGATCCAGACGATGAGATCACCGCGCCCGCGATGATCAAGATGATGAAGCAGATCGAGAAGGATGATTCGATCAGCGGCGTGATTTTGCGCGTGAATTCGCCGGGTGGGGATGCGTTGGCTTCCGATCTGATTTTGCATCAGGCGAAGATTCTTTCGAAGAAGAAGCCGATGATCATCTCGATGGCGGACTACGCGGCGAGTGGCGGCTATATGATTTCGATGACCGGAGATCCGGTGCTGTCGTATGGCAACACGATCACGGGCTCGATCGGCGTGGTGTTTGGGAAGGTGAATCTTCGCGGGCTCTATGACAAGATCGGGATTCAACGTGAGATCCTCACGCGCGGCAGATTCGCGGATATCGATTCCGAGTACAAACCGATGGATGCTGCCGCGCGCGCAAAGCTGCGCGAGGGCATTATGGAAACCTACGATAGCTTTCTGGATGCCGTGGCAGAGGGTCGGAAGCGTAAAAAAGACGAGATCGCTCCACTTGCCGAGGGTCGAGCGTGGACTGGCTCGCAGGCCAAGCAGAATTTGCTGGTCGACGAGATTGGCGGACTTGATCGCGCGGTGGAGATGATCAAGACCAGAGCCAAGATCGATGCCAAAGAGAAGGTCGGGTTGGTTGTGTATCCTGAACGGAAGTCGTTGTTTGCGTATTGGTCGGCGAAGTCCGGCGCTGGTGGGGATTCGTCCGTTCTGCAGCCATACTTGAAGACGGTGTTTCCGAATCGGGCCACGCGCAACTGGGTGAAGACAATGATCCCTGGGGGGATGCTGCGCATGGCTCCGTATTCGATTGAGGTTCGCTAACTGCTGGCTTTGAATCGGATACGTTCCGACTCGATTAAGGCTTCGATGAGTTCGCGCATCTTGTCGACCAGTGATTTCATATAGGCGAAATCCGCTCTTTGCCGTGAGGTTCGAGTCTCGAATCGCGAGACTTCCGCTGACAGATCATCGAGCCACTGCAGCAGTCGAGTCCTGAGCGATTCCGGGTCAGAGACACCGCTGAAGAACTGATCATTGCGTTTGTAGACGTATCCGGATCCCCGCGAATCGGAGAGTGGACCCGCAAGTTTGTCTCGCAGAGTTTCCAAGTCGCACCAATGCAGTTTGGCGCGGCGGGATCCCCACCGATGCGATGCGGTGGGTTCAACAAAGGCCGCGAGGAAATCCGACGAGAATCGATCTCGCATCATCTGCTGAGCGGGCTGATTTGCTTTCCTTCGGCGTCGAAGTTTTCCGGCGCGAGCCAAGCTTCGAAGGCCGCTTTGCGGGCGGGCCATTCCGAATCGAGCATGGAGAACCAGGCGGTGTCACGGTTGCGTCCCTTCATAATCAGGTGCTGCCGGAACAGTCCTTCATAGGCAAAGCCATAGCGCGAAGCCGCGCGCTTCGAAGGCTCGTTGCAGTTGTTGCATTTCCATTCATAACGGCGGTAGCCGAGATCGTCGAAGACATAACAAGCGGCGAGATACATCGCTTCGGTCGCGGCCGGCGTGCGTTGCAGCAAGGGCGTGAAGAGGATGTGTCCAACTTCGATCACGCGGTTGTTAGCATCGATGCGCATCAGCGCGCAGACGCCGATCGCGTTGCCGTCATGGCCGAGAATCGTATAAAATAGCGGATCTTCGGAGGCAGCTTTTTTGGCGATGGCCGCTTCGAACAGAGCGTAGTCATGATACGGACCGTCGCCCAGATAGAGCCAAAGATCGTTATTGGCTGGATTGTTGAGTCCTGCAGCCCAGAGGTCTTGGGCGTGTGCGGTTGCATCGAGTGGGACGAGCTTGCAGTAGCGTCCTTGTAGGGTGGTGCGCGCGGGGCGCGACGCGGAGGCGGGATTCTCCAGCAAATCTCCGATCGGTAACGGCATTCTAATTGGATAGCACGAACTCCGCGGCAAGGCTTTTTGCGATCTGCTCCCGATCGTTAGGGGTTTGCAGTGGCACGCTGCGTTTGTCCGCGACGTTGAGCTTTCGGCCGCCCTGCAGCGGATCGATCAGATAGGCGGTGACGCGGAAGCCATCGGCCTCAACTCGAACAGCGACGACGATCATCCGCGTGGATGCTGTTTCGCGAGCGAAATGATCCAGTTTGACCTTGTCGTTGCGAAATCGTTGGAGCGTTGGCCAAGACGCGACCCGGTATCTCTGTGCGAGATGAGCGGCGATGCGCTCGGCGAGATCCTCGTCGTGACGGATGTCGGGAAAGTCATTGCCCGGCCAGATCCAGCGGGCGGGGATGACGGCAATGGATTGGGGAGTTGCCGTTGGTTGACGAAAGTTCCAAAAGAGCGCTGCCACGACCACCATCGTCGCCACCGCAATCCACCATCGGTTTCTTGGGCGCACTGGCTTCGGTGCGGCAACCGGTTCGGGATCCGCCACCGCTTCGTGGATCTCAGGGACGTAGGATCCCTTGGGAAACCCGATGCGCACGGTGTCGGTAGCGCCGGGCCCCGCATAGTACTCATCCAGCTTCTTGCGCAGTCTGCGAGCCTCCACGCGCACGATCGGATCGAGACGGGGATCATACTCGCCGTCACGATCGAAGACCTCTTTGCCGATCACATATTCCTTGATCCGATCCTGCTCGCCGCGCAGTTTTGCTTCGACGATGAACCGTAAAAACCGGCAGAGCCGTTCGGAGTTTTGAAATCCCGGGCTGGACGCGATCTTCTCGACGTATTCGCGGGTACTCGCGGCCAAGGCTTGGGACATGATTGGACTATCGCATCCCACTGCCGCGAAATCAACAGGTTGCAACGGTAAGCTTACTGTAAAATACTGACGTGGACGCGTGCTGGCAGGCGATGCTGGGTTCGGAACCGATCCCGGTTCCGGAAATGGAGATTCGATTCATGAAGAAATATCCGATGTTGTTCGTTGCCGCGACGGCCATGGCTATGGCGGGTCCGCCGCTGATCTGCCAGCGGGTGGAAATCGGCACGGCGAAGTCGCTGCCATGGCGGAACAGCGATGGCTGGAACGGTGCCGTCGCATCCTACAAGCTGGCTGGTCTTGCGGATGAGACGCTGTCGATTCTGACGCCGTCGGCTGGTGTGGCGTTGCGGATGGAAACGATCCGCCGGGCAGCGATCTATGCGGCGAAAGACGAGGCCATTGCTTCGCAGCTATCGGCGCGGTTGCTGGCGCGGGTCGTCGATGCGGAAGCTTTGAGCAAGGCGGATAGCAATGCCTGGTTCGACGCTGGCTACTATGCCGAGGCGCTGCGACAGATCGGTTTTGTGTATCGCTATGACATGTTGTCTGCCGCCGAGCGCGAGCAGTGGCGCGTGCGTGGCGATGGGCGTGTGCTCGATGGCCGGCCTTGGATCGAGAAGGCGATCCGAATGGGTGGCAAAGGTATGGAAGTGGCCTTGGCGAAGACTGGCGAGTATCGCGATGCGGACCTGAAGAGATTGATTTCCTCGTCCAAATAATATGACTATGCTCCCACTTGTTCTGACGATGTTGGTTGCGGCCTCACCCGAGTGGGAGTCTCTGTTCGATGGCAAGACAGGCGCTGGCTGGCGGACGCAAACGAAATCCGAATTTCCGGGCCATGCCTGGAAGGTTGAGGATGGCTGCTTGCGATCCGTCGCCACTGCGCCGCGAGTGGATCTTTCGACGGCACGTAGCTTTCGCGATTTCGAGTTTGAGTTCGACTGGAAGTTGGAGGAGGGAACGAACAGCGGTGTGAAGTATCTGGTATTCGGCATTCGTCCGAACTCGGCGACAGGGAAGCTAGATCCAGATGTGCCGAAGGCTCTGGGATTCGAACTGCAGTTGGCCGATGACCAGAAGGTGGCGGATGCGAAATCGTCGCCGAGTCATTCGACCGGTGCGTTGTATTTGTATGTGGCTCCGCACGATGTTCCTGCGCTGGCGGTGGGCAGTGGCACAAAGCGAGGATCGTGGTGGATGGCACGCGTGTGGAACATTGGCTGGATGGGGTTCGGGTGATGGAAGTGGATCTACGTTCGGCGGCATTGCGCGAAGAGATGGGGAAGAGTCCGCGGCCGGATGTGCCGAAGCCCTCGGATCTGGAGATGCTGCTCAGGAAGCCTACGAAGGTGTTTCCGCTGGTGTTGACGCATCATGGTGGGACGGCGTGGTTTCGGAATCTGAGGATCCGAGCGAGGTAGCGATGCTGACTACAAATCGCCGAAGGTTGTTTCCATCTCGGCGATGCTCGGCTGTGCTGGCGTGATGCCCGAGACGGGCAGGTTATATTGAAGCGCCAGGCTGCGATCCAAGTGTCGTTTGGCGGGGATTGGCGGGACGATTCTCTTGTTGAGCTCCACTCGAATGCTTGATTCGATCATCGTGGCGGCTGCATCCAGATCCCCCTCCGCCACGCGGAAAATGCGGTTGTGCCAAGAATCGGACCGGTCTTCATCTTCCACTTGCTCGAGTCCATCCGCAAAAAGTTCGGGCAGTGGACTCCCTTCTTGTGGCGGCAACACTCACGCCGCAGGCTGCGTCAGCGCGAACAGGGCATAGAGTGCGATCCAGATGAAGCCCATGAAGTGCCAGTAGGTCGCGAGCATGAAGGTAATGGCGTTGCGGCGCAGATCGCCATCCACCATCCAAGGATTTCGCAAGCGCCAAATCAGATAGGCGAGAGCGGCGATTCCACCGAGGATATGCACCGCATGCGCGCCGGTGATGATGTAAAACAGCCCGCGGTTTTGGTCTCCGGGGACGCTTGCCGCCTCCATCAGCCGCCAGCACAATACCTGCGAGATCAGGAAAGCCAATGCCAGCCACCCGGTTCGTCTAAGCCACATTCCGTACAAGTCGATGCCGCATTCGCGCAGGCACCATCGCGCCGTCTCGATCGCGGCGCTGCAGGATAGGAGCAGCGCCGTGCTCAACCACAATTGCCTGGGCAAGACAACGGGGTACCAGTACTGCGGATTCCCACCTCGCCACACATACGCCACCATCAGCGTTCCAAACAACGCAAAGATGGAAACCAGCGTGGCGATGTGCCCCATCCAGTACATCTGAGGCGAGAATCGGCGGTCGGGATCGGACATATTTAGAACTGGCGTTACGCGTGATGCGATTTCGCACGCAACGGCTGCTGTTGATGGACAGGGGGCTGCTGATGCAATTGATGCGGATGGCCCGGCAGATGAGTCACCCCGGCCGCGAGCGCGATCTGGGTCAAGCCCGCGACGTTGCTGACACCGAGCTTCTTCATCATCGTCTTGCGATAGCTGCGCACCGTCTGCAATCCGAGGTCAAGCATCACCGCAATCTCTTTGCTGGTCTTGCCCTCCGCCACCATACGCATTACCTGCAACTCGCGTGGCGACAAACCCTCAACTGCCGGACCCTGCGACCGCGTTTCCATGTTGCCGTTCTGCAATCGGCGCAGGAGCTTGTCGGATACTTCGGGACTCAGGTAGGTGCCTCCGCGCGCCACGGTGCGAAGGGCATCGACAAGGTCCATCTCGGAGGCTTGTTTCAAAACAAATCCGCGAGCTCCGGCGCGCATGGCTGAAACGACGGAATCTTCGTCTTCGTACATGGAAAGGATGATCACCCGGGTGTCGGCGGAGTGGCGCAGTAGTTCGCTTGTGGTCTCGATACCACTCAGTCCCGGCAACCCGATGTCCATAAGGATGACATCGGTGGGCTGGCGCTTAATGAACTGGATTGCGTCGTGTCCATTCTCAGCTTCGCCAGCGATGTTGAAGTCGGGGTGGAGCTTAAGGATCGCTCGAATGCCATCCCGCATGATTTTATGATCGTCAACGAGCAGTAGGTCGAAAGGCATCTTGGATTAGGGTCCTGTTGTTTTTCACAGAAAGTTCAATCGTGAGCGGGCACAACCCCAAAGTGGGCTCTTAGGATTATACCGTTTCTTTCCCCTGTTGCGATCTCGATACGTCCTTCACCACCAGCAAGATGGCAGGCGCCTCGGGCCACATGCCATCTTACCTCATCTTCGATTTCCACAGAGGAGTCTGTGATATTCTCCAGGAAAATTTCCACAAGCGTCCACTGATCGCCGCCAGACACCACGATCTTCGCAGCCGTACAGCTAATGCGATTGCACGCTAATTCCATGGCGTGTTGCGCGACATCTACAATTGCACGGCTCACGCTGGCTTGAGGACGAACAGTGTGCGGACAATCCACCGAAACGAATCCTGCAAATGCAGGTTCCCATCGATCACGAACACGTTCAAGTGCGGCACGCAAGCCGATGCGATCGACGGTGGATCGATTCATCTGCGAGCTGAGTACACGAACCCTCGCCTGGCACTCTTCGAGCAGGACCTGCAACTCTTCCAGCTGTTTCGCGATTTCGGGATACTGCGACGAGCATTCGTGCGACATCAAGTCGAAACGAATGCCCGCCGCCGTGAGCACTTGGCCCAGATCGTCGTGCAGAGACCTTCCCGCCTGTAGGAGCGTCCAATCGCGTTGCGCGACAAGTTCCGCCAGCCGCCGCGTGACGGCTTGATTGCGTGTCTCGTTCTCTTTCGGACGAGATTGCACGGCAACCTTCACCATCTTTGCGGCAGTACCGGTGGAGCGGGCCATGGCTTTACTTCTTCTTGCGAGCGAGGGCCTTGCGGGTCACCGCGATGACATCGCGGGCCAGCATTCCATACTTGTCGAGCACCGATTCCGGCGTTCCGGATTCGGCGTAAGTATTTTGAATGCCCAGAAACTCCATCGGGCACGGATGCGTTTCGCACACCACCTGTGCCACGCGGACTCCGAGTCCGCCGTCGACCAGATGTTCTTCCGCAACCACGATTACGCCGGTTTCCGAGGCAGCCTTCGCAATCGCGTCGCGATCGATCGGCTTGACGGTATGCATGTCAAGGACGCGCACGTGGATGCCTTCGCCCGCGAGCGTCTGCGCGGCGCGAATCGATTCGGCCACCAGCAAACCGTTGGCGATGATGGTGACATCGTTGCCCTCGGTTAACTGTTCCGCCTTGCCGATTTCGAACTTGTGGTCAGCCGAATAAATCATCGCTGCCTTGGCGCGCCCGGCGCGGATGAAGAACGGCCCGTGTACAGCGGCCGAGGCTTTTATAAGCGCTTTCATTGAGAACTCATCGCATGGAGCAATGACGGTAAAGCCGGCGAGCGAGCACGCGAGGCTGATGTCCTCGATGCTCATCTGCGACGGTCCGTCTTCGCCGATCGAGATGCCGCTATGGGTTCCCACGGCTTTCAGGTTTACCTGCGGATAGGCGGCGGTGACGCGCAACTGCTCGAAGCCTTTGTTGAGCAGGAAGGCGGAAAAGCTGGAGACAAATGGGATCTTGCCGGCGGATCCGAGGCCCGCACCGATGGCGACCATGTTCGCTTCGGCGATTCCGCATTCGAAGAAGCGTTCGGGGAATTCCTTCCCGAACTGATGGGTGAAAGTGGACTTGGACAGATCCGCGTCGCAAACCACGACGTCTTTGTTCTCGCGGCCGAGTTCGACGATCGCTTCGCCAAAGGCTTCGCGCGTGGCGCGGCCAATTTTCAATTCGTACGTCGCCATGTTACTGCAGTTCCTCCAACGCTTTCTTCAGTTCGTCGGCCGAGGGCGCGACACCGTGCCACTTGGGATTGTTCTCCATGAACGACACGCCTTTGCCTTTTATGGTATTAGCGAGGATCACGGTGGGGATACCCCTTGTCGCTTCGGCTTCGGCGAAGCCCTTCTGCAGGTCGGCGACGTCATGACCATCGAGCGTGATGACATGCCAGCCGAAAGATTTCCACTTGTCGGCAAGCGGTTCGAGCGGCATGATGTCTTTGACCCAGCCGTCGAGTTGGATCTTGTTGCAGTCGACAATCGAGACCACGTTGTCCACTTTGTGGAATGCGCCGAACATCGCGGCTTCCCAGATTTGACCTTCCTGAATTTCGCCGTCCCCAAGGACAACGAAGGTGCGTGACGGGCTGCCGTTGAGACGCGCGGCGAGACCCATTCCGAGGGCGAGTGAAAGTCCCAGGCCCAGCGATCCGGTGGACGCTTCTAGCGCGGGAATAAAACGCACGTCGGGGTGGCCCTGATAAATGGAACCCAACTGGCGGAAGGTGTTCAACTGATCTTTCGGTGTGTATCCGCATTCGGCCATGACGGAATAAAGCACTGGACAGGCGTGGCCTTTGGATAGGATGAACCGGTCGCGGTCGGCCCAGTGAGGTTCCTCGGGCCGGTGGCGCAGTACATCGAAGTACAGCGTCACGACTGTTTCAACCGCGGAAAGAGAGCCGCCGGGGTGGCCGGACTTTGCGTGGAAGATCATCTCAAGGATCGATCGTCGCACGCTCTTGCAAATTGCCTGTAATTCGGCAACGTTCGAGGTCTTTTGCATGCTGGTCCTCTTACTTTACCGCAGTGGATCGATGCTTGTTTGGGGTGTAGAATTCAATGTGATGACTCGCCTGTCGATAGTACTGTTTCTCGTCTCGGTTTGTGCATTCGCACAGGAGCAGCCGAAGACCGAACTTCTTTGGCCGAACGGTGCGCCGGGGGCTGTGGGAGAAGAAGACAAGGACAAACCTTCTATCACGATTTACCCACCGCCGAAGACCATCGCGATTCCCACAGCCGTCGTTGTGTGCCCGGGCGGAGGCTATGGTGCCCTGGCGATGGATCATGAAGGCGTGCAGATCGCCCGCTGGTTGAACTCGCTGGGGATCTCGGCGTTTGTGCTGAAGTATCGCCTGGGGCCCCGCTACCGGCATCCGATCATGATCAACGATGCGCATCGCGCAATCGAAATCGTGAGGACGAGGGCGCAGGAATTTGGCATTGCGCCAAACCGCATCGGAATATGGGGCTTTTCCGCCGGCGGCCATCTGGCTTCGACTGCGGCCACGCATTTCACGGCTGAGAATCGCCCGGACTTTGCGGTTCTCGCTTACCCCGTGATTTCGTTTACCACAGCTTTTACGCATCAGGGGTCGAAGCGGAACCTGTTGGGCGACAATCCCGATCCGAAGCTGGTGGAGGATCTCTCGACGGAACTGCGAGTGACCAAAGACACGCCTCCGACGTTTCTTTTCCACACGAATGAAGACACGGGCGTGCCGCCGGAAAACAGTGTTTTGTTCTACTTGGCGCTGCGGAAAGCGGGAGTTCCGGCCGAGTTGCACATTTATGAGCGAGGCCGTCATGGGCTCGGCTTGGCTCATATGGATGCGGCCGGCGGCAGTTGGCCGGGACGCCTGGCCGATTGGCTTCGCACCCGCGGACTCCTGAAGTAGGACTTGTGCCGATACTATAGAGAGACCCGATGAGTTCAAGGCACGAATCGACGAAAGCGGTAGCTATGCCCAAGCGGGCGTTGATTTTGACATACCATTACCTGCCGGAGAATCTGCCTTCCACTCTCCACCCCCGTTATTTCAAGCGCTACTTGCCGGAACTTGGATATCAGGTGGACGTGATTTGTTGCAGCTATTCCCCATTCGGTGGGTACGATAGCGATCAGCCGGACGCCGATCCGGAGGTGTACAGAACCCCACTGGGCCCCGAACGTGACAGGATGAAGTCACTGCACCGGTGGGAAACTTTCTTCGGTTGGTACCTCAGGTTTTCCGATTGGGGCCGGTCGTGGATTCCACACGCGGCGAAGACCGGTATCCAGATGATGCAAGAGCGCAAGCACGATGTGATGATCTCGTGTTCGCCATGTTTCAGCGCACACCGAGCGGCGTTGGAAATCAAACGAGCCAATCCCGATCTGCAGTGGTTTGCCTATTTGGCCGATCCCTTCGTCGGCAATCCATTCCATCGTCTGAATCCCCTTCAGCAAAAGCTGAATGAGGTTCTCGAGCGAAAGATCTTTGGGCAGGCGGATTTCGTCGTCGCCAACACCGATGCTGTCGAAGCAGCTTGGCGAGAGCGCTATCCAGAGTTTGCTTCCAAGTTCTTTAACCTGCCAAACGGGTTTGATTTTTCTGAAAAGGCCGAGGCCCTGCCAATTCCGGGTGATCGCGTAACCCCGGTGTTGCTGCATGCGGGCGGCTTGTACGGCGGACGCTTCCCGAAGGTGCTACTGGAGTCGCTTGACCGCTTGTCCAAAGCTGGGGCGTTGACGGAAGCGGATGTTCAGATTCGGCTGGTGGGCAGCATCGACCCGATAGCTGTGAATTGTCCGGAATTGCTTGCCAGTATGCAGCAACGGAAGTTCGTGTTTCTCGATGGAACCGTGGGCCGCGCCGAGGCACTGCGTCGCACGGGTGAGGCGGATTACCTTCTTCTGGTGGATCTCAATGAGAAGAACACGAAGTTTCAGGTTCCTTCGAAGTTGTTCGACTATCTGAGGATTGGTCGTCCGATTCTCTGCTACACCCCTCGCGGTTCGGAGACGCAGAGCATCTTGAAGCGGGCGGGCGTTCCAGCCACGATTATCGAAGTGGAAGCCACTCCTCAAGAGGCAGATGAGGCCTTGTTGCAGTTCTTGAAACTGCCCAACACCCCAACCCAAATGTCGGATTGGGCAAGGCACAAGTTCGACGCACGCGAAATCACGAAGGTGCTCGCCTCGCATTTTCGTTCGGCGCAAGTGGTTCCGACCGATCGGGAACTGACCCCCGTCTAGAGTTTTTGCAATTCTTAACAATTCGCCCGTAGTGAAAGTACCTGCGGGATGCGTCTCAGGAACATTGCATGCGACTTTCTGCTATCGCTTTGTTTTTCTTCTCCGCGGCATCCTCGTGGGGGCAGTTCGTCAAAGGCCGGTATATCGTTGAGCTTTCGGATCCCCCAGCCGCCTTAGAGGCCACTTTTACCCGCCTGAGCCGCCCCTCAACTACTGGAACGCCCTCTGCCCGTCGGAATGCGGCGCTGGCTCGCAGAGGCTCCGTACGCGCCAAACAACAGGTCATACGGACGCAAGCTGCCGCGCTTGGCGCACAGGTGCTCGATAGCATCGATCTGGTGGGTAACGCTCTGTTTGTCCAAACCGATGAAGCCGGTGCTGCGCGGCTCGCCTCTCTCGAAGGCGTGCGCCGAGTGCTTCCGGTGCGGCTGTTGAAACGCTTGCTGGATCGCGCTGTTGTCGTTCATCGGGTGGATCGGGTTTGGGCTCGTGTCGGTCTGGATCATGCCGGAGATGGGATGAAGATCGGCATCATCGACTCGGGTGTGGACAGCAATCACCCAGGTCTGCGGGATACATCGCTACCGGCCATTGCCGGATTCCCCAAACTGGGGCAAGAAAGCGATTCCATCTTTACGAACAGCAAGGTCATCGTTGCCCGCAGCTATGTCTCTTTGCTGAGCCGCCGTGATTCCGATCTGTCCGCACGCGATCGCGTTGGACACGGAACAGCGCTTGCCATGATCGCTGCCGGAAACACCAACACAGGGCCGCGAGGCGCGATTACCGGCGTCGCGCCGAAAGCTTACATCGGCAACTACAAAATCTTTGGAACTCCAGGGCAGAATGACAACGCCACCGATGACGCCATTCTCAAGGCGATTGAAGATGGTGTCGCCGACGGCATGGACGTTCTCAGCATGAGCTTTGGTTCGATCTTTACTCCGAAGCTGGAGGACGATCCCGATGTCGCAGCAGTCGAACGCGCAACGTCTTTGGGGGTGATCGTGATTGCCGCCGCTGGCAACGAGGGGCCGGACTTCACGACGCTTTCCTCGCCCGGCACTGCGCCGTCAGCGATCACGGTTGGCGCATCGTCGAATGATCGCGCGTTTTCAAGCAGCGCCGCCGTTGCCGGGTTGGATCCGGTTGTCGCAGTGAACAGCAGTCGGCCTGGTTCCACGAGCATCAATGCCTTAATTGTGGATGTCGCGCCATTCGATCCCGCGGAACTCGCATGCAATCCTTTTCCAGCCGCAACCTTCACCGGCAAGATCGTTCTCATTCTTCGCGGCGTCTGTACATTCGAAACCAAGCTTCTCAATGCCTCTCGCGGAGGCGCATCCGGCGCGCTCGTTTATACGGATGAAGCTCGCCCCGACGATGTATTCCCCATGTCTGTCGGAACTGCGACCTTACCCGCGCAGATGCTGAGCTATCGCGATGGCATCGCGATGAAACGGGCGATTGCGGCATCCGGAGGATCTGTGGCGGCAACGATGAGCTTTGCCATTGCGGCGATTCGCGTCGACCCCAATCGCGTGTCGTCGTTTTCATCGGCCGGTCCGCCAGTAGGCCTCGCGATCAAGCCCGAAGTTCTTGCCGTCGGCGAAAACTTCTATACCGCCACACAGTCTTTCGATGTGCGAGGCGACATGTACACGCAGTCCGGATACATCGTCGTGGATGGTACGAGTTTTTCCACGCCCTTTACCGCTGGAGTCGCAGCCTTGATTAAAGCATTGCATCCAGGCCTCACGGTGGATCAATACCGTTCTCTGATCATCAACACGGCCAAGCCGATGCCTGTGTTTCATGCGCAGATTTCCGGTGCGGGCCTGCTGGATGCACTGGCCGCCGATCGCACTACGGTGACGGCGTCGCCCGCCACTTTAAGCTTTGGCTCGGGAGGTTCGACCATTGCGGACTCGCGCCAGATCGCACTGACCAACCTCGACACGGCGGACGAAACGTTCACGATCTCCGCGGAACCCAAGTCGGGCAGCGCTGCGCCGCTCATCGAGAATTCCATTCGCAATGTTCCGGCGGGTGCTACGGTAAAAATCAATGTGGCTTTTGCTGCCGTTGATTTGGCACCGGGAACCTACGAGGGTTACCTCGCGATCGAAGGAATCTCGTCGGGAAACAAGATCCGTGTGCCTTACTGGTATGCCGTAAAGTCCGAACCGGCGAGTATCGCGTTTGTGTATGCCGACGACGCTCCGGTGGCGTTCGCGGCCAATGCAGATGCTCTGATCTTTCGCGTGGTGGATGCGTCCGGGGTTCCGCTGACGGATGTCATGCCGGAAGTCACTGTTGTTGAGGGAACGGCAACGGTCGAGTCTGTGGACCTGATCGACGGCGACTTGCCAGGAGCATACAGTCTGACGCTGCGCTATGGCAGTTTGGCGCAGTCGTCGACAATTGAAGTGAAGGCGGGCAAAATTACCCGCCGGTTTATTTTGCCGTAGTGTCGGCTGGCGCCGCGGGGCCTGCGCCGCTTCTGCGTCGAACCCGGCAAAGGCCGTCGCAGACTTTCTCGAGGTCGGTGACCAACTGTGCGCACTGCTCGTCGCTCATTTCGAGCGCCAGCGAAAAGGTCGCCCCGAGTTGGGTTTGCCGTGCGGCTTTGCCTGTTAGCGCGATCACGAGTTGCTTGTCCTGAACCACGAGTTCGAGCACGCCGCCAAAGCAGGAATGCAGTTCGTCGTCGACTTCGAAATAAAGCCCTTCGCCTTCGTCGTATTCGGGCGACGGGCGTTCGAACATCAGGTAGCGTTCCGAGTCTTCCGCCGAATCTTTCAGTGTGACGCTCCAGCCGTGGCCGCCTTCGGCAAAGACGTGGCTGGATGTGGAAAATACAGGTTTCAGAGCGCGATCCTCGTGCCGAGACCCTGTGCCCTTGCCTTGCCGTACACGAGGTTCGCCGAAGCGACATCCTCAACGGCCATTCCGAGCGACTTAAACATCGTGCACTCGTTCGCCGACTGCCGCGTGGGGCGTGCGCCCAGCTCTCCGCGGATATGTTCCTTCGTAATCAACCCTTCTCCAATCGCTAATAGAATATCGCCTGCTTCGAACATTGCGGCGGCACGTGAATCCACATACACCGAACATCGCGCGACCAAAGATCCTTCGAGTTCGCGATGCGTCGGCCGACAAGCGCCGACGGAAATCACATGCGCGCCATCGCGGATCCAGGCGTTTTTCACTACCGCTTCGCGCGCCGCCGTCACCGTCACCACTACATCCGCATTTGAACAGGCTTCTTCCACACTAGCGCATGCGCGCGTGCCAGTCTGTTCGCAGAAGCGTTCGAGGTTGGCGCGAGTGGGGCTGTAGACCCGAATCTCGTCGAACTTTCGGACGTGCGAAAGCGCTTCGATGTGGCTATGCGCTTGTACGCCGGAGCCAATGATGGCTAGGGTTTTCGCGTCCTCGCGGGCGAGATAGCGCATCGAAACAGCGGATACCGCGGCGGTGCGCGCTTCGGTAATGTAGCGACCGTCCATCAATGCAAGAAGTGCGCCGGTTTCCGGATCGAGCAGCAGAATCGTCGCCATGTGCGACGTGAGTCCCTTGGCTAAGTTGCCGTTGAAAACGGTAACAAGCTTTGCTCCGACGGCGGGCCCGCTTGGGAGATAGGCGGGCATCGTGCCAAAGTAGTTCTTCTCTTCGCCAATCTGCACGACGCTTCGGACAGGCTGCTCGACGTCGCCTTTCGCAAAGGCCGTCAAGGCCGACTCCATCGTGTCGATGAGTTCGCCCATCGGCAGCAGGGCTTTCACTTCGGCTTCATTCAAAAGCAGGGGCATTTCAGTCTATGCGGCCTTTCTGCGCGCCAGCGCGAGATAGACGGGGACCCCGAGGAGCACGATCACAAGCCCCGGAAACGTGGTGGCGGCGCGATAGATGAACAGCACAATCAGAATCGCCGAAGCGCCGAGGATGTAGAGAATCGGAACAAACGGATATCCAAACGCCTTGTAGGGCCGCTCCGCGTTGGGCTGGGTTTGGCGCAGTCGAACGATGCCGCCGATCGTCAGAATGTAGAAGATCAATGCGGCCGAAACCACGTAGTCGAGCAGGTTCGAATACAGGTTGCCATAGGATTTGGTTGCGGGATCGTAGGTCCGCGGTAGCACGAGCAGCGCCGCCCAGAGGCATTGAATCACCAAGGCCCAGCCTGGGACACTCGCGCGGTTGAGGCTCGCCGCTTGATCGAAGAAGAGCTTGTCCTTCGCCATCGCATAGTAAGCGCGAGCTCCGGAAAGGATCAGTCCGTTCATGCATCCGAATGTCGAGATCATGATCGCAACGGCCATGATGGTTACGCCGAGGCCCGGAAACACGGTCTGCAACATTGCCGTGGCGACGCGGTCAGCAGGCGCGTGTTGAATCTCATTCAACGGCAGCGCCACCAGATACGCAACGTTGCAGAGGATATAGAGGAGCGTCACGATGCCGGTTCCGAAGGCTAGTGACAAGGGAATGTTGCGATGCGGGTCTTTCACTTCGCCCGCGGTGAACGTGATGTTGTTCCAGGCATCGGATGAAAATAGCGAGCCTGTTTGCGAGACGCAGACCGCGACAAAAAGTCCGAAGGTGGTGAGAGCGTCCAGCCCGGGTACGACTGGATCGAAGCCGCGCGGCGTCCACAGATTGCCGAAGTTCTCGGCGACAGCGGTGGGGTTCCAGCCGAGCAGTACGCCGATCACGATGATTCCGAACAACGTGCCGAGCTTCGATGTCGTGAAAATGTTCTGCACCATCTTGCCGTACTCAAGCCCGTGCAGGTTGGTCCAGGTGAGAAAGGCGATGCAGAGCACGCCAACAAGTTGTGTGGTTGAGAGCGACAGCGCGTAGCCTTCGGTGATGTGTACCGGTGCCACGATGTACTGTGTTTCGCCGATAGCAGGCCACAAAATGCCTAGAAATCGACCGAATGCGACCCCTACCGCTGCGATTGTTCCGGTTTGGATCACGAGGAACAGCGTCCAACCATAGAGGAATCCGAACATCGGCGAGAGCGCTTCGCGAAGGTAGACGTACTGGCCGCCGGCGCGTGGCATCATGCTGGCGAGTTCGCCGTAAGAGAGAGCTCCTGCCATGGTGAGCATGCCGGTGACGACCCAGGCGAGCAGCAGCCATCCCGGGCTTCCCACTAAGCGGCTCATGTCCGCGGCGACGATGTAGATGCCGGAGCCGATCATCGACCCGGCGACCATCATCGTTGAATCATAGAGTCCAAGGCCGCGCTTGAATTCGGAATCCTGCTGCATTTGTGGGGTGCTCACAAGCCTTTCATGCTAGCGCGTTCTGACACAATAATGGGTGAATGTTTGCACTGGAAGACTACCGCATCGACAACCTTGACAATGTGATGACGCCAGCCTTGGCGATCTTTGCCGAGCATGTGGACAACAACATGCGCGTGACCATCGATCTGCTGGGCGGGGATCCGTCGCGGTGGCGTCCGCATGTGAAGACGGTGAAGATGGAATGGGCCATGCGTCGCGCTGTGCAGCATGGCGTGAAGCAGTGCAAGTGCGCGACGACTTTGGAACTCACAACCGCGCTGGACGCGGGCATGGAAGACGCGCTGCTTGCGTATCCACTGGTGGGCGCGAATGCCCGGCGTTTGCGTGAGATTGCAGTGCAGCGGCCCTCTGCGAAGATTTCGGTGTTGGTGGAGAATGCCGAGCAGGCCGCTTCCTGGCACGGCTCCGGTATCGGCATGTTCATCGATGTGAATCCGGGCATGGATCGCACGGGTCTTGAGCAGGATCGCGTCGATACCGTTGTCGCGTTGGCAAGAGCGCTTGGCGCGCAATTTCGCGGCTTGCATTACTACGACGGCCACATGCACATCGCCGACTACGCGGAACGCGAGCGCGCCGCGCATGCGGGATACGACAAGCTCATGAAGTTGGCTGCCGCCGTGGGCAATGTTTCCGAAGTGATTACATCCGGAACCCCCGCAATGGCTTGCGGTGCCTCATACGTACCGTTTCGAACGGCTTCATTCAAACATCGCGTGTCGCCTGGTACCGTAAGCTTTTGCGATACAACGAGCATCGGTGAGATCCCGCCGGGATACAAGCCCGCGGCGGTGGTGGTGGCGAGCGTGGTGAGTCATCCCATAGCGGGCCGCTTCACTTGCGATGCGGGACACAAAAGCGTTTCGGCGGATGCCGGCGTTCCGACCTGTGCGGTTGTTTCGCATGATGACTACACGCCGCTGAAGCCTAGTGAAGAGCATTTGCCCGTGGATTGCCCGGGCGAGGTTCCTGCGATTGGCAGCCATGTTTATCTGGTTCCGCGGCATGTCTGCCCAACGGTGAACAACTTCGATTACGCAATGATCATCGAGAATCATCGCATCGTCGGTATCGAGCGAGTCAGCGCCCGCGGACGGGAAGTCCCCATCGCGGTGTGATCTACGAAGAGTTCCAACCCGCCGAGGATTTGCGCCAGTTCGTCGAGTGCTTCTGGCGATTTGTGCCGCAAGAGTCTGTGTTGCACGTGATCCCTCCCGATGGGACGGTGAACATCGCTTGGCTGCCCTTGCAGCGGTTCGCCGTTATTGTGGGTCCGAGAATGGATGCTCTGCGGGTCGAAGCATCCGGTGGATGTGAGTATTGGGGTGCGTTTGCGTCCCGGAGTTGTGGGTTCGGTTCTGGGCGTGAGCTCTCCATCGTTGCGAGGCCAGAACATTCCCTTACATCTCTGTTCGCCGCGGATTCCACCGCTGGAAGATCCGTTGGCGCTGGAAGAGTGGGTTCGCAAATGGCCTGCGCGTCAAATCCAAGACCAGCGATCGCTCACTTGGATTTCTAAGCTCCTCAGTGATCCCGATACGAGCATCCTGACACTCGCCTTGGGATCTGGACTCAGCTACCGCCAAATGTTGCGGCTCTTTTATGCAGCCGTCGGACTCACTCCAAAGGAATTTGCACGGCTGCGCAAGATCCGGCTGGCGTGTATCCGCTCCATTGCGAGTGACGCCGGGTGGGCGGACATCTCCGCCGAGTACGGATTTGCCGATCAATCGCACTTGACCCGTGAGTTCTCGCAAGTTCTCGGCTGGACTCCGAGGCCGATGCAGGAGTACCTGCGTCGCATCGAGCATCGTCTCCTGCGCTGATGTCACTTTCGTTCAATACTCTCGAACACTGCTGCGTCTATACTTCCAGCATGCTGATTTATGTCTTTCTCGCGTTGTCTTCCCTAGTCTGTCTAGCGCAAGTGCCAAGCGCCGAAGTGCAGAAGGAGGCGATGAAGAAGCCGTCCTTCCTGACTGGGAAGTGGTCCGGTGACGCCACAGTGCAACGTGGTCCGTGGCTTCCTTTGAAGATCAGGCAATCCGAGGACATCCAATTTCGGCTCGGTGGGCTGGTGCTGGTCATAGAAGGAACGGGGCGTGATCTCGAGTCGGGCAAAGTGGTCTTCAACGCCTTTGCCGTTGTCAGCTACGACGACGATCAAAAAGAGTACCGGATTCGTGCCTACAACGATGGCCGTCAGGTGGAGGCTTAATTGGAAGTGAGAGAGCGCGGATTCGCGTGGGGATTTCCATCCGGTCCCGCGGCGAGTCGAAATGTGATGCAGCTCAATGACAAAAACGAATGGGCCGAGTCGACAACCGTAAAGGTCGGCGACCGGCCCGAATTCACAAGTGTGCGCATGTTGCTCAAGCGCAGCGAGTAACTACTTCGCGGGCTTTACGCGAAGCTGAATGCCCACGTCGCGCAACTGGCGATCGGCTACCACACTGGGAGCATCGCACATGAGATCTGTTCCCTTAGCGGTCTTCGGGAAGGGAATCACGTCACGAATCGAAGTCTCGCCCGCGAGGATCATCACCATACGATCCAGGCCCAACGCGATGCCGCCATGCGGAGGCGCACCGTATTCCAGCGCTTCCAGCAGGAAGCCGAACTTCGACTGCGCTTCTTCTTTGGTCAGTCCCAGTGCGTCGAATACCTGTGCTTGAACGTCGCGGCGGTGGATGCGGATGGAGCCGGATCCCAACTCGTTTCCGTTCAGTACCAAGTCATAAGACTTCGCGCGGCAGTTCGCGCGATCGTTCTGCAGCTTGTCGATGTCCTCATCTAACACTGAGCAGAACGGGTGATGGGCGGCATCCCACTTCTGGTCTTCTTCGTTCCACTCAAACATCGGGAACTCGGTGAGCCAGGTGAACTTGAACACCTTGGGATCGAGCAGGCCATGCTTGTCCGTGTAACGCTGCGCCAAGTGGAGGCGCAACTGGCCGCACGCGAGCAGAACGGTATCCTTCGGCTTCGGACCCTTCGGATCGCAAGACCACGTTGCCATGATGAGCAGGTCATCTTCATTGAGTCCCAGCCGCTCTTTGACGCGAGCCATCTGTTCTGGATAGTCGCGTTCGAGCCGCTTGGCGTCGTCGAAGACGCGCAAGCCGCGCTCTTGTCCAAACGCCTTGATGTCGTCGCGTTCCTTGCGCGAGATCTGCCCCACTTTCGGCGTCAGGATGGCGACCACCGGCATGTCGTTCGACATCGGGAAGTCGGTGCCAACGAAGAGATCCTCAACGCGCTTGAACGGAGGCAGGCGCAGTTCCGGCTTGTCGATGCCGTAGTTGTCGATCGCCTCCTGATAGCTCATGCGCGGAAACGGCGTGACCACCTCGTTGCCCGCTTCCGCGAAGGCGGCCTTTACTAGCGCCTCGACTGCTTCGAAGACGCGATCCTGCTGCGGGAACGACATCTCCAGATCGATCTGCGTGAATTCAGGTTGGCGGTCAGCGCGCATGTCCTCATCGCGGAAGCAGCGTACGATCTGGAAATACTTCTCGAAGCCGCTTACCATCAAAATCTGCTTGAAGATCTGGGGCGATTGCGGCAACGCATAGAACATCCCAGGCTGCATGCGGCTGGGCACCAGAAAATCGCGCGAACCCTCTGGCGTTGACTTTGTCATGAACGGGGTCTCGATCTCGAGGAAGCCCTCTTTGTACAAAGCGTTGCGTACCGCAAGTGAGATCTTCGACCGCAGAATGATGTTGCGCTGCATGCGGGGGCGGCGCAAATCCATGTAGCGATACTTCAGGCGTGTCTCTTCTTTGACGTCAACCGTGTCTTCCATCGGGAAGGGCGGTGTGTTCGATTCGTTGAGAATCCAGAGTTTTTCGCAGACCACTTCCACTTCGCCGGTGGGGATCGCAGGGTTGATGTTTTCTTTGGACCGGTTGTCCACCAGGCCTTCGATGGCGATCACGTATTCGAGTCCAAGCAGTTCGGCTTTTTTGTGGACCTCGGCGTCGGCGTCCATGCGGAACACCACCTGGGTGACGCCTTCGCGATCGCGCAGATGCAGGAAGACAACTCCGCCGAGATCGCGGCGGCGGTGCACCCATCCCATCAGGATGACGCGCTTGCCGGTATCGGAAAGGCGGAGTGCACCGCAATCGTGCGTGCGGCGCAGTTCGCCGAGAAAATCGAGAGGTACGGTCTGCATGTGTATGTTGAAACCTACTTGTTGTATTCCGCTGCGAGTTCGACATAGTGACGGCAGTTCAATTTGAACCGTTCACGCTCGTCTTCGGTGATCTCGCGCTTTACTTTTCCGGGGACACCCATGACCATCGAATAGGGCGGAACCTGCATGCCTTCGGGAATGAGTGCTCCCGCGGCGATGACAGAGCCTGTGCCGATGTGCGCACCGTTGAGGATGATGGATCCGATGCCGATGAGGCAATCGTCTTCGACCGTGCATCCGTGCAACATCGCCATATGGCCGACGGTGACGCGCTCACCGATGATGAGCGGAAAGCCTTCGTCGCAATGCAGCACGCAGTTATCCTGCACGTTCGACTCGTTGCCGATCGTGATGGACGATACGTCGCCGCGTGCCGACACGTTGGGCCAGATGCTGGAACGCTCACCGACTGTGATGTCTCCAATCACCTGCGCGCTGGGATCGATGTAGGCGGATGCGGCGGCCTTGGGAACTTTTCCGCGAAAGGGCCGGATCATTGGGTTTTTACTATGCTAACAGCTTCTAGAACTTGAATAGTTCGGCGATGTTGGCGCTGAAGCCCGGCAGCAGGGGCGTTTCGATGGCCTCGGATTCCTCGAACCGGCGAATTCCATCAGCGGAGTGGACGAAAACCTCCTGGTTGCTTTCATCCAATAGCCAGACTTCACTCGCACCCGCCAAGCGGTACTCTTTGACCTTGCGGTGTACGTCGATTGCTCGTTCAGAAGACGAGAGCACTTCCACTGCGATATCGGGTGCAAAGGGGACGGGAATTTCGTAGCGGTTAAGCCTGGATGCACGATCACCCAGGAACACCGAAACATCGGGCCGACGAACGGTCTCCGCGCTCACGCGGCTATCCAATTCGATGATCGCCTTGCCCGTTCCGCGTTCTTTCAAGTAAGCGCGCAGAAACTCATAGACGTTGTCTCGAATTGCATTGTGATAAGGCGTTCCGCTAGACAAGGGGACGAGTTCTCCCTCCACGAGTTCGTAGTTCTCGGTGTCCGCTGTGATCATCGCTGCGAACTGCTCGACGGTCATCAAAGTCTTGGTGCTCATGAGCGTGCCCTCTTCTCTAGCGTACCGCCGCCGCCCTCACTGCTGCGAGCATGCGCTTCTGATGCGATTCCACCGTGGCCATGATCGTCTTCACTTGGGCCTTTGCTTTCGCCCTGTTCCGATGGATCTTTTCGAGCTTGGCCCACAACTGCGCGCCGTTGGTCTCGTCCACTTCAAAGAACCAATCGCTCGATCCGAAGTCGCGATACATCTGCCCCTTGCAGGTATCGGTTGGTTGACGAACGTAGAAGGCTGGCGTGCCATTGCGCAGTGCGATCAGTGGCGAGTGGCACTCGATACCGATCACGGCAAGAGCCTTCGAATAAACCGAAGCGGCTTCGTCCGGCAACCAGTAAGTATCGCGCCAGACGACGTTTTTCCTCACGTCCTCAGGAAGAGGATCGACAAGGGACTGCTTGGCAAGCTCAATCTGATACGTCATCTCAGGGCAGGCAAGGACTTTGTTTCCAGTCTTGCGGACGTAGGCGACGATCATCTCGCGCAGCTTCGAATGATCCTGGTCGGTGGTGCGATCGTTGATCGCGTCTTTTTTGTAATCGTCAGCCACCCGTGCGATGTTGCGGATCTTGTAATAAGGCGTGTAGCGAAGCCTCGGAATCACACAAATGAACTTGCCCTCTTCGAGCTTGTTGGTTTGCAGGTAGCCAAAGGCCTTCGCGTCATCGCGCAGATGCATGCCGAGTTGGGCGTCGGGTCCGAATTCCACGACCGGACACTTCACCTTTTGTGCCTTCAAGTAGTCGCGCGTGATCGTGTCGCGGCAGAAGAAGAAAGCCGAGCGGTCGACGATGTAGCGAAGATCCGAGGGTAGATGCGTGGCAGGCAAGCGTAGCGCTTTCTCGCGCAGTTGCTGCAGCGTTCCGCCTTCAGGTTCGCGATCGTCGCCAAAGCCGGAGATCGGATCGTTGCTGACTCCCAAGACGCCAACTGGTTTGCCTGTCAGCTTGTGAAATGCGACGGCGTGATTTGCGGCGGGGAAGCCCGATCCGGAACCGCTGAGATAGAGATCCGCTTCTTCCCACGCCTTCGCCAACGCAGCACCAGCAGGCTTGCCGTCGGCGCCAAGCGAGCCTTCGGCGATCTTCAGCTTCGGATAACCGCGCGTCAGCAACTCGCGCGATCCGTGGCCCAACTGCCCGGGCCACAGCGTGACTTCCGCTTCTGGAAAGTATTTGCCAATGAGCGTGAGAGCTCCGGGCGTGTGCCCGATATCGCCAATGTTCACCGACTGCCACGAGCTTCGCAGCAGAATCTGAGGAGGGCGTTTCGCTGCAGCGACCGCAGTCGCCATGGTTGCGAGAAAAGCGCGTCGTCTCATCGATAGAACGGCTGCCAGGTCAGCCATCTTGGCCCATAGTGTGGCATCGGTTTGCCGGATTCCAGTGCGCCGAGATCCGGTGCGCGACCGGCATGATCTTCATTCACAGTGGGAATCGAAACGCCCGCATCCACGGCCTTGCTGCCGGGCTTTAAGCGCAGGTCAATATCCATCGCGTGATAAACAGCGTGGCGTTTCGAGGGATCTGGAGCGACGAGCTTTTTGTCAAAGATGTCGAAATCCACTTCGACGCTGTGGGTCTCGGTCCCAGTGCCGGCGCTGAGTGCGGCCAGCGTGGGAAACACCCGCCAGTCTTCTTTCGTGGGCTCATAAAGACGCTGGCCTTTCTTCGGTGTCAGGATTCGATATTGGCCGGCGACCCCCTTGTTCGGGCGATAGCCATTGTAATCGCTACTGAAAGCGTCTGTCGCGTTGGCCATTTGCAGAATCCCGCGGTCCGGTGTGTCGCGTCCCAAAAACAGATTGTTACGGTAGTGAGCGTTGGCTGTTGGATCGCCGACGATGTTCTCACCGATGATCGTGTTGTGGAAGAGAAATATGCCGGTGGTCTTCGCTGAAAGCTTGAAGGCCACGCCGCTAGGCACGTGATACAGCGTGTTGCGGATGAAGTAAATCGGGCCTCCGAACGAGGGCTGCGAACTGTATCCACCATGGGCCGCATTCACGCCGCGGTTGTTGAAGACGCGTATGTTGTGGACGCCGCCGTCTGTTTCGACATAGTCGTCGCCGAGCATATGCATGTCGTTGTTGTAGATGTCGATGGACGAAGCGCGGCGGTCGGGATCGAGTTCCGGCGGGCCATAAGTTGAGATGCCAATGGCATCGTGAAAATATGCGATCGAGTTGTGCGCGATGACGTGTCCCTGCCCGTAGACTTTTACCGCGTAGTAACTGAGCAGTGCGTGCGATCCGTATGGCCCTGCGCTGGCCCACAGTGGGCCGGTCCAGCCGACGAGGCGAAAGCGATCGTCACGTCCGAGGAAGAGGTTGTCGGCGATGTAGAAGTCGCTGGAACCGGCATATTCGGTCCAGACTCCGAAGCCGATGTTCTCAAAGCGGCAGTTCTTCACTGTGAGCCCGACGGCACCGAGAACTTCCTTTTGGCCAGCGAGAATGGCGACATCCGTGTTGCGGAAGGTGAGACCTTCAAAGATGTGATGATGCGATGCCATGACATCGAAAAGGCTATGGTTGCCATCGCCATCGAGGATCACTTCTCCATCGCCCGCCGACTTGATGGTGATGGGCTTCTCGGCGGTGCCCTTCAATGTGAGGGACATGGAGCCGTCGAACGGCGTCATCATGGGGTCGACATAGTTGCGTCTCTCCGGTTTGTAGAGACCGACATGTAGCAGAATCGTATCGCCGGGTTGGGCGCGGCGTTCCCACATCACGGACCAGTCGCCGAGTCCGGCACCGTAGTAGGCCTGCAGGATGCTGCTGAAGTTGGGTTCCTGTTTCGTGCCTTGATAGTCGGGCGGGTAGACGTGCAGCATGCGCCCGCCCTTGTACGACTGGGGTTCCGTGCGAGTCTTGACCTTGACCGTGTGGTTGGTTTGTCCGGTCGCGCCGTCGGGATCTTTCAATTCGAAGCGGCACTCGTATTCGGTTCCCGGTGTGAGGTTGAGGATCGATCCGGCAAAGCCGTCAGGCACAGTGAAGTCGAGGTTTTCGCGTCGGCGATAGACATTCTCGCCGCCGATACGGACCAACGGCATGGCCTGTTTCCATTCGCTCTCGCCCGTTACGCGATACTGCACGGAGACTGTGGCGGTGCGGTTGACATCGCCCTTGATGGGCCATTCGAAGCCGAGGTTCAGAAGTGTGGGATGTTCAACGTGGAAACGTCCGGCCTCGGTAGCATTCTGCGCGAATGCGGCAAGAGAGGCGACACAAATGAGAAACGTTCGCATTAGCCAACAGTATATCGATGAAGTCGTCTCGGTGAATGTGCCGGGGAACGCCGCGACCCAGAGCCGGGAATCCCCTCGCGTCGCGCGTCGTATTGGCAATAGAAACGCACGAAGCCTGCTCCTATGGAAACTACCATGCTTCGTCTCGAAAAGACGCGTTGTTCAAGGCCAGCGAAAGGCCATTTACTGGCAATCGGCTGCACTGGATGGGTTTGCATCGGTCGATGGGAGCCCTGAAATATCCGCCGTAAGCCACACAAAGGCGCTAATATCCACCAATGAAACTACTGGCAGTCTTCTTCGCCGCCGGTCTCTATGCGCAGGTGCTCGATTTGACTCAACTCAATGCGACCCAAATCCGCGCTCTCGACCGGGACAAGACCGTCGTCATCCTTCCCGGTGGCATGATTGAAGAACACGGGCCCTACCTTCCTGTTTACCTCAGCGAACACCTCTCCAAAGATGTCTCGCGTGCGATTGCCGCCGCCAAGCCGGGCTGGAAAGTTCTGGTCTTTCCACAACTCGCTATTAGCACCAGCCGATCCAGTGAACTGGGCAACAAATTTTCCTTTGCGGGAACCTACGCCGTGCGTCCAACCACGTTGCGCGCCGTCTACATGGACCTCGCTTCAGAACTCGGCGAACAGGGCTTCAAGTGGATCATTCTCACCCACGTCCACGGCGCGCCTTGGCACAATCATGTACTCGACCAGACCTGCGACTATTTTCACGAAACCTACGGCGGACAGAGGGTGCATCTATGGGGCTTGGTTCCCGTGTTGAGTGCCTGGGGCAATGCGATGCAGTCGATGACTCCGGCGGAAAAGAAAGAGGACGGCGTCTCGCTGCACGCAGGCATGGACGAAACCAGTCTGTTACTGAATCTTCGTCCAGATCTTGTCTTGCGCAAGTACGCGAAGGCTCCCGCAGTTGCCGGCGCCACGCTCGAAAGCGCGTTCGAAACCGCCAAGCGCGAAGACTGGCCTACGCCGATCTCTTGCGGAAGAACCCCTGGTACCGCCACTGGATCCGCGCGACTTCTGAAAAAGACCGCGAAAATGAGGCGAAACAGCGCGAATGGTTGAGCAGGCAGCCCGCTTACGAGCGCTCGCCGGAATAGTCTTCAAACTCTCCGAGCGCGGTCAGCGCCGCTTTGGCGCGGGTCAGATTTGTGCCAGCGATATCGCCTAACAGCGAATCCGGCAAGCGATGTTCGAAACGCCGTGCCACCCACACGCCGATCGGGATCATCGCAAGACCGAACGCGGCATTGCCGATCCACCAGTTGCGCTGGAAGAGCGGATAAAGATCCACTCCAACAAGAGCCTTCGCCGAAACGAGCATCGTTGGGACGCCGGCGAAGCAACTCAGAATCAGAATCCACTGCACGGTGCGGACGCGATGGATGCACATCTCGTCCACCTGCCTCTTCAATGTGGCGATCGATGCGCCGAAGTCGATCGCAGTCGCAGCGATGAGCATCCGGACTTGTGCATGGAAAAGCAGGATGGCCAGCACTTGCAGTACCCCACCTGCCAGCGCCAGATGTACAACCGGCAGTTGCTCGAACCAGAAGTTGCCGAGGAAGAGAATGGCGGCTCCAGTCAAACCGGCATTCATCCATTGAAGAATCGTAAAGCGCTGGAGGGGCGGCTTGGCTTCCGCCCGAGCCGCCCCTCGGAGATTCAGCCGGATCGCCCGGTCGAGTTTGGCGTCCTGCTCCATCCACTTTTCGCGAAGTTGATCCAGTTCCATAAAATCTATCTGAGCTCCTCTTTCATTCTTTGCTTGAGTCGTGCCAACTTGGTCGCGACGTTCGATTCACTAATGCCGAGCACGGCGGCGGTTTCCTGATGGCTGTTGCCGTCGAGATAGAGAAGCAACAGCGCACGGTGTAGCGGCTCGACACGTTCGATGAATGCGTAGAGCATCCGGACTTCGGTCGGCTCCGCGTCCCGGTCGGCACTGATTTCGAACGTGATGGGGGTCGCTTCGGGTGTTCGTCGGCGGCTCCGATGGTGCGAAATAGCGGTATTGAGAGCTACCCGGTACATCCAAGTGGAAAACTTGCAGCGGTTCTCGTCGAATGACGGGAACGATCGCCAAAGCTGCAGCGCGATCTCTTGGGCGAGGTCTTCAAGCTGATCGCGCACCGGGCAATAGGCACGGCAAACCTTATAAACGATGCCCTTGTGGGCTTCGAGCAGGGTTGCGAAACGGCCTTGATCCGAGTGCATGCAAACAGTGATTCGCCGCGGCGCGACCGGAAAGCACACACGGCTTGCCGATATTAGGATAGAATCGCATAATATGAGTACCCCCGAAGAACTCCAAGCTGAAATTCAGCGGCTCAAGGATGAAAACGAAAAGCTGAAGAAGCCCAACGCCCGCGGTGTGATCTCGCTTAAAGTCAGCGAGAAGGGTGCCGTTTCGGTGTACGGTTTGGGCCGGTTCCCCGTGACGCTTTACAAAGAACAGTGGGTCAAGTTGTTGGAACGCGACGTCGAGATTCGCCAGTTCATCGCCGACAACGAAGGCAAACTGAAGAAGAAAGAAGACTAAGCCCGATTCCGCGAAAGTTCGAGCTCCCCTTTCATCGTGTTTCTTGAACTGGGTTTCATTGGCGATCTTGAGCGCATTCCTGTGGATTTCGCGCTTACTGTAGTACAGTGCAGTTTGGGATCGGTGTGCCCAAAGTAGGTACCCTGACCGAAAGTATTTGACCCGATGATGGAAAGACCGAAGGGGGAGTGAATGAAAAGTGTGGATATTCGCCGTGGCCTCGCTACGGTTTGTGCGCTTCTGCTATTGTCTCCGAAGCAAGCGGTTTTCGCTCAAGATCCCCCGGAACCGCAGTTCAAGCTGATTGTCTTGCGCGGCGAAAACGCTCAGAACAACATCAAAAAAGGCCGTGCGACTCGCCCCGTGGTCGAAGTCCGCGATCAAAACAATAAGCCTGTGGCGGGGGCACTCGTCCTTTTTACGCTTCCTTCCAGCGGCCCTAGTGGAACCTTCCTCGGTGGCGGCCAGGTTGCCTCGGTGACAACCAATAGCGCCGGACAGGCCTCCGCCGGATTCACCGCAAATGCAGTTCCAGGCAAGGTCAATCTGAATGTCTCATCGACGGTCAATGGGCAAACGCTCACGACGCAGATCTCCACGTTCAACGTCCTGGCCGCAGGCGCAATCACTGGCACCACGTTGGCGGTGATTCTAGGTTTGGTCGGGGCAGCCAGTGTTGGAACCGCATTCGCGCTGACTCGCGATGGCGGCGGCACGACTACCCCAACTGGTATCCGCATCGCACCCGGAACCGGTACAATCACGCCGCCCCGCTAGACTCATCCGCTTGCCCAATCAAGATTCAGACAGGATTTGTGAATTCTATGCGTTTCCCAGGATTTGTGATTACTTTGTTCGCCCTCTTGCCGCTTTCGGCCGCGGACACAAAAGACCAGCAGCGCGCAGACGCGCCAGTGATCGGCTACGCGTTCTCGGAAACATCCCGCGAACTGCGCGCGATTCTGGGTGTACCCGGATCGTCACGCTGGTCGGATCCGCTTCCGCTTCCGCAAAACGTCAGTAGCATTCGCGTTGCCAATGGGCATCGCTGGGCTTTGACGATTTCCGCCAGCGAAACGGCTGTTTTGGTTTTGGATACTCTCCGGTCCACTCGCTTGGATCAAGTCGGCTCACTGGATGGCGCAATCTTTTCGCCCAACGGTAGCGCTGTGGCGATTCGCCGCGGCACTACGGTGACGGTTCTTACCGGAATGCCGGATGCACCCACTAAATCGTCAGAGTTTGAATCCAGCGATCTGGCTGCCATCGCTGTGAGCGACTCTGGCGAAGCGATTGCGATCCGCGACGGGCAAATCGTGAAGGCCGCGTCGGGCGAACTGGTGCGGACTTGCCCCGGCGACTGCCATGTGGCGTATTTCCCCAACGGTTCCGACCTGGCGATCCTCGAATCCGGCAGGCTCACAGAACTGCGGGGTGGGGAATCGCGATTGATCGCCGATGGCCTGCAACTTAGCGAAATGCAGCAGTTCAGTGCCGGATCCTCGCGCATCGGTCTTGCGGGCAAAGAGAAATTTCTGGTTGTCGAACGGGCTTCCGGCGCGATCGCGGCGGAGGAGAGACTGACAGGCACCGATCGAATGGAAGCCATGCGCTTGCCCGGAACCTGGTTGTTGTCGGCCCCCGACGAGAGCGCGGCATGGTTGTACTCGAATGAAGGCGTCCGGTTCGTACCGGCGGCTACGCGGAACAAGGAACAATAACCATGCGTCACCCCTGTAAACTCGCATTTCTCACCGCAGCCGTTGCCGCCAGCCTAAGCGGACAGACCATTCAAGGCGTCGGTCCGGACTGGGCTGCGGTTGGCACGTCGCAACCCGTGACTATCGTTGGAACTGGCTTTATTTCCGGAACGACCGTCTGCGAGGTTTTCTACAGTACGCCTAGCGGCGCACAGCCGAGCAAAGCGGATAAAGATGGAGCAAGGCCCGAGGCGTCGAACAGGGCCGAGGTGGTCTTTCCCTGCACCGTTGTCAATTCGAATTTAATCACAGCATCGGTACCCGGTCCGATCGCTGGACAAATCATCGGAAGTTTAGTGGTGCGCAACTCATTGTCAACCGGCGATTCTGTGAATTTTCAACCGCGTCCGGCCGGTACCACGACGCCTTCCCTGAACAGCCTGGCGGTGACGTCCCGGGTGGTTGGCAGTGGAACGTTCACACTCAACGTCACCGGGACGGGATTTACCGTCTCGACTTTCTTTCGCTGGATCACGCCTGGCTCCGCCGCCGTCAATCTTTCGCTAGCCGCCATACCCACAACTACCGGGGCCCAGGTGATCATACCCGCCTCACTCATGCCGACTGCCTCGAATTCGTTCATCTTCGGGACGACCGATGTGAACACGCAGTTGTTGCCATTCAACGTCGTTGCTCCAACGGTAAGCAGCCTGAATCCCACCGGCGTGGTTGCCGGAAGCGGCAACACCATACTGCAAGTCAACGGGACCTTCACAACCGACGGCGCAGGGGAAACCGTTCCCACCGTTCGGTTCATCGGACCCGCAGGCACATTCAATCTCACGCCATCGGCGTCAAGCAATACGCAGTTGACCGTGACGGTGCCATCGGCAGCTCTGGTAACCGCCGGATCCGCGACTGTGCGCGCGGATATTGTGCTCACCACGAGTACGCTGTCCAACGGTTTGACCTTTACCATTTCGCCGCCCCCGCCGGTGATTTCAGGGGTTACTCCCACCATCGTCGCGCGCGGCGCGGCGACCACCAACTTCACGATATCCGGTTCGAACTTTACGCCCGGTTCGCAGTCGGTGACCTTCACGCCACCCGGCGGATCCGCAACCGCAGTCACAATTCAGCCCACGCCTTCGCCCACCTTCATGACCGTCAGCGTTCCGAATACGCTTTTGACCAACGTCGGAACGGGTACTTTTTTTGTCACAACCGCAGCCGGCGGCATTTCCAATTCCGGCTCCATCACCATCGCGCAGCCCGCCATCACATCCTTGACTCCAAGCAGTATTGCGAAAGGATCCGTGAATCCCTCGCTGACGATCGCGGGAACCAACTTCCTGGTCGGGGGATCTCCGGTTGTCGAATTCACGCCTCCTGGCGGGTCGCCTACCAACCTGACGCCCTCCAGCGGTCCGAGCGCATCTCTGGTTGTAGCGATTCCCACGGCTTTGGTGGCAAATTCCGGTAACGCCAGCATTCGCGTGATCTCAGGGACGGCGTCTTCCACCGCGGCGACACTGCCTATCACCGCTCCGACGATCAGTTCTCTGTCTCCGAACACCGCGGTGCAGAACAGCCTTACCCAGAACGTGGTGATCACGGGCACGGGCTTCGCCGTCGGTGGCGGCACAACCGCCACCTGGATTCCGCCCAGTGGATCGCCCATTACCGCGTTGACGGGTGCGGCTTCTTCCACCACCAGCATGACCGTAAGCGTTCCGAATACCCTGCTGACCGCCGCTGGAACAGCCCAGATTTTTGTCACGGTCGGTACGGCGACGTCGAATACCTCGAATTTCATCATCACCGGTGCCGCGCCGACGCTTACCGCATCGAGTCCTTCGAACCTGGCCCAGAACACCGCCGTCACAGTGACACTCACGGGCACGAACTTGACCCCGCTCAGTTCGCTGACATTCACGCCGCCCGGCGGATCCGCGCAGCCCCTCACGCCTACCTCGGCATCTGCGACATTCATTACCGTTAACCTGAGCGCGGCGCTCGTCGCGAACATCGGTACAGGCGTGTTCACCGCAGCGACAAGCATCGCGCCGCCCGCAACACTGAACATTAGCGTTGCCGCCCCGTCGATCACGCTGCTAAGTCCCACCACTGTGTTGAAGGGAGCTTCCAGTGCCGCAGTTAACCTGTCGGGAACGTTCAACGTTGGCAACAGTACCGGAGTCGGCCGTTGGATCTCCCCGTCGCCGGGCCCGACCTCGGACTTCCCCATAACGGTTTCAGGCAGTGCATTCTTCATCGTGGGAGCCCCGGAACTCGCCAACGCCGGAACGGCCACCGTCAGAGTCGTCGCCGGCGGAGCGATCTCGAATGCCGTGACGATTCAAGTGATTGAGCCGGTAATCTCGAATCTCAGCCCGGCATCGGCGCTGCAGAACGTTGCGACCGTCAATCCCTTCACCATCACCGGCACCAACCTCAATGCCGGAGGCACGCCCGTAGTTCGCTTCACTCCCCCCGGCGGCGGCCCCACCACGCTCACCTTGAATTCGTCCTCCGCAACATCGATTAGCGCGATCCTACCCGCAGGCCTGCTCGCCACGGTCGGCACTGCCACCGTCACCGTGCAAACCGGAACCGCTGTCTCGGCACCCGTTACTTTTGCCATCACGGCCGGTGGACCCTCGCTGACCTCTGTTTCGCCTTCGTCCGTGCCGCAAAACACAGCCGCGACATTCACTTTGACCGGCTCGAATCTTTCACCGCTGAACGCATTGACCTATACGCCTCAAGGCGGGTCCGCAATTTCACTGACACCGACTTCGGCATCGGCAACGACGATTGCGGTGTCTTTGTCCGCCGGACAACTCGCCACATTGGGCACCGGCGTCTTCTCTGTGACGACTCCTGTTTCACCGGCTGCCACTGCGAACATTCAGGTCACGGTTCCGGTGTTGTCTACGATCAACCCGAACACGGTGCTGAGAGGCAGCGGAGCGCAGTCGTTCACCGTTTCGGGCAATTTCTTTAACGCGAACATTGCCCGATTCACCGCGCCCGTGACCGGTGCCGTAACCGACCATCCACTCACTGTCGGCACCGGCACTGCATCGTTCAGTGTGGGTGCCGCGCAAGTGCTGAATGCCGGAACCGCGACCGTTCGTCTTGTAGAAGCCGGTTCCATCTCGAACGGGCTCGATGTTTTCATCGTCGAACCAGCGATCACTAGCCTCAGCCCCGCATCGGCTCTGCAGAACGCGTCGACTTTCAACCTCATCCTCACTGGCGCCAACTTTACCGCCGGAGGCACGCCCATTGTGCGCTTCACCCCGCCCGGCGGCAGCCCGACGACGCTCGCCTTGAACTCGTCCGCAGCAACCTCAATCAGCGCCATCCTGCCCACAGGATTGCTGGCCGCTACCGGCATCGCTTCCGTCACCGTGCAGACGGGCACCGCAGTGTCCGCGCCAGTGAACTTCTCCATCGGTTCCGGGCCAGCAATCACCAGCATTACGCCCGATCGTGCCGTAGCAGGCTCCGGCCAAATCAGCCCGTTGGTCATTACCGGCACAAACTTCACAGCAGGCGGAACGCCCACCGCATTCTTCGTGTCCTTCTCAGGAAGTCAAGTCGCGCTGAGCAATGTAGCCTCACCCACTGCAACGTCGATGTCGGTAACCATCCCCGCCAGCTTCTTGGCGACTGTTGGAAGCGCATCGATCTTCGTCCGCTCGGGATCCAGCGACTCGAACTTCGTCCCATTCACGATCGCTTCCGCCCCCGCCATTTCGTTCGTTTCGCAGGATAACGATTTCGCCGGCGCGCCGGACATCTTGTTCTCCATCACTGGCACGAACTTTACCGCTGGCGGAACTCCATCGGTCCGCTGGACCAACGGCGCAAACACCACCATACTCGCCATCAACGGCACGCCCACCAACAACGGGATCGATGTCACGATTCCCGCGGCGTTGCTGGTTTCCCCCGGCACGGCTTCGATCTTGGTGCAGGTTGGTGGCGTGAACTCGGCTCCTGTCACCTTCACGATTTTCCCGACTCCGGTGATCACGACGCTGTCTCCGGCATCGGCTACGGCGGGCGGAGGAGCTTTCACACTCACCATCAACGGGGCCAACTTGGCCCTGTCCGGATTCGTACCCGTCGTCCGGTTCAACACCACTACACTCTCGCCGTCGGCGGTTGGCGCGAACGCTCTCACCGTCAGCATCCCCGCGTCGCTAATCGCCGTGGCAGGAACCCTTCCCGTGACCGTCACTTTGAATCGCGACTTCGGTGAGGCATCGCCTGCGGCAAAACGGCGTCCGCAGGCAGGACGCGCGTTTGGCGAAGTCCGCAATGTTTCGAACACCGTCAACTTCATCGTCAATGGTGCTGGGCCAACGCTCATCTCGTTGAACCCGGCTTCGGGGACGGCTGGCACCGCAGGCTTCGCCCTGACGATCGCCGGATCGGGTTTTGCCTCGGGCGATACGCTCGATTTCAACGGCACGAGCATCACACCGTCGTCCTTCACTTCCACACAGTTGGTTGCGACGGTTCCCGCTGCGGCCATCACCACGCCGGGTGTCAGGAATGTCCGCGTGCTCACTGCGGCAGGCGTGCCTTCGAATACGCTCACCTTCCGCGTCAACTACAACATCACCTCGCTGAGTCCGTCGTTCGCCACGGTTGGCGGCGCGCTGTTCCCGCTCACGGTGAATGCGACCGCGGTGCTCTCTGGCGCGCAGATCGTCTTCAACGGAAATCCGCTGACCACACTTAGCGCCACCGCCACCAGTGTGACGGCGAATGTCCCAGCATCGCTGATCGCCACAGCGAACAATGTGCCAGTCACGTTGACCGACGGCACGCTGACCTCGAACTCGCTGAACTTCAGCATTCTCGGGGCGGTGAATGTCATCTCTCTCAATTCGCCTTCTGTGCAAGCCGGATCCGGACCACTCATCCTGCAGGTTACCGGCAGCGGCTTCGATAGCGGCTCGACTGTTTTGGCCAACAACGCAGCGGTCACGAGCACGTTTCAAAGTGCGACACAAATGACCGCGACGATTCCCGCTGGGCTTTTGCTGAATGCGGGCACTGTGGCGATCTCTGTGCGTGATTCGAATCAACGTGTGTCGAACGCGGTCGATCTGCAAGTGCTCGCTCAGATTTCGATCACGTCGCTCAATCCTTCGTTTGCCAGCGCAGGCGGCAATACGTTTACCTTGACGGTGAACGGCAGCGGCTTCGCCACCGGCATGACCGTCTTTGCTGGATCGACCTCGTTGACCTCCGTCTTTGCAAGCGCCACGCAGATGACAGCGACCGTTCCGGCGTCGCTGATCACCACACCTGGATCGCTGAGCATCACGGTTCGCGATGCCAACCAGCGTACGTCGAATGCTGTCTCGCTGCCGATTTTAGGTGGACTTAGCATCACGACATTGAGTCCGTCGTTCGCCCAAGCGGGCTTTGCGACGTTCACTCTGACGGTCACTGGCGCGAACTTCGATTCGGGATCCACTGTGTTGGCCAACGGATCGCCGTTGAGCAGCCAGTTTGTGAGTGCGACGCAGGTGACGGCGACTGTATTGGCATCGTCCATCACGACTCCTGGATCGCTGAGCATCACGGTTCGCGATTCGAACCAGCGTTTGTCCAATGCCGTCGCGCTGCCGATTTTAGGTGGACTTAGCATTACGACATTGAGTCCGTCGTTCGCCCAAGCAGGCTTTTCGACGTTCACTCTGACGGTCACTGGCGCGAACTTCGATTCGGGATCCACTGTGTTGGCCAACGGATCGCCGTTGAGCAGCCAGTTTGTGAGCGCGACGCAGATGACGGCGACTGTATTGGCATCGTCCATCGCAACACCGGGATCCATCGACATCACCGTCCGCGACAGCAATCAGCGGACCTCGAATTCCGTCGGCCTGCCAGTGCTCGCTGCGATCACCACAACGTCTTTGAATCCCGCATTTGCCGCCGCTGGATCCGCCAATCTAGCATTGACGGTGGCAGGCACTGGGTTCGACAGCGGCTCCGTGGTTCTGGCCAATGGTTCGCCCATCACCAGCGCATTCGTGAGTGCCACGCAGATGTCAGCCACGGTTCCGGCCAATCTCCTGACCGCGCCCGGATCCGTCAGTATCAGCGTCCGCGATTCGCGCAACCGGACATCGAATGTCGTCAATCTGCCCGTGCTTGGCGGACTCACGATCACCTCGTTGAGTCCCACCTTCCGCGAGGCCGGGACCGCTGCGTTCACGCTGACGGTCAATGGATCCGCCTTCGACGATGCATCGGTTGTACTCGCCGGAGCCCAAACACTGACGACAAGTTTTGTTTCGGCGACGCAGTTGCAGGCAACGGTTCCCGCAGCCTTGATCGCGACGGCCGGAAGCCTTTCGATCACCGTGCGCGATTCCCGCTCGCGAACCTCGAATGCCGTGGGCTTGCCGATCCTCGAGCCACTTCGGATCAGTAGCTTGGTGCCGAACTTCCGCGACGCCGGATCTGCCACCTTCACGATTAGCGTCGGTGGTTCGGGTTTCGAATCGAACTCCGTTGTCAATTTTAACGGAACGCCTCTGCAGACTATCGTGGTGGTGCCGCCTGCCGTCGTGCTAAGCGCCACCGTTCCCGCCAGCCTCATCGCGGCAGCCGGAACTGCAAACATTACCGTCACGGACAACCGCGGACGCACCTCCAACAGCGTGCCGTTCCAGGTCCTGACGCCTCTCACGATTACCTCTTTGAGTCCGTCGTTTGTCGAAGCCGGTGCCGCGGCGTTCACGCTCTCGCTCAACGGAACCGGTTTCACCAATGGCATGAATGTACTGTTTGGCTCGTCGACGATTCCCGCTACCGTCGGATCTTCCACGCAGGCAACGGTACAGATTCCAGCGAATCTCGTTTCGATTGCGGCTGCGGTTCCGGTATCGGTGCAGAGTCAGGTGGCCGGCGCCTTCGGTGGTTCGGAAACCCGTCAATCGAACACCATCAACTTTCAAGTGCTCACGCCGCTCTCGTTGACCAGCGTGAATCCTTCGCGCGCCAATGCGGGAGTTTCCACGTTCACGTTGACCGTTGGCGGACAAGGCTTTGTGAACGGAGCGGTCATTCGCTTCAACAATGCGAACCTCACCACGACGTTCGTCAACAGCACCACACTTACCGGCCTGGTGACGCCTGCCTTGGTGAGTGTGCCAGGATCCACCGAAGTCCGCGTGCAACTGCAGGATGGCCGCATCTCGTCTGCCGTGCCGTTCACCATTCTGCCGCAGCTTCGCATCACACAAATCAGTCCTCCGGCCACCGCTGCAGGAGCCAACTCCTTCACGTTGACAGTGACGGGCGAAGGTTTCACCAACGAGTCCGTCGTGCGAATCGGTGGTTTTGGACTGCAAACAACTTTCATCGGTCCGACCCAATTGACCGCCTTCGTGAATGACTCGGTCGTTGCCAATCCCACCACGGCCGACGTCACCGTTGCCAATCCTCTGGGCGCGATTTCGAACGCCCTGAGCTTCAGTGCCGGCGGCACGATTTCCGTCACTTCGATCAATCCGGCCGGGGCCCCCGCGGGAAGCAATGCGGTCACCATCGCCATCAGCGGCACCGGCTTTACGGCCGGAACAGTGGCTCGTTTCGGAACCACCGATCTTGCCACTACGTTTCTCGGTGCCACGCAGTTGAACGCATTGATCCCCGCCGCTTTGCTCGTCACGCCGGGCAACTTCGCAATTACCGCAGCAGCGGGCACCACAGTTTCGAACGCAGTCAACTTCGAGGTTGGCGGCAAGCCGGAGTTGAACTTCCTCAATCCGGATGCTGTGACCGCGGGTTCGCGCGCCATAACGATCATTGCGTTGGGGCGTGGCTTCCTTCCCGGTGCCATCCTGAAGTTCGGCGATGACGATATCCCGACGACGTTCGCCAGCGGCACACAAGTCTCTGGAGTCGTGAGCGCGGCTCTGCTCGCCACGGCCCGCACGGTTTCCGTCTCAGTGGTCAACACGAACGGCGCGGCGTCGAATTCCAAGGAATTCCGCATCGCCGCACTCACGCTGACGTCGTTGACGCCTGACAAGGCAACGGCAGGATCCGCAGCCTTGACGCTCGCGGTCGAAGGCACAGGCTTTATCAACGGCGCGATCGTCAGCTTCGGTGGACGCTCTCTCATCACAACCTTCGGCGGTGCCACCCGCTTGAGTGCTTCCGTTCCAGCCGATGCGCTGCTCACTGCCGGGCGCATCAATGTGACGGTTGCGAATCCCGATGGCGCGGTTTCGAACGCGCTGCCGTTCACTGTTGAATCCGACACACCGACGATCTCGCGCATCAATCCGGGCTCCGTTGTCGCAGGCAGCGGCGAAGTCACCATCGCTGTTACGGGCGGAGGTTTCGTGCGCGGCTCTTCGGTAACCGCCAACGGCAGCGGCTTGGCGACAACGTTCAACAGCGCGACCTCACTCGATGCTGTGGTTCCGGCCGATCTGTTGCTCAACATCCGCAACCTGGTGATCAAAGTGGTGAACCCCGGCAACAAGGAATCGAATGAAGTAGGACTTTCTGTCACCGCACCGACACCCGCCATCACCAGCATCACGCCGCCTTCTGTAAATGCGGGTACGACCGTCGATGTCAATATCACGATCGCTGGTTCCGGATTCATTCAAGGCTCTTCGGTGACCTTCAACGGCAGCGGCATTGAGACGTCGTTCAATAGCGCGACTTCGTTGTCGGCGGTGATTCCCGCTTCTGTTTTGACCACTGCGGGCAATGCCGCGGTACAAGTGGTGAACCCCGGCAACCTGACTTCGAACACGGTGCAGTTCAACGTGTTGGGTGCTGTGACGGTGACGTCAGTGAATCCCGCGATATTGTCCGCTGGCGGTGCGTCGGATCCTGTGGTGACGGTTGCGGGAACGGGCTTTGTGAGTGGATCGACGGTGTTGTTCGGCGGCGCTGCGCTGCCCACAACATTTGGATCCGCTACGACTCTCTCGGCGACAGTTCCGCAGAATCTGTTGACGACGGCCCGCGCTGTGTCGGTCTCCGTGAGAAATCCGAACGGCGCGGTCTCGAACGGTGTGAATCTCACGGTGGCGCCTCCTGTTCCGGCATTGAGTTTGAATGTTCCGGCCACGATCAATCCGGCAGGCAATGGAACTGTAGCGGTGACACTCAGTGGCCCTGCGCCCGTGGCATTGCAAGGAACGTTGTCGATGACGTTTGTGAACAACTCGAACAACGCGCCGAACGGCTATTTCGATCCTGCGCTTGCCTTTGCCGGTGCTGCGGCAGGTCAGCCTCGCGTGGTGACGTTCACGATTGCGCAAGGCGCGACGACGGCGGTGATTTCGGGCAACGGTGCCTTTTCACCGGGAACGGTGGCCGGTACGATCAACATCGTGATGACGGCGTTGACGGGTGGAGGGCAAAACCTGTTGCCGAGTCCGGCTCCAACTCGCGATGTGGCTGTGGATCGTGTGGTTCCTGTGGTTGTGGCGGGTTCGGTACGCATCACGAACGTCACCGGCGGATTCCAAGTGGAACTGAACGGCATCTCATCGCCTCGCGATCTGCGAAGCATCACGTACACGTTCACGGCGTCGGGAACGAGCATCCTGGAAGGCGCGTCGGTGCCGGTGGATGTCGCGTCTTTGTTCACGACGTACTTCGCGAGCGACGCTGGCCGCAACGCAGGCGGCACCTTCCGCTTCACGATACCGTTCACGGTAGCGGGCGGAGATGCGGCGGCGGTGACGTCGGTCACGGTGACGATGACGAACTCGGTGGGAACGTCGACTGCAGTCTCGGGCGGCCGCTAACCAATTAGCGCCTCGAACAGCCGCCGCTTTTGGCGCTCGACGGGTTTCGTGCGCAGAGTTCCTGCCGACGATAGTGCTTCGCGTACGAGCATATCCAATATCTAGGGCAGCAGAGCACTTTCGTGTGTTCTGGCTGTTTTGGCTTGGTTCGAATATCTTGAAAATCCACGCCCAGAGGACGGAATCTTGTTGCTCTTGGGCTGCTGCAACTATCCAGTTCACGAGGAGCTTGGGCCGCAGTGAGAGTTTCACGGCGGCCCAAAAGTAGGGATCTAGACGAACTTGTAAACACCAGGAACCGGAATCGCCGGGACATCCATCTTCAAATCGTAGTCGAATGCTTTCGGAGTCAGATCCTGCTGGGAGTTCATCATCATGTCCCAGGTGATTTTCAATCCAGAATACGCCGCCTCGCGACCCATGATGCAGGTCATCGTGCTTTCGGCAACCGTCATGCCGTGGTTGATGTAGGGTCCGTTGCCTCGAATCGAATTGGCCAGCGCGGTATGTTCTGCGACGTAAGGACGCGTAATGGCGTTGTCAGCCAAATCGTTGCCCTTGCTGCGGCCTTTGGATCCGACGATCAACTCGCTGATGTTGGTCGCAATATTGTTGGTCTGATTGCGCGGATACTGGCGGCAATACGACGACATGTGGACGCCGTTGGCATACACGAAGTCGGCGGACACGTGATCGTAGATGTGGCCGTAGATCTCTTCCTTCGGTCTCCACGCTACCCCGCCGGAGGCCGTGCATTCGACAGGATGCCCGCCCATCGCCCAATTGCTAACGTCAATGTTGTGCAGATGCTGTTCGACGATCTGGTCGCCACAGATCCACAGATGGGAATACCAGGCGCGATGCTGCCAAGTCATGTCGCCCCACTTGGCGTCGCGAGCCCTTTGCTGGATGACAGGGGTTCCGACCCAGTAGGCGTAGGTGGCGAGGATGTCTCCAATCGCTCCGTTCTTGATCTTGTCGATGGTGGTGACGTAGTTGGAATCGTTGCGGCGCTGGGCACCGGACATCACGGTCAACTTCAGTTCCTCTGATTTCCTGGCGGAGGCCATAAAGCGTCGCACGCCGACGGCGTCGACGCCGAAGGGCTTCTCGCAGAAGACATGTTTCCTGGCGTTGATCGCCGCTTCGAAGTGCGCGGGCCGATAGCCGGGAGGCGCGCAGAGCATCACGATGTCGATGTCGGACTTCAAGACTTTCTCGATGGCGTCGAAGCCGACAAAGCGCTTCTCCGGCGTCAACGCGATCCGGTTCTGGAACTTGCCATAATCCGGATGCCTGGCGAAGCTCTTGATCGAGGCTTCGAGCTTGTCTTCGAAAATGTCCCCCATGGATACAAGATCGATATTGTCGGTGCCTTGCATCATGTCGATGACGGCTTGCGTGCCGCGGCCTCCGCAGCCGACGAGTCCTGCTTTGAGCTTCTCGTTTGCCCAGCCCTTGACCAGTTGCGGCTTGACGATCATGAATGTCGTCGCCGCAGCCGCAGCGGTGGATTTCGTGAACAGGTTCCGACGGGATATAGTAGACACAATCACTCTCCGTAAGCGCCAAGTTATCGTTTACTTGACGACTCAATTCTATCGCCTTATGAAACCAACAGGAATCTATACAGCGGCAGTCACGCCGCGATTGGATGGCAAGATCGCCATCGACACGTCCGCCGCACTCGACCTGATTGATTGGTTGTGCGATCACGGTGTGCAGGGAATCGTTCTCATGGGGTCGACGGGCGAGTTCGTCCACTACACTATTGAAGATCGCATTGCGTATGCCGCCACGGTGGTGAAGCATTCGCGCGTCCCTGTGCTGGTCAATGCGTCGCATTCCAGCTACGACGGCGCGCTGCAACTCGCCAAAGCCGCGCGCGACTGCGGCGCCGCGGGAACGGTACTCATGCCGCCCTACTTCTTTCGCTATACGCAGCAGCAGTTGTTCGACTTCTTTCGGAAGTTCGGCGAGGACTTCGACGCGAAGCTGTTTCTCTACAACATTCCGTTTTTCACCACGCCGCTTGAGGCATCGACTGCACAACGGCTGCTCGAAACGGGCCGTTTTGCGGGTATCAAGGATTCCAGTGGCAACGTCGACTACCTCGCCAAGTTGCTGCCGCTGCGCGATGAGAATACCGCCGTGTTTGTCGGTAACGACGTGGTGTTTCGTTCGCTGCGTGTCGCCGGTGCCGATGGTGTCGTGTCCGGTGTTTCATGCGCCATACCCGAACTCCTGCTCGCGCTCGATCGTGCGATCGCCGCCGATGACGACGCCAAAGGCCAACAACTCGACCGGTATTTGCAGGAATTTATCCGCCACATCGACGCAATGCCCGCGCCGATTGGCGTGAAAGAGGCCGTGAAATTGCGTGGACTCCAGGCCTCAGGACACTCGATCCCTCTCGGACCCGAAATGCAAAAGCAGATCGATCGGTTCGGCGTCTGGTTCAAGGAATGGCTGCCCGGCCTGTTGAAGGCTTGCAAGGCGTGAGCGGTTTCGACATGTCTCCCGAGGAGTTTCGCGAGGAAGGCCACCGCATGGTGGACTGGATGGCGGACTACCTCCGCGATATTCGTGACCTGCCGGTGATGGCCCGTGTCGAACCTGGCGATCTCATTGCTCAGTTGCCCACATCGGGACCCGAAGTCGGCGAGCCAATGGATCGCATCTTCGCGGACTTTCGTGAACAGATTCTGCCCGCCGTGACGCACTGGAATCATCCGCGTTTTCATAGCTATTTTGCGATTTCCGCCTCGGGGCCAGGCATCCTTGGAGAAATGGCGGCCGCGGCGATCAATTCCAACGGCTTCCTGTGGAAGTGCAGCCCTGCCGTGACGGAACTGGAGCAGGTGACGCTCGATTGGCTTCGGCAATGGCTGGGACTTCCCGCGCCGATGTTTGGCATCATCTACGACACGGCATCAATGTCGACGATGCATGCGATTGCGGCCGCGCGTGAGAAGGCGGATGCGGAGTGCCGACTCAACGGGGCCTCGCGCGGCTTGACGATGTATTGTTCCGAGCATGCGCATTCCTCAAACGAGAAAGGCGCGATCAGCATCGGCGTGGGGCAGCAGAACGTTCGCAAAATCGGGCTGGATACGGAGTTCCGGATGCGGCCCGATCTGTTGCGTGCGGCTGTGCTGCAAGACATTGCCAAGGGGCTGAAACCCTTCTGCGTTGTCTCGGCGATCGGCACCACCGCCACCACTGCCGTTGATCCGACGGACGCCATCGCGGACATCGCGGCGGAGTTCGGACTGTGGCTGCATGTGGATGCGGCGTACGCGGGTCCTGCGGCACTGGCGGAAGACTATCGGCCTTTGTTCAAGGGCTGGGAACGCGCGGATTCCATTGTGGTCAATCCGCACAAGTGGATGGCGACGCCCGTCGACATTTCAGTGTTCTATACAAAACATCCAGAGATTCTAAAGCGCGCCTACTCGCTGATCCCGGACTATTTGGTGACTGCGGAAGACGACAAAGTCGTCAATTACATGGACTACGGCGTGCAACTCGGCCGCCGTTTCCGATCGTTGAAGCTCTGGTTTGTGATGCGCTATTTCGGCCGCCAGAAGCTGGCGGAGATGATCCGCGCGCATTGCCTGTGGGCGCGCGAATTTGCGGCATGGGCCGTCGCGGACGGGCGTTTCGAGATCGGTGCCCCGGTGCCGTTTTCGTTGGTGTGCGTGCGGATGAAGGGATCGGACGACGACAACCGTGCCTTGATGGATCGCGTGAACGCTTCTGGTGTGGCGTTCCTCTCGCCAACGTCATTGAATGGCAAGCTATACCTTCGAGTCGCCATCGGGAACATCAAGACCACGCGCGAGGATATCGAAGCGACCTGGTGCGCGATCAGGTCCGCTGTTTGAGTAGTTGCTCGCGATCGCGGCGGCCATGCAGAATCGCGACAACTTGCAATGGCTTGGTTTCCGGTCGATAGACGATCAATAGGAGTAGATGGCGAAGAACTTCACCGGTTCGGCGGTGAGGTCCCGACGCCAATGTCCGATTCCGGGAGAAGACGCGAGGAACGCAATCTTTTCGCGAATGACTGTTTCCACTCAATCGGCTACCGCAACGCCACCGTTGCAACGGACAAAATGCCAGATTTCGACAGGATCTTCCGCCGCTTGAGGCGCGATAACGTACCGCGACATTATTCGTGCGGAGCTTGGGCGTGCTGAGCTTTCAGCGCTTCCAGATGGCGATCCAGATCGGCCTCGGGAATGCCTTCGCCGCGATCCAATTGCGCGATTCCCCGCTGTATCTTGGTGGCGATCCAGTCACGATTCTCTTGCAGCCAGCGATCCTGCTCCTCCTGCGTGTCGAGCAGGCGAAGCAGCGCAGCTTCGGCGTTTTCCTCACCGGTTGCCTGCATCTGTCTCTGCAGGCGTGCCTCGAGTTTCGCATCGTGAATCTCAATGGTCATGTCGGAACGCAACAAGGGGCCGAATTACCTGTCAACCCATAGGATCCTTTCGCGGTTCAAGGCCTCATCGGGCGCGATCATCCGCTCTTGGGCGCACTAGCGCAGCCACTCCGTCAGTTCGACGCCCGCAATCCCATCGCCCGCATCACTCGCGTATTCATGCGCAGTTCCACCTTGCGCGCGGTCTCGTCCTCAACCACTTTCGCCCCGGAGGCCAGTTTGCGAACCAGTTCCGCGGTCTGCACGCCAATGGATTCATGGCTTGCATACACCGCCGCAGCCGCGCCCGCTTGCAGAAAGCTCTACGAAAATCCAATGACTGGCGGGTTCTTTTCCACTGAAGCTCGCAAGAGCGCCTCGATCGACTGCGCAGAGTAGAGCTTCGCTGTCGGAGTACAAACCAGCAAATCCCCCTTGCCCTTCAACGGCAGGAACGCCTTCACCACGTCGGCACGCTTGGCCGCTTCCGCCGTCAAGACTTGAAACTTCTCTTTCGCAAACGCGGACTTCCAGGCATCGATGTTCTGCTCTGGCGAGACCAGAAAGCCCACGCGGCGCAGTTCGGGAAACGAGTTGCGAATCTGCTTCGCCATGTCCGCCGGGTCCGCATCCAGATAGACGGCACCCGCCTGATTCACGGGAGTTTCGCGCCCCTCGTTCGCTTCCTCTTCGAGATCGGAGAGGAACACCATCGTGGAGATCACGGGATCCTTCATATGCGCCTTGCCGATGGACCAGCGCGCTTCAGGACCCACGGCTACGATCGCTTTGTAGGGCCCACTCTGCATCGCCGCGACGATCAGCACTTCGTTGCCGTCGACGGATATTTCCACCGTCTGCGGCCGGATCCCCGCATCGCGCAGCGAAGCGGTCATGGCTTTGACCGCCTGCCGATACGGTTCCACACCCGCGGAGGTGACGATCAGGACCTTGGGTTGCGCTTGCGCCCAGACGACGCTGGACGCAAGCACTCCAAATGCCAGTAAAAGTTGTTTTGAGGACATAACTGCATCTCCCAAACTGCTACTGGTTGGCGTCGCTGTGATAGATGACTTTCACGAAGAACGTACGCCCGTCCTCTGCCGCATGCGAGGCAGATACGTCGCGATCGGATCCTCATAGCGGTATCCCAGGGCATTGCGCACGCCCATCGTCAGGTCGAAGTGCGGATGCAGCTTGCTGGTATTCACTGTAAAGTCGGTGAGCACCAGCTGTTTGGCGCGTAGTTCGAAACGGCCTTGCGTACCAACCGTCAACTCGCCGATCTTTTACCGCGAACGAATAGGAAAGCTGCGATGTCATCCAATCCCCGAGGTTGACGGTTCGGCTGTCTTCGATGTGATCGTCTTCGTCGTGTTGAAAGTAGAATCGGTCATAGTAGCGGTAACTATCGTAGGACGTGGGCCAACGCACGGTGGATCCGCTCTTGAACGTATGCGTGTAAGCCGCTTCGGCGAAGTTGCGTGCGTCGTTGACGCGATTGCCGCCGCTATCGAACAAGCCATCGCCCCAACCTACCGGAGGCTGATTTTCGCGATTGTTGAAGTAGCCTGTAAAGCGCCAATCCTTCCACGAAAGGTCGGCAAATGAGTGATAGCCGCGCTCCAGTTAGGCACCGCGTGTCCTTCCAAAGTTGCTGGCCGGGGTGTTGTAGGCATCGAAGAAGAGATCGCGTCCTCCGCCGTGGAAGACGGATCCGGACATCAACGGCGTCGCGCTCTTGCCCAGCGTCTGCGCTGTCGAGAAATGCATCTTCTTCATATTGAAGCTTGAGTTTTCAGTGCTCGCTTTCAGCTTCTGCTGATCGACCGGCAACTTGGTCACGATGTTGATGTTGGCCAACATGCCGTTGGTGCCGTAGAGTGTGGACGAAGGTGCGCGGACGATTTCGATTCGCTCGATTAAGTCCATGTCGAGGCCAAAGTCCTGGCCAAAGAAGCCGTTCGAGTTGTAGATGTTGTCGGTCATCGCGTGGCCGTTGATCATCACCAGAAAGCGGCTGTTGTAGTCGCCGGGGATGTTCAGGCCGCGGACGCCGCCGTATCGATAGATACGGTCATTGGTGAAGTAGAATCCACGGGCGCTCGAAAGAGCTTCGCCCAGAGTGCGGTATCCACACCGCTTGATGTCGGTCGAAGTGATCACCGATACGTTGGCGGGTGCTTCTTCGAGCGTCTGCAGCCGCAACGTGGCCGCTTCAACCACGGGCACGGATTCGAGCAGCGCGCGGGTTGCGGACTTTCGCCCACCGTCGCCAGCGGCCACGGTGATTTCCGCATTGACGCTGGTCAACTGCAAGGATGCATCGGCGCGGGTGACTTCAGAGGCCTTCATTTCCACCTTGGCCAAAGTTGAGGGCGTAAAGCCGTCGGCCTTAATATTGATTTCATAGGTCCCTGCCTTCACCTCGCGGAAGCGGTAGAGTCCGCCGATGTAGGGTGGGTCTCGCGAACCTCGCGAGTGCTTAGATTTTTCAAGTGGATCAGTGCATTCGGAACCATGCCTCCACTTTGATCGACGATCTTGCCAGAGATGGTGCCGGGCGCTTCCACTTGAGGCGCCTGGGCGGCGGCGGAAAAACACGCCAATGAAATGCAGCAACAGGTTTCAAAGACTCTCAACCCCAAGGATCTCTATAGCGGGCGGATACTGCTGCAGACAGCGGATGATCTAAACGAAACGGCGGTGCGCGATCGATGGCTGCCCGTGGTTTCCCGCGAAGCTGCGGCTGCTCCGCTATGGCGATTTCCTGAACGTCAACGCCATCATGGCCGATGCCGGTGCGCGGTCTCGTGCCACCAAACTCGAGCAGTTCGCCGCGTCCAATCCACAATCGCCTTATCGGCCACAGGTGCTGGTGCAGCGCTTGTATGCCTACTGGGAAATCCTCGATTTCTCCAGTGGACTCGCCGCCGCGCGGGATGTGCTGGCCGTCAATCCGGACGACGAGGATGCGCTCATCTTCAGTGCATTCAAAACCCGACCAAGAGCGGCTGGCGCATATTCACGCACGACGTCGCATTGAGATCCTTTCCAACAAGAAGGCACCCGACCAGAACAATCTGGTGGCCTGGGAAAAGAAGAAGCAGGTCTACAACGCTTCCGCCCACTGGATGATCGGGATGTTGAGTTCCCGTGGCAACAACCATGCCATGGCCTCTGTCTCGTTCCAGACGGCTGCCACGGGCTTCGCGCACGATCAAAAGGCGACGGCCACACTGCTGTTCTTCTCTGGATTCAGCGTCCTCAAAATTGGCGACAAGGCGAAGGCCGTTGAGTACTTCGAGAAGTGTTCAAAGATCGATGGTCCCTAACAGAGCAAGGCCCTGGTCAGTCTGCAGGCATTGCGCACGGCCCGCCCCGCATTCTCGGATGTCGAGGTCGAGCGTCAACAAGCGGAAGAACAATTGATCAAGAGTGCGGCTGCCGCGTGCAACCGTCCGCGCTCCGCAAGGAGGCTCTAACCGGATGCCTACGATGATCCTTCTCATTTTGGCCATCGCGGCCGCCGCCCATGCAGAAGAGCCCGAGAAGAAGCTTGAAGTGGCGCTCACCACCAAAATTCCGCCCATCGCATCGAAAGTGCTGGCAGCGGACTCTCCCAATCTGCCTGACCGTCCGCTCACGCTCGTGAAGATCATCAAACCGATCTACCCGGAAGCCGGGCGCGCCGAAGCGCTTTCAGGGGCGGTCCAGTTGGAAGTCACCGTCGACGAGGAAGGCGAAATCGACGCCGTGAAGACGGTTTCCGGACATCCGCTTCTGGCAAGTGCGGCAGCTTCGGCGATTCGCCGTTGGACGTATCGGTCCGCCGTGGTGAACGGCAAGCCGGTGCGATCGACAACGACTGTCAAACTAAACTTCAAAGCGCCTGAATAGCGCGTTAGCATGAAAGGGTGGCGACTGCTTCCACCTGCTCTGTATGTCAATCCCGCAAGGGCAAACGATCCTGTCCCGTTGAAGGATCCCTTTGCCCCCAGTGCTGCGCCCGCGGCCGTGAAGAAACCATCGATTGCCCTTTCACCTGCGAGTATCTGGTGGAAAGCCGCGAACACGAGAAACCTCAACCTCTAGACCGCACGCTGCATGCGGATCTCTTTCCTGCCGCTGAGTTCGTCAACGACAATCAGGAACTCTTTGGCGTCCTCAGTGTCTCGCTGTTCACTTCTGTTCCCGACCTTGAAAAATGTTTCGATCGAGACTTGCACGATTGCCTCGAAGGTGCGATCGAGCAACTGCGTACCCGCGCGGCGGGCCTCGAACACTCCGGCACCAAGCCCGTCAATCCCATTGCGGCGGCGATTCTCGAAAGATTTCTGGAACGCATCGATCTGTTCCAAAAGCACCGCGACGAGGACGGTCAAAAACCCGTTTCGAACGCCGATATTCTATCCATGATCGTCTTCATGCGCGTCTACGGCCAATCGCGCGACAACCAGCGCGCCAGAGGCCGGTCTTTCCTGCAATTCATCGGAATTCTGGCGATGCAGTTCCTGCCTGAGATGGCCGAGAATCCGGAAGGTGCGGTCGAACAGCCGCTGATCGTATGACAGGCTTAGTTGTGTTCGCCCATGGATCTTCAGTGGAATCCGCCAATGAGGCAGTGCGGGCGGTGAGCGCTGCGCTTGCGGCAAAAGGCGGATACGCCAACGTCGAAGTGGCGTTTCTCGAAATGGGCAAGCCGGATCTTGCCGGTGCGGCCGAAAAACTGATGGTCCGCGGAGTGACCCGCCTGGTTGTTGTACCGTATTTTCTGACCGTCGGAATCCATCTCAAGCGCGATCTGCCGAAGCTTGTCGCCGACCTTTGCGCCGTGCATCCGGAACTGCGCGTCGACACAGCGCCTCCGCTCGACGGCCATGCGGCGTTGGTCGATATCCTGTTGGCGCGCGCCGAGGAGGTTTTGGAGAAGTGAAGGCCCGTCTCATCGAATCGCACGAGGTGGCCCCGGCGACACGGCATTTTACGTTCGATGTCCCGGAACTGGAGACCTTTCCATTCAAAGCTGGCCAATTCGCCTCGCTTTCCGCCCTCATCCACGGTCGTGTAATCACTCGCGCCTATTCCCTTGCCTCACGCGCCGATGGCAACCGTTTTGAACTGTGCCTGAATCTGGTCGACGATGGATTGTTTTCGCCGATGCTCTTCGCGATGCAACCGGGCGATACGGTGGATCTGAGCGGTCCTCTCGGCTACTTTCACTGGCGCGAACCGGCTTCGGATTCGATCCTGGTGGCGACCGGCACCGGCATCGCGCCGTTTCGCGGAATGCTGCAGGAACCGCTTGGGCATACACCCACATCTCTCGTTTTCGGGGTCCGCTATGAGGCGAATCTGATGTACCGGGCGGAGTTCGAGAAGCTGGCTTCCGAACAGCCGGATCGGTTCCGATTCCTGCCGGTATTGAGCCGCGCGGACGAGAGTTGGCAAGGCCGCCGCGGCCACGTCCAGACGCATGTCCTGGACGCGATCGGCGAGCGTCGGGATGTCAACGTTTACATTTGTGGTTTGAAAGCAATGGTGGACGATTTGCGGGCCCAGTTGAAAGCACTGGGCTTCGACCGCAAGCGGATCATCTACGAAAAGTACGACTAGATGGACTTCACTCCCCGCAAACTATTCACAATCGCCGGTGCCGCGGCGCTAACCTTCGCATTTGTGGCCGGATTGGTGCTGCAGTTTCTGCCCGGCCCACGCAAGGACAGCGATTTCATGGTGGCTGGCGCGGTGGCCACCGCCGCAGCTTTGGCCGTCTGTTTCGCGGCGGTTCTCACCGACGAAAAGGCCCGCGAGATGATCTTTCGAAGCCGCGATAAGCGCTAGCTGCTAGTCGGCAAAGGGTGCGACAGTGCCGGTTTTGAGGGCGATATCAGGGGCAAGAGAGCAGCTTCACTTCCGATTCGCTTTCCGCGAAGAACTTGTTCATCGACGCCCACGATCGCCATTCTTCTTTGCCTTGGCTGATCGGTTCCGGATCGTTGATTAGAAGCCCGGTCTCCGCCGCGCCGTAAACCACTACCACGTGACCATAGCCAGCCATCCAATGTTTGTTCCCCGCTGCCCACAAAGGCCCGGTTTTGGACAATGTAGTAACCCAATCGGCCGGGCTGGCCGGAACCGATATCTCTTTCATTCCAAGCCATCGCTTGAGTGCCCCGGATCCTACCGCAAGCAATGCGGCATTGCGTTTATACATGTCTTTGGTGTCGGAATGCGCATTGGGATGGGTCATCGGCCCTAAGCCGCCTTTGCTTTGAATCCGCCATCCCGCCAGCATCGAAGCCGATGCATACCAGCACGATCCTGTTTTGTACTGCGGGATCAACGGTACATTTCCAATACGAAGCGTCGTCATTTTGTTCGTTCCTCCACTACCCTTGCGCAAGAACTCGCCGGATCCTGTCATCAAAAATTTTCACATGCGTTGTTAAAATAAAAGTCAGGAAGTAATTCATGCCAAGCAAGAAAGCTGTACAATCAGAAGCTGTCGTGTCTCCAGCGTCGAAACCCGCTCCGGTCAAGGTTGCCCGGAGGCGCGTCGCGGCGAAAGCCACGCAAGCTGCAGCATCCGCCCCCGCGACGACGAAGTCCGCTGGCGCCCGAAAGAAAATAGCAGTTGCAGCCGATACAACAGTAGCCGCCGTGACCCACCGCCACAAAAAACAGGAACTCGTTCCCTCCGCCGCGAGCGCTCCCTCTGTCGGAATCGCCCCGGCCTACGAGCCTGGCCACGATGAAGTGGCCCGTCTCGCTTACTCCTACTACGTGGCTCGCGGCTACCAGCCCGGAAATCAAAGTGCGGATTGGTTCCGCGCTGTGCAGGAACTGAAGCAGCGCCATCTGGCTTCGCTTTTGTCCGACTCCAAGTAAGCAGAAGCGGGAGGGCCCTCGTGGCCCTCCCTATCACCCTCCGAAACTACTCCCCCACATTTGACCTGCAAGTTCCCCCCACACTGAGTTGAGACTTCTGTCCCCGGCAACGCACTTTAGTTGTAGGAACCAGAGTGACGTCCACCCATCGATATCTGCTTCTCGGCGCCGGCGATCTGGCCCGCGAATCCGCCCGTATTCTGCAAGATAGTGCTGCCGCCGAGGGTGCGCATTGCGAAGTCGTCGCTTATAACGACCGAGTCCTCGGGTCGCCCGAATTCGGCCGCCAATGCCTCAGCCTGGAACAGGCGCTCGAGCAGTGTCCGCCTTTGGAATGGAAGGCTCTGGGCTGCCTTGGCTCTCCGCGTTTGCGCGAATCCATGTATGCGCGGTTTCGCGATGTCGGCTACTTGTTTGCCACCGCTATTCATCCGGATGCCACGGTCTTTGCCGACGAAATCGGCCCCGGATGCATCGTCTTTCCCGGTGCCCGGCTCGCCATCGGCTCCCGCCTTGCCGAGGATATCGTCGTCAACTTCAACGCGGGCATTGGACATGATTGCCTCATCGGCGCGCACAGCAACATCTCTCCCGGCGTCCAACTCGGAGGTCACGTCCATGGCGGCAAACGCGTGGTTTACGGTATCGGATCGAGTGTCCTGCAAGGCAGGCGGATTGAGGATGACGCCGTCATTTCGGCGGGGAGTGCGGTGTGGTCCAATGTCGACTCGGGTGTGACGATGATCGGCGTCCCCGCTGTCGCGCGTAGAATGCCGGGACGCAAGCCGGTAGATTCCTCAAACAAGGCGGCTGCGTGCGCGTCGTAATCACCGGCGGATCCTCCGGCCTGGGGCTCGCCATGGCCAAGCGCTTTCTCGCCGACGGGCATCTGGTTCATCTACTTTCGCGCACGGCTGCGGAAGGCTTGGAAGGCGCGGTTCACCACGTGGCCGACCTGACGGATATCCCCGCTGCCATCGCCGCCTTCAAGGATGCCACTGCCGATGGCTTGGACGTGCTCATTAACAACGCTGGCGTCATGCAGTTAGAAAACGCGCACGACACGACGGTGGAATCCGCTGTCGCGCAAATCGCTGTCAATCTCACGGCCCCCATCCATCTAAGCGCCGCTGCGATCGCCCTCATGCTAGGGCAGGGAATCGGCGGCCAAATCGTCAATATCGCCTCCGTCGCCGCGCTGAAAGCCTCGCCGAAACTTGCCGTGTACAGCGCCACCAAAGCTGGCCTGATTGCTCACACAAAATCGATTGCTGCGGAATATGCGTCTAAAAACATCCGCGCGAACGCCATCTGCCCAGGGGCCGTAGAGACCGGTCTGGCGAACCGCCTGATGTGGGCGATGATCCAGAAGGGCGTACCCATGGGCAAGCTGCAGAGCGCTGAAGCGGTGGCTTCGTTGGCGGCATGGCTGACGTCTCAGGATGCGCGCCATGTGACAGGCTCAGTGTTCTCGCTCGATGGCGGAATGAGTCTATGAACCTGCTTGAATCGATCGTCGCCGACTGTGGCGCGAAGCGAATTCGCGAGGTTGCCCTCTGCCGGAGAGCAGCGGTGGTGTTCCTGCTCGATGGCGGCATGAGCTTATGAAGCTCGAAGGCGTTCACGCCATCGTCACCGGAGCCGCGGGCGGCATTGGCTCCGCCCTCTGCCGCATGTTGCTGGACGCAGGTGCCGCAAGCGTCGGCGCACTGGATGTGAAGGCGGTCGAGAAAAGCGATTCAAGGCTCGTCCCTCTGCGCGCGGACATTCGCGATGTTGCTCATGTCCAGGATGCTGTCGCTCAGTTCCCGACCTTGCACGTGCTCATTCACGCTGCCGCCGTGTTGCTCGACGGAGCCGTCACCGCAGCGTCGTTTCGAGGTATGAAGAAGTATCCGGAAGAGCTATGGGACACGACTCTCGACACCAATTTGAAAGGCGCATTTCTGATCGCGCGCGAGGCGATCCCTTCGATGATGCGGGCGAAACGGGGCGTTATCGTGAACATTAGTTCCATCTCGCGGACCGGACGCTCTGGACAAGCCGCTTACGCCGCCAGCAAAGCCGGGATCGTTGCGCTGACGGCATCGCTCGCCCAGGAACTGGCCTCGCACCGGATCCGCGCCGTCGCCATCGCCCCAGGCCTTGTGAATACGCCGATGGCCGCCACGATTCCCGAGTCGCATCGAAACGACATGCTCGCACGGGTCGCCATCGGACGCATGGGCAACCCGTGCGAAATTGCTCACGCCGCGCGTTTCTGCATCGAAAACGAATTCTTCAACGGCCGCGTGCTGGAAGTCGACGGCGGCGCTTTCTAATCTCTGACAGAGGACATATTCAAAATGGATTCCATCATCTCCCGAGTGGGCAAAGTATTCGAAGCGGCGTTCACCGTTCCAGCCGCGCAAATCACCACCGAGACGACGCCGGACGATGTCCCCAAGTGGGATTCCCTCGGCCACATGAGCATGGTCAACATCCTCGAGAAGGAGTTTGGCACGCAGTTCGAACTGGATGAAGTGATGGAGATGGCGACCGTGCGCAACATCCTCGACATCCTTTCGAACAAAGGGGTGCTTGCGTAATGTCCACCAATAATTTTGCCGCATGGCTTCTCGACAACGGTGCGCCAAACCCCGCCACCGCCCTGCTCCATCGCGATGAACGGGTGAGCTACGGCGTGCTTCGCTCCGGCGTCGAAGAACTGGCTGCGGAACTCGCCCAGCGCTTTCCGAAAGGTGAGCGCCTCGGCGTTTTCAGCGATAACTCGCCCTTCTTTGTCATTGCCTATCTGGCGACGGTCCGCGCCGGTCTGTGCGTCGTTCCGTTTCCGCCGGGTGTGGATGAGAAGGTGTTTCGTCGCATCGTGATTTCCACCAATATGCAGGCCGCTTTCGTGCAGCCGAAGTATGCGCACAACGCGGCCCAGTGGACCGACGGCGAACTCGAGATCATCTGCACCGTGGATAACCGAACCAATCCCACTGGCCCCCTTTCGGACATCACTTTGCCGGGTGACTTGGCGCTGCTGGCATTCACTTCCGGATCGACAGGCTTGCCCAAGGCAGTGATGGTGACCCATGAGAATCTGCGTGCAAACACCTCCGACATCCTTCGGTATTTGCAACTCACGTCGCAAGATCGCGCGATGGCGGCGTTGCCAATGTCGTATTGCTTCGGCGCCTCTGTGCTGCATACGCACTTGCGCGCCGGTGCGTCGCTAGTGCTCTCCGCTTCTTTTATGTTTCCCGAGCGTGTCCTCGATGAGATGCGCACGCATGAATGTACGAACTTTGCGGGCGTTCCATCGACTTACCAGATCCTGTTGCGCAAGACCGGCTTTGCCCGCCGCCGCTTTCCGGCGTTGCGCTTTCTGCAACAGGCTGGTGGCAAACTGCCCGCTTCGACAATAGACGAACTCGCCGAAGCGCATCCAAATGTAAAGCTGTTCGTGATGTATGGGCAGACAGAAGCGACCGCGCGCCTGTCCTATCTGCCGCCGGAAATGCTAACGGCCAAGCGTGGATCGATCGGCCGCGGCTTGGCGTCGACGAAATTGGAAGTGTTGAAGGCGGACGGTATGCCCGTCTTGCCCGGATCCGAAGAGACCGGTGAAATTGTCGCCTCGGGCCCCAGCATCACGAAGGGTTATTGGAATAGTCCGGATGAGACATCGCTTTACTTTCGCGACGGCAAGCTCCATACCGGCGACCTTGCGCGAGTCGATGCTGACGGCTACATCTACGTAGTGGACCGTGCGCGGGATTTCATCAAGTCGATGGGGAATCGCATCAGTCCGCTCGAGGTGGAAGACGCGCTGGCTGCACATCCCGGGGTGCTGCACGCGGCCGTGATCGGCACGCCGGATGAGTTGTTCGGAGAGGCGGTGACGGCGTTCGTCGTGCCTCGATCGAGAGACGCCGCCGACGAGCAGACGCTGCTCACGCACTGCAACGCGCGGCTGGCGAATCACAAAGTTCCGCGACGCGTGATCTTTGTCGACCGGCTACCGATGAACGCCTTCGGCAAGGTGATCAAATCGCAGCTCCGGATGCCAGATCCCGAAGTTTTCGAAGCACCACTCTCGCTTGCCACGCAAGCCTAACGAAAGGTCCAAGTGCAATCCGCAACCGCCACTGTCGAAACGCTGGACCAGGCAGCGCCGCGAGCATCCGTCGACGACCTGATCAAAGGCCGCCAGTATGCGACGCCCCAAGAGCGGAAGGCGGCCGCGCTCCTGCCCCTGCTGCGGGATCTATGCACTCAAATGGCCAAGAGCTGCGAGGCTTACGGACGCTTTCTAAACCGGCTCGCGGCACCGCCGCAACACTGGAAAACATTGGCGGATATCCCGCCGCTGCCGGTCACGATGTTCAAGCAGTTCGAACTGCGCGGGGTGCCGATGCAGCAGGTCGTGCGCGAGCTTCGCTCATCGTCCACCACCGGATCCTCACCTAGCCGCATCTTCATCGACAAGACCACCGCCTTCCGCCAGGCCCGCGCCTTGGCGTCCCTCTTGAAAGAAGACATTGGATCCCAGCGACGCCCGTATCTGGTGCTGGACGCGCCGGAATCCGCGCAGGCGGGCGATCAACTCACCGCCCGGGGAGCCGCCATCCGTGGCGTTGGCAACTTCGCTTCCACGACAACGTTTGCCTTCCGCCAACTGCCCGACGGCGACCTGCAGCCGGATATCGACGCGATCCACAGCTTCTTCGCCGAACACTCGCAAACCCGGCCTCTGCTCTTCGGCTTCACCTTCATCGTTTGGACCCGCTTCATTCTCGAGATGGAGCGTATGGGCGAACGCTTCGATGCACCCGGCGCAACGCTGCTGCATTCAGGAGGCTGGAAGAAACTGCTTTCGCAGGCTGTCAGCAAAGAGGTTTTCACCAAGCGCGCCGCCGAACTACTCGGATCCAAAAACGAAGGCATCCTCGACTTCTACGGCATGGTGGAACAAGTTGGCACCGTCTTCGTCGATTGTCCTGAGGGACACAAACACGCACCCGCCTTCGCCGATGTGATCCTGCGCGCGCCGCATAGCCTGGCTCCTGTTGCTGTCGGTCAAGAGGGTCTCATCGAAGTGCTCAGCGTGCTGCCAACCAGCTATCCGGGCCATGCACTGCTCACCGAGGATCTCGGCGTCCTGATGGGTGTGGATGACTGCCCGTGCGGACGCAAAGGCAGCTACTTTCGCTTCACCAAGCGCGTCGAGCGTACCGAACTTCGGGGCTGCGGCGATACCTTTGCTCAATCCAGAAAACTCCATGAGACTCACGCAATTTCTTCCTGACGGAACCTCGTTCGCGGATTCCATCGAGCCGCTGATCACCGAACTGCTGACTCGCCGCGAGACCCTCGCCAGAGTGCCGGTTTCGGACCTGCTAGATCTCTTCGACGACTATGGCCGCCGTCTCCTCGAACATCCCGAGACGCGCCATCTTGACGGCGTCGCATTTCTGGCGAGTTGGCTCAAACGCTCGAATCTGGAATCGATGCTGAAGCTCAACCTGGGCGGATCCACCGCCTTTCTCGACGGCTTTCAGCCCACGGCATCGTCGCTCAAACTCGCGGCCAAACCTCGTGGACTCGTTTCCATGTGGATGGCCGGCAACGTCCCCACACTACCCCTGTTTTCGATCGTCTCGACACTGCTCGCCAAGAACGTCTGCCTCGCGAAACTTGCCGCAGTCGAGAACGAATCTGCCATGCCTGCGCTCCTGCGCGTGCTGGGTGATTCCGCCGCACCCAACATCAGCGGGCGCGAACTGTTGCACTTCGTCGCCATCGTTCACTTTCATCACGAACATCGCGATCTCAACAGCGCGATGTCCCTCGCCGCCGACACCAGGATCATGTGGGGAGGCGCCACCGCGCTCGAAGCGATTTCCGCGCTGCCACGCCAGGAACATTGCACCGAAATCGCCTTCGGACCCAAATATTCCATCGGCTTGCTCGATCGCAAACGCCTCGAACGCGCCGACGGACTCGACCGTTCCATCGCCGCGTTTGTCCGCGACATCGCAGCCTTCGATCAGCGAGCCTGTTCCGCGCCGCAGACGATCTTCGTCGAACGGAACTCGCGCCTCAGTCTGCGCGAAGTCGGTGAACTGTTCGCCGCCCAGTTTCGGCGCTTGCCCCAGAAACAGGGTCTCGACTTTTACACCACGACCCGCATCGTGAGTACGCGAGCCACCTGGGCGCTGGATGCCGATCGCGATGTGATCAGTTCCGGCCCGGAAGCCAACTGGACTGTCTGTATGGACCGCCAGGCTTCGTTGAAAGACGCGATCCAATCGCGGACGGTGTTTCTTACGGAAGTCGATTCGTGGCGCGAAATCCTGCCGTTGTTGACCGCCAAAGTGCAAAGCGTTGGCATTGCGTTCGGAGAGCAGTCCGACGCGGAAGAGTTCGCCGACGAGGCCACCCTGCGAGGCGTCGCGCGCTGCATCCGCCCCGGGCTCATGAACGGCTTCGAATCCCCGTGGGATGGCAAGTTGCTGGTGAGCGAAGTGGTCCGTTGGGTTTCGTTGAAGAGCTAACTGGTATCATCGCCGTTTGCGAATCCCTGTTTTCGGTCGAAGACAATTCTGCCTGGCATCCGTTGCCTCGCTGATGACCCCCTGCGCTGCTGCCGGTCCAAGCGCCGGCACGCTTAGCGCGCGCCCCGGTGCCGTCTCTGGGAAGCCTGCTGGTGCAGGGACACATCCACTCGGGCTACGCGTCAAGCGGGATGCGCTGCTCTACGTTCCGAAAATCTCATCGAAAAACTTGGTGGTGTATCTGCACGGTGCGGGCGGTTCAGAAGAACAGGGTCCGAAACGGCTCGGTGCATTGTCGGAAAAGCTGGGCTTCCTGCTACTATCCCCCGCCTCAGCGGACCGCACCTGGGATGCGATTCGCGATGGCTTTGGTGCTGACGTGCAGATAATCGATGCGTCCCTGCGAAAGGTCTACGCCGAGCGGAACGTTGAACGCACGGTCGTTGCAGGCTTTTCGGATGGCGCCTCTTACGCGCTCGGTCTTGGGATTCGCAATGCCGGACTGTTGTCGGCGGTCGCGGCCTTCTCTCCGGGTTTCATTGCCGGAGGCACGCCACCGAAAACGAAGTCGCGCATCTTCGTTTCCCATGGAATCGACGATGAAATCCTGCCCATCCATTCCTGCAGCCGCCAACTGGTTCCGCGACTGAAACGCGACGGGCACGAGGTGAGCTACCGTGAGTTCCAGGGTCCGCACACCGTTCCCGCGGAGATTGCCGAAGAGGGCCTGCGCTGGGTCCTGGGGCTCTAGGAGCGCAGTGGTTCTTTTGATTCAGTGCGGTGCCGGGTGCCGGTTCCTACGCGAACACCTTCCGAGCGGTTCGGCACGATTCGCGGTACAAGGAACTGCAGTCAATCGACTGGTTCTCCGAACGGTTTCATACCCTTTTCAAGGATGAACGAACCGAAGTCTTTGTACCAATCGCCGTCTGGTGCCACAGGCCCGGTGCGCACTCAAGCTTGAAGCCGCTGCAGGTCATTCACCGAGATGCGGCGCTCGTCAACGCGCTCCAGAATGTGATGCCACACCGCGCGGGGAAGATCAGCGAACTGGATCTTCGGCAATGGAATCCGTCCCAAAGATGGACCGTATCAGCTCGAGGCCAGCCTCATTCTTGAGCGCGGGTTCCTTCTCCGCGAGAAAGCGGCGATAGGATGCCTTGAGTTGTACCTTCGCTTCGGCCTCAGCGCGGACGCCGCGTTCTGCCAACACAACTAAGGCCCGGCTGGCTGTGACATGACGCTCTTTTGCGACACGCTGAACCTCGGTCGCCAGCGCCGCCGGGATCGTCACGCTCTGTCGAACGGACCTTGCTGCAACCGGTGCTTGTTCGCCTTGTTCCCATGCCGCAAGAATAGCAAGGCACCAGGGTGGTGCAGATAGGTCGGTACCGGCTCGTCCGATTCGACCCTCGGGAAACCAAGGGCATCCGTCCGGGTTCCAAAAGATGGGATAAAGGTAGGTTATGGCGCTTGATCAAAGGCCCAAATAGTACGACCTCCCTCCGGATTCCATTTCGCTGGCCCCTGCGCGACTAGGGACGCGGCAGAGCTACGCACCGTCCGTGGCGCGACAAAGCTTCAGCGGGTAGGGAAAACGGACCGCAGGCGCTGGCACCACTGCTGCAGCCGCTCCACGATGGCATTGGTTTGCTCGGGATAGTTACGCTTGGACTCTTCGAGGTTCGCGTATAAGAAATCCACGGTCACGAAGGACGTGTCGCGGAATTCCTGCCACGTCACTAACGGCGTCTTGGTGAACTGATTGGCTGCCTTAACCACGGCTTCCAGGTCTCGCCACCCTAGCCGATCCAGTCGAGGGTCGGCGATTAATGCCTGGACCAATTTGACGTCGTCCGGCTGTGGTGTCTTGGAAAGTTGGCTCAAGGCCGAGTTTCTGGTAGCAGATCTGGACGAGTTCGACCTCGGTCAGAACCGCTGGGACTTGTTGTCGTCGATCTACATGCAGGACTGGCATCTCAAGTCACGGACTGACACGTTCGGGCGAATGAAACGTGCCCTGAAAGTGGGTGGCCTCGTCGTGATTGAAGGATTCGGTCCGCCGAACGGGCTAAGCGTCGACCTCATGAAGACTTCGTTTGCCGGCTTCACAATCTTGCTGGCTGACGTGCTCACAGACGACCCTGATTGGGGCAAGGGACGAGGCGTCAAGCAGATTCTGCGGTTCATTGCCCGCAAGGCACAGCCATAGGCGGCATCAGGCCCTGTATTACGCCGCTGCTTTCGAAAGCGGAACTCGGACTCAAGGCGGCCCGTGAGTACATCGCTCCCGGACAGACCGAGTGAAGGCGAGTCACACGCCACTCGGAAGTTGAGCAGGCACGATCAACTTGACGGGGAACGCTCCAAACCGAAGAAGTGAAGGAACTAACTCCGTCAGTAGGCGTATTCCACCCGAAAAAACAGCAACGTCGGTAGCAGACTGGTACGCTGTGACGTTCCGTAATGGAATCGCTGTATGGCCTCCAGCTTCGATGCACCAAATCCATTCTTACGGAAGAGGGCGTGCTGGGTTGAGAGGCTTGGTCGCGCAAGAATGGCAAAGCCCTTCGTCTGATTCAGCTCTTCGAGAATCCGTCAAAACACCTCCACCGAATGGCGGATATTCTCAGAATCGGGCAGGGCCGAAGGGGCTCTCCAATCGGTCAGGAACTATCACGGTGGCCTCCGTTGTCCGCGATTTCTCAGAAGAGAAAGGCATCGGACCGCGAAGCTTCACGATGGAGCGGCCCGTCGGTGCCGAGCAGGATCCTTCTTCGCGCATCCTCAAAGCGACCAGGAGTTGAGGGCGCGACCAATGGCGACGACCTGCGATGGGGCCAGACGATTCGTAGAACAGGGGCGGCGCTTAGAAGCTGGTGGCGGTCCGAAGGCGCGGCAGAGCCTCTATTCGGACTAGTACGGTCTCGAAGAGTCAGATTGATCGGTAAGCCCGCGCGTGCGGTGTCCAGGCGCACTCCAAAAAAGCAATTGCGATAAGATCGGTCGATTCATCTGACAATCGATTGCATAATCACAACCGCGCGGATGCGCCGCGTCAGGAAAGGAAGTGGGTATGGCTAAGCTCGTGTTCGGAATGAATCAGTCCCTGGACGGCTACGTGGACCATATGACGTTTGTCCCAAGCCCCACGCTCTTCCGCCACTTCATTGAGGAGGCTCAAGGCCGGTCGCAAAATGTACGAAATCATGCGTTACTGGGACGACGATCATCCTGAATGGGGTGCAGAAGAACACGCGTTCGCTGCGGCGTGGCGGAAGCAGCCGAAATGGGTCGTCTCGCGCTCGTTGAAGTCGGTCGGACCCAACGCCACGCTTGTTGAGGGTGATCTTGAGGGCGCGATCCGCGACTTGAAGGCCGAGCGCGTCGGTGAGATCGAAGTTGCCGGACCGGACTTGGCGCAAAGCCTCACCGAACTTGGCTTGATCGATGAGTATCGAATCTATCTGCACCCTGTCGTGCCTGGTCACGGCAAGCCATATTTCGCCGGACCCCGGCCGCAGCTCCGCCTGATTGCTAATGATCGGATTGGCGAGGATGTGATCCGGCTGACCTACGCTCAGGCCTTGGAAGCGCAAAGGGCTTAGTCTAACTCAGCTCTTCGAGAATCCGCCCAAACACTTGCACCAAATGCCGGACATTCTCAGAAGAGAAAGGCATCGGCCCGCGAAGCTTCACGACATTGTGGAACGGCCCGTCGGTGCCGAGCAGGATCCCTTCTTCACGCATCCTCACAGCGACATAGTCGGCCTCGCGCGCGGCTGGCTTCAACTGTTCGCGCACCAGTTCCACGCCGACGAACAAGCCGGATCCGCGCACATCGCCGATGAGCGGATGTTGCAATGCCCGCATGCCCGCGAGCAACTCTGCGCCAACCCCCAGCGCGTGAGCTTGCAGGCCCTCATCGATCGTTACTTGCAAAGTCTCGCGAGCGGCAACAACCGCCGCGGTGCTGCCTCCAAAGGTGCTGAAGTATTCCATGCCGTTGTCGAACGATCGCGCGATGTCCGCCGAGCAGATGACCGCTCCCATCGGATATCCGTTCGCGATCGGCTTGCCCAGCACAACAATATCCGGAACCACGCCATGCTGCTCAAAAGCCCAGAAATGCGTGCCGATGCGGCCGAAGCCTGTCTGCACTTCATCGGCGATGCAAACGCCACCGGCGCGGCGTACCAGCCTGTACACCTCAGGCAGATACCCGTCGGGAAGTAGCATCTGGCCGCCCACGCTGGGGCAGGTCTCGGCGATATAACCGCAGATCCGCCGGCCTTGCATCGCGTCGCCAACCTGCGCCGCATACTTCATGCCCGCATCCGCCCCGCGGAACTCACCGCGAAACACATCGGGAATCGGCGTCTTCACTACCCAACCCGGCGCACCCTGGCCCCCAGGGCCATCGTGCTTATACGGACCGATATCGATCAGCGTCGTGGTGTGGCCGTGATAGGCGGCATCCATCACCAGCAGGTCTTTCGCGCCCGTGTGGGCACGTGCCAAGCGGAGTGCGAGCTCATTGGCTTCGCTTCCCGATGCGGTGAAGAAGCAGACGCGCAGGGGTGCGGGCAGCGTCGCGGTCAACTCTTCCGCATAGTCCGTGAGTTGATGCTGCAGATAGCGGGTATTCGTGTTGAGGATCGCAAGTTGCTCGCTCACCGCGGCAACGACGCGTGGATGACAATGGCCGACATGCGGCACGTTGTTGTAGGCATCGAGGTAGCGGCGTCCATTGGCGTCGAACAGATACTGCATGTATCCACGGACGGCCTGCACAGGATCGTTGCGATACGAGATGCTCAAGTTGCCGCCGATGCTTGCTTTGCGTGAGGCGCTGAGTGCCGAGCGATCCGGCGTCCGGGGCGGCACGGGCAGGCGCAAGATCAGATTCGGATCCGGACACAGGCTCAGCCATGTTTTGCGCTGGCTCGGCAATGCCGCGCCATTGAAGTTGCAAGGCACATCCAGCATGTCGATGATCAACTGAAAATGGACATGCGGCCACCAGCCGCCGTTTTCGTCCGGCGTGCCCATCGATCCGATGCGCTGGCCTCTTGCCATCGGCATCCCCACGCTCAGTCGTTTCAGGCAATCGCGGTCGAGATGGCCGTAGAGAGTATAGAAAATGCCGCCTTCGGTATCGTGCCGCAGCACCACCACAGGGCCGTAGTCGAGGTCGGCAGACGCATCTTCGAATCCATGTACCACGCCTGCGAGCGGCGCGTGAACGGATGTTCCGGCCTCTGCGCTGCAGTCAATGCCCAAATGCACGGTGCGCGATTCGGCTGCGCTGGATCCAAACGCGGCGCTCGTATAGAGCAAGCGGCACTCGCCATAACCGCCCACAGCGAAATCTGCTTTGGCCGCGCGGATCCGCGCGGAGATGCGCCGCCAGAAGGCATCCGGCCTGTTCTGCCCAGGCTCCGAACTGACGAGCGCACTGTCCACGCCCAAGTTCACCGGGATGCTGTTCTGACTCGCGCCAAGAATCGGTGCGAACTCGGGCTGCTCTCGTAGCCATTGCGCCACCATCCCGGGCACAGGCTCGAGGCCGCAAGCCTCGCGAATCAGATAGTGCGCGAGCCGGGGATGCATCGCGGCGAGCACCGGCAGTGCAGCGCGAATCGGTGCCTGGCTGATGCCAAGATACGGATCGTCCGGCCGCTCTGCTTGCTGTTTGGCGGCCATACTCGTGCTTGCGCAGAGCCGCAGGCAGGCGAGGCTATAAAGCGCGGGAAGTTCTGCTTCGGGAATCGGCATGACCGCGGCGTATCCGCGAACCACATCCAACATCGCGCCAACCGGATCCGCTTTGCCCAGACATGCATACGCCATGGCGATCGCCAGATCGTTGATCGTAGGCGAATAGACCATGTCGCCAAAGTCGATCCATCCAGTGACGGCGTCGCCATCGGCAAGGATATTGAAGTCGTTGCCATCGTTGTGGATCACACTTTTCCGCAGCGAAGGCAGCAACGGCAGCGCGTGCTCCTCATAGTTGCGCCGCAGCAGCGAGACCTCTTGCAGAGCCACGGGATGCGCGTCGAGCACGCGCAAGGCATGCGCCAGGTCCCAATGAAAGTCGCGATGCAGAGCCGGATGATCGAATCCCGCGAGGCCTTGCTGGATGCGCGCCAACGAAGCGCCTACCTCGCGCAACAGCGCCGAAGAATGGTGCTTACGATTGCCCATCGGTTGGCCTGGAAGCAGCGTGACCAGCCTCACCAAGTGCCCTTTTACACCAACGATTGGCTCGCCATTCAACGCTTGCATCACTTGCGGACACAGCCTGGGCAGGCGGGCCAACGCTGCGTTTTCCGCCTCGATCATCGCCCGGCTTTCGGCAATGTTCGAGATCTTCAGCACATAGCCAGACGACACGCGGAAATTCTGATCGCGCTCGCTGGGCAGCGCGGTGACTTCGCAGCGCCCTAATCCAAAGTGTTCGGCGAGAATCGACTGCGCGTCGTCAAGAGAGAAAATCATTGTGAAACAGGCTTCGTCCGTGGCGTCGTGATCTGGACGCGATCGAATTCCTTCCCGTCGATATCCACGGCGCGCACCGTCGACGTTCCATTCGCACGCAGACGCACTTCCCACACGTGATTGCGCCCCGCGGCTTTGGCCAGCCACCATCCCGTTTCGAAGTCCGGAACCGTGCGGGTTTCCACGCCCCATGCACCGTCACCCAGATACAGGATGCCGTTCTCGTCATCGCGTTTGTGGCCGCGTAGACGATGTGTCCGCTTGTAGTTGTGGTGATCGTTCTCAAACACCGCAGTCACGCCGTGGCGTTCCCAACTGGGCATCCACTTGTCGCGGATCTCAATGGCGCGTGGCGCATCCAGCGGGGTTCCGCCCTTCGGCGCTTTCGTCGTTCCATAGGCGGGATAGTGATAGCCGACAAACAGAAACTGCTTGTCCTTACGAGCCGCCAACGCCGATTCCAACCACTGCGCCTGCGGACCCGCAACGGCCTCCGTATGTCCGGTATCCAAAATCAGAATCGAAAGGTAGTTGCTGAAGTCCAGCGCATAATACGACTTGCCGCCGGGAGTCGCGAACAGCGAATAGAAGAACGGCGCATCCTGCGGGATCTTGCCGTTGTAGCCGCCTTTCACCTCGTGATTGCCGATGCCAATCACCAGCGGGATGATTCGCCCATCGGGACTCACCGCGTTCTCCATCCAGCTCTTCAGCCAATCGGCCCACCGCGTGGAAGAAACGCCGTTTGCATAAGCGAGGTCGCCCACGATGAGTGCGAAATCCGGATCGAGCGAGGCGGCGTTGGCATTGGCTTTGTCCACCTTCGAGCGCGTGTGCATCATATCGCCTCCCGATACAAACCGGATGCTGCGGTTGAGGTCGCGCGGCATCGTGCGGAACCGCCAGCCCTCCACGGGTTTCTCGATCGCCTTGCCGATGTTGAACTCATAGTGCGTGTCCGGCTGCAGGCCTTTCAGTTCCACGCGACGGCCTTGCATCACCGTATCCGCGATAGTGAACTTTACGCCCGTGGCCTTGTTCCACGCAACCGTCGACGCCACCGGGCGATAGAAAACATCGAGCGAACTGCTGGTGTGCAGGTCCACCCAGTTGATGGTCATCGTCGAGGTGGGGTCGGATTGCCAAGTGAGATACAGGCCCACCAAGTCTTGCGCGCAGGCACTGTAAGCAAACAGAAACAATGGGAGAATTGATCGCATAGCTGGACTATTCAGTGTATCGTCTCGTGCCGGATTCCGAGCCGTGGGTGTCTTCTCGATATCGATATCGACTATGAGAAAGCGATTGGTAACCGCTGCGCCGTTGATCGGGCGCTATTCTGCGAAGGCCGTGGTTTCCGGATTTGCGCGTCATCCGGAAACCATGGACAAGTCAGCTATGCTCGGGTGCATTCCGCTAACGCGTATCGCATTCCGTGCTCAAAGCACGCGTGAAGGCGATTCGCGCGATATGATGTAGGCTGCCATTCTGTAAGAACGGATTGATTCGAAAAAGCAGGTAACTCATCCTGGAATCCACGCGTCGCAACGCTCTGGTCGGAGCGATCGCAGCCATTCCACTCGGACTTCAGGCGCAGGCCCAACCACCTGACGACAGGCTGGCCGGGAAGCGCGTCTCTGCGGCCGATACTCACGGCGGGTTGTTCGTTATGGAGCACAAGCACACGAGGAAGGGAGGCCCTGCATTACATCTCCACCTGAATGAGGATGAGTGGTTTTATGTGCTCGATGGCGAGTACGTAGTGAAGGTCGGAAGCGACCTCTGGTCGCTAGCCCCGGGCGACTCCGTCCTGATCCCGCGCCAGACGCCGCATACATTTGCGTTCAAAGGTGAAGGTGCTGGCAGATTGCTGGTTGCCTTCAGCCCGGCGGGAAAGATGGAACAGAGCTTTCGTGCATTTAAAGATCGAAAAGGTGCGTACTCGCGCTGGGACAGTCCGGAGGAGCAGCAGCGCGCTCGGACTTTCGGCATGGAATTGCTCGGACCGCCTCTGTCCTTGTCGATCGAGCGTCGCGCCGGAAGAGTCCCGTTACCGGAAGATTGACGATCTTCGTTAGGATCGTCGCCGATCCGGAGGTTAAGGCCGAATAGCCTGCGAGGCAGAAAGTCGCACAGGGTCCGGGAGAGTGGAACCACGGGCGCCGCCGTACCAGCGGGCAGAGCGCGCGGTCTTGCGGTGGCGCGCCATCCATTCCCGACACTCGTAATCACGAACAAGACCAGAAGTAGCCCTCCAAGCATGGCTGATGCGGCGAAATAGAGGGCGACGGCAGCAATGAGGGCGAAAATCATGGACCTTTTTAGCTTATCGCTAGATTCTTAACTCTGGATCTCGGCAGTGTGTTATACGTTATGTATTACGCCATGCGCTTCGAATGGGACGCCGACAAGAACCGCTCAAACCAGAAGAAGCACGCGGGCGTGGATTTCGAGGCGGCAGCGCGGGTCTTTGCGGATCCAAATCTGGTACTTCGAAAAGATCGGGTGATCGATGGCGAGTAGCGCTGGCAGGCGATCGGCGAGGTTCGCAAAGCTGTGTTGCTGGTGGTGCACGTATACCTTGAGGGGAATCCAAATGGCGAAGAAGCAATCCGAATCATCTCTGCCCGCCAAGCCGATCAGCATGAGCGCCGAATCTATCTGGAGCAAACCGCTGACTAAGCGCCAGAGGACTGTGCCAGGTAGGGTAGCCAAGCAGCAGGCAAGCGGCGACAATGCCCAGATCGACTATTCCGACATTCCAACTCTAACGGAAAAACAGCTTTCACAGTTTAAGCGAGCGCCCAAGAAACTAGTCGCTGTCCGGCTCGATGCCGATGTGTTCGCATGGATCCAGAAGTTCGGTGCCGGATATTCCACACGCATAAACCAGGTTCTTCGAGTGGTGATGTCGCAACAACAATAGGTGTTTTCGGGCCGGCCGCCCGAGACGTTCCGAGAAAGCGACGCACCAACAGAGAACGCAAAGTCGCAAAGGGAACCGAAAACTGATCCCGCACGGTCCTGGGTACCGGCAACCCAGGGCTCGCCTCTTAAGGTTGCGGGCAGTCTCCCGCCGAGCCTGCCGCTTCGCTTTCGTCTCGTCAACGGACCCCTGTAACAATGATTTCGGTTCATGAATCCAGAGCCGCTGCGAGATACTTGGCAAAGCCTCCTTTCCAGCATCGTGACTCGGTCGACCGTCCACTTGGCGACGCTTGCTTAGACGCCCTTCCGCAGCATAGTTCAGGAAGGCTCTCGTCTTCGCGCTCGATCTCGAATAGGCTGCCTTGTCCAGCGCCCACCGCAGGCACTCGAAGCCTTGCGCCAACCCGCTTCGATGTCGGATAGTGGCTATAGCACCTGTTGTCTATGGGCCGTCCACTTCCTCAACATGTCCGACCCTATTCTGTTCATGACCGAACTGATCGGCCTCGGGGTCTACGACCTCAAGGGGCGCAGGATGGGTGTGGTCAGAGATGCCGCGATTGTCCCGCTGGTTGATCCCGTCCGTATCGACCGTTTCCTGATTGGCGGCGGCGGATTCACCTGGTTGAATGTCCGCCACGACCAGATTGCGCGCATTTCCATTGACGGTATCTTTCTCAAAGACGAAAAGCTCACGCCCTATCATTCCGACGAATACATTTTGCGCATCGTGCGCGATCTGCTGGACCAGCAGATCATCGACGCGCAGGGCCGTAAGGTGGTTCGCGTCAACGATGTGACCTTCGAAGTTCGGCAAGAAGATGGTCATGAGATCCTCTGGGTTCTCGAAGTCGATATCGGCATCCGCAGTATCTTCCGCCGCGTGCTGCAGGGTGCGATGCCACGTCGTTGGATCCGCAAGTTGCAGGTGCGCATCCCGCCGCATTCGATTCGTTGGGAGTTCTGCAACATCCTCGAGCCCGACCCGCAGCGGCGCTTGCGTTTGAACATCTCGAACCGGCTGCTCGAACAGATGCATCCCTCGGATCTCGCGGAGATCGTGGAGGAGTTGAGCCCTGACAACCGCGAATCGATCTTTGAAAACATCGATAGCGAGATGGCGGCGGAGACACTGAGCGAGATCGATCCGGACATTCAGGCGAGTATTCTCGAATCTTTGGAAGCCGAAAAGGCCGCCGAGATTGTCGAAGGAATGTCGCCGGATGAGGCTGCGGACGTCCTCGCCGAACTCGAAGAAGCCACCTCGCTGGAAATTCTTGAGGAGATGGATCAGGCTCCGAAAGAAGAGATCGAAGAGCTGTTGGAATTCGACCAGGATACCGCCGGCGGCCTGATGAATACCGAGTTTGTGGCGGTTTCTTCGACCGCGACGGTGGCGGATGCGATTGCGGCACTGCGGGAAAACGAGTGGCTGTTAGAGTCGCTCAACGTGCTGTTCCTGACCGATGCCTACGACAAGTTGACGGGCGCGGTTCCTGTGGCGCGGTTGTTTCTGGCTCCGGGCGCGAGTCTGATTCGCGATCTGGCGACGGAATCGACGATCCGCGCCCATGTGGATGAGAAGCAGGATCGAGTAGTGGAGATGTTCGATAAGTACAACATCATCACGATGCCCGTTGTGGATGACGATGGACAACTGGTGGGTGTGATTACTGCTGACGACATCATCACGGTCCTGCGGCAGGGTTAGTCGCTCTTACAGCTGGTGCCATCGCAATAGCGGCGCGAAGCGCGCGAAATCGGTATCCGCCGAGACCCACTCCCATCCATACTCTAGCGCCAACGCTGCATCCGATGCATCGGGGATCATCGCTCCGCGCAATGAATTCGCCTCACAGAGTTGCGTGAAAATGTCCCAATGCCGTATCCCCGGACGCAGCCGGACACATCGCGGACTCGCCAACAGCGCATTGAGAAACGTCATCGCCCGATCGGTGGTGGATGGCGGTTTGAAGACGGACAGAGCGAACCGCTCACGCGCACACACCAGCAAGTTGACTCCGGCATCATCATGGGCGTTCGTCGTAGCGATCCTCGTCGTCCGCTGCCGGCAACTGGAAGTCCGATCAAGGTTGCGATCCGGTTGAACCAGTGTTCCCTTCACGGTGCGCGGCCGAAATGGCTTGGGTTGTGGCTGCTTCTGGTAAGTCAGGTATCCACGCAGTGCGTCTTCGAAGATTTCGTCCACCGTGACGCCCTGTTCCTCAACGCCTGTTTTGCGTTGTCGAGCAGAGGGTCCGAAATGTTGAGAGTCGTGCGCACGTGTCGAAGGTCACGAGGCGTTCGATATAGTAGGTGAAGCAAAATGCGTTTCGCGATCCTCGCCTCTGGTGTCATTTCGCTTGCCGCGGCACAGTCTCCGCCGGACTACGAAAAGCAGATCCTGCCCATACTCCGCGCCAACTGTTTCGGCTGTCATTCCGGCAAGAACGTCATGAGCGGACTCACGCTCGACTCGCGCGAAGGCCTCAGCACTGGCGGCAATCGCGGATCCGCAATCGAATCGAGTTTGCTGTTGCAGGCGATTCAACAGACGAGCGAACTGAAAATGCCTCCGGGACGAAAGCTCAAGCCCGAGCAGGTCGACATCATCGCCGAGTGGATCAAGGGCGGCGCAAACATGCCCGTGCACATGCTCAAGGCCAAGCGCATCGGCGCGGATCATTGGTCCTTTCAGCCCGTCCGCCGCGCCGATCCGCCTACGGTGCAAGATCCAAAATGGGCGAAGAATCCCATCGACCGCTTCATCCTCGCGAGGCTCGAAGCCGCGAACCTGAAGCCGTCGCCCGAGGCGGACAAACGCGCGTTGTTGCGCCGCGTGGCGCTGGATCTCACAGGACTTCCACCAACTCCCGAAGAGGTGGAGGCCTTTGTAGCAGATGGCAGAACGGATGCCTATGAACAAGCAGTCGACAAGCTGCTCGCCTCTACGCACTACGGCGAACGCCAGGCCCGCCACTGGCTCGATCTCGCCCGCTATTCGGACACCGACGGTTACACGATCGACGCGCCGCGCGACATCTGGAAATATCGCGACTGGATCATCGACGCCCTCAACCAAGACATGCCGTTCGATCTGTTCACGATCGAGCAGTTGGCGGGCGACTTGCTTCCGAATCCGACCACTGCGCAATTGATCGCCACCGGATTCCACCGCAACACGCCGTCGAACTTTGAGGGCGGCATCGACTTCGAGCAGTATCGCGTGGAAGCCATTGCCGACCGTGTGCAAACCACTGGAGCCGTGTGGATGGGCCTCACCCTCGGCTGCGCCCGCTGCCACGATCATAAATTCGACCCGGTCACGCAAAAGGAATTCTTCCAGGTCTTCGCCTTCTTCAATCAGGCCGATGAAGTGGACAGGGAAGAAGACCGCAAGGACTTCAACAAGCCGTTCCTCGAACTCCCCACGCTCGCCGAAGTCGCACGTACAGACGCTTGGAAAGCGCAGCGAAACGCGCTCAAATCGGAACTCGACGCCTACTCCAAGGGCCTCGCCGATGAGGTGAAGAAGACCGACGAAGGATACAAAGAGCGCGAGTCCAACTTCCGAGTGCTTGATCGTCGCAAGCCCAAGGTCACTTCGACATTGGTGATGCGCGACGCTGCCAAGCCGCGCGAAAGCTATGTCCACATCGGCGGCGAGTTCACTCGCAAGGGTATCCCGGTTACTCCTGGTGTTCCGGCAGTTTTGCCGGGTCTCGACAAGGCGGTCAACCGGTTGGATCTCGCCAAATGGCTGGTCGATCGCAAGAATCCAATCACTGCGCGGGTCACGGTGAATCGCCTCTGGCAGCGCTACTTCGGCAAGGGCTTGGTCGATACCGAGAATGACTTCGGCTTGCAGGGCGACCGCCCCACCCATCCTGAGTTGCTCGATTGGCTGGCATCCGAATTCATGGATCGCGGTTGGAGCCAGAAACAACTGCATCGCCTGATCGTCACGTCCGCGGCTTACAGGCAAGCGTCGAAGTTCCGCGAGGATGCGGCGAAGGCCGACCCTGACAATCGCCTCCTGCATCGCCAATCCCGCCTGCGGCTCGATGCGGAAACCATCCGCGATGTCTCGCTCTTGACGAGCGGCTTGCTGAGCCGCAAGACTGGCGGCCCCAGCGTCTTTCCACCCATCCCCGCGGGCGCCACCAAGGTCACGCAAGTCGATCGCGAATGGAAAACATCCACCGGTGAAGATCGTTACCGTCGCGGACTCTACACCTTTTCCCAACGCTCCGCCCTGCATCCCAGTCTCGCGATATTCGATGCGCCAGACGGCGTGGTTTCGTGCACGCGGCGCATCCGTTCGAACACGCCCTTGCAGGCCCTGAATCTGATGAACGACGAGGCGAGCGTCGAGTTCGCGCACGCCTTCGCCAAGCGTGTCCAAGACAAAGGACTCGACTACGGCTGGCAACTCGCCCTCGGACGCAAGCCCACGCCGGTTGAATCCGATCGAGTCAAGACTTTTCTTGGCCAAAAGCAGGAATGGCTAGCGGTGGCGCGCGCGCTGCTGAATCTCGACGAGTTCATGACCCGGGAATAGAACATGGATCCATTACTCAAGCGCACACGCCGGCATTTCTTTGAGGATTGCGGCATCGGTGCGGGCAAAATCGCACTGGCGTCACTTGTGGCGCAGCAGCTTGCGGAAGGCAAGATCGAACGCCACCATCCCGCCAAGGTCGATCACGTCATCTATCTCTTCATGGCCGGCGGACCCTCGCAACTCGAGCTCTTCGACTCCAAGCCGGAACTCAACAAATGGGACGGCAAGAACACGCCCAAAGAGTTTCTCGAAGGCAAACGTTTCGCCTTCATGGATACGTTCGCCAAAGAGACTCCCAAGCTGTTGGGCTCGCGGCGCGCGTTCAAGCAGTACGGCCAAAGCGGTGCGACCTTTTCTGACTTGCTTCCGCACATGGCTACGGTCGGCGATCAACTCACCTTCTTACGCGCCGTCGCCACCGACAACTTCAATCATGGTCCGGCAAAGATCTTTCTGAACACCGGCTCGATTCGCGCAGGGCGTCCATCGATGGGTTCGTGGATCAGCTACGGACTCGGTAGTGACTCGCAGGATCTGCCCGGATTCGTGGTGCTGCAAAGCGGTCCGCGTGGTCCGCGGTCGGGTGCAACGTTATGGTCAAGCGGTTTCCTGCCGACGCAGCATCAGGGCGTTCCGCTGCGCAGTGCGGGTGATCCGATTCTCAATCTCTCGAATCCCGCGGGTGTAAATGCCGCGGAGCAGCGCAAGACTTTAGATCTTGTTCGGGACCTCAATCAGACGCATCGCGCCGATACCGGCGATGCGGAAATCGAGACGCGCATCGCGGCGTATGAGATGGCGTACCGCATGCAGACGAGCGGTCCGGAACTGATCGATTTCAAGAAGGAATCCGCTGCAACGTTAGAGGATTACGGCGTCGAGCCTGGCAAGTCGAGTTTCGCCAATAACTGCTTGTTGGCGCGACGCCTCGTCGAACGTGGCGTGCGATTCGTGCAACTCTATCACACCGATTGGGATCATCACTTCGATCTCGGCAAGCCCGTGGAAGAGGTGTGCGGAGAGATTGACCGTCCGATTGCGGCGCTCATGCGCGATCTGAAACAACGTGGTTTGTTGGAGCGGACACTTGTGGTCTGGAGCGGCGAGTTTGGGCGCACGCCGATGGGTGAGGTCCGGGAGGTTGGTGGCAAAGTGGGCCGCAATCACCACATCGACGCGTTCACGCTGTGGATGGCAGGCGGCGGCTTGAAACCCGGATTTTCATTGGGCGAAACCGATGAGTTCGGCTTCTCGCCTGTCGCGGAGAAACTGCATGTCCACGACGTGCAGGCCACGATCCTGCATCTGCTCGGTGTGGATCACACCAAGCTTACGTTCCGTTTTCAAGGGCGTGACTTCCGGCTCACGGACGTCCACGGCCGGGTGATCGAGAAAATTCTTGCGTAGTTTCGCGTAACTTCGTGCCCAGCGTTGCATCGGCCGCGGTATAGGTCCGTATTCACCAGCATCCCCAGCGCTTCCTTGCCAACGGACCATCAGTTGCCGGGAGTCACTTCCGGATCATCCAGCATCGATTCCAACGCGAGGAAAGCCCTGGCATCTTTCACGCAGCCGCCCAGTCCGAAGACCGCCCAAAACCGCAGCCGGACATCCGGATCCTTGAGGACGGAGATCAACGCATCGACCGTTTCCGAAGTGCCGACATAGGCGAGTGATTCCGCAGCCTCCTCACGCGCTGGTTGGGGCTGCGCTGGGTCAGCCACGCAACGCGCCAGAGCCAAGGCCGCCCCACGCCCGGGCTGGTGGATCCAACCCAACATCCGCGCTGCCGCATGACGCCGGTGCGGATTCTCATTCGCCAACAGCGCCTGAATCAGCGGGCGAACCGCGCGCCTATCATTGAGCCTCTCCAGTCGCAACGCCGTCACATACAGGTCGAGTTTTTCTGTCAGCGAGAAGAATCGGTCCAGAAGCGCATCTACTGCGCGGTAATCCCCGGCAATGGAAAGCAATCGCCCGGCCTGCCCTTCATCGAGATGTCCGTAGCCCGGGCGGATCAGGATCGTATGCAGTACCTGCGTCAGCGTCATCCCTTGCCGCTCCAGGATCGTGACATCCCGAAGTAGCGTTGTGCCCCTTAGCTGTTTTCGCGCTCGCCGTTGCCATCGTAGCCGCATTCTCGAACTCCTAACCCAGCATCGCGTACGTCACCGTGGCATGCGCCGCGAGCCGCTTGTGATCGTCAAAGATATCGATCCGCGTCACCGCCAGCATCCTGCCCAGCTTCAACACAAACCCGCGCGCGGTCACTTTCTTCCCCACAATCGGACGCAGATAGTTCACCTTCAACTCGGTCGTCGTCATCTTCTTATCCTCACGCCCGAGTACCGTCAGAATCGCCCACCAAGCCACCTCGTCCGCAATGGAAGCGATCACGCCTCCATGTAAGACACCCGTGCCGTTCAACAGCTCTTCACGAATCGGCAGTGAGCAGGTCGCCCCATCTTTATGTTTCCGCGTGACGGAGATCTGGAGTCCGGATTCAAACGAGGGCATGGTCGAGTACTGGTTCCTTTCTGGATGGCTACAGGAACCAGCTTCTCATGACGGATGGGTGCGGACTAAGCGATTCTACTGAGGTGAGAGACGATTTCTTTCGGGTGATTCGATATACCAGCTATTGGATCTTCTATGGATTCATGGCTTTAGTCATCGTCGCCTCGTGCGCCGCTGCGATTCAGGGCATGCAGCGCTAAAGTCTGCCATGTGGATTGCCGATCCCTCAATGAGAGAGGCAGGTTCACCATCCATGTTTAAGGCATTCTTGCTCACAATCGTAGGCGCCGCGATCGGCTTGGCGCAAGGCGCGTTGTCGCCCAACTCTTCTTACTACAGCGCCCCGACCTATCCGTCGGTCACCCGAGTTGGGGCGGGCCACAACAATACCGGTTGGCTTGCGTTCGAGCCGACGAGCGAGGTTCGATTCGTTCCCAAGGCTGGCGAGGAGATCCGCATTCCCTACCGCGCCATCAAAGAGCTTCAATACGAAAAGACCGTCGCCCAGGTGGACAACAACAAGCCCCGCCGCAAGTCGAAGTTCTCGGTGCCGGTCAAATTGAACTTCGTCGGCAAGCATCAGTTGACGATTCAGTATGAAGCGCCGTATGGTCCGGAAACCGCCACTCTTTGGCTGGATCCAAGCAACTGGCAGAGCGTTCTCGGAACCATCCACTCCAAGACCGGCCTGCAGGTTAAGCGCCAAGGCGAAAACGCCTGGTAGTCTACTACCTCCGGTAAAGCCAGATTGCCGTGTGTTCCACGCGCGCGACCGGTTGACCGGTATCAGTTTCGAGATAAGAGAGGTCCATCGTCACCAGGCGGTGGCCTTTCCGTTCCCACTCCGCGCTGACGTATCCCCTCACTTCCACCTCCTGCGCCTGCTGAGCGCCTTCCAGCCACAAGATCCGGCTGCCCGTATGGATCCAGGGCTTCAGCACGACACTCTTCATCAGAATCTCGTTCGCAAGCTCCAGCAACTCTCTTGCGGATCCGGTTTGCACCATGCGATGCCTGAGCGAACCCAGAATCGTTCCCGGCGCGAGTGACTCCGCAGAAGCCTCCGGCCTAGGGGCAGGGAACTTCGCAAATTCCGCAGGACACGGACCCAACTCTGGCGTAGCCAATCGCAAAACCGCACGGTCCCCGGCCCACACTTCGCCTTCCATGAACGAAACCACAACCTCTTCCCCATCGAAGTAGGGCCGCAGCAGCCGCAGTTCGCCACCACTCCCTGCCCGCATCCACGACGCATTCTCCAGCAGCAACCCGCGAACCATGTACCCAAATACATCGACGCCGGGTACGAGTCCGCCACCCGCGAAACCATACACGCGCGCGACCGTATCTTCGTGCATTCGATTCTCCGAATCCGGGGCCGTATTCACTGCGATCAGTCGAAGCAATTCGCGCATACTGATAGGCTAACCTTCATGACCAGTCGCATTGCTCTCGCGCTCACCCTCACCGCAACCATGTCCCTCGCCCAGCGGACCCAGAAAGAGATCATCAAAGCCACAACTCCAGAATTGGACGCCAAGCCCAACTCTAACGAAGTGCCCGATGTCGTTGCTGTATCCGGCAAGATCGAGCGCGTTGTCGTGCTGCGTTTCAAGTACATGGCGGACCTGCTCGCCGGCATCGAGAAAGCCGTCAAAGACCAGAAGATTCAGAACGCTGTCATACTTTCCGGCGTTGGATCCGTGCGCAACTACCAAGTCCACTCGGTCAGCAATCGCACGTTCCCGTCGAAGAATACCTTCACCAAAGATGTCACTACACCGGCGGACATCGTGAGCATGAATGGCTATGTCCTTAATGGCAAGGTCCATGCCCACATGACGATGACCGACGCCAACAAGGCCTTCGGTGGCCACCTGGAGCCGGAAACAAACGTCTTTACCTTCGCGATTGTGACTCTCGGCGTGCTCTCCGACGGCATGGATCTCGGCCGCGCGGACGACAAGACTTGGCGTTGATTCGATGTCGGAAAGGGAATAGCCAGTTGGGGATAGACCTCAGCGGAATCCTGACGGTCCACCGCATGTGATTCCAGTCTCCCCACATTCGCGACTGAGACGAAAGCCGCCAGGAACGCACTATACCTGTGAAGGAACTCAACAGGTACGATGATGACCACCAACTGCGACCAGGCACCTGCTGTGGAGCCCGCTGATCACTCAGGAACACTTGACGCCGGTCACGCTGTTCGTGGGCTCACCCGGCGCCCCAGCGTTCTACTTGTCGAAGAATTGCCGCTCAATCGGGAAGCGTTCGCGAGCCTGATCCGCTCCTGGCCGGACTTTGAATTTGCAGGTGCAGCCAGCACGGCCCGCGAGGCGCTGGAGATTACTGCTCGCGAAAAGCCCGACGTGGTTTTGGTCGACTTCCATTTTTCGGATTTGTTTTCGCTCGAACTCGTCAGACAGTTGCGTGCCGCGCAACCGAACATCCGGTGCGTTGTGTTGGCCCAGCGTAGCGATGCGAAAACCGCGGCGGACGTGATCCGCGCCGGAGCTCACGGACTCGCAGTCAAGAGTTGTTCGTCCGACGATTTGCGCTCGACTCTGCTGCAGGTGCTCGGCAATAGTCTGAGTGTGCCACCCGACCTCGAAGTGGCCACCGCGATGCGTGCCGCCGTCCGTCAAGCCGGAGATCCGGTGGACGATCTCAGCGCTCGCGAACATCAGGTCTACATGATGCTGACCGAAGGCGTGAAGCCCAAGGAAATCGCGATTCGCATGCAAGTGAGTCCGAAGACAGTGGATAGCTATCGCGCCAATATTATGCGCAAGTTGAATGTCCGGGATTTCGCATCTCTTATGCGGATCGCCGTGGAACGCGAGCGGGTGCTCATTGGCAAGGGTACCGATACAGGACGCGCGATGACGGCGATCGCCGGCGGCAGTTCCTAGCCAATTTTTCCCGCAGTTGGTGGTTGTTCTTTCGGCCGCGGGCTTCTCTCCCGGCCTTTTGGGGTCTGCGGCAATCAGTCGACAGTTTGTTCGATGCTTGAGGCGGTAAACATTCGATTTGCCAAAAAGTTCAAAATGCCGCGATTCGAGAGGCCACGGCCTCCAGCTCTTTCTCCAGTGAAGCCTTCGCCAGCAGCCTCAGGATTTTGTCCGCCAGATCGCCGCTTTCCATCGACTGCGCCGCATCCCACTCCCGCAGATTCACGATCTCAATCGGAAATCCACCGATACCGGCCGGTAGACATTCTAAAGCACGATTTGGGTTACAGGTTCGCCGTACTTACGCTCGCCGTACTTACGCACATGATACGGGTAGTCTGGAACTCAACCTGCCGCACTCCGCCTGCGGCTGTTCCGTCGGTGGAAATTCTGTGATCTTGCCCGGACCGAAAACTTGAAAGTCTCTCACAACCGCAGCAAATACGCACGAACGGGAAACGTCGCCCCACCCACCCAGGCGATTGGAACCGCGTGCAGCATCCATCCCTCACCCTCGACGGATGCAAGGTTCGTCATATGCTCGCAGATCGGAACACCCGCACCGAGCAGCTTCGTATGCGCCGGTCTCGACAGATCCGCCAAATCGTCGATGTTCACCGAATCGATTCCTGCAAAACGAACGCCTTGATCCAACAACAGTTCACAGGCATCGCTCGTGAGAAACGGATTCCGTTCCAGATAACGAGAGTGTCTCCAATGCTGCGAAAAACCTGTGTGGATCAGCACCGCCTTATCGCGAACATTTATGCCGCGAAATGTTTCAGGCCCGATCGCGTCTTCCGTCAAAGCGTGCACCACGACCACCGAAACATGCGCCAGCTTTTCCAAGGGTAGTTCCGAGAGATCCGCCGCCCCCCGATGCCGATGCATCGGCGAATCGACGTAGGTTCCGGTGTTGCCACAGAGGTGCAACGACGCGATGTGGAACTCCGAGAGTCCGCCATAGCGAGAGTGCGATGTGTCGTAGTCCAACACAACCTCCGCACGTGGCACCGGAAGCCCGGGATAGGTCGTCATCCCCACTTCAATCTTATGACTGACTTCGAGGAATTGTGGCATAAGTGGTTAGTGATCGCGATCTGTGACCAGACCCGTGACCGCAAGCAAAGCCCGCTGATAGCGAGACTCAGGAAACTCAAGCATCAGCGCCCGCGCTTTGTCCGTGAAGGCCTGCGCTTTTTCCATCGCCACTTCGATGCCGCGATACTTGCGGATGAAGTGCAGAATCTTGAGGAATGGCACCTGCTCATAATTGCCATCCGCGAGCACGGTCTCAACGAGCTTCCGCTCTTCGGCCGTCGCCAACGACAACGCGTGAATCAAGGGCAATGTGACTTTGCCTTCGCGTAAATCGTTGCCCACCGGCTTGCCGAGCATCTTCTCGCTCGACGTGAAGTCCAGGATATCGTCCACCAACTGAAACGCCATACCGAGGTTCCAGGCAAATTCACCCATGCGCTGTTCGGAGGCGTCATCGCCGCCGCCCACAATCGCACCCAACCGCGAACAAGCGGAAAACAGGCTCGCGGTTTTGCGATCCACGAGTTCCATGTAGTCGGCTTCCGTAATGTCGATCTTTCCAATGCGCTCGAGTTGCAGCAACTCACCTTCCACCATCATCTGCGTCAATCCGATGAGCAGATCGAGAATATGGAAATTTCGTTCCTTCAGCGCTACCGCGAACGCCTGCATATACAGCCAGTCGCCCGCGAGAACAGAGGTATGATTGCCCCAAATGACATTCGCCGATGGACGTCCCCGCCGCGACTTCGCGAAGTCGATCACGTCGTCATGCACGAGCGTCGCGGTGTGAATCATCTCCACCACCGCAGCCATGCGAATACCTGCATCCGTGGTCTGCCCCATCAACTTCGACGACAACAGCACCAATATTGGCCGCAGTCGCTTGCCGCCGCCCGCCTGCAGATACTGAGCGATCGTTGTGATCGTTTCGACGGAGCCGATGGAATCGAGTTGGATCTCTTTTTCGACGCGCACCAAATCGTCACGAACGAGGTCGTAAATCTCAAGAGCGGTAAGCTTTTGCGCGATCTTGCCCAGCATTTATTGAAGCCTCCATTTTAGCAGCCGACGAGTGTTCTCCGACGTTGCCTCTGCGATAGCCTCGATGCTCAGTTCTTTCACTTCGGCCAGCTTGGCCGCCGTCAATGCCAAATAGGCCGGTTCGTTGCGCTTGCCTCGCTGCGGAACGGGCGAAAGATAAGGCGCATCCGTTTCCAGCAGGATCCGGTCCAACGGTGTGACGCGCGCCGCTTCTCGCACTTCCTCCGCACGGGGATACGTTAGTACCCCACCAAAAGCCAAGTCAAAGCCAAGTCCAACGGCCTCGTGCGCCTGTTCCGCATTGCCAGTGAAGCAGTGGATCAAACAGCCCAAGCCTGTCGGAACCCAATGCTTACGCAACACCGACATAGTGTCTGCCCACGCTTCCCGTGTGTGAATCACAACCGGCTTCTTCGACTCCGCGGCGATTCGCAATTGCTCCACAAACACCGAGCGTTGCGTGTCGCGCGGAGAGAAGTCGTAGTGAAAGTCCAAACCGATTTCACCGAGAGCCACACATTTTGGATGCTGCAAAAGTTCCGGCAGGCGTTTGAAAGTTTCCGCATCCGCTTTTGAGGCATCGTGCGGATGCACGCCGACGGTTGCGGAAACGAAATCATACCTGTCTGCAAGCCCCAGTGCCGACTCCAGATCCGGCGGACCCTCGCCCGTTCCGATGGCAACCATATGACTCACGCCGGCGTCGAGCGCCCGCTGCACCGTCTCTTCCCGATCGCTGCGAAACGCCTTATTGTCGAGATGACAATGACTGTCTACGAACATTACTTCAGACGAGCTCCCACCGGGATGTCCTCGTTGAAGCCCGACAATACCGGTAAGCCATCTTCCAGGGATGCCGCCACGATCATGCCTTGCGACGTCAACCCGCGTAACTTGCGCGGCGCGAGATTGGCGACGATCACCACCTTGCGTCCCACCAGTGTCTCCGGCTTATAGGCCAGCGCGATGCCCGCAACGATCGAACGTGGTTCCGGCTCGCCAATATCCACCGACAGATGCAGCAGCTTGTCGGCACCCTTCACCGCCGCCGCCGTCAGCACCTTGCCGACGCGAAGATCCACCTTCACGAAGTCGTCAATCGTGATTTCGGGCGCCAGCGGCACCAGTGGCGGACGCTCTTCCTTCGGCTCTTCTGTGGCCGCGGCGCGACCCAGCAGCAGATCCTGCCGCTTCCGTTCCGCGATCTCACGGTCCATCATTTTTTCCACCGTGAGCTTCACATCCAAGCGCGGGAACACGGCCTCAGTCGGGCGCAACTGCTGGCCTGCTTTGAGATGTCCCCAATGCAAGTCGGCAACCCGGATGGCGTCGGATGCCGTCTCGAAGCCCATCTGATGCCAAATCTTCGAAACCGGTTCCGGCAACACAGGCGTCAACAGGCCGCAGCAGACACGCAACACTTCCGCCACTGTATAGAGTGTGCGGTCGAGCAACTCCGTCGTATCCGGATCCTTGGCCAGCTTCCAAGGCGCGCGTTCCACGATCAACTTGTCGGCCACAGAGATCAACGCCCAGATGCGTTCCAACGCCCGGCTGAACTCAAAGCGCCCGTAAGCCTCCAAAACAAATTCCACGGTCTCTGTCGCAAGCTGCGCGACATGCTGATCGCCGTCGGACTTCGGAACCAGTCCGCCGCGATACTGGTGAATCATGCTCAGCGTTCGTGAAGCCAGATTGCCCAAGCCGTTCGCGAGATCGGCGTTGTAACGCGTGACCAGCGCTTCATAGCCGAAGCTGCCATCCTGTCCGAACACGACTTCGCGCAGCAGGTAATAGCGCAATGCGTCGAAGCCCATCACCTCGGCAATCGGCAGCGGGCGAACCACGTTGCCCTTGGTCTTGCTCATCTTGTCGTTGTCGAAGAGCAGCCAGCCGTGTGCCCAGATCTGCTTCGGCAGCGGCAATCCCGCGGCCATCAGGAACGCGGGCCAGTAGACCGCATGAAAGCGGATGATTTCTTTGCCGACCAGGTGCAACGCCGGAGGCCACAGGCCCTTCGATTCCCACTCGGGTCCGCCAGCGCCGGTGAGATACGCGATCAAAGCATCGAACCAGACGTAGAACACGTGAGGCTCCTCGCCCGGAACCGGGATGCCCCAACTGATGCCCGTGCGCGTAATCGAGAGATCCTTCAAGCCGCCTTTGACAAAGGCGACGATCTCGTTGCGGCGTGCGTCGGGCTGAATGAACTCGGGATGCTTCTCGAACAATTCAAGCAGCGGTTTCTCGAACGCGCTCAGCTTGAAAAAGAAGTTCTCTTCGGTGACGGCTTCGAGGATGCGCCCGCAGATGGGACACGGCTCGCCGGGCTTTGCTTCCGTCGCAAACAGATTGTCGGAAACGCAATAAGCACCCGTATAGTGGCCTTTGTAGACGAACCCGTTCTTGCGGCACAGCTCAAACATCCACTGCACCGTACGCCGATGCTCGGGGTCTGAGGTGCGCACGAAGTGATCGGCCTGGATGCCAAGCTGATCCCAATGCGTGCGGAACTCCTCCGCCACAGCATCCACAAAATCCTTCGGCGTCTTGCCCATATTTCGAGCCGCGCGCTCGACGTTTACGCCGTGTTCATCGGTGCCGGTGGTGAATTCCGGCGAGTGGCCCAGCAGTCGCTGATATCGCCGCAGCGTGTCCGCAACCAGGGTCGTATAAGTGTGACCGATGTGTGGCGCCCCGTTCGTGTAATAGATCGGGACCGTGTAGTAGTATTTCATCCTCTTTCTCCCAGTATGACGTGTGCGATCGATGGCATTGTGATAGCCTCGGTTTCTTGATCGCCCTAGTGCTGTTTTGCCTTTCGGTGGAAGACGCCGGAACTTGGCAACGCCTCATCGACAAAAACACGTTTTCAAACTGGCGCAGCCCTTCTGGCAAAACAGATATCGACGGCGCGTGGACGATTCGCAATGGGGTTTTGACGGTGAAACCGTATGTCCATCGTCGCACCGATTTGTGGTCGGTGGAAGAGTATGGCGACTTCGAACTCGAATGGGAATGGAAGGCAACGAAGGGCGCGAACAGCGGCGTCAAGTATTGGGTGCAGAACTTCAGCACGCTGATTATCGTCAAAGAGAATGAGGAATGGCGCGCGGTTTCGGATCCCACGCAGGCGAAGCCCGAGGAACCAACTCTTGAGTATTCTCGTGGTCCTGAATACCAGATGGCGGACGACGAATACGAACCGACTTCGCTGAAGCTCCGCGATTCCCGCGCTGGCGGCCTGTACAGTTTGTTTCCCCCGTCGCCGGAAACCGTGAAGCCGAACGGCAAGTGGAATCGCAGCCGATTGCTTGTGCATCGAGGGCGCTTCGAACATTGGCTCAACGGCGTGAAGGTGCTGGAATTCGATCGGGCAAAGCTCGAAGCGCGGATTGAAAAGGTACAGCCGAACTATCGCATCCGCAAGACGCGCGGTCCGATCGCGCTGCAGTATCACCAGACGCAGGTGGCGTTCCGAAAGATGCGGATCCGTCGTCTGGATTAGCGGTCAGCGCGCGGTGTCAAACGGTGTTCCAATCGAAGTGCCGCAGAGACCCGGTTTGGGAATTCAGCTCGATGAATCGTATCTTGGTAGAGCATGATGAAGTTCACCATCGCTCTTCTAACCGCCAGCCTGATGGCATTCGCGCAAACGCCTCGCTTCACTGACGCCGCGCGTACAGAGAAGCTCAAAGCCGCTTTCCCTGAAGTGGAGAAAATCTTTCAGAAATATCACGACGCTCGTAAAGTCACTGGATCCGCCTGGGGCATCGTGATCGATGGCGAACTCGTGTATACGAAAACGTTCGGCGTGCGCGATCGTACGGCGAACGATGCTGTCACGGCGGATACCGCCTTCCGCATCGCGTCGATGACCAAGAGCTTCACCGCAGCCGCCGTGCTGAAACTGCGCGATGAGGGCAAGTTGTCGCTCGAAGATCGCGTCGATAAGTGGATTCCCGAATTCAAAGGCTACAAGTATCCAACGGGAGACACCGAACCGTTGCGCGTGCGTCAACTGCTCAATCATGGCGCGGGATTTCCAGAAGACAACCCCTGGGGCGACCGTCAAATGGGCGAGCCGCTAAACATACTGGGCCAATGGGTGAAGAAGGGTATTCCGTTCTCGACTCCTCCCGATACCGAATTCGAGTATTCGAACTACGGCTTCGCGCTCGCGGGACAAGTGATCGCGAAAGCATCCGGGATGCCGTACCGCAAGTACATCGAGACTAAAGTGCTTGCGCCGCTTGGCATGACGGCTTCGTCTCTCGAACCTTCCGCGATCGCGGCCAGCGTTCGCGCGCCCGGCTATGGATTGCGCGACGACAAGTATTTCGAGATTCCCTCGCTCGCTCATGGATCCTTCGGCTCGATGGGCGGTATGGTCACCACAACCAAAGACCTCGCCAAGTGGGTTGCCTTTCAGCTTTCGGCATTTCCGCCGCGCGATGACAATGACAAGGGTCCGGTCAAGCGCGCATCCTTGCGGGAGATGCAGAGGCTGCAGCGTTCCAGTAACTTCTCCTCCGACCGGAATCGCGCCTCCGCTGGCGGATACGGCTTCGGACTCGGCATTTCGCAAGACTGCCGCTTTCACCATATCGTCGGCCACGGTGGAGGTTTGCCAGGTTTCGGATCGTACATGATGTGGCTGCCCGAGCACGGCATCGGCATGTTGGCGATGACGAACATGACCTATGCGGGGCCAGCGCAAGCCTTGAGCGAGGCATTCGACGCACTCGCTAAGACCGGCGCATTGACGCCGCGCGAACTGGACGCTTCGCCTGTGCTCGTATCCACACGCGACGCCATTGCAGGACTTTGGAACAAATGGGATGACGCCGCTTTCGACAAACTAGCGGCAAACAATTTGCCGATGGATCTGCCGGGTGCCGCGCGCAAGGCCGAAGTGGATTCTATCAAAAAGATCGCGGGTGTATGCAAGGCACCAGGTGCTGTACGAGCCGAGAACTTGTTGCGTGGGCGGTTCCGCATGGGCTGCGACAAGGGCGAAGTGGAAACGGTTTTCACCCTGGCCCCAACGAATCCGCCTACCGTGCAGTATCTGCGCTTCGAACACCTTGGTCCTCTGTCGGCGGCTATGCGCACGTTTGCAGAAGAGACCGCAACGAAACAATCCTGCAAGCCGGGCGAGATTTTGGGTGGGGATGGCACGAAGGAATCGAACATGCGGATGGAATGCAAGGCCGGTGCCGCCATCGCAATGTTCAAGATCGAAGGCGAACAGAAGACGGTGACTTACAGGCGCGCGCCCGGCTCTGCTTGCATGGTTCCAGGCTTGCCGTAGCTCATAGCTTTTTGAAGTAACGGGCAATCGGCAGGATGCGGAACCCGCTGCGTTCATAGGTGCGGCGGGCGGATTCATGCCCCGCGCCTGCGCCGGTTTCCACCATGGCGATTGCCATTCCGGCCTGTTTCATCCAACCCAGGCCGAACTCTGTCAGTGCGCGGCCAATTCCTTGGCCTTGAAAGGGAGGATCGACAGCGATCATGTAGATCTCGCCGATCCGCGCTTCTTGATTGAGCTTGACGGTGACGAAGCCTATGACTTGGCTTCCGGTAATGGCGATCCAAGCGCTGTCGCTCGTGGCGCAGGCTTCGAGAACAGCGGCGCTCTGGGCGACACTCCAGCCTTCTGGATAGAAGCCGCGATAGACTTCCGGTTCGAGTGCCTCTTCGATCGAGGCAAACACCGGTTCCCAAGCTCGCAACGAAAGTGCGACGACCGCATCGGCCTGCTCCGGCGAGTAGGCCGCGATGCGGTAGTTCACCAGATCAATGGCCTTGGGCTTCGAGAAAGCGCTCGCACTCCATGGCGGCCTTGCAGCCTGCGCCGGCTGCGGTGATCGCCTGCCGATAGATACGATCTTCGACATCGCCGGCGTGAAAGACGCCCTCGATGTTGGTGCGCGCACCACCTTGAGAGACGATATAGCCGTCGGGATCGAGATCGATCTGGCCCACGAACGGTTGCGTATTCGGGATATGTCCGATGGCAACGAAGAAGCCATCGACTTCGCGATCCACTACTTCTCCGGTCACGAGGTTCCGCAGCTTGACGCCGGTCACCTCGCCTTTGGTGACATCGTAAATGTCATCGACAACGGTGTTCAGCAGGAACTTGATTTTTGGATTGGCTCGTGCACGATCAAGCATGATCTTCGACGCACGGAACTCTTCGCGCCGGTGCACGATGACGACTTCGCTTCCGAAGCGTGTGAGAAAGTTGGCCTCTTCCATCGCCGTGTCTCCTCCGCCGATGACCATGATCTTCTTACCGCGATAGAAAAATCCATCGCAGGTGGCGCATGACGATACGCCGTGGCCGATCAGTTTCTGTTCGTTGGGGAGCCCGAGCCAGCGCGCCGATGCGCCGGAGGCGACGATGAGGGTTTCTGTTTCGTGCCACTCGCCGTCGATTTGGATACGGAAAGGCCGCTTGGAGAGGTCAGCCGCGGTGACCTTCGAATGAAGGTACTCGGCACCGAACTTCTCGGCCTGCTTCTTCATGTTCTCGACCAGTTCCGGACCCATGATGCCGTCGGGAAATCCTGGAAAGTTCTCAACCTCAGTGGTGATCGAAAGCTGGCCGCCGGGTTCGTGGCCGCTGAGAACAAGTGGCTTTAAATTGGCTCGGGCCGCGTACACGGCAGCAGTGTTGCCGGCGCAGCCCGAACCTACGATGATGACATTCCGCATGTTTTTAGGGGTTTGAATCCCCATCCTACCACGCAGCGCGAAGACTTACTTTGCCGAGAGGCTCTTGCGGGCGCGCCATCCAGCGAGGATCAATCCCAGGCCGATCATGCCGAGGCTTGCCGGTTCGGGAGTGTTGGTCAGGATGTCGTTACCGCAGGTAGCCGAGGTGAAGTGTATGTACGGCACACCGGTCGATAGGTTGTTCGAAACCACCGAACCCGCAGCGTAATTGAGAACGATCGTTGCCACAAATTCGGTTTGGTTGATGCCGTCGCCCCCGGAAGTGATCGACACGCTTCCGGTCGCCACGTTGCTGATCGACCCGGCACCGTCATTGCGGATCCAAACGATTTCATTGGGGCGGTAGTTGATGTCCGACGCGCCGTTCAGCGCCTGGGCGGCGGTGAGTTGCCCGTTGGCATTGTTGATGGAATAGAGGATGCCACCGGTCACATTGCCAGAAGCGCCTCCGGTGCGGCTCTGCAGCGCGAGGCCATAGTTGAATCCCGCACCGCTGATGAAGAGGTCGCCGAGGCTCAAGACCGTGCTGGGCGTCGCATTGAACGGCATAAGCGACGTATTGGAGAGCCCGTAGTTGAAATACAAGCGGATCGTTGCCGAAGTTGCGCCGAAATCGAACTCACCGCGTTGGATGTCAAAGCTGGAATTGGCTCCGACGACATCGCACGAAGTGCCGCCGCCGGGCGGGCAAACCGCGTTGAAGGGGTCATTGACGGTAAAAGTCGTCGCTTGCGCTACCGCAGTTCCGAGAATGAGAAGAAGAGAAAGATACTTCATAGTGTGCTTCACCTTGAGCAAGCTTGTGATCCGGCCTTGATTGGCCGAATAGAACTGCGGTTCAGAAGGTTCCAGAACTATGCTGGTACGAGTTTGCGTTTGGTCCGGCGGTACTTCGGCGTAATAATCCATCCTCCGCCTCCGTCTATACATCGAACCCAGGGGCGAAGTGATCCTGCCTGCGTGTTAAATTGTAGTGACTGCAAGGATTCTTCGAACTTCAGCAGGCTGAACTTCGTCCAACCCTCTTAGGAGCCATCGATACTCGTGAAGAAGTGGAAGATTTGGTTAGGCATCATCCTCGTACTTGGCATTGCCGGGGCTATTTATGCGTCGGTGAAGATGAACCAGCGTGGAGTGGTCACCGTGCAGACGGGCAAGGCCAGCCGCCAGGACTTGGCGTCAATCGTCACGGCCTCCGGTGAAATTAAGCCTCGAACGTACATCAACATCGGTGCCAACGCGACCGGCCGCATCGTTGAACTTTTTGTAAAAGAAGGCGACCGCGTGCGCAAGGATCAAATCTTGGCTCGTATCGAATCGGTGCAGGCGGAAGCGGAAGTACGCTCACAGCGCGCCTCAGTCGATTCAGCGATCGCGGATTCGAGCGCCTCCGAAGCGGGTTTGAAGTCAATGGACGACAGCATCCTGACGCAACAGGCGGGAGTCGATCGGGCCAAGACTGAACTCGACCGCGCCAAGATCGAATTCGATCGTACCGCGAAGCTCTTCAACGACAAGCTCATCGCCCGTCAGGATTATGACCAGAAAAAGGCGGCCGTCGATGCGCAAGTTGCGGCGGTTCGCGAAGCAGAAGCCCGCGTCGTACAGATGAAGTCGCAGCGTGCGCAGACCTCCGCTCAGATGAACGCCTCACAGCGCCGCGTGACACAAATTCAGGCGAATCTCGCTCGCGTATCCGACATGTTGGCCAAGCACAACGCCACGGCACCCTTGGATGGCGTCGTCACCAATCTGCCGGTTCGCGTTGGTGAGACTGTGGTTCCAGGTGTGCAGAATTCCGCAGCCAGTACCATTATGACCATCGCCGACATGTCGCTCATCACCGCCGAAGTGAAGGTGGATGAAACCGACATCGTCAACGTGAAGCTCAACCAGATTGCTGACATCACCATCGATGCCATGCCGGGCAAGACCTTTAAAGGACACGTGATCGAAATCGGCAATACCGCGATTTTGCGATCCTCCGGTGTTGCGGCCTCGCAGAGCGCGGTTTCGAGCCAGGAAGCCAAGGATTTCAAGGTCGTCGTGGCATTGGACAATCCGCCGGCCGAAATTCGTCCGGGCTTGTCCTGCACAGCCAAGGTCATCACCGCCACCCGGAATCAGGCCCTCACCATTCCGATTCAAGCGCTGACCGTTCGCCAGAAGGGCGATCTGGAAGCAGTGACGGAAGGGGCTCCGAAGGATACCCCGACTTACACACCGGCGCAGGAAAAGGCGCGTAAAGAGGAATTGCAGGGCGTCTTCGTGGTTGTGAACGGCAAGGCGGAGTTCCGCAAGTTGGAAACGGGCATCACCGGTGCAACCGATATCGAAGTGACCACCGGACTCAAAGACGGCGAGGAGATCGTTACCGGCAGTTATAAGATCATCCGGACCCTTCGCAACGAGACTAAAGTAAAAGTCGACAATCGCGCTCCGCAAGCGGAAACCAAGAGCTAACGTCGGACGCCATAACTAGTTCAGTCAGGAGCATACATCAACAATGGCCGCAGTCATGGACGCCCTCGCCGAGCGTGGCGAACAACTCAAGCGCGACGGAATCGTCATCCGGACGTACGATCTGTGGAAGACGTACATCATGGGAGACCAGACGATCAACGCCGTTTCCGGCTGCGACATCGAGATCCACAAGGGCGAGTATGTGGCGATTATGGGACCTTCGGGTTCTGGTAAGTCGACTTTGATGAACCTCATCGGATGCCTCGACACCGCGTCGAAGGGCGAGTACTATTTGGCGGGCCGAGCGGTCAGCCAGATGAACGATGACGAACTGGCGCAGATTCGCAACAAGGAAATCGGCTTTGTCTTTCAGACGTTCAATCTGCTCTCACGCGCCAGCGCCTTGCATAATGTGGAACTGCCGCTCATTTATGCCGGTCTCGCCACCGCCAAGCGCGATGAGATGGCTCGCAATGCGCTGCGCAGTGTCGATCTGGAAAAGCGCATGTTCCACAAGCCCAATGAGCTTTCGGGTGGACAGCGCCAGCGCGTGGCGATCGCCCGGGCGCTGGTGAACAATCCGTCGATCCTCCTCGCTGACGAGCCTACGGGAGCTCTCGACACCGCGACGGGCATCGAAATTATGGGCCTGTTCGATCGTCTGCATCAGCAGGGCAATACGATTGTGCTTGTTACGCACGAACACGACATCGCGATGCATGCACATCGTATCATCCATGTCCGCGACGGCAAAGTGGAACGCGACGAGAAGATCAAAAAATAGCGGTTCGGAATCGCTCAACAAACGACGCAATGTCCTTCTGCATGAGCTGGAACGCAGCGAGGCCGCTGAGTTTGGAAAAATCGGCTATGTGATGCGGAATCAGTCGTACTCGCCGGTGAACTTGCAATGCACTCTTTCGTCTTGCATTGAGACCACTGGCTAGCACGAGTGCCTCGTGGAGGAGCTTCTTCGGATCTGGGATGGTTTCGAGTTTTTTGATGCTCGGCAGTTTGAGATCGACTGCCCCACACGGGTTCCCTGCCGCTTGGCGAATCGCGGAATCGTCCAACAGCAGCCAAGCTTCGGTCATTCGAATTGGCACCACTGGAATGCGCGGAGTCGCACTTCTCCAATCCATTCTTTCAATCTCAGTTCGCCGCAGGCTAGGATCCTGAGCCTCGGCGTCCCTATGAACGAACAGGACATCGCATGGATATAGATCGATGATCGCGTCCAATCGGGCTGATTGATTTGGGAACTTTGGAAGCCGACTGAAATCCACCGATTGTTCCTGAATTGTTTGGACGCCTTGTTGACGCAGCACCCAGGTGAGAATGGGAAGCAACACGGCATCCGATGTCCCGTCCGGAACTAAGGTATAACTTACTCTCATATGTCGGCAAAAGGCAATTTCGTTTGGTAGGCGATCAAATCCTGACGATCAGCTACCCTTCGGGGCTCGCGGTCTGGGTTTAGGTTTGCCGGAGGGGGATTCGGAACTGGGTTTAGGTAAGCCAGCAACTCACCTTTGGGTATGGACTGAGCCCCAGCCGCGATCCGCCATGTGCCCGGAAGGCAATGCAGTTGCAGTGCTTTAAACGAGGACTCCTGAGCCAGTTTGGCGACCGGTGAGGCAATCAATAAACTGTCGTCAGGAACTTGCATGACCACTGCCGGAGAGTGAGTATTGATGATGACTTGCCGCAGTCGACCTTCGGGATTCAATGCCTGCGGATCGGTGGCCAGATCCCTGAGCAGTTTGATCATCGCTGGGATTCGCTTTGGGTGTATTCCGTTTTCCGGTTCTTCCATGCAAATCACGCCGCCAGTGTCTGGCGCGATGGAGAGAACACTCAGGGCAAGGAATCGCAAAGTACCGTCGGACAGGGAACGCGCAGGGTAGGCAGTGCCATCGCTGGACTTTGCGTACAGGGTCAACAACTGGCGGCTCTCGTCCCTATCGACATAAATCGCGCGAACGTCCTCAATCAACTCCGACAAACGATTCGCGACTTCGGCATACACGGACATGGCCACGCCACTGTTCGGCGAGTTGGCCAAGTGAAACAGCATCGCAGGAAGGTGCGCTCCATCGCTCTCGAGTTCAGCCGGCGCACTGAAATTGTCAGGTGTACGAAGTGCCGACGGCTCCAACTGGAGCTGACGCCAAGACTGCATCTCACGCTTCACCAACGTTGCCGTTCGGAACTCGGCTGAGTTGGCGGCAGAAAGCACCGTTCGCGGAAGATTCGCGGCGCGTCTTTTTTGTGGTGTGCCACTGCCTCCACCGTCCTGATGCACGAGAATGTGGCGGTCGGGTCCCGAATCGTCGGTTGAAATGTAGTTTGGGATTCGGCGGGCGTTCTTGATAAACTTCTTTCTCCAGGCCCGAGAAGAACTAAATTTGAGGTGCTCCTCGGATTCGCGCAACGTGATGTGCTTTAGTTCTTCCTTGACTAGCTCCAAAGATCCCAACGCTCTTGAACTCTCATCTTGCCTGTACCGAAGGCTCACCCCGTATCGAACAAAAGTTGCGCTGGCCTCCGCCGATTGCCCGAGGTCATCCTCACCCTCCGCCGGAATGATCATTTCAGCTTCGAAAGTCATTTGATCGGCATAGCGATCACCAACATGATGGAAAAGTCCCCGGATATCTCCGGTCTTCGCGCCCAAATCCCTTACCGAAAGGGCCGCATCCGAAAGTGGTTTTTCCGCCAACGCGCTCAGAAATATGATGGCATCCAAAAGGTTCGATTTGCCAACGCCATTCGCACCAGCGATGCAGGTGAACGGACCAAAGCTGACATCGACATCGACGAGATTCTTAAATCCAGACACCTTCAAGCGCGTAAGCATGACTCTGTTGGCCACTAGAGTAGCATCGAGTTCCGCTTCCAGATCCCAACAAGTGATATCCTGCCCCTCAGACACCCATGAGCGACCACGCAGCCGTAGCAGTCTATCCACCCAGTCCTGAATTCGTCTCCGCAGCCAACGTCAAAGGACTCGAAGGCTACCAAGCCCTTTACAACGCAGCCGTCCAGGACCCCGATGCCTTCTGGGGCAAGTTCGCCTCCGAGAACCTACACTGGTTCACCCCTTGGACCCGCGTCCTCGACTGGGACAACCCGCCCTTTGCCAAATGGTTCACCGGCGCAAAGACAAATCTCTGCTACAACTGTGTCGACCGCCACCTCGACGGACCCCGCAAAAACAAGGCCGCGATCATCTTCGAAGGCGAGCCCGGCGATCAGCGAATCATCACTTATCAGGAACTTCATCGCCTCGTTTCGCGCTTCGCTTCCGTCTTGAAATCGCGTGGGTTGAAGGCTGGCGACCGCGCGATCATCTACATGCCGATGATTCCCGAAGCCGCCATCGCGATGCTGGCCTGCGCGCGCCTCGGTGCGATCCATTCCGTCGTCTTTGGCGGATTCTCTGCGGAAGCCTTGAAGGCCCGCATTCAGGATCTCGGCGCGCAGATCGTCATCACCGCCGACGGCGGTTGGCGTCGCGCTAAAGAAGTGAAGCTGAAGCCGGCCGTGGACGAAGCTGTCGCCGAGTGCCCCAGCGTCACCAATGTGATCGTCTACAAGCGCACCGGATCCGACACCCCGATGGTGGAAGGCCGCGATCATTGGTGGCACGTCCTCGATGAAGGCGCGTCTGAGGATTGCCCCGCCGAACAACTGGATTCCGAACATCCGCTGTATGTGCTCTACACGTCGGGAACCACGGGCAAGCCCAAAGGCATTTTGCATACAACCGGCGGCTATATGACGCAGGCCACGGCGACGATGAAATGGGTCTTCGATTTGCAGGAAACCGACACCTACTGGTGTTCCGCAGACGTTGGCTGGGTCACCGGGCACAGCTATGTTGTTTACGGGCCGCTCGCCGCGGGCGCAACCACATTGATCTACGAAGGCGCTCCGGATACGCCGAAGTTCGACCGCTGGTGGCGCATCATCGAGAAGTATCGCGTCAACATTTTCTACACCTCGCCGACCGCGATCCGCGCGTTGATCCGGCAGGGCGATCAATGGCCGAACGGTCACGATCTATCGTCGCTGCGCCTGTTGGGAAGCGTCGGCGAACCGATCAATCCTGCGGCTTGGGAATGGTTCTACAAAGTGATCGGCAAGAGCCGCTGTCCCATTGTGGATACGTGGTGGCAGACCGAGACGGGCTCGATCATGATCGCGCCCATGCCAGGTGCCGTGCCCGCGAAACCGGGATCCGGCACGCTGCCCATGCCGGGTGTTGTGGCCGAAATTGTGGATCTCAAGGGCAACCCCGTGGATGTCGACAAGGAAGGCTATCTGATCCTCCGCAGGCCCTGGCCAAGCATGTTGCGCACGCTCTGGGGCGACGATGAGCGCTTCAAAGAACAGTATTGGAGCAAACTGCCGGGTATCTATTTTACGGGCGACGCCGCACGTCGCGATAAGGACGGATACTTCTGGATTCTGGGTCGCGTGGACGATGTGATGAACGTGTCGGGACATCGTTTGTCGACGATGGAGATTGAATCCGCACTGGTGCATCATCCTGCGGTGGCGGAGGCTGCGGTGGTCGGCAAGCCGCACGAAATCACCGGCCAGGCCGTATGCTGTTTTGTGACGCTGAAGAAGGGCGATTACGATCACGATGTCATTGGCAAGGAACTGAGGAACTGGGTGGCGCATGAGATCGGTTCGTTCGCCAGGCCGGAGGAGATCCGGTTTACGGATGCGTTGCCGAAGACGAGGTCCGGCAAGATCATGCGGAGGCTGTTGCGCGAGATTGTGACGTCGCACACCGTGGCCGGGGATGTGACCACGCTTGAGGATATGGGCGTGATCACGGCGCTGGCTGCACAGCAGGATGAGGATTAGTTTCTTCCGAATCGCCATGGCCGCCTTCGTTGTTGCGAGGGCGCACTTGGCTGTTCGTGTGGGCCCTTGCCAATCTGTGAATGGCGGAATCCAGAAACCGCAGTATTCGTCGGGAAAGTCGTCCAAGGTGGGGCCGCCCCACCGTTCAGCAGAAACATTTTGTATGGAAGAGTCAGCGACGGGGGCGGCCTTGCAACAGCGCTCAAACTCGCATGGGGCAAGGCAATTGCCGATGTTCGAGTCGCCGCTGGAACCACCGGAACGGGTGAGTATCTGGAAACAGTTTCGGACGCGGATGGCTATTTCGAATTCGTTGGGCTGAGCGGAACCTATGCCCTGGAGGCGCGCACCGACGCATGCAATTCGCCCCAGCCTCTACTGGATGTTGCGGCACCTCGCCCAGGCCGTTGCGTCGTGCAGAACATCGGGCTGACCCCGACTAATCCTGCGGAACCACGTCAATAAGCCCCTCGGACCTTGCTGCGAGTAACAGATCCCGATCCGCGCAAAGAAAACACGGGCGTTCGGAATCGGTCCCCTCACCGTAGACCAAACAACTCGCCAGTTGCATGGAATCATAAGCGCGCAGCGAATACTCGTCGAGTAACTCGCCAGCCCGATCCAGCACCTGCTGATTCAATGACTGCCGAACAAAACGGCTCTCGAGATGCGCTTCGAAGCGATGCAGGATCTCGTCCGCATCGTCTGCGTCGAGTTGCTTCATCCTCTGGCGCTTGCGCACCGCGGCACGCAACTCCACTTCTGCCAGGACACTAATGACTAGTTGATTGCGCTCGTCCGACGCAAGCGAGATAACATGCGCGCTGCCGGACTCTTCCAAGTACAACTTTGCCAGCGCGCTCGTATCCAGAAAGAGGACCGCCAATTACCGGCGGTCCTCCAGGATGGTTTCGGAAATCGGTTTGCCCTTCAGCTTGACTGGAGCAAATCCAAGTAGATCTTTCTTCTTGCGCTCGCCGATCGCCTTCTGCACTACAGGCGATTGACGATTCAGGCGAATGCCGGTCGTGGGAAACTTCGGCGCACGAGGATTCTGGAACTTGCCCGTCCGGATATAGCCAGCCTCAATCGCCTTGGCGATCAATGCCTGTCGGTCCGCCTCGGGAATCCCGGATCCTTCCAGAAACGTATCGCGGAACCACTTCAGCGCCACGAACTCAATCCCAGGGCTCTGTTCCGCGCGATCCAGGCCTTCCAGCAACAGGTCCATCGAAGTCTTCGCCTTCGGCTTCGCGGTCGGAGGATCGTCAAAGTCGAATCGCACGGTGAACGTAGACCCGCCCTCGGGTGCTTCAACAAGCGTCACTTTCGCCTTGAGCTTTCCGCCCAACGCATTCAACTTGTTTTCCAGCGCGCCGCGCCGCGAATCCACCGCCATATGCAGGCCTCCATCTATATTTATACATAAAAGCCCGCTCTTGTCAAGCTGCTACGTCGTAATCGCGTCCGCGGAACCCTTCATGAAGTCCTTGTTCTTGTCCCCAACCCAATAGCGCTCACCCGCAATGCACCAGATGAACTGCAGCGGATCTTCTTGCGAAAACACTGGATGATAGTTCAGGAACGGGATCGTCACGAGATCGCCTTCATTCACGCTGTGCACAAACGACAGCGTCTCCGGCGACTCATAGACTTCCATCGCGCCGTGCCCCTGAATGAAGAAGTAAAACTCTTCCTGATCCGTATGGTTGTGCGGAGGCCATGACCGCTGCTTCGGCTGAAAGAACGTATAGCCCGCCACAAGCCTGTCGGCCGCTTCGGACACATCGAACATCAGATAGACATCTTTGCCCTTCAAATGCCGGATGCGATCCTCACGTTTCGAAAAGTCCGCGAACTTCGAATGAAATGCCAGATGCACTTTCGACGCGGTCGCCGACGCCTGCACCAACCGAGCACCTTCGGCGCTTGAAATCGAAAACGGCGCATCCATCGGGACATACAACGTATCGTACGGTGCAAGCTCATACGCCACGCCCGCCACCGTTACGCGCGACGATCCCTTCCACTGAAACAACAGCGTCTCCTGCCCCGGCGTTGCGATCACTTGCGAATACGTCCCTGGAGGAACTTCCCACTCGCCGCAACTCAAGAACTGCAGGTTTGCCGACGCCGGTGTAAACCGCTGTTTGAAAACCGCCCCCGCGTCGCCATGCCGGCACAATTTCGCTTCAAGCACCATGTTGTATCTCGTTTCTTCCTTCGTCGTATTTCACTCGCTGGCCGCTCCAATAGGCTTCGTACGCCATATGGCTTGGCAGCACCCCAGCCAGAGCCAAGTCGATATCGGCGCTCGGCTTCGCCCCGGTTTTGATCGCGTTCAAAAAGTCACTGGCGTGCGCAATTTCAAGCGAACCAGCGGCCTTCACGGTCACCGCTTCGCCCTTGCCGTTCGGACGGAATGTGTAGTCAGTCCGCGTGATTTCGAGCGAGCCCTCTGTGCCCTGAAACAGAACGCCGGGCCGGTCATCGCGCAGTTTGTGGACGCTCGATTCGAACGTCAGATTCCAGCCCTTTTTGAATCGCAGGATCGCGTTCACAGTGTCGGGATTCACTCGGCCATCGTTGGCGCTGTAGATGCCTCCGGTCGCAACGCAATCCACCGGCGTATCGTTCATCATCCACACTGCGACATCGGCCCAATGGTTGAGGATGTCGGCGAGCACGCCGCCGCCGTACTCGGGAAAGTAGCGCCACGAATCGTAGCGCGCGTGATCGTAGTCGAAGTAAGGCGTCTTGCCGAGAAAGCGCAGCCAGTCGAGTCCTAGGGGCTTGGTTTGCTTGGCAATCGTGCGCGCCTGCCAGGGAAAATTACTCCAATACGTTCGCACGAACAGCACCTTGCCCAACTTGCCATCGAAGTATTCTCCGCGGGCCTGTTTGTAGTGGGCACCGCTGCGCTGTTGGGTTCCGACCGTGCAGACCTTGCCACTCGTGCGCGCGGCGCGCAACAGCAGCGGACCCTCTTGAAACCGATGGGTCGCGGGCTTTTCTAGGTATACGTGCTTGCCAGCTTGGAGAGCCGCCGTCGCTAGGTCGAGATGCAGATGGTCTGGAGTGCCGATCAGCACTGCGTCCACGCCCCCGCGTGCCAGCGCGAACTCGTGCGCAGTGCACTCGAAGGGCTTTTCCATCGCGCCTTTCACCAGCGTCTGGCGGGCGCGTTCCCGCTGAACATCGTAAACATCGCAGATCACCTTTAGGTCAATGCGCCCGGTATCGACAAAGGCCTTCATGACGTCGCACCCGCGGCGTCCCGATCCGATCAACGCCATTCCGATGCGGTCGTTCGCGCCGAGAATTCGCGAATACGAAGCGGCCGTGGACATGCCCACTTTCAGAAACGATCTGCGTTGCATGGTTTAAGCTCCAAACATTTTCTTGATCGATTGTCGTGCGGGTTCTACCGCTGACTCGCCCGGCTTTTCTCCACTCTCGCGTTCCTCTTCGTTCAACACCCAGCCTTGCCAGCCTGTCTTCTTCACCGCCGCCGCCAACGGCACGTAGTCGAACTCGCCCTGCCCGAGCGGCACTTGGACGTCGCCCTTGAAATCGCGTAGGTGCAGTGCTTCGATCCGCTTGTGATACTTCGTGAAGAACGCCGCCAAATCCACTTGGCGGCGCATCGCGTGTCCGCAATCGATCAGAAACCGCACCGTGTCGGGATCGGTGTCCTTCATCATCGCGCGCATTTCGAACGCATCGTTCTCGAATTCCGGACCATGATTGTGATAAAGCAGCCTTGTCATTCGCAGGTCGCGACAGAGGCGACCGGCGCGTCCCAATCCTCCGACCTTCCAACGCAACCGCTCCAAATCGTTGCCTGCGGGAGCGCCGCTCAAGATCAAACGTTCCGCGCCTAAGGCCGCCGATCCCTTGGCGATGCGCTCGATGAGGCTCCACTCCGGGATATTGTTTTTGGGATCGTAGTCGAACTGAAAGATGTGGCATCCGAAGAATCGCAGACCACTTTCGCGAATCTGCTGGCGAGCTTCCTTCACATTTTCGAACTGGCCCTGCACGTTGCGGTAGCCGGTCTCGAAGCCTTCGAATCCGATCTTCCTGATCGAAGCGAGCACCGTCAACAGATTGCGAAACTCAGGAACTTCAATCTTCCAAGCATTGGTCTGGCATCCCACCTTGAGCTTGTCGTTCTGGGCGAAAGCCCCAACGGCCAAGCCACTGGCTAGCAGAAAGTCACGTCGATTCATCACACCTCTCTACAACAACACCATGCTCTGAGACGGTCGCCTTCCAACCCGAAGGCCAATCGGCCTCAAAAGCAGGGACATGAAAGAACCGTTCCACCGTTACACAACTCAAAATCTCGATCACGCTCTCATCGTCCAGATTTACGCCTAACACATTTTGCGGATGATATGTGGCAAGCGCAAAAGCCGCATCCACCCCGCGCGATGGATCCGCGCCGATGACCCGCACACCTTTGGACGCCAACGCTTCGGCAAGGGTTGCTTCGCCGTGGTCGTCCACATGCACCAACTCATCGCAATAACCTGCGATCCACGAGGCTACACTTTCCATACGATGATCTTCGTGTCCGTCATCTCTTCCATCGCATAACGCGGACCCTCGCGTCCCAGTCCGCTCTCTTTGACGCCGCCGTACGGCATCGGATCCGCGCGAAATGTAGGAATATCGTTGAGGATTACGCCGCCAACCTGCAACAGCCGCGCCGTGCGGAACGCGCGTTCGAGATCGCGTGTGAAGACGCCCGCCTGCAGGCCGTAGGACGAGTTGTTCACCAGCGCGACGGCGTCCTCAATACGTGAAAAGCGATTCACGCAAACGACCGGGCCAAAGATTTCCTGACACATTGCCTTGGCCGTCTCAGGGACATCCTGCAGGATCGTGGGAGGAATCGTGGCGTAGACGCGCGTACCGCCAGTCACCAGACGTCCACCATCGGCAATCGATTCGTTGACCCAACTTTCCACACGCTTCGCGGCATTTTCCGAAACCAGCGAAGAGTGATCCGTCACTTCTTCGAGTGGATGGCCGATCCGTAATCTCTCCACTGCGGCCTTCAATCCTTCGGTGAAGCGATCCGCCAGCGAATGGTGAACGTAAATACGCTGTACAGAAATACAAACCTGTCCGCTGTGCGAAAAGCCGCCGATCACCGTGCGCGCGATTGCAAGATTCAGATCCGCATCGGCATCCACAATCATCGCGGAATTGTTGCCAAGTTCGAGAGTGAGTTTCTTCAAGCCGCAGTTGGCGCGCAGCCATTTGCCGACTGCCGCACTTCCGGTGAACGTGATCATATTGATCCCCGGATGTGCCACCATTGCCTCGCCCAAGGCACGCCCTTCACCCGTGATGAGATTGTACGCACCGCTCGGCGCACCCGCTTCACGCAGGCCTTCCGCAATACGAAACGCCGAAAGTGGAGTCTGTTCCGCAGGCTTGTGCACCACCGCGTTTCCGCACGCCAGTGCCGGTGCGATCTTGTGCATTGCCAGATTGAACGGTACGTTGAACGGTGTAATCGCTGCGATCACACCCACGGGCTCTCGGACGGTCATTGCCATGCGTCCCTTGCCGATCGCTGCCCCATCGATCGGCACGACCTCACCGCGCAGATTGCGAGCTTCGATCGCCGCCGTAAGCAAGGTCTGCAAGCCGCGATCCGCTTCGACGCGAGCTTCTTTGATCGGCTTGCCAGACTCGATGCAGATGAGGCGTCCGATTTCCGCAACCTCGCGCGTGAGTATCGCATGCAGCCGAAACAATAGATCGGACCGCTCACCATTGCTCATCGCGGCCATCGCGCGCTGCCCTTCGCGAGCGGCAGCCACAGCCCGATCCACAATCGAAGCCGAGGCTTCCTGCACCTGGGCCACAGCCGACCCGTCATAAGGCAGCGAAATCGTGCGCTGCGAAGCGGTTTCCACCTGCTCACCGCCAATGTAAAGCGGATATGTCTGCATAACTAGCGAGAACTCCTGACAATCGGAAGTGTTTGGCCGGAATGCGGCATGAACCCCATGCGTTTTGCACCTGCGCACAATTGATCCGCCCACCTTTGATGCTCGGCAACGGGCACGTGGCGGAAGTGACAGCGGTTCACAAAGGCTGAATCGAGCGTGGATACCAAACAGACATCGTACAGTCTCCCAAGGCGTACAATCCAATAAGCCTTGTGGCCTCCGACCTCGAAGCGATCTTCCAGCGCTTTCTGCATCGCGAATTCGTCATCGTATTTCTGAATGAAATCCGTGAAACGCTGGTGGCCCGCTCCATTGGGACATTCTGCATAGAACAGAATCGAGCCGCCATGTTTCAGCGCCGCACAGGCGTTTTCGAGGCCTTTGTGGGCCTGCCTGAGATCGAGATCCAACGGATATCCACCCGCCGATGCAACGATCAGATCGTAGGGTTCGTTAACCGAAGCAGACAGTGCGGCGTCCACGGCGAGGCAGCCTTCGCGATGGGCGAGATCGAAGTGCCCTGCAACCACGCGCAACAATCGGCCTTCCGGATCCAAGACCACGTTGACGATGAAATCCGGTTCCGCCATGCGGCAGGCTTCGAGCAGATCCTCGTGAGCGGGGTTGCCATCGAGCGCGCCCGCTCTGCAGGCCGGATCGAAGATCATGCTGTGGTTGAAAGTGGTCGTCTTTGCGCCCGCGACTCCCGGCACCAGACTCTTGCGTCCGCCGCTGTATCCGGCGATCAAGTGATAGATGATCTCGCCGGTGAGGATGATGCGATCCGCTTCCCACACTTGGCGATTGATTTGCACGTTGTTACCGAACGACGTGCGCCCCAGCGTGACGAGAGCAGAGTCATCCCAGCAGTCGTGATCGAAGTTGCGGATGCGGCGGTGCAGTTCTTCGCCGATGATCTCGATGCGTTCTGCGTCAGTTTGCTTGCGATGAATGCCCAGAGCGAAGACGATGAATATGTCGCGATCCGGGATGCCTGCCTGATTCAGTACGGCAATAACAGCAGGCAGAAACAAATCGGTTCGAGTGAGGCGCGTGATGTCGTTGACGACGATCGCAATTCGCTCACCGGGCTTGACGATGTTGCGCAGAGGCAGCGTGCCGATGGGCTGCGCGAGAGCTTCGGCCACCGCCGCACGCTCATCCGCAACCGGTGGCGATCCGCGATGAACGATTCTCTCAATGTTCGAAGGCAACTGCAGTGAAAGGCCATGTCGGCCAAAAGGAACCACCCTCTAGTTTTATCGCATAGGCGTTGCTTTTTCGAGTTGCGAGGAATCTGCGAACCGTTTCGCCGCGATGTTTCGCAGTTGCACGCGTCGTACCGGATCTATTCCGTATCATGGAATCGTGCACTTTCGTTGGGCCTCTGTAGCCTTATTACTTGCCATGGCGAGCGCCCAACCGGCAGATCCGCTCAACGCCGCTCGACTGCTCTTGCGCGAAGGCAAGACAGCCGAAGCTCGCTCCCTGCTAGACAAAGCCCAAACCAACGACGCCGAAACCTGGTATCAACGCGCGCGCTCGCATCTGCTGGATTTTTATCGAATCCAGGACGTCACCAAGCGGCGCACATCGCTCGCACTCGCCATGGAAGCGCTCGCCGCCGCGCTCACACGCGATGTGAACCACATCCCGACCCTGCGTGCCAAGGCCGTCATCCACGCCCGCGCCGAACTGCTTTATTACGATCCCAATCTCGCCTACGAACTCGGCGCGCGCATCGCCAAGCTCGAACCGAACTCCAATGCCTACATCCTCAATCTCACCGAGTGGATGTCAGGTGAGGTTCGGTTCACACACGATCGCGAGCATCGCGTGCCGCATGATCCGCTGCTGGGGCTCGATCGTTCCATCCCTTTACTCGAAGGCGTGATCGATTCTGCAGTGCCATACAGTGCGGAAGAAACCGCTGGATTCTATGGCCTTGGCAAGACGCTGTCGCGCCGCGGTGACTTTGCGAAAGCGATTCTCTACTTTCAGCAGGTGCTCAAGCGCACACAGGATCTTGAACAGAAGACCGAGACTTTTCGAGAAATCGGAACCGCCTACTATCGCAGCGGAAACTACTTCGACGCAGCCAGGTTTTTCTACGAAGCGCTGCAGTGGAAGCCGAACTCAATCGATCAGTGGATGCTCAAGGTCTCGCTCGATCAAATTCCCGAGGCTGCACGACCACCGCTTCCTCGTAATGTTTCGTTTCCCGAATTGCCCGCAGTGAAATCTACGCTGGCATTCAGAGACATCGCCCCACAACTCGGCGTGAACCGCTTCGACGGCAACGGAACCTGTTCTTGGGCGGACTACGATCACGACGGCGATCAGGATCTCTTTCTCGCAGGATCTGGGACGTTCATGGCGGTCTTTCGCAACGATGGTGGCAAGAGCTTTACTGAGGTCACCGATACCATTGGACTCGCGAAAGTCCCATCGGGCTACAGTCTCAACCTTGTGGACTATGACAACGACGGCTGGCTGGATCTTTACATTACACTGAACGGCTGGAGCGGACCCATGCCGAATCGTCTCTATCGCAATAACAAGGGCAAGTTTGAGGATGTCACTGCGAAGTCTGGAGCAGGCGATGCGGGCGATGGATTCGTTTCCGTCTGGGGCGACCTCGACAACGACGGCTGGCTGGACATCGTGATCGCCAATGGCGTTCTGAAAGACGGCAGCACGCCGCAACTCTACCGCAACAACGGCAACGGGACGTTCACGCGCGCGACGCCTTTCAATGAGCCGCCGCAGTGGGGTGCGATTGGCGTGGCGCTTGGCGACTACGACAAAGACGGCGATCTCGACATCCTCATCAATGGACTCAACGACGCGCCGAACCGGCTCTATCGCAACGACGGCGGCTGGAAGTTCACGGAAGTGTCGCGCGCAGCGGGGGTGGCGCAGCCGCCGCACAACGGCTTTGTCTGTTTCTTTTTCGACTACAACAACGACGGTTTTCCAGACATTCTCACCACGAGTCTTGCGCCTTGGCCTGTCGTTGTTGAGGGATTGCGCGCAGAGCCGACGTCCCTGCATCCCGATGCGAGCCGCTTGTTCCGCAACAACGGAAATGGAACGTTCAGCGACGTGACGTTGAAGGCGGGGCTTGGATCTCCGATGGGTACGATGGGCGCGGGCATTGCGGATCTCGACAACGATGGCTATCTCGATATCTACTTCGGCACTGGCGATCCGCAATTGACGCGGCTCGAGCCGAACCGCTTCTTCCGCAATAACGGAGACGGGACGTTTCGCGATCACACCCGCGCTGTTGGCTTCGCGAGGCCCGGCAACAAAGGCCACGGCGTGAGCTTTGTGGATATCGACAACGACGGCGACCTCGATGTCTATGCGCAGTTGGGCGGCCACTATCCGGGCGATCATGCGTTCAATGCGTTCTATGAGAACCTTAGCGGCAACGAACAAAACTGGGTCGAGATCGATTTGCAAGGCCCACATGCCATCGGTACACAGATCACTGCGCGAGATGGGACTTGGCTTGCCTATCGCGAAGTGAAGGGAAGCGAGGGGTTCGGGGCGACCAGCCCGTATCGGGTTCACATCGGACTGGGCGCTCGCACGAAGATCGACAGCCTCACGATTCGTTGGCCGGGTGGTGCGGTTCAGACACTGAACAGTTTGCAGTCGAATCGAATCATCGAAGTGAAAGAGGACGCGGCGGCGCTCGCGCAAGCGGGCAACTATCGCGAGGCGGAACCTCTCTTTCGCGAGCAGTGCGCCGACGGCAAGAATCCCGATGCCTGCTACTTTTGGTCGCGCACGCTCTATGCGATGGATCGGCATGAAGAGGCATTGCGCGCTGTCGCCAAGGCCTCCGCGTCGTCGCCGAGAGTCCGCACGGCGATTGGACAGTCGAATGAAGCTCTGGGTCGATACGCTGAGGCTGAAGCCGCATACAAGAGCGCTGGAGACGATGCGCGGCAAGCTTACGGGTTGTTCCTCTATCGCCAGGGCCGGATGGAAGAGGCCTCTTCCATCCTCGCGTCGACCGGTCAGGCGGGCGCTCTCACTCACGCACGCGCACTGTTCCAATTGGGCAAGCTCGACGAGAGCCTATTGCGTCTCAAGCCGCTGCTTGCGACCAATCCAGCAGCCAATGAACTCGCCAGCCGGATCTACTATCGCAAGGGCGATACGGTGCAAGGCGACAAGCACGCGGCTCAAGGCTCGGCGATGTCCAAATAACGATCCACCGCCGGATTCGCGATCTTCTGGACTTTGCCAGAGGGCCAACGAACCACGACTTCGCGAACCGTGGCAGCCGCGCCAAGGCCGAAGTGAACCCGCGGATCGGAAGAACTCGCGTATCCCACCGCCGTCGTCGAATGATTGTGCTGCGCGCCATCAATCGTAATCCGCACGCCCAAGCCCTTCACTCGGAATCCGATCCAATGCCCCTTCATCGGATTCCAGAACAGCACTGGCTCAGAGCCCAAGCGCGACACGGCAACATCGATGGTCCCGTTGTTGTCGAAGTCCGCGAAAGCCGCACCGCGATGCAGCGCAGGCTCGCCAACATCGATGGCTCGGAACTTCTGCGAGCCCTCGTTCCAAAGCAACTGGCACGGCTGCCGGGATTTGCGGCTTGAGTACGCTTCCGCATTCGTCTGGACATCGCCGCCGGCGACGAACAGGTCTTTGCGGCCGTCGTTGTCGAAGTCGTAAATCCCCGCCCCCCAACCGCTACGAGTCAACGTCGCAGCGCCGATGCGGCTGGCGTAAGTGAGATCCGCGAAGAGCCATCTGCCGAGGTTCCGCAAGAAGGGGAAGGTCTCATTGACCAAGGCAGTATAAAAGAGATCGTCGCGGCCATCGTTGTCGATATCGCGAAAGTCCACACCCATGGCTGACAGCGCTCGCCCGTCATCGTTCAGTGCGACACTCGCGCGCACGGCGATCTCATCGAAACGGCCGTCGCCGCGATTGTGGAAGAGAAAATTGGGAACCGTGTCATTGGTAACGAATGCATCCGGCAGGCCATCGCTGTCCATGTCACCGAACGCGACGCTCATTCCTTTGCCGATGTGCTTGCCGATGCCGGCGGAAGCAGAAACGTCGGTGAACGAGCCATCGCGATTGTTGTGCAGCAACTGATTTGCAGTGCCCGCGTACTCACGCGGATGGCAATACGTCCGCACAGGGGCGCCGCAAACGGGTTCCTCCGCCGGATTCCAATCGACATACTTCACGACAAAGAGATCGGCGAAACCGTCGCGGTCATAGTCGAACCAACCGCCGCCAACCGCCCATCCTGGCACAGGCGGCAAAGCCACCGGCTTGAAGACACCGCGATGATTCCGATAGAGACGTGACTGGCCATTGACGCCACTGACAAAGAGATCCGTGAAGCCGTCGTTGTCGAAGTCCGCTGCTGCGACGCCCATCGAGAATCCCTCGCCCTGCAGGCCAGTGGACTCCGTCGCATCGACAAACCCCTTGCCTCCTTCGTTGCGATAGAGCCTGTTCCAAAACTGCGTGCCCGTCTTGCGCAAAGACGGTTGTTTCGCCCCATTGGCAAAGAAGAGATCGACGAAACCATCGTTGTTGTAGTCGAACGCGGCGACACCGCCAGTCATGGTTTCGATGAGTCGATTGTTGCTACTTGCAGAGTGCTCGAGCCTGTGGGGTAGCGTAGTCACGCGAAAGTCCGCGGCATTCAATACGAGGCAGAAAAACCAAAAGAGGCGGCCCCCGAAGGAGACCGCCTCTCTTGAGCTAAACAACTTTGCCATTCCTACCAGTAGAACTTGAATCCGAGCTGTACTTGGCGCGGATAGCCGTTCTGCGTGCTGCCCTGATTCGGGAAGACCGTTCCAAACAGCGGATTGTTCGGATCGGTGTTGAACCCGTCGTTGCGACCGTAGAAATAGTAGTTGGTCACATTGAAGGCTTCCGCACGGAACTGGAAGCGGAAGCGCTCGGTGATCTGCACCGTCTTGGCGATCGAAACGTCCATGTTCAACAATGGCTGCTTCCGGATCTGCCCGCTACGCGCCGGAGTATAGCGCGGCGCGTAATCCGCCGTCATCATCCAGGCGTACTTGGATGTATCCGTGCCGCAGCCGCGATCGAGCGAGAACTGCTGCGGGCGAATCGAGCCGTCGTTGAACTGGCGCAATACGCAGGGGTTCCAGCCGACATTACGGTGGTTCTTCCAACCAACCGTGCCATTCCAATCGCCACCGATGGTGCGGGGATCGCGGAGCTGGATCACGTTGCCCGGAAGATCGTTCGGTTCGCCCGAGCCAACCTGGCTGAAGGTGCTAACCTGCCAACCGCCGAGTAACTTGTTCGCCACGCCGCTCATGTTGCCGCCAAACTTCTTGCCCTTGCCGAACGGAAGTTCGTACACGGTGTTGAACTTGAAGAAGTGCGGTCGGTCGTTGAAATAGATGCCTTGGCGCTGTACGTTGTTCACCGCGTCGTTAAAGCCCCAGCGCTCGATCATCTTGCTGAGCGTGTAGTTCGCCATCAAGGTCAGGCTGCGGCCCATGCGGACGTTGTAGTTGACCTGCAGCGAGTTGTACCAGATGTTCGAATCGTTGCGTCCGCGTTCGATGAGCGTTCCGCTGTACTGCGGATACAGGCGATTGGCTTGGAAGCGGGAGATCGTGTTGGCCGTCGAGAATGCGGTTCCGGCGAACGCGGGCAGACCTTTGAAAGGGTTGGTGACCTGCGCGTTGCAGAATAGAGGATCTCCGCCTTCGCCGAAATTGCAGCTCTTGCGGAACTCCGGCGTCACGTTGTTGAAGTCGCGTTCGGTGTTGGCACCTATGGTGCGGCTGCCTACGTAAGCGACGCTCAGCGTCGAACTGCTCGAAAGCTGGCGTTGAATGTCGAACGAGAACTGATGCACGTACGGCACAACCATGTTCGGGTTATACCAACCGTAGTTCTGTCCAGCGAAGGTGTTCGCTCCGATTGAGGATCCAACAGGCTTGGTGATGCCGTTCGGATAGGGATTGTTCAGCAGGTTCGGAATCAGATTCCGCCCGTCGTCGAGCGAGTTGACAAGCGGCGTGTTGGTCGAGAATCCCGTGGTCTGCAGGGTGTCATTGTTGGGATTCATGAAGTAGAGTCCCCAACCTCCGCGCAGCACCGTCTTGTCTGTCAACTGATAGGCGACGCCAATGCGAGGCTGCCAGTTGTTCATATCGTTCCGTCCCACGACTGCCGGATTTCCGTTCACGCCGGCGAATTCAAGTCCACCCTTGATGTTGCGCAAATTGGGGAATTCGGCCAGTGATGCGGCGGGAATCTGACCGGCGTAAGAAAGCGGAGCATTGGGGTTGAAGCCACGGTTGATCCGATTGTACTTCTCGCTGGGGGTCTGGTTGAAATCCCAACGCAGGCCGAGGTTGAGGGTTACCTTGCGGCTGATTTTCCAGTCGTCCTGGAAGTACGGTGCGAAGTACCACTGCTGGAAGAACGGATAAACGGGGAAGTTCGAAGAACCCCCAACACCGCCAAGCAGGAACGACGCGAAGCCGTCACCCGAGGTTGCCTCGCCCTGGTTGAAGAGGCGCTGCGTCCAGCGGGTTTCGCCGGTGAAGGAAAGAATGTCGCCGGAATTCTGCTGGATGAAGTGAATGCGACGAATATCGGCACCCATCTTCATGGTGTGGCCACCCGCGATCTTGGTGATGTTGCCGGCCAGATTGTAGTTGTTGGTGATATTGATGCCTTGGCCGCGGCCAAGTGGGCTGTAGCCATTGAGATTCCAACGACCGAAGTAAACTGGTCCTGGAATCTGGCTGAGCAATGTGGAAGAGATGCCGAGCTTGGTCAAATCGAAGTTCTCGTTGGCACGTCCAAATCCCTTCTCGACGAAGCGATTGCTCGATGCACGTATATTCAACACGGTGGTCGGTGAAACCGTCATGGTCCAGTCGGCAACGTAGGCGTCGTTGATGCGTTGAAAGGGCTGCTGGCCGTCGGTGCCGGGAGAGCCGCAAACGCCATTGATGCAGCGGTCTTCGGTACGGTCGTTCGACGCGTGGCGGAAGTAGGCGCGGTGCCTGGAGCCGAAGGTCCAATCGAACTTCAGGCTAAGGTTATAGAAGTCGTCGGTGGCCGCGTAGTCCGGATTCAGGACGTTCTGCTGGGCATATCGCAAGCCGGCGGTTGTCGCGTTCGGAGCCGGCATGAAACCTGTCACAGCGCGGGCCACGGGACTGATCCGGGTTGCCGGGATAATGTTGCCCGCGAACGGCGTCCGAACCGGGTCGCCATTGACCATCTGCGGATTCATCGGATCGTAGATGGCGACCCGCTGTCCCGCTGGGGTCGTGAGCCTGCTGAAATCGCCGGTGCGCATTTCATTGGCGGGGAACGAATTGCGCAGGAACTGTGGCCACACCTCTTTGTAGCCTTCGTAAGCGCCGGAGTAGAAAAGACGGACCGGGCCATCCTTTTTCAGAATGCCGGGAATATAAATCGGGCCATCCATCTGAAAGCCGTACTGGTCGAGCTTGTGATTGGGTCGCGCGATTCCCACGGCCTTGTTTTGGAACGTGTTCGCGTCTAACGCCTTGCGCCGCATGAACTCGTATACGGTTCCATGATGCTGATTGCCGCCGGACTTCAACACGACGTTGAACACGCCGCCGCCAGTTTTGCCATACTGCGCGTCGTAAGAATTCTGCTGCACGCTGAACTCCTGCACTGCGTCGACGATTGGCACATAAGCAATGTTGTTGCCGCCCATCTGCGCATTGTTGGGAGCGCCATCCATCAGGAATTCGTTGTTGGACTGCCGTCCGCCGTTGACGGACCATTCGGCGATCGCGCCGTTGTCGAAGGGGCGCTGCCAGATGGCGGCACCGCGGAACGTGACGCCCGACATCATAGCACCAAGCATGAACGGATTGCGCGAGTTCAGCGGCATTTCCGAAACCTGCATTTGATTGATAACCGCCGAGCGGCTCGCCGTCTGCGTTTCAAGCAGAGCGCTATCGGCGGTGACATTGACGGATTCGGTGAGGGCTCCGACTTCCAGGGCAACATCGATACCAGCGATCTGGCCGACCTGGATGGTGATGTTCGCGCGGTTGTAGGTCTTGAATCCCGAAGCGGTTGCGCTGAGTTTGTATTGACCCGGGCGGAGGAACGGGATTGTGTAGTTGCCCGATGTGTCGGTGGTAGCGTTTGAAGTTTCGCTGGTTGCGGCGTTGGTTGTCTGGACCTTGGCGTTCGGTACGGCTGACCCGGAAGCATCGAGTATACGGCCCGTAATCGTGGCGCGGAATTCCTGCGCCATCAGTACCGACATGCTGAGCATTGCTGCTACTAGAAGCAGCGTGATTTTAGATCTCACATTGACCCTTTCTAAAGTTCGCGTGACTTGGGAACTTTGTCACATTGGGAGAAATCTTATCACAGCTTGCGTATATTTCACAAAGTCTTTACGGATGCTCCAAGCGCTGCTGCGTCTACCACATGGGTCCGAACGCGGACGACTTCGCCGGCGACGAAAACAGCCGGGTTGGTTACCTCGACTTCGCCTCTTGCGACCTCGCCGAGCGTGGCAACCACTACGCGTTCCCGCTCTGTCGATCCTCGTTCCACAAACGCCACCGGCTGCGATGCCGGACGCCCGTGGCGAATCAGTTCGGCAGCGATTGCCGCTCGTGTCGCGACGCCCATCAAAATGACGAGAGTGTCGACGCGTGCGTACTTGCTCCAGTCCACTTCCTGGCCTTCGCTGCGCAGATGTCCCGTGATCACGGCGAATCCGTCGGCGACGCCGCGGTAGGTCACAGGTATCCCCGCCATCCCTGGAACTGCCACTGCAGAACTGATGCCCGGTACGATTTCCACTTCAATGCCGGCATCTTTGAGGCACTGCCACTCTTCGGCACCGCGTCCGAAGACCAGCGGATCGCCGCCTTTCAGCCGCACCACGCGCTTTCCGGACTTCGCATAGTCCACCAGCATCCGGAAGATGAATTCTTGAATCTCTTCCTGTTGGCCTTGCACTTTGCCCGCGTAGAGAAGTTCCGCCGCTGGGTTTGCCAGCGCTAGGATCTCGTCGCTCACGAGCCGGTCATAGATCACGACCTCTGCTGCCTGCAATGCGCGTAGCGCCTTAAGCGTCAGCAGTTCTGGATCCCCTGGACCCGCTCCGACCAACCATACCTTACCTAGATTCATTGCAATCTCTATAGACAATGGTACATCAACGAACATTCTTGCGGATATAGTCGCCCACAGCATCTTCAGGGGGCCCTATGTAATGATACGCCTCTGCGTATTCGAGTCCATTGCGCTTGCCGGTTTCACGGTCGCGCGCCAAAACGAACTGTCGGATGTACTCGCGATTGGCGGTGGTGTCGTTGTCTCCCAACAACGGCAACCGCTTGCCTTCTTTGGCCAACTGCGCGCGCAGTTTAGCGCCAGTCTCCCCGGCAGGACCCTGTGCCTTGTTTTCGAGGTTCGCGTCTATCTTTTTCTCCACCCAGGGTCCAATGTCGATCACGCGATTGATCTGTTGTTGGAATCGGGCGAAGTAGTATTTCTCCTTCACGCTATGGGGCTTCAATCCTGCCTCGAAGTGTTCCGGATAGTCTTTGGATCCACCGGCCATCCAGGCGGCGGCCTCCACGCAGGCGCTGGTGACATAGTGATCGGGATTCTCTTCGTAGTGGCCGGTGGGATCGTAGGTGATCACGATGTCGGCCTTGAGCAGGCGGAACAGAAAGATGAACCGGGCGCGGAGTTCCGACCTCGCGATGTTGTCCATCATGTGATTGTTGTAGTTGAGTTCGAAGACTTTTTTCACGCCAAATACTTGGGCGAGGGCATCCTGATCGCGCTGATTGGCCGCCACGGTTTCGGCGTAATTGCCCGGCCCTGCCATGTCATCGTTGGTGACTCGGATCAGATACGGTGTTGCGCCTTCATCGATGAGCTTGGCAAACAATCCAGCGGCGAAGATCGGGATGTCGTCGCTGTGTGGCTGAATGGCGATCACCGTCTGGCCGGCGCGCGGCTTGCCTTGGCGCTTGCGCTCGATCACGAGTGGTTCGTGGGAATGGAACGATTGCGAAGTTTGCGCAAGCGCGGCAAAGGGAAGGAATTGGAGAAAACTGCGGCGGCTGACCATTTCGCGATTATATAGAGGTTGGAGGCTGTCCGATGGCCAAGCAACGGTTCCACTACGATGCCGTAGTGAAAGACCTGTTCCAGAAGGATCGGCCCACGCTGTTGGGAATGTTCGCCGGACCCGCCGAGGTCCGCGAGTTTTTGAATTCCGAGTTGGCGGCGGTGGAAGAACGCTTTGCGGATTTGCTGGTTCTGCTGAGCGATGACTCTCTACTGCATTTCGAGTTTCAGAGCAGCAATGATCGATGGATGCCGCACCGTGTCGGAGGGTATGGGCTCGCGGCTGCGCGAAAGTACGGAAAGTCGAGGATACGTCAGGTGGTCATCTACATTGGTTCCGGACCGATGCGGATGAGCGACCATCTGGATCTTGGCGGGATCCGGATCTCCTATGAATTGGTTGATATCCGCGCTTTTGACGCCGAAGTCTTCGTGCAGAGTGGAAACCCCGGAGATTTGGCGCTGGCTCTGCTCGCGGGTAACGGAGCAGGCAATTGGCAAGAGATCCTGCAGAGAAGCGTGACGTTGCCGGAACCGGAGCGCCGCCGAGTCATGACGCAGATGGCGGTATTTTCGGGCTTGCGTCCGATGCCCGAACGATTCAAAATGGAGATGGATAAGATGCGTACAAACTACGACATTGAGAAGCATCCGATACTGGGTGGAATCTTCAGAGACCTCAAAGTTAAGTGCATTGCCGAGGGCAAGGCGGAAGGCAGAGCTCAAGGTAAAGCTGAGGGGTTGGCGCGAGGCCAAGCTGAGGGCAAAGCTGAAGGCAAAGCCGAAGGACTCGTCGAGGCGAAGGTCCAAACTCTCCACACGTTGTTAGAGGCGAAATTTGGGAAGCCGCTTCCTCGCTGGGCTGCCAAGCGCATCCAGGAAGCCAAGCCGCGCCAGCATGACAAGTGGCTGCTCCTGCTGCTCAAGGCGGATACGCTGGAAGCGGTGGTCGGAAAACGCGCCCTAAGCAAACGCTAATTCGCAATGTTATCCTCTTCTACGCAATGAAGACTCTCGCTATTTTCCTCATCGCCTCTGCGGCCTCGTTTGCCGCGGACCTCACCGGATCCTGGGCCTGCACTGTCGAAACCGACATGGGCACCGGCAATCCGACGTTCACCCTCAAACAAGAAGGGTCAAAAATCACGGGCAAATACGAAGGCATGCTCGGCAGTGCCGACGTCACCGGCAAGATCACGGGCAACGCCTTCGAATACTCTTTCGACTTCGATCAAGGCTCTGTCGTCTACAAAGGCGAGATCGACGGTGCCAAGACCAAAGGTAGCGTCGACTTAGCGGGCCAGGCCAAAGGCAAGTTTTCCTGCGAGAAGAAATAGAACCAGCGCGACACCACGGACGTCTTATCATGGAAGAAGAGTGTCCCTCGCGACCCGATGCCCCTTTACCAAAGTTTGATGACCGCCTTCGGGTTGGCGATTGATTCCATCCGCGCTCATAAACTGCGCAGTTTTCTTACGCTGCTTGGCGTCATCATCGGCGTGAGCAGCGTTGTGATCGTCGGCGCGGCTATTGACGGCATGAGCAACTATGCCGAAGATTCGGCCTCGAAAGCCTTCGGCAGCGATGCCTACCTCATTGGCCAACTGGTTTCCACCGGTCGTATGAGCCGCAAAGAACGCCTCGAAAAACTCCGCTACAACAAGGCCATCCGCAAAGAAGATCTCCAGTATCTGCGCCTCACCACAGGCGACTCGATCCTCTACAGCCCTTACGAACAGCGCTTTGCCGACATCAAATTCGAGAACCAAACGTTGGAAACCGCGACGATCATCGGGGTCTCCGCCACGCTTCCTGAGATCCGCGAACTCGTCATTGTCGATGGACGCTTTTTCACAGACCAGGAAGAGCGAGCCTCACAGCCCGTGTGCGTAGTCGGCGATGAAGTCCGCTCCACGTTCTTTCCGGTCGGCTCACCCGTTGGAAAGCAGATCAAGGTGCAGGGTGTCGAACTGACCATCGTCGGTGTTCAAGAAAAACTGGGATCCGCTGGCGGACGCAACCAGGACAACCAAGTCTATATGCCGACCACGGTTTACGCCCGCACCTTTCCAACGGCAAGAACCATCTCGATTTATGGACGTCCCCGGCCAGAAACCGGCTTAAAACTCGAAGATGGACTCGACGTCACGCGGGCCGCACTGCGGTCGCGCTTCAAGACTCTCCCCGGCAAGCCCGACAATTTCGACTTCTTGACCCCCGACTCGATCCGTGCCTTTATCGCGACAATCATCGGTGTCATCGCCGCCGTTGTCGTACCGCTCACCGCAATTTCCTTGCTGGTTGGCGGTATTGTCATCATGAACATCATGCTCGTAAGCGTTACCGAACGGACGCGCGAAATCGGAATCCGCAAGTCGCTCGGCGCACGCAAGAGCGACATCAAGATTCAGTTCCTGATGGAATCCGTCATCATGTCGGCCATGGGCGGAGCAATCGGACTGGCGCTTGGTGCCTTGGTTGCCTATGGGGTGTCCGCCGCCTTCGGATTCAAGGCTAACGTGACGCCCGCTTTCATGATTCTTGCGGTCGGTGTGTCCACAATTGTCGGAATGGTTTCCGGCTGGTATCCTGCGGCGAAGGCCGCCAATCTCGATCCAATCGAAGCGTTGAGGGCGGAATAAGGACCGATGCAGATCTCACCCGTTGAAAACTTGAGAATGGCGATGTCCGCCGTTTGGACGCACCGCTTCCGGTCTGGGCTTACGATTCTCGGCATCGTGATCGGCATTACCTCTGTGGTTGTGGTGTCGTCGCTGATTAGCGGTCTGCGCAGCGGCATTGTCTCATTCTTCGAGGAATTCGGACCTAACAATATTTTTCTCGCTCGCGTGAGCGGCGATCCTTCGGAGCAGATGGCACCTCCGAAAGAACAAAAACGCCGCCTGCTCGACCCGATCTATGCCGACTACATCAAGCGCACAGTGCCCTCGGTCGAGGAAGTGGGCATCCAGTTGTTTCCCCGAGGGATCGGTTTGGCGTCGGTGAAAGTTCCGGGGTTTGAAACGGACAAGTTCCAGTTCGGCAGCGCCAACTACCCACAGACGCTCATCTCCCCGCGAGAAATCCGGCAGGGGCGTAGCTTCACACAAGAAGAAGACGCTCGAGCCGCGCCCGTATGCGTCATCGGTAGCATTCTTGCCGATACTCTGTTCCCCGACGGATCGGCCGTCGGCAGACAACTACAGCTGGGCAGTGGCATGTACACCGTCATAGGAGTCTTTGCTCTGGCCAAGGGATCGTTCTTCGGCGAGAATGGACTGGACACGCAAGTGCTGGTTCCCCTGGCAACGCTCAGGTCTCGGTATCCTGCTTCGAACACTTACTTCTTCACAGCAAAGGCTCGCGAAGGTCAGCGTGCACAAGCGATGGATGAAATGCGGGCCGCGATGCGCCGCATTCGTCACGTTGCCCCCGGCGATGACGATGACTTTTCACTCTCCACCGCCGATTCCATCATCGCCAACTTCGACAAAATCGTGGTCATGATCTTTGTCGTCGGACTCGCTCTGTCCGGCATGGGCTTGCTGGTTGGAGGCATCGGCGTAATGAACATCATGCTCGTCAGTGTGACCGAACGGACGCGCGAAATCGGCATCCGCAAGGCGCTAGGCGCACGGAAGTTCGACATTACCTTTCAGTTCCTGATGGAGGCGATCGCTCTGACAGGACTCGGTGGCGTGTTGGGTATCCTCTTTTCCGTCGGCCTGACACTTTTGGTTGGCGTTCTGTTTCCCGCCCTGCCCTCAGTGGTGCCGCCTTGGGCCGTTGTTGCAGGTTTCACGGTCTCCGTCATGATCGGCGTGTTTTTCGGCGTCTGGCCGGCAATGAAAGCCGCGCAACTCGATCCGGTGGACGCCCTCCGTTACGAGTAACTCGCTTAACGCAAGTTGACTTCAGCGCGATAGCCCTTGAGACTCACCACTGGCCCGCCGCCATTGACACGGCTGCGTCCGCCACCTGAACTTGCAGGGCGCTCCGATCGGTGATTCGCGTGAACTCCACGCGGGCGTCGCTCTTGTAGATCTTCACTTCCACTACCCCGCCGTCCTGCTTGTTGACGTGAATCTCGCCCTGGTATGTATCGATGTCGAGAGCGGCAGTCAGCCCATCGACGTTGATGTCGCTCTTGTAGTCCTTGATCCGCAGTTGGGCCGTGCGCGGCATGCGGAGCGTGTACTTCACATGCGGCTGGCTGTAGTTTCCAAGCCAGGTGCCATAGTCTTTCGGATAGCGGGTCTTCAATCGCAAGGTGTCGGACGTCGAGTCGATCTCGATCTCGGTGTTGCGAACGAGTTCGCGATCCGACGCTCCCCATCCGTCCGGCTCAATCCGGACTACCATCTCGACCTGCGGCTTGTCCCAGGTGGTGACACTGATCGAACCCTTGTAGGTGTCGATGACGACGCGTCCCTGCGCGGAAAGGGAGACGGTCTTGCGGATCTCACGAGTGTCATCCGCCGCGTTGAGAGCCGCGTAAACGAGCAAGAGAGGGATCGTCATATGACTCCACTACGTGGCGGCGGTTCAGAAAGTTCGCGGAAATTGACCGCAGATTCCTGTTGCGTAAGCAACCGCTTCATTCAGGATACAAACTGCTTATGTCTATTCGTGAGGAACATCCCGAGGCATAACAGGCAGACGTGCTCCGCTACGCCCTTTTCCGCTTACACTGAAGGCTTGAGAATCGCGATCTTCGGAGGCACCTTCGATCCCATCCATGAGGCCCACTTAGCAGTCGCCCGCGAGGCCGCCCGCGGATGCGGGATCGACCAGGTTCTGTTGATACCGGCAGGCCAGCCTCCTCACAAAAATAACCTCGAACGAACGCCGTTCGAACATCGTTATCGCATGGTGGAACTCGCCTGCGCGGGAGACCCGCTGTTTGTACCATCGCGCCTTGAGCAAGGCGACCGCAAAAGCTATTCGATCGACACCATCGAGCGGATTCCACTGCGCAACGGCGACTCACTGCACTTCATTATCGGTGCGGATGCCTTTGCCGAAATCCAAACTTGGCGGCGCTGGCAGAATGTCGTTGCCAAGGTCGAATTCATCGTTGTCAGCCGCCCCGGACACGACTATGAAATCCCTGCAGGCGCTCGCGTTCACCGCCTCGACACGGTGAGTCTCACCACGAGTTCGACGGCGATTCGCCAACAACTCGCCCGCGGTTTGCGACCGCCTGGGCTTCCAGATTCCGTCTGGAACTACATCCAAGACCACAGACTGTATACACTCAACAAATGAAGATTCTGCTGTTGGCGCTCGGCGCGCTCACCGCTTCCGCCGCTGTTCAAACCGATATCGTGTTCACTACAGCGGGAGGCGAAACGCTCAAACTGGACGTGCATATGCCCGATGGTCCGGGTCCGTTTCCCACCGCGATCCTAGTGCATGGCGGAGGCTGGACCGGTGGACACAAGCAGCAGTTCATCACCCCGCTGTTCGATCCGCTGACCAAGGCTGGTTACGTCTGGTTCAGCGTCGACTATCGGCTCGCACCCAAGCACAAGTGGCCTGCCGGCGCGGAAGATGTCGAGACAGCGATCCATTGGGTGTTCGCTAACGCGGCGAAGTACAAAGTGGATACGCGGCGCGTAGCCCTGATTGGCGAGTCAGCTGGCGGACATTTGGCTTCCTACGCTGCGATCAAGACCAAGCAGAAGCTGACCGCTGTGGTGATCTTATACGGGGTGCATGACTTCATCGCGCGGGCCTTTCAGTATGCTCGCATTGACCCAAGCATCGCGTCATTGTTCGGTGGCATCGGCGCGTTGAATTCGGACACCGCGGTCGTACTGCGCGAGGCGTCGCCCTATACGCATGTTCGCGAGGGGTTGCCGCCGTTTCTGATGATCCACGGCATGGCGGACACCGCGGTGCCGTATGCGCAATCGGTGGATATGTGCGCGAAGCTTCTCAGCAAAGGCAACGCCTGTGAACTCTATACCGTAAACGGTCCGCATGGAATGGATCGCTGGGAAATGGATCCCGGTACGCAGGGCTACAAGGTGAAGCTGATCGATTGGCTCCGCGTGAATCTCAAATAGCACCCTGAAATAGCACCTCAAATAACAACGAGCCGGACGATGCGACGCATCCGGCTCTTGTTATTTGTTCTCGATGTCAGTTAGAGGTGGGCGTCGACGAGGGCCTGAAAGTCGCCCTTCGCCATGGCGCCGACCTTCTGACCGACGACTTTGCCGTCCTTGAAGACGAGGAACATCGGGATGCCACGCACCTGGTAGCGCATCGCCGTGTCGCCATTCTCGTCGACATTCAGCTTGCCTACCTTGAGCTTGCCCTGATATTCGTCAGCGATAGCGTCCACCGTCGGACCCACCATGCGGCATGGGCCGCACCACTCCGCCCAAAAGTCGACCAGAACGGGGACGTCGGAATTGAGCACGTCCTGATCCCAGGAGGCGTCCGAAAAATTCAGCGTATTTTGACCAGCCATGTTGTTGTTACTAGACTCCACAAAGTTCGATGAGGCGGCGGCAGGAAAAGATTCATGCGCCGTATTTGCATGGTAGCAAGTGGCTTATAGAGGCGGTGAAGGCTGGTTTCCACGAAACTTTGCGATAGCGACTTCGACATCACGGGCACGTTGTAGGTGTCCAGGGACCAATACCGGCCAGTTGCTGGGCGGGGCGCGATCGTCCGCATCGACGCGCAAACAGCGCATCCTGTCGCCCAAAATGCCTATCGGTTTGAGATTTGGGTCGGGCTGCCGCTGATACCAACTCCATAGCTGACGGTGGGTACTACCTCCAGCAGACTGAAAACTCAATTGTTTGGCTATCTCAAGACAGTGATTGTACACGTAGTAGCACGCGCGTCCCACGCTTGTCCTCTGCGAAGACTCGCTCGGATCACGACGCAGATGGTGCGCCAGTACCAGGAATTCGCGCCAATCAAAAGACATTCCGAGACTCCCAATCGAAATTGACCATTGCACCTCCTCGGTGCCAGTTATCCAGCCACCACCCTGTATCGAACCGCGCCAGCGCCGCTTCTGGTCCCGGAAACGCTGCCGGAACTACTGCCACAGCCCTCAGAGTCGGATCCTCATCGCCAACCAAAAGGTCCAATCGAAGGACCACATTTTCGCCAAACGACCGGCGAAGCGGGGCTACAGCCTCGACCAGCAACCGCCCAAGATTCGGTCGGTTGCGGATCACAGACAAGACCGATTGCTGGTCGCCCGTTATGGTGTAGTTGCGGATGGTGCTCTCGACATCAGAACCATGATCGTCCGCAGTGCTAAACCGAATCTTCTGACCTTCGCCGTGAAGTCTACTTCGCGACCAGAGTGGCTCGAAAGTTCCCGGAGGGTTCGAAGTAGGCCGTTGAATGATGCTGCCGAATTGCAGTCCGGGCTGTTCGCTCGCGAGCGAGCGCAATGAACCCGACCCTGCTTCGCTGGGTCCCCTGAAGGACAGCGATCTATAATCTGAACTGAACGACGTCGATTCTCGCCGAAGTGGCGGCGGTGGAACTCCATCCAAGTAGTGAATCGTGTTAAGCATCACCCTGCTCCTGCAGTCCGAGAGCCTGGAGCAAGAGTAAAGTAGCTGTCCTGGTGCGATCAATGGTCGAGTCGATCGATTCGTTTGCACTCGGTGTCACTACTAGCCGAACGAAGATTCCGTTCGCGATCATGGCGGACTTTTCGACGAGTATCTCAATATCTCCGACCCGGGCCATGGTGCCTCCCATCGCAATCGGGTTGGGTCCAGAAAACAATCGAAACGCGGGAGGCACAAGAGGTGCGAGCAACTCTTCGCTGGTTCTGCTTGCGGATTGGACGTGCATCGAAAATCTGAGCGTCGAAGCACTGCTCAAGATTGTGCGATCCCTCCCAAGAGCCTCACTCGCCGCCGACATGATACCAAGACACGTGCCCAAATCACTCCAACTTAGTCGAACTTTCGTGAATCGATACTCTTCCGGACCGAACTGAAAAATAACATCTTGATCGGGTAGCCTAAAGATCCACTTCTGGTCGGCGGGGTTTGAGGAGGAAACGATCTCAGAGTGGGGCAATTTGAAGCCATACTGAATCAGCGCCTTCACCACCGCTTCAAAAACCTTCGGTAGCTCACCGGAAATCAGCCCGATCTGCGGATGTTCGAACCGGGCTGTATACTCCAGAATGATCTCATTGACTCTGTACTGGCTCGATCATAAGTCAATTCTTCCACACAACCTGTCACTTTCGCGACTTCACACTGTCGAGAACCGCCGCGTTGTTCCGACTCTTCAGTGAACCGCCGAGAATGGCATAGAATCGAGCAAAAGGATCAAACCATTCTGATGATGGGAATGCTGGCGGACAAAGAGAGTACGAGCAAAGGCATCATGAGTTGGGCACCGGAGGACATCAAGGCCCACATCGCCTTTATGATCAACCTCAACAAGGAACTGAAGGCCTCCGGCGAACTCGTCTCCGCCGAAGGACTTGCCTGGCCCGACCAAGCCAAACTCGTCCGCGCCAAGGACGACGGCACGCCGGACACCGACGGCGTCTTTGCGGAATCGAAAGAGTTCCTGATCCTACTGGATCATCGATGTCGCGAGCCCAGAGCGAGCCTACGCGATTGCCGCGAAGGCTTCCGCAGCACCCGGCAAAGGGGGCGTGCCAATGAAGATACCCATCGAGGTCCGCCAGATCCTGAGCGGTCCGCCGGATGTCGAATAATAGAGACACAACGGACCACCTGCTGCGCGAACTCTCGCCGCAGGTGCTGCCTTGGCTGATCCGCCGCTATCGCGATTTCACCACTGCCGGGGATGCTTTGCAGGATGCGATGCTTGCGGCTTCTTTGCAATGGCCGCGCGATGGAATGCCAGAGAATCCGCGGGCCTGCTTGATGTCCACCGCATCGCGCAGAATGGTGGATCAGATCCGCAGCGACAGCGCGCGCCGCCTCCGCGAATCAGCGTTTGCAATGGAATCCGGCTACGTCATCGCGCCGATCGTGGAACCCCAAGTAGTTGAAGATACGCTCGCGTTGATGCTGCTGTGCTGTCATCCCGCGTTGACCGCACCGTCGGCGATTGCACTCACTCTACGCGCGGTCGGCGGACTCACGACCTCCGAAATCGCCCGCGCCTTTCTGGTTCCCGAATCCACCATGGCGCAGAGAATCAGTCGTGCCAAGCAAAGTATCAAAGAGGCCGGCGCGAAGTTCGAGAGTCCGGATTTGACGCGGATCCGAGAGGTGTTGCATGTCCTCTATTTGATGTTCAACGAGGGCTATGCGGCAAGCGGCGGTGAGCACCTGCAGCGTGTGGATCTGGCCTCGGAGGCGATCCGCCTGGCGCCACTCACTCATGCGCTGGGTTGTGGAATCGCGAGCGGATAACGGAAGGCGTTGCACTTGTAGAAGCAGCTTTGTCGAAGGGTACTGTGGGTCCGTATCGATTGCAGGCAGCCATCGCCGCGGTACACGATGAAGCTACGTGCGCCGCGGAAACGGACTGGCCCCGGATTCTGGCCCTGTACGACTTGCTCGCGCACATCTCTCCGAATCCCGTTGTGAGATTGAATCGCGCCGTGGCGGTGGCGATGGTGCGAGGCGCTAAGGCTGGTTTGTCGCTGCTCGACGGGCTGAGCGATGGGCTGTCCGGCAACCACAGGCTGCACGCCGTGCGCGCGCATTTACTGGAAAAACAGGGGAATCTGGCATCGGCGCGCGAAAACTACCGACGTGCGGCGGAAATGACGTTGAGTTTGCCCGAGCGTTACTACCTGTTGAAGAATGCGGCTGGGCTACACATCGAATAATCGGGAAGCTGTCTTCCAAAGGATGTCCGCTTGCGTCGCCTCGTCCAGATCCATTAGAAAGAACTTCGATAGCTCGACGCGCGTACTTTCGATCAGATCGGAACCTGCGAGCAACCGCGTTGCCGGAACATGACGCAGCACCTCAACGATGTCGTGGGGCATGAGCGATGAGAGTTCCAGATAGATGTTGGGACACAACGTCGCGGCGAGAATCGCTTCGCCTTTGAACATGCCTCCGCCGCCGCAATGCGCGAGCACCATCTTCAATTCCCGATAGCGCTGCGCGGGCGCGATCTGCAGCGATGGCAATGAATACGGGATCCCGCTGCCGGTGTGGATGATCAGCGGCAGGTCAAGTTCAAGCGCAGCTTCATACACAAACTGACCCGTTTCCCACTGCGGATTGATCGCTTGAAACTGCGGCTGCAGCTTCATCGCCACAAAGCCTAGTTCCTCTTTGCAACGCCTCAACTCATCGCGGAACTGCTGCCGTGGGATGTACGGGTAGACACATGCCGCGCCGCAAAAACGATCTGGATGCGCTCTCACCGCCACCGCGATTTCATCGTGCGCGGCGCGATGATCTTCAACGACAGGGAAGGGAATCACCAGAGATCGATCCACGCCAAAGCGATCCATCTCTCGCAACAGTTGATCTGCGGTCTGTCTGCGGCCCGAGTGGATGCCGTGCCCAATGTGCGTGTGCGAGTCGAAGATCCGTTGGCCTTGATGCATGGTCGCTAGGCCAGTATGCGCTCGACGATCCGCATACCCATCTCTTCCGTGGTCAGCGATCCGCCCATGTCTCGTGTGCGGCTCTGGGGATCCGCAAAGACCGCGCTCACGGCGCTCTCGATGGCTGCAGCCGCTTCGGGTTGCTTCCACCATTCGAGCATCATGGCTGCGGAAAGGATCGTCGCGACGGGGTTCGCTATGCCTTTGCCCGCAATGTCCGGAGCCGATCCGTGCGAAGGCTGAAAGACAGCGTGCTTGGGGCCGATGTCGGCGGAAGGTGCCATGCCGAGTCCGCCGACGAGCCCCGCGGCGAGATCGGAAAGGATGTCCCCGAACATGTTCTCGGTGACGATGACGTCGAACGTCTGCGGACGCTGCACCAGAAACATCGACATCGCGTCGACGTAGTAGCGTTCGGTCTCGACCTCAGGATACTCGCGCGCAACCTCATCGAAGATACCGCGGAAGTAAGCCATCGACGGCAACACGTTCGCCTTGTCGACGAGAGTGACTTTTTTGCGGCGCTTCATCGCCTCGTCGAACGCAGAGCGGAACAGCCGCTCCGAACCCGTGCGCGAAATCCGCATCGTGTCGAAGGCCTCCGTTGCGCTGAGCGGATACTGGTCGCTGCGCTTCCAGAAGAGCCCTTCGGTACTCTCGCGCACCAGCAGGAAGTCGATAAATTCAGTGCCCTTGAGCGGCGTGTCGTTCGGATGGTACAGCTTGATCGGGCGCAGCCCGCAGTAGAGATCGAGCTTCTCGCGGATATCGATCTGTGGCGTCATCTCGACGCCATTGGGCCAGCGCACCGAAGGCATTCCCATCGCGCCCAGCAGGATTGCGTCGTGTTGGGCAATCTTCGCCAGTGTGTCAGGAGGCAGCGGGTCGCCGGACTTCAGATACTCGCCCGCGCCGACGGAATACTCAGTGCATTCGAACTGCAGTTCGGGTCTTGCGGATTCAAGGGCACGCAGCACGCGCACGGTTTCACGCACGACATCCACGCCGATGCCGTCACCTGGAAGGAGAGCGATGTTGAGGGTTGGCAATCGACTATTGTCCTATAGAACCAGCTACTGAAAATGGATCTGCCACAAGACGCCCGCGGCATCGTGCCAGATGCTGACGTCTTTGGGCGGCTGCGCGCCGCATGTCAGATCCATCGCCATGCCTTCCCCTTTGTTGGATGCAACCAACTGGTTCGGATCCTTGATGAGAAAACAGCCGTCTTGCCGTCAGCAAGGGACACCACAACGCTCGCCTGCTGACCCTTGCAGTCGAGTGCGACGAACTTGCCTCGAATCTCAGTCATGGGGTCGCCATTGGGGGATCGCTTGGTTAGCATGATCTTTTCTTCCACCTGTTTGCCCGTGTCGTCGACGTACTTTCGTCTGAGAACGGGTCCGTCGGTGCGATCCTCGTCGATGAAGCTGACGCCCGACCCATTGGTGGATTCCAACGCAGCTTCCAGCACGATGGCGTTCGCGCTTGCTTTGTTCGCTGCCGCAGTCTGCTTCGATTGCAAGTACGCAACAAGCCGGCCCGCATAGTCTTTCTGTTCCGGCGTCTCAGCGAACCGTTCAGCGCTTTGCGCCATCTTTATCGCGTCTTCGGGTGACTTCAATCCATCGAGAGCCATGGCGCGAATCCGGAAAACCCGATAGGCCTCCGCTGGCTTGGTCACTTGCGCGATATCCGCCAATGCGCCATGCGCCGCGCCGAACTTCATTTGACGCAAAAGCTGCTCGCCCAACAAAATCTTCGTTTCAATCGTAGTGGACCCAAGCTTGGTCAAGCGAAGCAGAGCCGACACCGAAAGATCCGGATCGCTGTTTGCCGACATCCTCGCCAGATCGTGCAGCACTCTCTTGTTCTCGGTGCCAAGCTCGAACGCTCTCTTGAACTCAGTCTTCGCTTCGGAATACTTGCCGTCGCGCCACTGCCGGTAACCGCTTGCGACGGCAAGTGCGGGGTCTTTGGGATCCTTCGCCGCAGCCTCGCTGAGCACAGTTCGCGCCTCATCGTGATTTCCAGCAGCGGCGAGCAAAGCCGAGCGTACAACCGCCACCTCATTGTCGAGAGGCGGTTCCGCGCTGGCCCGATCTCCGAGTTTGGTAAGCAACTTGGCATCGAGATTCACTCCAAAAAACGAATTGCCGCTCATGTATCCCGCAAGATCGTTTTGGATCTTCGCCACAGGCTTGCCCGTGGCCGCCTCAAGCGCAGCCACGGATCCCACTCCGTTTTCAATCTGTTGAAAGAACTTGCCAAAGCTCTGGCGATAGTCCGGCGAAAGCTGCAGCATGTGCGTGAGCGCCCAGCTTTCCGCATAAAACATCCCGGCGTGCCGCTTGCGATTGTACAGCGCCGAATCGCGATCGGCACCGAGAAGCTCAGACAAGGGAATCGGCTTCTCATTCGCGAACAGATACATGTGACCGTCGATCAACCCGCCAATTTGCACTTTGCTTCCGATCTGCCTCATCGTTGAGTAGAGTTCGGCAATGCCCTCGTTGAGCCAAATTGGCAACGGCGTCTTCGTGCTGTGCTTCGTCAAGAGATGGACGAATTCGTGGATCGCGATGCGGCTGTCGCCCGCGTTGTGCAGCACGATGTAGTCGGCGTCGGGGCCCGGCAGGTAGTATGCCGCGGCAACCTCGCCGGCGCGATACTTCAGAAACTCTTTTTCAGATTTGAAAAGGACAATACGCAACGGGACATCGGGTTTGGTCGGCTTTTGCAGGGATTGCTCAAAGAAGCTCGACACGCGCTCAAATTCAAGCAGTGTCTCCTTAGCGCGACGCTCGCCCGCAGTGGTCAATACTTCGAAGTTCTCACTCTTGACGCGCAGCCATTTCGAATCGTCTGCGGCGAAAAGAGGTAGAAGCAAACAAAGAAAGCAAAGGCGCATGATTGTTTTGATAACACATGCGCCAGAGCGAAAACTAGAGAACGCCGAAGGTCTCGAATGCTTCCACCGTACCCATGCCTTTTTCAATCGCCACGCGGACGCGATCCTCGGTGGAAGCCTTTTCCAGCGCCCGCCGAATCGCCTCTTCTTCCGCCTGCTGCGGAATGACGATGACTCCATCCACATCTCCCAGCACGATGTCGCCTGGCTCGATTTCCACTTGCCCGATGGTGACGGATACGCGGAAGTCCACTACGGTTCCACGTCCGCGCTGGTCTTGCGCGAAGCGACCCGTGGAAAACGTCGGGAAGTTCATCGCCAGGATTCCGGGCGTATCGCGGGACATACCATGCAGCACCGCGCCGGCCGCGCCAAGATGTCGCGCGCGAGTGGACATCAGTTCGCCCCACAAGGCGTAGTCCTGTGAGGCTCCCGCCGCGAGATAGACTTCTCCCGGTTGCAAATCATCGAGAGCAAGCAGCATCTTGCCGAACGGTGTCTCGCCCTCTTTCTCGATATCGGCGTGCAGGACGGGCATTGCCCGTCCCACAACAACCATGTCGTCACGCAGCGGCCGGATCTCGCGCGGCAAGAACTGCTCCCGGAAACCCATCGTGTCGAGCACATCGCCAATCACCGCACTGAATAGGTGTTTGCGTGCTTCGGCAATCAAGTCCAGACTCACGAGTTGTAGACCTTTTCCCAGGTCGCTTCTTTGCCGCTGGTGCAGGCCTGCAAAGCCATCACCGCTGTCATCGTGCTTTCGGCACCCCACAGGGCGGCGTTCTCAAGCTTGCCCGTTCGTGCGCCTTCGATGAACTGGTTCACGTTGTCTTCGGTGATGTCATGCTTGGTCACGGCCTCTTCGACATCCTTGCCCGGGCGATAGATCTTGATGCCCTTGCGCGACGTGTTCACAACGCCCTGTTCGCAGATGAACGATTCGGAAATATCCTGCCAGCCGGGGTTGCCGAACTGGTTCGCCGCATAGCTACAAATGACGCCATCGTCGAACTGGAAGCTCAACGAAAGATTGTCGTAGATGTTTCCCTTGTGGCGCTGCACCTGCGATCCATAGCCGCTCACCTTCACCGGATGCTTGCCCATAAACCAGTTCACGACGTCGATGTTGTGGCAATCCTGCTCGATCAGGATGTCGCCGGAAAGTTCGCGGTAGAAGAACCAGTTGCGGATCTTCTCTTCGCTTTCCGCGTGACCGGTCTTGATGGCGGGTCCACCGCCCATCCAAGCCGCGCGAATCTGTTTGATCGCCCCGAGTTCGCCTGACTTCACCACTTCATAGGCGTGGCGATAGTCTTTGCCGTAGCGCTGCTGAAAGTCCATCGAGATGCGCTTGGTGGGGTCGGCCTTCTTCGCTGCCGCGAGAACCCGGCGGCAACCCTGGGCGTCCACACCGGCAGGCTTTTCGAGAAAGATGTGTTTCCGCGATTTGACGGCGGCTTCGAAATGCTCGGGATGCAGAAACGCGGGAGTCGCGATCAGCACCGCATCCACATCGCTCGCAAGGAGATCTTGAAACTTCGTGAACGCCTTTGCGCCCGAGTATTTCTTAGCCGCGCCGTCGAGCTTGTCCTGATAGATATCGCAGTATGCGGAAACGCGTGCGAACTCATTCTTTGCGAAGATGCCGCTGACGTACATGCCACGGCCTCCGCAGCCGATGAGCCCGATGGTGAGGGCCGAATTGGCTTGATAGCCGAACGCGGTCGAGGCGCTCATGATGGTCGCCGCCGCGCTCGTCTTCAACAGGGAGCGGCGGGAAAGCTGTTCAGACTTCATGCAAACAGCGTATCGAACTTGCAAGGAAAACGTGGGCAACGGAAGCTGCCGAAATTGCTGGCGACTGCGGGTCAGCCGCTGCGCGCTACTGCGGCGGTTTCTCGGAAGTCACGGAATCGGGCAACGCATCTGGAGTGAACGTGATCACCGATTCGGTTCCGAACTTGCGATAGCTGCGGAACTCAAGCTCGTTCTTTGTGAGCATCTTACCTGCACGCGACTTCACCACCGACTTCAACGGAAGCAGAAACTCGTTCTCGCCGATCTTAGTGAAATCGTAGTCGAGTACCTGATCCACTTTTTGGATCGGATAGTCCACCGGGATGTCGTCGGCCTTCAGCGTCATCCGCATGATGAGCCCCGTATCCGCATCCGCGTACACATAGCCGCTATATCCGGCAACAATGGTTTGGGGCGTCGAATTCGGCCCACTTGACCAGGTGATCGAATACTTCGAGTTGGGCTGCAGAACGCGATAGCGATAGACGTGCTGCAAGCGTCCTCTCAACTTGGCCCAACGTTCCCAGCCAAATTCGGCGCGCGCGACTGGATCGAACAGATCGCGAATGAGCGTTCCAAATTCGCCGCTCGATGTGGTTCCGCCCAACTGTTCGTGCGAGACACCGACCTGGGGCGTGTTGTTCACCAGAACTACCTGATAGTTCTCGCGCTTTTCTACGTAGCTCAGCTTCTCGGTGATCGTATCGAATAGCTGCCAGAATTCCAGCCCAGAGGGGTCGCCGTAACGGCGCGTAACTTGTGTACAAAGAAAATCCGGAAGCTGCTTCACGTAGTTGCGTGCGTATTCGGTGACTTGATCGAGAATCTTCGCTTGCTCCTGGGCCGATGGCGGAGGCATGGTCGGCGGGGCCACCTTGGCTTCCACTTTCGGAGGCTCGGGCAAAGCCGCATTCGAAGCCTGCATCGTGCGCAAAGCATTGATGGTGCGCGCACCCGCACCAAAGCCCATCATCTCCTCAATAGCCCGATCGGAAAGCTTTTCGGTGAGCTTGACTTTTTTGAGGAACTCCGCCACCTTGCGGTCGTCGTGCTTGAGTTGTGCGGATGAGCGGATGAACATCGCCACCTGATCCACCGACATATTGATGGTCTGCTGAGCGAAAGCCACCGCCAAAGTGAGCAAAAGGATCCGTAGAAAAGCCATTACTTAGAGAATAGACGCCGTTTCTTCTTGTCTGGTTGCATCCTGCCCAATCCGAGGCCGTCGATTGCCACCTGCGCGAGCGGTGCCATCACGCGATACCCGGCCGCGTTGGGATGCAATCCATCTTCCGCAAGCTCCGCTGTGAGCATCCCCGCGCCATCGGCCAGCGCGGTGAAGTAATCCAGATACGTGTATCCGGCCGATGCGCAATACCGCTTCAGCCAAACATTGAGAGCGTTGATACTGGCCGCTGGACGCAGCTTGCTGCGCTCGTTGTCAGGATTCGTTGCCTTGTGGTAGTCCGAGACCGGCAACACCGATGCAAAGATAACCTTAACGCCACGCGCTTTGGCGAGTTCCGCAATCATCGTGTAGTTGTTTTCGATTGCGGCAATCGCCGTGCCGCGGGCGAGGTCGTTCGTTCCCGCGAGAATCAAAACCGCTTGCGGCCTGAGATCCAGGACATCCGCCTTGAATCGGCCCAGCATCTCGCCGGTCACCTGTCCGCCGATGCCTCGATTCACATAATCCTTGCCAGCGAAGTATTCGTTGAGCCGCCATCCATCGGTGATCGAGTCTCCGAAAAATACGACCCGCGGACTGGCGACAACAGGCAAAGCCAGCCGCGCGTTGGCTTCTTCATAACGCCGCAGGTTGTCGCGATCGGCAGGACGCAGCCTGAGTTCCGCGCTGTCGAGCAGTGCGCGAAAATGCACCTCAAGCCGTTCGACGGAGGTGCGCAGTTCCACGATTTGCGTGACGGCCTCCGCAGGCATCGGGAAAGGCTTCTGCGCGGCATCGACGATTGCCGTATACGCCCGCAGGTTTGCCAGCAAAGTATAGGTATACGCAGAGTGATTCGGACGCGAGCGCAAGTTCGCCCGCGTTTGCCGCAAAGCGTCCTGAATCGGTAGTGACGTCCGCCCGATATCCGGGATCGCCAGCGAAATCGATTCCACCAACTGCCACGACCGGTCAGAAAGCTTCAACACTTCGGTCGTCGGCAACAACGGCGACTGCTGGGCCAGCACAACGGCACAAGCAAGAAACACCAACCGCTGCATCAAATCCGTTCCTCTTTTTCGAGCTGGATCGTGATGGTTCCCACCGCAAGACTCAGCTTTAGTTTGATCTGCACCGGCAATCGTTTTTCGTCCTGCGAGATCCAAATATAGGCCCGCGCGCTGCGTTCGAAGAGCACGCCATTGAAGAGATAAACCTCATAGCGGATCGTTTTGAACTTGCCCGCCTTGGTGGTGATCTCTTCCCATTCCTGTGCCTCCACCTTCACCTCCGGCGCTTTCTTGCCGTCGCTGATGCGCACAGTGGAAGACTGGCCGGGCTGCAGTTTCGAATTCCGCAGCAGGTAAAGTGAACCGAGGATGTCCTTCACGCATTCCGGAATCGCCACCTCGGTTTGCTTCACGATGCTGTTCTTCAGCAGGTCTTTTTCCAGATAGGTGGCCTTCTTCGCGGCATGGTCGAACTTGACGGTGGTCTCACGGTGGCGTTTGCCTTCCTGTGCGTCAAGCCATGAGTCGGTGGCGCAGAATCCACCTTCGTAATTGGCGCGGTATTTGTCGCTGATCTTATAGAGCTTTGCGACCAGCCCGGCGGATTCCAGTTGCAGTTGCGCCGTGCCGCCCGGGCTTTGGGGTGCGAGGTTCTGCTGCAACGTCAGCTTCGCCATGCCCGCATTGATGAGCCGCCACTCGATTCCATAGTGCAGTGTTTCCCGCGGAGGCAGATTGCCGGTGTTCTCACCCTGCGTGAGAGTGGCTGCGATGAGGATAACGAGGATCGCTTTCGCGCAGGACCGCATTTCTTCGAGTATAGAGCAACGCTATCGTAGTAAGTGAGCATGATTCCCGAGTTGAACCCAATAGAGGCTCGCATCCTTGGATGCCTGATCGAGAAAGACCTCACAACACCTGAATACTATCCGCTGTCGTTGAATGCGCTGCTGAACGCCTGCAACCAGAAGTCGTCCCGCGAACCGGTGGTCAACTTCGACGAATCCACCGTCGAACAAGGCTGCGATTCGTTGCGGGCCAAAGGCCTGGTGCTGGTGCATTCCGGATCCCGCGCCACCAAATACTCGCACCGGTTCTCAGAGCGCCTGAATCTGGGCCGCCGCGAACTTCCGTTGCTGTGTGTGTTGCTTCTCAGGGGACCCCAAACCCTGGGCGAACTCCGCACCCGAACCGAGCGCATGCGCGAGTTCAACGATCTCGACGAGGTGGAACGCGCGCTGTTGCATCTCGCAGATCTGGAATCAGGTGCCATGACCATGCGCATGCCTCCACAACACGGCATGAAGGAACAGCGCTGGACACATCTGCTCTGCGGCGAACCATCGCCCGATGCCGTCATCGCGCCGTTGCCGATCAACGATGGACGCCCCGACCGCATCGCTTTGCTCGAAAACGAAGTGACCGCACTCAGACAGGAAATCGATTGGATCAAGCAGAAGCTTTCCGATCTTCTCAACTAACTCACATGGAAAAATGCGAATCTCAGCAAAAGAACCGCTCGGCCGTCCGCGTGAAGCGGGTAGACGAATGCGGCTCGCTCGACGACCTCTTCCGGCACTGCCTGCCGGCTTTCGGCGGTGCGTATCTCCGCCGCATCTACACGATTCTCGACCGCGCCATTGGGCTCGGCTGCCCTCTCACACTGGCAATCTCCGGCCCCGTCACCGTGTCGGGCCAGCATCAAACCTGGCTCATCCCGCTGCTCGAAACCGGCTGGGTGGCGTACCTTTCCACCACCGACGCCGTCTGTTATCACGACGGCCACCGTTCGTTGAACGAACATCTGATCGATCCCATTCATGAGGTGCCGATCTTCGGCGACGACGGCGCGCTGCGCGATGAGCGCACCATCCGCGTAACCGACATGGCCTTCGATGAAGATGTCCTGCTCGATCAGGATCGCTTCATTACCGCACTGCTGCAAACTCCCGAGTTCCAACGAAGAATGACTGGAACGGAGTTCCGAAACCTATTGGGCAAGCACTACGGCGCGCAGGAAAAGAAGAATGGCATCGCCCAGGGGCTGCTTTCCGCTTGTCATCGGCACGCGATCCCCGTCTTCGTCGGCGCTCCCGGCGATGGCAGTGTGTTCCTGAATTCGATGAAGCTCTGGGCGATGAAGCTGGCTGGATTGCTGCCCGAACACTCGTTCGACCTGGATATCCACGGCGAAGTCTTCGAATCCTGCGCTTATCATCGCTGGGGACTTTTCGAAAGCGAAGCCAAGGCTCTCGCGACATTCATCTTGGGCGGCGGGGTTCCAAAGAACTTCAACCTGCAGCCGGAACCAGCGCTCGGCCAGATCCTGGGCATCCCCGATGTCCGTGGATATAATTTCGATGTCCAGATCACCACCGCTCCGGTCACCGATGGATCGCTTTCCTCCTGCCCTCCGGCGGAGGCTGTTACGTGGGGCAAGGTGGACAAAGACACCTATCAAACCGCCACCGAGAGCATGCAGGCGGATTACTCGATCGTGATGCCGTTTCTGATCAAAGCTCTGCTCGACCGTCGCGCGAAGTTCGAAGACTTGCGCGAAAAGCTGGGCGAAGAGAAGCTCTTCGAACGCCACCCCGAAGCTCGTGGATACCTACGAGACCGTGACGGCTATCGTTTGTTCGAAAAACGAGACGTTCTCTGTGGCAAACTCGTCGAAGCTGTACGGAACAATGGCGAATGGCTTACCGAATCGTTGCAATATCCTTTGCCACCTGTTGCCTAGCCGCTGCCGGTGCTCGTGTCCAGGAGGTCACTTACGCTTCTGGTACCAAGGCTTGGCTTGTGGAACCAGACACGCGCGGCGCTGCCAGGAAGTCGCGTTGCGCCGTGCGTTTCGCTTCTGATCGACACGATGTGGTCGAATCCCGAGTGGTTCCGCAAGCGCGACGCCTCGCGGGATTTGGATAATTCCGAAGCCCAAGTGAGCAATTTGAGCCAAGCGTTGGACTATCTTCTATCGCGCAAGGATGTCGATCCCAGCCGCGTCATTTATGTCGGGCACGACTTCGGTGCCATGTAGGGTGCCGTTCTCGCATCGCGCGACAAGCGGGTGAAGGCCTGGGCGCTGCAGGCAGCTACGGCATCGTTCAGCGACTGGTTCCTGTATTTCCCTCCAAAGACTGGCGAACAGCGCCAGACCGTCATCGAACGCCTCGCGCCGCTCGACCCGGTCAAACACATCGCCCACGCCTCTCCGCTGCTCTTACAGTTCGGCAAACAGGACCGCCACGTGCCTGAACCTCGGGCAAAACAAATGTTCGATTCCGCCAAAGAGCCAAAACAGTTGTTGTGGTACGAATCGGGACACGGCCTGAACCCCGAAGCGGTTCGCGACCGGCTCGCTTGGATGCGTGAAAATCTGCGAACTCATGTGCGGCAGTGATCCCGATTGCCGGCTCCAAGCAAACCCTATTTCGTCCTCTCCGGCACTCTTGCTTTCGCCGCCGTGAGTGCGAGGAGAAACGCGTTCCGGTTGTTGTTTTTGCCGTTGTCGTTCATACCTTCCTGTTGGGATCGCAGCCGCGTTCGAGATAGAGCAATGCCAAATCCCAACGCGCCCGCATGGTTGCCATCATGAACGGATCCCAGCCTTGATTTTCCCAGCATCGTTCACGCGAAGGCTTCGCAGTTCGGCTCCGGCTTCCAGCAATGCCTTGGCTTTCTTGGCCTCCATAAAAAATCCGATCAACGCCGGTGCCCCATAGTTGTCTTTCTCATTCGGATTCGCGCCGGCTCGCAGCAGGAGTTCCAGGGTTTCGATCTGTGACGGCCGCTCGTCGATTATGGTGATCAGGTTAGGCAACATCCGGCCATGCGGCTCGAAGGCATCGTCCCTGAAAGGGAACTCCTGCCTCCACGATCGCACGGAGGCACGACGGTCGATCGTCTCCTCCCAATAGCTTTGCCTCTTTGACGGCGATCCCGAACAATGTGAATCCTGAGCGGTCTCTGGCCGTCCAGTCGATCTTGGCTTGCGCGACGAGACGCGACTTCAGCGGTTGTTGATCCCCTGCTTGGATCGCCGCGGCGATCTCGCTGAGACCAGGGTCGCGGAACTGTCCGCGGAGTTGTTGACTGCGACTGTTCAGAAACGAGGAGACGATATTGGTGCCGATCACAGGGCCCGGGAAGAGAATAGGCAGTGCCAGCAGAAGCGCGAGAATGCTCACAGCCGGAACCCATCCGCGGTATTGAGCGAATCCCAGAAGCGCGGCAAACAACAACACAGCCGGCATCAGCAACATCGGGATGAGCATTCCGACAGCGCGATCGCCAGTGGCGTTCCGGTTCGGAATATACGTGGCTAAAGCAATGGTCGCGTAGATGGCCAGGCAAATCCAGCCTGTGATGCTCATGATCTTCATGCCACTTCAGACGCAGGAAGCTCTGCGAAACGATCACTCGAATGGATTTTTGTCTGGATGCCACGATCCGTCGGCGGATCTAGAGCGGCTGGCAACGACTACGATGCAGCCAGTTGCGGTGCATTTCAATGGATCTCCGCGGGATCGCGTCGAAATCGTCCACCTCGAACCGGAGCAATAGCGGTTTCCATAGGGCCTGTCGTCGCGATTGCCGATTGCGCCACGATGGTGGTGCACATCGAAGCCGTGCAATTTTAAGGTAGGCTGCCCATCGTGCACCAACTGCTCGGAGGCGGATCCACCGTGATTGCTCTTACATTCAAGCAGGTGCTGATACCAGAGACTGCTTGCTTCGACATCGGTCACTGCGATCAGCGGTTGAACACGCATGGTTTCGAATGTATCGTGAACGCTATCATCGAAGGCGATGAAGCCCGCACTCGAAAACGCTCTCGAACGCATGCGCGAAGACTGGAACCGTCGCGCAAAGGAGAACGCACATCACTTTATTGCGGATGGACGTCTCGAATGGGACGAAGGCGATTTCTATGCCTCCGGTCGGGCGACGGTCGCGGCGGAAGTCCTCTCTGACATGGGCAACGTCTGCCAGGGCCGCGATCCGAAGTCCATGCGCGCTCTGGAAATTGGATGTGGTGCCGGGCGTGTGACTCGCGCGCTGGCGGACATCTTCGGTGAAGTGCATTCCGTCGATATCAGCAGCGAGATGGTGGGAATGGCACGCATTGCGTTGAGTGGTACGGCCAACGCCAAAGTCTACGTCAACGATGGTGCGAACCTGGATGTGTTGCCCGCCGGTCCTTATCATTTTGCATTCTCGACCGCCGTATTTCATCACATTGGCGACCGCCGTGTGATCGAGCAGTATCTCACTGAGGTCGCGCGCTTGCTGGCGCCTGGAGCGTTGTTCAAGTTCGAAGTGCAGGGTTCGAAGACGGTCGCGGACAACCCGGACGAAAGTTGGCTCGGTGCCAGTTTCACCAGCCGCGAAATGGTGGAAATGGCGGTGCGGTGTGGATTCGATCCGCGCTACCGGAACGGCGAAGGCGAAGAGTGTTTCTGGTGGTGGTTGTTCAAATGGGCGGAATAGAAAGCAAAAGGCCGGAACCCTTAGAGGTTCCGGCCCAATCTTCGTGACTCTGGCGAGTTAGTTACGGGCCATCAGCCGGACTTTCGGCACTGACAGGTAGCCCTTCACCTGATCTTTGCCAATTCCATTCACAACCACCTCTAGCGGCATCCGACCGTGGGAGGTGTAGAACTGCACCGGCTCGTTCAGGTTCTTGTCCTTCTTCTCGATCTTGCGGTCGTCGGCGATCACGTCCATCGTGAACCGACTGCGCTTCATATCGGACTTCTTGAGCGCCAACTGAATTCCTCCGACACGCACCGGGCCGGCGGCGGACTTGTTCAGCGTGAACTCGTAATAATCACGGTCGCCCAGCTTTCTCAAAGCGTCCAGTTCTGTGGAGTTGGTGGCGATCAGTCCGCTCATCACACCCATATCGCCAGTCATCCGCTTGAGGTCGACGATCGTCTTGTCGAGTTCGTCCTTGGTTGCGGCCACTTCGCTACGAACGTTGCCGACATCGCCTTTGATGCCCGACAGGGATTCATCCAATTGCGTAGCCTTGTTCGCGGATTCCTGCTTCAGCGCGTCGATCTGCGAGACGAGCAGTTCGTTTTTCTCGTTGAGTTCTTTGATCGCCTTGCCGGTTTGCTGCTTGACGACCGCCTGGGCGCGTACCACATGATTCTGCGAAGCCTTCTGTGCGGCCGCGACTTCCACAGCCATCTTTTCGTTGACTTTGGCGATCTGTTCGTCGGCCTGTTGCTTGGCCGTGGCGACAGATTCGCTGAGTTCGCCGCGCATTTCGGTCATGTTGCGCTGGGTGACGACTAACTCTTGCCGGACAGCATCCGTCTGCTTGGACTGGAACCAGACGCCCCCGAGTGCGGCGGCCAAAGCGGTTCCTGCGAGGATCTTTCCGATGTGGGCGTTCATTGTACTCTCCTTCTGCGATCTTGCCGCTTTTAGCGGTTACGCATTACGGAAGAGCACTTTTCGCGCCAAATGATAACTCTTGTGTTTTCAATGAATAAGGAGTTTTGTTTCGGCGGGGCCGGAAATTCTTTCCGAAAGTTAGCCGGTTGCTACCTGACCGATGCAATCCCAAAACAGTTTGTCGCACATTTTGCGGATCTGGCGCGCCAACGCCGTGCCGGGCGCGAATCGCTCGCCATTGCGGATCGATTCCTGGATCTTGCGATCGTCGAAATCGAACTCCGCGAGCACCGGCACTCCGGTTTCCGTCGAGATCCTAGCGGCCGACATGGGCGGGTGGTTGACGAATCGGTTGACAAGCAGGCCCACGCGTTTGCTGAGGCCGAGTCTTTCCAGAAATTGGAATCGCTCCTGAGTCAGTCGCAAAGAGGCGGCGTCGGTTGTCGTGACGAGAAAGATCCTCGCGGAACGCCTCATGATCTCGAGCGAGTACGACTCGGAATTGCCGGTCAAGTCGGCGCAAATTGCCGCGTATTTCGACTTCGCGCAGTCGAGCACCTGCTTTACCTGAACAGGACCCACAGGATGCCGTGGGTTATACCGGCCACCTGAGATCACGTCGAGATCTCCATGATGGGCCACGAACTGGTTCCAGTAAAGGTCGTCTAAAGAAGCACCGGTTTCGATCATTTCGATGAGCGTATAGGCGTGCGTTCGTTCAAACAGGAACTTGCTCAATCCGGAAGCGAGATCGAGATCGAGCAACAGCACCTTTTCGTCATCGTCCGTTTGTTCCGACAGCGCTTCGGCGAAGTGGCAGGCAAGTAATGACGTACCCGATCCGCCCCGGCCTGGCAGGAACGAGAATAGATTGGGCAAAGCGTCGAACTGGCGTTCCGACTGGAGGTGAGCGAAAATTTTGTGGACGACATCGACAAAGACACTGCGCACGAGCGGGACCGGAATGAATCCTTTGATCCCTGCATGCATCAATTCGCGAACCGTCCGCTGGTCGGTAAACTGGCTCATCGCGATGACCGAGGTGGAAGGTGACTGGGTTTCGATGCGCTGCATGAACTCCACCAGCGACATCATATTCGTCATGACAACGATCACCACATGAGGCTGATTGATTTGCAGCACACGCGCGACCTCGATGTCACCCGGCATGCGTGTCAGCGCCGAAATGTCCGATATGTGGCCGACTTCGGACAGGAACGACTGCGTCTTGTGGCGCAGGTCATCGTCTCCCCCGATAATGAGTACACGGTACATCGGCGTGGTCGGTCCTGATCCGTCTATCGGCTCTATGAGTGACGGACCTTAGGTCTTCGTGCGCCCACATTGCCAATTTCCTGAAGAAAACCCGACAGCCTGCCGATAGACCATCGATGGCGAAGCGTTTTCAGCCCGAAGCTCTGCTGCTACGAGTTCCTCAAAGTCCGCTCCTCGCAGCCGTTTTCGCCACTGGCTTGGCGGGTATGGCTAGCCTTTCGTGGCTCTTGCCTGCGGTTTCGGTCAGTCCTGAAAGTTGCATCTGCTATGTATTGTTGGCCTTGGTCTCTTCGTCGCTGCGAGTAACGAGAATGGACATTCCGGGCAGTACCTCCATGGGGTTTCTGTTCATCCTCGTTTCTCTCATTGAACTTTCGGTCGTTCATGCTCTTCTCATCGGTGGGTTTGCGATTCTGCTGGTTTCCCCGATACAAGCGAGGGCCACCAACCGTGCTCTGCTGACGATGACAGACATGCTGACTTTCGGCTTGGGTACACTCGCCGCGCATTTCGTTTACCACTATCAGCCTTTTTGGGAACAACGCGAACTGGAACAAGCGGTTCGGTTCTCGATCGCCGCTACCGCATGTTTCTTTGCAACGTCTATTCCAGCCACATTGGTCTCCGGCCTTGCCGGGCGGGTTACGGCGCAGAAACTGTTGAATTCCGCGATGCTTTGGACCCTTCCCTATTACCTGCTCTCGGGTGCAGTCACCGGCGTCTATGCCGTTTGTGTCAGGTCAATCGGATGGCAGTCAACGGTTGCTTACTTGCCCTTTGCTTTCATACTTTGGCACACCTACAAGATCTACATGGGGCGGCTCGAATCCCACCGTATGCTTTCGAAAGATGTCGAAGGTTTGCATCTCCGCACAATTGAGACCATGGCTTTGGCGATCGGCGCGCGCGATCAGGAAATGAGTCGGCATCTGGAACGTGTACAGGTTTACGCCGTGGAAATGGGCACGGCCTTACGTCTGACGCCGAACGAGATCAAGGGCTTGAAAGCAGCGGCGCTTTTGCACGATATCGGTAAGCTGGGGGTGCCCGAACACATCATCTCGAAGCCTGGACGTCTGACGCCTGAGGAATTCGAAAAGATGAAGGTGCACCCCATGGTTGGGGCGGAGATTCTGAGCCGTGTCAATTTTCCTTATCCGGTCGTGCCCTATGTCCGCCATCATCATGAGCGTTGGGATGGGTCTGGATATCCCGATGGACTGAAGGGTGAAGACATCCCGATTGGGGCTCGGATCCTCACTGTGGTCGATTGTCTGGATGCCTTGTCCTCAGACCGCCAGTACCGGCGGGCGCTTCCCATTGAGGCCGCGGTCGATCAGGTGGCCGCCGAGGCCGGAAGGCAGTTCGATCCGAAGCTCATCGCTCTCCTAAAGAAAAATTACAAGGTTTGGGAAGCACTCGTGGCGTCTGAACGTTCGGCGCGCGCAGCGGAGCAACCAGGCAGCCAGCCGAAGTTGGCTTTTGACCGGGTTGTGAAGACGATCGGGTCGGCAAGCGCGGAGGTCAATTCTCTTTTCGAACTGACGCAGGAACTGGGGAATTCCTTGAGCCTCGCAGACACGTTCGCCGCGTTGGGTCCGGGGCTGAAGCGCCTCGTTCCGCACCATGCGATGGCCGTTTTCCTTAAACGGCGCGACCGTTTGCACGCCCGGCATCTGGCGGGCGATTTTCCGATGACGCCAGAGAGTCTCGAACTCAACATCGGTGAAGGGTTGTCGGGGCGCGTCGCGGTGTCCTGCAGTCCGATTGTGAATGGCGATCCGAGTATGGAATCGGAAGATCTGAACGTGAAAAGCTCTTTCGAGAGCTTTCGTTCGGCACTTTCGATTGCTCTGACCGGTTCCGACTCCGTGCTTGGGGTCCTGACGCTGTATCACAGGCAACCCGACGCGTTTACCAGTGACCAACTGCGAAAACTGCAAGCTCTTGCTCCGAAGCTGTCCCAAGCCGTGGCCAATGGTTTGAAGTTCAAAATGGCCGAGGACAAAGCGGGTACCGATCACCTCACCGGCCTGCCCAACGCGCATTCACTCTACCTGCACCTCGAACACGAACTGGGTCTCAGTCGGTGCATGAGCACTCCATTGGCGGTTGTCGTATGCGATCTCAATGGATTCAAGCTGGTGAACGACACACTTGGTCATCTTGTGGGCAATCAGTTGTTACAAGCGGTAGGCGCGGCACTTCGCGATAGCTGCCGGGAATACGACTTCGTTGCCCGGATGGGCGGAGACGAGTTTGTGATGATCCTTTCCGGCGTGCAGGAAAAGACCGCGCAGGCTAAAACCAAACAGTTGCGCGACGTCATTCGCAATGCGAGCCGCGACGCCTGCCGCGAAGGGATGATTTCTGGCAGTTTCGGCCTCGCGATGTTTCCCCGCGATGCCAATTCCGCCGATGAACTGCTGGCTTGTGCCGATCGGAACATGTATCGGGACAAAGAAGAATTGAAGAGCAAAAAGACGGGTTCAGCTTTCGATACGGGCATGCACCAGTCGTGGAAGCAGAGTCCTCAGAAGTCTCGAACGGTAGCCTCACCTGAGGGTTCATTGGTCTTGGCTCCGAACACCGAATAGTGTCTATTTCATGCCAAACTCCACGCGCATGCCGCGGGAGTTCTTCAGTGCCGGATCTTTAAACGGACTTGCCAGTTTCGCGCACTCGTCGCTGAACTTGATGGCTTCCGCGATACGCTTCTTGTCTTTGGTGGGCTTGCCGAGATTGTAGTTGGACAACCCGAGATAGAACAACGCGGGGGCTTGCAAGTTGGTCTGTCCCTGAATCAGCGGCAGCGCCGCGCGAAGCGCCTCATCGGCGTCCTTATAACGCTTCGCCTCGGCATGATTGACCCCGGTGATCCAATAGCCGAGGCCCTGCGCCGACGCTTTCTTTTTTTCCCAATCGGCATCGCTGACACCCTCTGGTTTGGACTTTGTTTTGAGGGCTTCCACAAGCTGTTTTGCGTAAAGACTCGATTTCGCGACATTCTTTTGACTCATGTAGCCATCGGCGAGCACCATCAGCAAATCCTCGTTGCCAGGATCGACGGCGATCCTATTCTCGGCCACCGACATCTTCTTTGCCGTTTGGCCAGACTGAATCAAAGCTCCGATGTAGGTCGGATAGAGTTTGGTAAGGTAGTCGCTCTTGGGGCTGCGCTTCTCGATCGATTCCGTCAGCGCGATGATCTTCGCACCTGGAATTCCCCCGACGGCCGATGCGAACTGCGAGTACTCGGTATAGGTATCGACCTGCTTGGCATAGTCCACCGCATTGGTCCAAAGTTCGACCTCATCGGCCTTCTCCGGCTTCGGTGAAGCCACCACAATACGAGCCGCCTGCGATGTCTTCTCGCCCCATTCGAGGACCCCGTCCGGATCCTTTTTCCCTTCGGCCTCTTTCAATTTCGCGTACGCGGACTCGATTTCGGCGGTGCGGCTCTGTTGCGTCCAGGCAAATGTGGAGACAGCCAATGCGGCTGCGAGGAAACGCCAATGCATGTGAATTCTCAAACAACCTCCCGCGTGAGAGTATAGCGCGTTACGGTTCGAGTTTGAGGATCATGCCCGTATCGAGTGCGACCCAGGCATTGCGCTCATTCACGACGGCGAGCACGGCGCGGTTTCCGATGGCCCGGTAATCGACTGGCATCTCGATCCAGGATCGCAGGTTTGTCGCCTTCAAGATTTTGAGTTTTCCAGCCAACGGTGACTGCATCATCTTGCCAGGGCGCTCAATCACAGCGAGCAACCCAGCACTGGGAGACAGAAAGCCAGCGTCTTCGATATGCCGTTCCGGGGCTCGGTAGATAGACTCGCTCTTACCGGTCTTCCAGTTGAAGAGGTAGGCTTCCGAAGGAACCGTAAAGGCATACTCATACTGCAGAATCGAGATGCCGTAGATGCCTTCGGGGACAAACCGCAGGCGCTTCATGCGTCCGAAGATCGGCGCGGTTTGGGGCATCCAGGTCTTGCCGCCGTCCCGTGTTTCCAAGGTGGCCGAGAGATGCGGCCACTCTCGTTCTTTCGACGCCGCCTCTGGATCGAGATACTCAGGAAGGTTCGCGGTACGCTTGCGCGGCACCGCGGACGAACCCATCACAATCCCGCGCTTTTCCCCCTGAAACGAGGCCCAATAGAAGTTCGTCGTCGCCGAGAGCTTTTTGGCATCCTCAATGGAAACCCACTTCTTACCGCCGTCTTCGGTTGCCAGGAAGGTACGATTGGGACCCAAAGCAAACCCACGCAGGTTGTCGAGAAAATGCACCCGTTGGACAAAATCCCAAGATTTCAGCTTCTTCCAGACAAGTCCACGCTCTTCGGTTTTCCACAGTCCTTTGTTGGTCACCATGAAACCCGTGCTCTCGTTTAAGAAGTAGAGCGAAATGGGAATTTCTTGTACCTCAATGCGCTGCCAGGTTACGCCGCTATCGCGTGTGAGCAACACGATGCCCTTGGCGCTGCGCTCCATCGTCAGGACACCGCAAGCGATTCCGGTCCTCTCACTGGGGAAGGCAAGATCGTTGATGACGATGGCGGATTTGTCTTCGTCGTGAAAGAACTGCACCTTCCAACGTTCGGCGTGAAGGAAGGCGGTAGACAGACCGACGAGGATCGCGAGGTTCCGTATGATCACGTTCTTGGTGCGAGCGCGGCGAGGGCTGGCGCAAGCGCGAGTTCCGCGTGGTTGGCTTCGAGAATGGCGGAAGCGGACATCCGCGACAACAGCAGCAAGCAACCGATCTGCTCGCCGACCGTGGTCAACAATTCCATTTCCAGCCCGCTAAATGAATGCGGTGCGCGATGCTGCACGTTGAGCACCCCGACCACTTTGTTGCGCGCAATCACAGGCGCCGACAGAAAAGCTTCGTACGTGTCTTCCGGCAAGTCTGAAAAGCGTTTGAAGCGTGGATCGAGAAAAGCCTCACGCGAGATAGCCACGAATCGTCGCTCTTTGGCGACCCATCCGGTTAAGCCTTCGCCGATCTTCAGCCGTACCCGGCCGATTGTGTTCGGCGCAGCGTTGTTCGCCGCGCAAAGCACCAGATCCTGTCCGTCCATCAGATAGATCAGGCAGGAATCGCAATGCATGAAATCGGTGATCAGCCCGATGATGTGTCGCAGCACGTCCTGCAGGCTGAGGTCGCGCGCCATCAGGCGGCTGATCTTCTGAAAGAGGCGGACCTGCTCCTCTGTTCTGGCGAATTTCACTTCGAGATCTTTGATCTTTGCCACTTCTCCTCATTATCACCCTTCGCGCGTCCAGATCCAATCGAGGGAACCGGTTCGGGGACGGAAGACTCCAGGAAATGGTTGTGATAAGATCCGGCCAACTGAAGTATTAAGGAACCCTAAGGAGGGGTTCAGGCCATGAAAGTCTATGAAGGCAGTGAAATCCGAAACGTGGCCCTCGTTGGCCACGGGCACGCCGGCAAGACGAGTCTTGTGGCGAGCCTGCTGTACACCTCTGGCGGCTTCAACCGCCTGACGCGAGTCGACGAGGGCAACACGCTTACGGATTTTGACGAAGAAGAAGTCGCTCGCAAGATCTCCATCTCAAGTGCACTCGCTTACGTGGAATGGAAGCAACGCAAGATCAACTGGATCGATACTCCTGGATTCAACTTGTTCATTTACGACTCAAAGGCGGCGATGGCCGCTGCCGATGCGTCCCTGGTTGTCGTGGATGGCATCGCCGGAGTGGAAGTGCAAGCCGAAAAGGTCTGGTCGTTCGCCGAAGAATTCCAACAGCCCCGCGCAATTGTGATCAACAAGCTCGATCGCGAACGGTCCAGCTTTTCTCGAGCGCTCGAGAGCATTCAGAATGTCTTCGGACGCGCGGCCGTGCCAATCCAAATCCCGATCGGCACGGAACGCGACTTTCGAGGCGTGATCGACCTCATCGAAATGAAGGCGTTTGTCTATGAACCGGACGGCGACGGCAAAGGCAAAGAAGTTGCCATTCCCGACAACATGGTGAGTTCCGCCGACAATTGGCATGCCGCGCTGGTGGAAATGATCGCCGAGGGCAACGATGAGTTGATGGAGGAGTTTTTCGAAAAAGGGACGCTTCCTGTCGATCACCTCAACGATGGTCTCAAGCTCGCCGTGGGGAATCGCAGGTTGTATCCAGTGATGTGCGCGTCCGCCCTACATAACATTGCGACCGATCGCGTGATGAATTTCTGCGTCGGCAATTTTCCGGCTCCGGTCGAAAGCGCCGCAACCAAAGGCATGTTGAACGGGCTGGAGGTCGAGCGCAAGATCGCGGACAACCAACCGGTTTCGGCATTTGTGTTCAAGACCATTGCCGATCCGTTCGCGGGCCGGGTGACGTACTTCAAAGTCATGTCCGGTGTGGTGAAAAACGACATGCACCTGATCAGCGGACGCTCTGGCGTGGATGAGCGTCTGGCCCATATCGGCTGCCTGCTGGGCAAGACCATCACCCCCGTCAACGAACTCAAGGCCGGCGATCTCGGTGCGGTCGCGAAGCTGCGCGACACGCTGACTTGGGACACTCTGGCCGAGAAATCCTCGCCGATTGTCTATCCGCATGTGGAAATGCCCGAGCCGTCGATTGCGTATGCGATCTCCGCCAAGACTCGCAATGACGAGGACAAGATGGGCAATGCCATCCACAAGATTCTTGAAGAAGATCAGACGCTCCGGTTTTATCGCGATCCTCAGACCAAAGAATTTCTGCTGGGCGGCAATGGTCAGCAGCACATTGAGGTGGTCTGTAGCCGACTGCGCAAGCGCTATCATGTCGACGTCACGCTGCATGCGCCGAAGATTCCGTATCGCGAGACGATCCGCGGCAAGGCGGATGTTCATGGACGTCACAAGAAGCAGACAGGTGGACACGGGCAGTTCGGCGATTGTAAGATTCGTATGGAACCGCTGCCCCGCGGCGGCAAATTCGAGTTCGCCAATGAGATTTTTGGCGGTGCGATTCCGAGGCAGTATGTGCCCGCTGTGGAGAAGGGCATTGTGGAAACGGCCGAGCGCGGCTACCTGGCGGGGTTCCCGCTGGTGGACTTCAAAGTCACGCTCTACGACGGGTCGTATCATGACGTCGATTCGAACGAAATGTCCTTCAAAATGGCCGGCCGCAAGGCGTTTCGCTTAGCGATGGAACAGGCCAAGCCGGCCCTGCTGGAACCCGTTATGAAGGTCGAAGTGCAATCGCCGGTCGAGTTTGCGGGCGATCTCATGGGCGACATGAACAGCCGTCGAGGAAAGATTGCCGGCATGGATACCAAAGGCAGCACGCAGGTTGTGAAGGCGATGGTTCCGATGTCGGAAATGCTGACGTATCAGAACGATCTCATCTCGATGACACAGGGCCGGGCGTCCTTCACCATGGAGTTCGACCACTACGATTTTCTTCCGGCTCCGCAGGCGGAAAAGGTCATCGCGGCGGCTAAGGCCGCGGGTGTGGGTCACGAGGAAGAGGACGAGTAGTTACTCGCATTCGGGCGACCTGCGGTAGAGTCGAAGTTGATCGACATGGCCGCCCGAATCGAAATCGAATACTGCACTGGATGCCGCTGGATGTTGCGTGCGGCGTGGATGGCGCAGGAACTTCTCACGACCTTTGAATCCGATCTCCGCGAAGTGGCGCTGCAGCCTGGTTCCGGAGGTGTCTTCGAAGTCCGCGTCGAAGGGGAGACCGTGTGGTCGCGCAAGGGCGAGGGGCGGTTTCCCGAGATGAAAGAGCTAAAGCAACGGGTACGCGATCGCATCGCGCCCGAGCGCAGTCTGGGGCATTCCGACAAATGAGTATTCTGGCATTGCGCGGCCGCGTGGTGCTGCCGGATTCTATCCTCGAAGATGCTGCGGTTGTTTGCCGCGATGGCCGGATCGCTGAGGTTTCGAAGCGTCTTCCGCGCGGTGTCACCGCAGTGGAATGCGAGGGCTGGATTGTGCCGGGATTCGTCGACATTCATGTCCACGGTGGCGCCGGTGCGGACTACATGGACGGCACCGCCGACGCAGTGCGAATTGCGAATCTTGCGCATCTGCAGCGTGGCACGACAACCGTGTTTCCGACAACGACAACCGGCTCACCGGCGCAGATTGAGAGGATGCTTCGGGCTTGCAGAGAAGTGCGCGATGGATGGCGAAAAGATAGCGCGCGGATTGCGGGCGTACATCTGTATGGACCTTACTTTGCGGAAACCAAAGTGGGATGCCATTCCGTCGATGGGCGTCGCGATCCAACTGCCAATGAGTACGAGCAATACTTCAAACTAGGCATCGTCAAAATCGCGACCTGCGCGGCTGAACTGCCCGGTGCCACGGCCTTCTATCGCGCCGCTCGGAAGCGCGGCTGTCTCATCACTTGTGGCCATTCGGAAGCCACTTGGGCGGACATGGATCGCGGCTTTCATGCAGGCATGCGGCACGTCGATCATTTCTGGTGCGCGATGAGTTCCGTGCCCTCGCTTCGGGCTCGTCACGGTACTCCGATGCAGGCCAGTATGGCGGAGTTCGTTTTGGCGAATCCGGACATGAGCACCGAGGTCATCGCCGATGGCCAGCATCTCAGCAAAGAACTGCTGGAATTCGCTTATCGTATGAAAGGCGCAAAGCGGTTGTGTCTGGTGACGGATGCGAATCGTGCCATGGCTATGCCTGCAGGGCGTTATCGCTTTGGTCCCGCAGAGGATGGCGCATGGTTTGAGAGCAACGGCAAAGTGGGATTCGTGCCGGGATCCGGTCTCGCGAGTTCTGTGGTGGGGTTGGAGACGATGGTCCGCAACATGAAGAAGATGACCTCGGCGACGTTGCCGGAGGTGGTGCGGATGGCATCGCTGACTCCGGCCGAGCGCGCGGGTGTGGCTTTGGAAATCGGCAGTATCGAGCCGGGCAAGTTTGCCGACCTCGCGGTGATCGACGCTCGAATGCGTGTCAAGCGCGTGTTTCTTGAGGGTGAAGAGGTTCGCCGGGGATGAGGTGCCGGGTGAAACCCTTGGCGCAGAGGGTGTTGAAAGCATCCAGCACTTCCGCTGGAAAGCGTTGTGGAGCAGAGTATCCACGACGCGCATAAACCCAGAGCCGCTGCAGATCTCCCAGCATGATGTTCACGATCTTTTCCTGCGGAAGTTCGTCGTTGCAGTAGCCTTCGAAGGTCGTTTCCCATGACGCCACCCTTGCCGGAACCTCCGGCCATTCCACGGCATGCGTTGCGTACACCCGGCGGGGCATGAACGGCTTGCAAACGTAGAGGACGCTCGAAGGCTCTTCGATCAGACGTTTTGAGTACGAAATGTTTTGGGCTGTGTTGGTGGCTTGCGTCTCTACAACCAGCTTCTCGAAAGGAACACCGTGCGCGAGCAGGATTTCAGAAAAGACTTCCGCTTCGCTTCGATCCCAGTTGGTGGCCAGCAGGTCGTTGGTGTGGGCGATGCCGCCGGTGACGATCACGCGCCGTGCAAGGCCTTGCGCAAAGAGCTCGGCGGCAAAATCAGCCACTCGCGTATCGTTGGTGCCAAGCACAATCATCGCGTCGGAGACGCTAGGTGCGTGTCGCAAAAGGTTGTAAGCGAAGATTGTTTCCGCGCAGGCGAGCGATTCCGGATCGAGCCGCATCAGGCCGTTGTCTCGAGTTCTTCTTCGAGTAACTGCCGCTGGTGCAGATCGGCGTAGTAGCCGCCCAGTTGCAGCAGTTCGTCGTGCGTACCTTGCTCGGCGACTGAGCCGTTTTCAATCACGAAGATCTTGCTGGCGTGGCGTATCGTCGAGACACGATGCGAGATGAGGATCGTCGTCCGCCCCTGCATGACTTTGGCGAGCCCTTGCAGAATACGCTCTTCGGTGACAGTATCCACCGCCGAGAGAGCGTCGTCGAGAATCAGGATCCGAGGGTTGCGCAAGATGGCACGGGCAATCGCTGTGCGCTGTTTCTGTCCACCGGAAAGAGTGATGCCGCGCTCGCCGACGGTGGTTTCCAGGCCCTGCGGAAACGACCCGATGTCTGGCGTAAGCCCGGCGATATCGGCGGCGCGTTGGATCTCTTCCGGCGATGCCTGCTGCACGCCCAACGCGATATTGCCCGCGATCGTCGTGCTGAAGAGGAAGGTTTCCTGCGGCACGATCGCGATTTGACGACGGAGTTCGTGCGGGTCGAGTTGGCGCAAATCGACGCCATCAAGCGTGATGTGTCCGTGCGTTGGATCCATGAGCCGCGGGATGAGATTCACCGCCGAGGTCTTGCCGCTGCCAGTGTGGCCGACGAAAGCGACCGATGCGCCAGCGGGAATCGTGAGCGTCAGATCTTTCAAAGCGGATCCTGCGGCGTAGTCCATGCCGACGTTGTGAAAGGCGATTTCGCCTTGCACTGGATCTTTCAACGCGACAGGGTTAGCGGGTGCGGTGACAGTCGGGCGTTCGGCAAGCATTTCCTGGATGCGTTCCACCGAGGCGCGGCCTCTTTGGATCAAGTTCACTACCCATCCCACGGCGATCATCGGCCAGATGAGCATGCCCATGTAGGTGTTGAACATCACAAACGATCCGGCACTGAGCTTGCCATCGAGCATCCGCGAGCCGCCTGCGACGAGCACAGAAAGAAACGTCAGGCCAACGAGCGCTTGCAGTAACGGATAGAACAAGCCAGACAGGCGCGCCAGACGGATGTTGTGATGAATGTAGTCGCGGTTCATCCGCTCGAACTGATCGATCTCCGCCTGTTCCTGTACATAGGCGCGCACCACACGGACGCCCGCGAGGTTCTCTTGCACGCGGCTGCTGATGGTGGAAAACATCGCCTGGATCTTCTCGAAACGATCGTGAATGCGGCGCCCGAAGACGATGACCGCTATCGAAACGAAAGGGGCGGGTAGCAGCGCCAGAAACGTCATCCGCCAATCGACATACGACATCACGGCGATGGAAAGGATGAGCGTGAGCCCGGTCTCGGTCCAGTACATCAACCCGGGGCCTAGCATCATGCGGACCGCGTTGAGGTCGTTGGTGGATCGCGCCATGATGTCGCCGGTGCGGAACTTCGTATAGAAATCCGACGAAAGCGTGGTGAGGTGCGAGAAGAGATCGTTGCGCAGATCGTATTCGATATCGCGAGAGATGCCAATCAGGATGACGCGCATCCAGTACTGAAAGATACCCTTGACGATCGAGAGAAGCACGAGTCCGCCGGCAAACCAGAAAACCGTTTCTACCGCGAATTGTTTTTGCAGGGAATCGATGCCGGAACGGATCACAAGTGGTTGGGCCGCGTGAAAAGCGTCTTTGAGGATCAAGGCACCGAATCCCAGCACGAGCTGTTTGCGATAGCGCGCGTAATAGGGGACCAGAAATCGCCAGATGTTTCTCATACGCCCAAGGGTCCGGTCAACGTCTTGATCCACTCGAAGAAGATCTTCTTGCGGCCTTCGCGAGTTTGCCACCATCGCTCCGGAACGACATCCCGATCCGGTGCGGCAGCGACATGTATTTCGATGCCGCTGCTTGCTGTTTGGCGTCTCCAAATGTTCGCGGCGCGGCGGGTGTGATAGTTGCTGGTGACGATGAGCAGCTTTTGGTATCCGTGCTTGCGGATCTCTGCGAGCAGCAATTGCGCCTCATCCTCCGTCGATGTGGATTGATTTGGCAATCCGCGAAAGAGTTTGCGATCGTAACCATGCTGCTCAGCCCAGTGGATGGCAAGATCACTTTCACTCTGGCCGTAGAGACTGGTGGGTCCGCTTACCAATGCGATGGGCGCGATGCCAGCGCGAACCAGGTCTCCGCCCTTGGCGATGCGGCGTCCATGAAAGTCACCGGCGAGGACAACGATCGCATCGCAGCAGTTGGCTCGAGGTTCCTCGGCCTGGACAAGGATAGTTCCCAAGGAGGGAAGCCACCAGTTCGAAGTGGCGAAAGCAAGGCCTACGCAGAGGACGGGTGTCCAAACAAGGCTTCGGCGATAGGGAGATTTCAATTCTCGTCCAGGCTCTTGGAATCGAGGTGTCCGACCGTTTTGAGGCGCTGCAGCATCCGCTCAATCTCTTCTTCTTCTTCGGGACGCACGACGCGGTATTTTGCAGCCGGTTCCTTGGTAGCGGTCTTAGATGCGGTAGACGAACGGCGTTCGCGGGTTGTTGGAAGGATCTCACCCCAGAACTGCCGGTAGGGCACGCCATCGATCAATGACTCGCGGGCGCTGCGGCGTATGTAGCGAAGCAAGCTGTTGATCGATTCGGCATCGCCGGGAAAGATCAACGCCAGACGCTGTCCATCGACCAGCGAAAGATAGACCAATAGAGGGTTTGTCCAGCGCGTTCCATCGAGTCGACGAATCTCGCTCCACGGAATCATGTTGCCGCCAATGCGCAGCCAATGTTCGTGAACTTCGATGGCGGGCCGGGATGCGCAGAACAGCAGCGCAATGGCGCTGAGAAAAAAAAGAGCGGCAGGAATCATCGAGGGCCACCAGCGGAAACCCCACACAGTGGAAAATACAGCGAGGATTGCAGCGATCAGTGCGCTGGAAAAGTAGTGTCGAGCTGGTAGAAATCGGGCAACCGCCGGGCTCACGTCTTCAGCGTATCTCTTCTGAAAGTCCGCGTCAAATGACCCCGTACCAAATGGTTGGTCCGACAGTCCTAAGTACGCAATCTTGTATACAGAGTCCAGGAATAGTGCGCGCCGCTCCAGAGCGTGACGATCGCGCAGACGACAAGCGCCCATGGTTCCATCCGATAGGTGTAGATGTCGCCTCCGAGCGAGCGTTTGAGAAGAATCACGAGTCCGGTCATGATCTGCGCAAAGGTGCTGAGTTTTCCCCAAACCGAAGGAGGAAAATCGCGGAGTGTGGTGAACTTCCACACGAAGAACGCGCAACACAGAATGAGGACATCGCGACCGATGACGATGGCAGGAAGCCAGGAAGGGATCTCGCGGCCGATCCAAAACATGAGGTACGATCCGCTGAGCAGGGCTTTGTCGGCGATGGGATCGGCGATGGCACCGAAGCGGCTCTCTGCGTTGAGTTTGCGGGCGAGGTATCCGTCAACCGAGTCGGACGCACTGGCGATAACCCCGTAGAACAGCGCCCATTCGTATTCACGCTGATAGAGGTAGTACCAGACCATCGGCACCAGTGCGAGTCTCAGTCCCGTGATGATGTTGGGGATGTGGCGCAACACGTTAGGCGGTGACGGGGGTGGATTCGACCGACTCGTACGCGATCTGCGCGGATTCCACTTGGTCGAGCGTCACAACATCGTAAAGACTTGGATCGGACATGATCTTGGCAACGAGAGCCACATGCATGGCGTGCCCTGCGCGCTCTGCGATGACGCGGCCAAGCAACGGCTTGCCGATGAGCGCGAGGTCTCCGATCAGGTCGAGCGCCTTGTGACGGCAGCATTCGTCAGGAAAGCGCAAGCCCCCGGGGTTGAGGGCAGTGTTGCGATCGAAACAAACGGCGTTCTCCAGCGACGCGCCGCGGATCAGGCCCATGTTGCGCATCTGGGCGAGCTCGTATTCGAATCCGAACGTGCGTGCCGGGGCAAGATTGCGTGCGTAGTTTTGGGGTGTCACTTCCATCTCGACGATCTGATGTCCGACCAGCGGATGATCGAAGAAGATATCGCAGGTGAGTTGGAAGGTATCGGAGGGAACGATGGTGATCCGTTTGCCATTGCCTTCCACTGAGACGGGACGCAGAATGCGGAGGAACTTGCGCCGCTTGCGCGAGGTTTGAATTCCTGCCTGTTCGATCAGGTGAACGAAAGGCTCGCCACTGCCATCCAGGATCGGCACCTCAAGGTTGTCGATTTCCACGTAAGCGTTGTCAATCCCCATGGAATAGAAGACGCTGAGCAAATGCTCAGTGGTGGAAATCAGCACCGACCGACGCATGAGACTCGTGGCGTAGCTGACTCGCTGCACGAATTTCCAACTGGCGGGGATAGTGAAGTTGTTGAGATCGGTACGAACGAAAACGATGCCGGTTCCGGGCGGGGCAGGCAGGATGCGAATCTTGACCGGCACGCCGTGATGAAGGCCTACGCCCGATGTCTCGACGGGACGCTGGACAGTACACTCAAATTTCAATGCGACATCCTCCGAGGGAAACTCACAAGCGATTGTAACAGGGTAATGTCACTGATGCTAGTCTTTTGATTCAAAAGGACTTGCTTTGGTTTAATGTGTTGCAGAAATGACACAGTTGCAAGTGGATTCGTGGTCGAAATGCAACGGTGGAGCGGGTTAGGTTATGCTGGAAGTTCCCCGTGATGACTAGTTTTGCGATCCTGCTTACGCTCATGCAGGCACCTGTTGCTGACAAGCCGATTCTGGCTGAGCCTAAGGCGGCGGTTACAGTTGAGCCGGATCCGGCGCAAGCCCGCACACAACTCAATCTTTTGGGCCAGACCGATTCGAAATCCGGGGAGAGTCGCCGGAATGAGAACGTCCAGTTCAATCTGATCGACAACAACGCCTTGAAAGAGATCAATCAGAGGTTGGGTATCTCGGCGACGTTCGTGCAGGAATTCGCCCCTGAGAAGAACTACTTCGGAGCGGAGTTCGGCACCTCACCATCGAGTTCCATTTTAAATCCCGAGGTGAGACGACCGGCCTGGCATGGAGCCTTGCAATGGACGCACTCGAATTCAATGCTTTCGGCGCGGAGCTTCTTTCAGGTGGGCGACGTTCCGTCTGCCCGGGAAAACGAGGGTGTCGTGCAAGTTGGGGGTCCGGTTTGGAAGAAAGCGAGTTTTTCGTTCGATGGTACGCTGCAACGAGTGCGCGGGATTGTGAACGGCAACATTCTCGTTCCGCTCCCATCGGAGCGCACTCCGCTCGCAACCGATCCGAATGTTCGCGCCTTGGTTTCGCGGATCCTGGATGCCTATCCCAAGCAGGCACCCAACCGCTCGGACATCGATCCCCGGATGTTGAATACGAACTCGGTGCAGAGCATCGACAACAACAATACAACTGTGCGGCTCGATCAGCGCGTTGGTGACAAGGATCAAATTGTCGCCGCGCATACGTGGATTGCGCAAAAGGTGGTTGCCTTCCAGTTATTGCAAGGACAAAATCCCGACACAACGACACGATCCCATCGGGCGGGGCTGACTTGGAATCGCGCGCATTCAGCGCGAACCGTGCTTTCGCTTGGATTTCGGTTCGATCGGACCGGCTCGATCATCGTGCCGGAGAAGAACAACTTCGGTCCGCAAGTCTTTGCGAGTGGTGTGTTGACGTCGATCAATGCACAGAATGCCATTCCCATCGACCGCGCGCAGAACCTCTTCAAAACGGCGGCGCAGGTCAGGCGACTGGCGGGATCGGGACATCGGCTTTCCATCGGAATGGAACTGGTGCGGAGGCAGATGAACGGTCGAGAGTCGGACGCCCATCTAGGTGCGATTCAGTTTTCAAACGCCTATGGAAACGATGCGATCACCAATTTGCGTCTGGGATTGCCCATCACGTACTTTCTCGGCGTGGGCCAGTTGCATCGGGGCTTTCGCAATTGGGACAACTGGTTTTACTTTGGTGACACGTGGCAGGTTTCGCAGAAGCTGACGCTGCGGATCAATGCCGGATACCGGCCGATCTCGCGTCCAGTGGAAGTAAATGGCTTGAACCAACTGCCTTATTTCAGCGATCGGAACAATGTGGGGCCATCGTTTGGACTCGCTTACCGTGCGGCGCTGGGTGTGATCCGCGCCGCTTACGGTGTCCATTTTGGCGAGATCTTTCCGGTGACGTTTCAGCAGATCCGCTTCAATCCTCCGCTGAATACGAAGCTGGTGATCCAGAACCCGGATATCCTGAATCCTCGCTCGGGGGCAACTGCGGCGAACTCTGGCCGTTTTGTGTCCTATGATTTCGAGTCGAGGTTAGTGAGCCCTTATGCGCAGCAGTACAACTTCAGTTGGGAAGTGGAGCCTCGCCGCGGTTGGAAGTTGCAGAGTGGCTATATCGGCTCACGGTCGTTGAAATTGCTGCAGCACTGGTACCAAAATCGAGCGCATCCGGTGGCGGGGATTCCGTTAACGGTGGCGACCATCGATGCCCGGCGGGTGTCTTCGAAGTACACCGAGGTTCGCAAGGTCACCAATGGATCTCGCGGCTATTTCGATGCCTTTCGCACAATGCTGGTGGTTCCCAAGGCGCGTGGCTGGAACTTGGATCTTTCCTACTGGTTCAGCAAAGCCATCGACAACGGGGCGGATTACACAAGCACTTCGCACGACGTGGATTCGTTCAGGTTCCGCTCGCAGTACGAATACAACTCGCACAAAGATCTGCGCGGGTTGTCGCGGTTCGATTCTCCTCATGCGTTGTTGGCGCGGGCCAACTATGCGGTTCCAGCGTGGAAGCCTCGGCGTATGGGCCGGTGGAGCTTGAACACCGTGTCGCTGCTCAAGACAGGTACGCCGTTCAGTATCTCCACTGGATCGGATGCCCCGGGCTTCGGCAATGTGGATGGCATCAGCGGCGATCGTCCGAATGTGGTGGATGTCTCTGTGCTTGGCCGCACGATCGGACATCCGGATTCGTCCAGGCAACTACTGCCCAAGTCGGCCTTTGGCTTTATTCCGGTGGGTGAGTTGGCTGGCAACATTGGTCGCAACGTATTTCGCCGTGGGGCGATTCGCAATGTGAATGCCTCGGCATCGGGACAGTGGCAGTTGCCGAAAGAGCGGACGCTGTTGTTCCGGGTGGAGTCGAACAACCTCACGAATACGGCACAGTTCGCAGAGCCCGGATTCAACTTGACCGATCCGAACTTTGGCGTGATTACCAATACCCTGAATGACGGGCGTTCGTTCCGCTTTGTTTTGCGCCTAGGGTTCTAGCTTTTCGTGGCAGCGTTGTGGATGGCGAGCGTCATCGCTTCGCGATCGTCGGTCCGGATGGCGTGGTCTAGCAAAAGGGATTCGAGATCGCAGAGGTTCGTAATCCGATCGATTTCGGGGGATGTTTCGAGTCCTGGAAAACGCCGGCCGAGGGCGAGCTGGAGAAGGTGGCGGGCCTCTTCTGCTTTGCCCTTGTCGGTACCTTTGGCTAAACCTTTGGCTAAACCTTCAGCCAAACCTTCAGCCAAACCTTCAGCTAAACCTTCAGCCAAACCTTCAGCTAAACCTTCAGCCAAACCCGCAGCTAAACCTCGTTCCGTCGCTCGGTCGGTGTATTCTCGAACCAGACTCGAACCTTCCATGATCGCTTCCGCAAGACCCATTCTCAAACCTCCCAACATCTGCTCAAGTTCGTTTCTATGGTATCTCACGCCGCCAAGCGTCAGAAATCTTGCGATCCACCGTTCATCGCGCGTTTCCGCGACTTTTGCGCCCAATCGATACGCCTCTTCGCGCCCCAGACGCATCAGCAGAGCCCACGGTAGAAGGCCAGGATCTCCTGCTGACAGCACCGGTTCTGGATCCAATTCCCAGAGCCGAACGGTACGGAACACGTGCGTGATGGTTGTCTCGCCGATCACATCCACGCCGCGATTCGGAATCTCACCCGGACAGCCGCCACTTCCCAGCAACAGCACCACCGAGCGGACAGGCCGCCGGTACTGCCAAGCCAAACTGCCACCGTAGCGAGCCATCGTCTCGGGGATCTCTCCTCGATAGCGTAGGAAGAACTCGACGTGAAAAATACAAGGCTCTTCCTGGTCGATCTGCAGCGACGCCACATAGTCTGGCATCACAACCTGCGGTGCAGTCTCAGGGCGAAGCGGCTCCAACTTCACCGCAGAACCCGCCGGTGCAATGCCGAGCAGTCGCAAGAATACCAGAGGGGCTTCCTCCGCGAGATCCTTCGCGATACGATCGAACGGCTTGTTTATGCCGGGTTCCAACAACAAGAATAGTGCGGCGAACCCGGCAAAGTTCTCAAGTTAATTCTTTGGAAAATCGGCGTGCGCCTTCACTTCTTCAATCTGCTTGATGTGGCGCTGATTGTGCCACGGGATATAAAGCAGCCACTGGTGGGCGTTCAGTGTGTTGAACACCGGAAAGGGATGCTCCGTCGTATGCGCCTTCAACGGCTTGTCCACCTGCCTAGCGAAAGCCAGCGACTTCGAGCGCAACTCGTCGTACTGCTTCAAAATCTCTTCGCGGGTCATCTTTCCTTCCGGCCGGATCTCAAACGGCGCAGTTGCCTTGCCTTGGCGCGCCGGCATGATCTTCTCGAGAAACTCAGTCTTGCCCTTCGTCTTGGTTTCCCATTCGGGATTCGCAGGACTCGCCAAGGCAGTCTCGGCTTGCTTGAACAGCAGCACCTCACTGCGCATGATGTGTTCCACACACTCCCCTATTGACCAGCGCTCGGGCGCAGGCTTAAAGGTCCATTGGGCAGGAGACAGTCCTTCAATCGATTGAAGCGTCTGCTGCTTCGATTCTTCCAACAGAGCGATGAGTTTCTGACGTTCTTCGGTGGTCAAGTTAGGCTCCGCTGCCGGCAGAAGCGCGGTGACGAAAAGTAGGGCTGCAAGGGTTCGCATGGAGACCGTTGTAACATAGCCTCTTATGGGCGGACATCCTAGGGGCTTATCGACACTGTTCTTTACAGAAATGTGGGAACGCTTCAGCTATTACGGTACGCGTGCGTTTCTCATCCTCTACATGACGTCCACGGTAGCGGCTGGCGGCCTGGGTTTCGATACCGCGCAGGCGGCCAGGATCTATGCGACCTATACGAGCGTTGCGTACTTGGCGACGCTGCCCGGCGGCTGGATCGCCGACAATCTGCTGGGCGCGAGGCTATCGATCGTCATCGGGGGCATTTGCATCGCGGCGGGAAACCTGATGCTGTTTTTTGGGTCGATGCCATTGTTCTACGCAGGCCTTTGCACTGTGGTGGTGGGTACGGGATTGCTGAAATCCAACGCGGCAACCATCGTCGGGCAATTGTACAAGGCGGACGACCCGCGCCGTGCCGCAGGATTTTCTATCTTTTATATGGGCATCAATCTCGGCGCATTCATCTCGCCGATCATCTGTGGCGTCGTGGCTGACTGGATCGACTTTCGAGCCGCTTTCCTCGTCGCCGCGGCCGGCATGATTTTGGGTGTCGTGCAGTTCGTCGCCGGTAGGTCTCGACTCGAAGGCGCAGGCGAAAAACAGGAGAAGCGAACCGCCGCAGAGGCCGCGGCCGCACCGGCGATCGGCGTGCAAGACTATCCCAAGCTGGGTGCGATCGCGGTTCTCTTCTGCTTTTCCGCGATCTTTTTCGGTGCCCTGGAACAGGCCGGATCGAGCCTCAATCTCTTCGCGCGCGACATCACAGAGAACACGATTTTCGGTTGGAGGTATCCGATCGCATGGTTGCAGGCCCTGAATTCCGTGTTTATCGTGGTGTTCGCTCCCGTCTTCTCGTGGGTTTGGATGAAGCTCGGAGATCGGCAGCCTTCCAGCCCTTCAAAGTTCGCCTTTGGATTGTTGGGCGTTGGTATCGGCTTTGTCTTGGTCGCCTATGCCGCATCGATCGGTGGCAAGGTCAGTCCGCTATGGCTCGTGTTCGTTTACCTGTTCCACGCGTGGGGCGAGTTGGCGCTCAGCCCGGTCGGAATGTCCACTTTTTCGGCGCTATCGCCCCCGAGGATCGTGGGTCTCATGCTGGGCATCTGGTATCTCTCGATCTCGGCGGGAAACTTCATCGCGGGCATGGCTGCGACTGGTTTTGACGCGTCAAGGCCCGAAACCATCGTCTCGCTTTTCACAACGGTTGCCGTGGTCTGCCTTGGATCCGGCGTGGTACTGTTTGCCTTGACTCCATTCATCAAAAAACTTATGGGAGGTGTCCGGTGAACGTCGCCGCGATACAGGAAGCGCTACGCGAAGAAGGCCTCGACGGCTGGCTGTTTTTCGATCATCATGTCCGCGATCCGCTTGCCTATCGCGTGCTCGGATTGTCGATGCATCTGCATGTCACCCGCCGCTGGTATTACTTTATTCCCTCGAACGGTGAGCCGCGCAAGCTCGTGCATCGCATCGAGGCGGGCCATCTCGATCCCATACCGGGCGAAAAGAACATCTACTCAAGTTGGGAAACCCAGCGCAACGGTATCGGGAAGCTCTTGGCAGGTGCCCGCCGCATCGCCATGCAATATTCCGCGAGTTGCGCCATACCGTATGTTGCGATGGTTGACGCCGGCACCGTTGAAATGATCCGCGGTTTAGGCACAGAAGTGGTGACCTCCGCGAATCTCATCCAGTTGTTCGAAGCCCGCTGGAATGCCGCGCAACTCGAAACCCATCTCGAAGCCGGCCGCCGCGTGGATGGTATTCGTCGCGAGGCTTTCGAACAGATCGGCGCGCGCCTGCGTTCCGGAACCCGCACCGGCGAATACGATATCCAGCAGTTCATCGTGCGGCGCTTTACCGACGAAGGCATGGTCACCGACAACGCGCCAATCGTGGCGGTGAACGCCAATGCTTCCAATCCTCACTATGGGCCAACCGCGGAAACGAATGTCGAAATCAACAAAGGCGACTCGGTGTTGATCGACATGTGGGCCAAGCTCAATCAGCCCGATGCGGTCTTTTACGATATCACCTGGATGGGCTTCTGCGGAACCACGCCTCCTGACCGTCTGGTGAATGTGTTCGCCGTTGCGATGGGCGCGCGCGATGCGGCCATTGCTAAGGTCCGTTTCGCCACTGAGGCGAGGCATCCTCTGTGTGGATTCGAAGTCGACGACTCCTGCCGCGGCTACATCGCACAGCATGGCTTCGGCGAGTATTTCGTGCATCGCACGGGACATTCGATTGGCATGGACGTCCACGGATCCGGCGCGAATATGGACAATCTGGAAACTCACGACGTGCGCCGGGTGATTCCGTGGACCTGCTTTTCTGTCGAGCCGGGCATTTATCTGCCGGAATTTGGCGTTCGCACCGAAGTGAACGTCTTCATCGGAGACGACGCCTCACGGGTCACCGGTGAGATCCAAGAGAAGCTGGTGGAAGCCGTTTAGCGATGCGACTGTGCTTGCTTCTCGCCGCGGCGGCGATGGGCCAGGCGGCCGTTACGGTGGACGGCAATCGGTTCCTGTTTACCGCAATCGACGGAGGCGTTTGCCTTGAGTTTACGAGTTCGGCGTCGTTCCGGCTCGTCCGATGGTGGGGCGCGGCGACCCCTCTCCTGGGACAGCCTGTCCACAAGGATCGAGTGTGGACGAAATCCGACGACAAGCTCACACTGCTTGCAATCGACACCAAATACCTACGGCTGGAAATCGGTAAAGAAGACTACCGCCTGTCGGTGAAGCTTCCGAGTGGTCGAAGCGTTTTTACCGAGCGCCGCGGAGTTTATCGCGAGGGTTCGAAGATCGTCTTCGACGCGAACATCGCGACCGACGAAAAACTCTACGGTTTTGGCGCACCGGTCAAACGCGGTTCCCTCGATCAACACGGGCAGAAGTTCGCTGTCCAAGGTCCATTCTTTTTCTTCACCAGCGGTGGCTATGGCCGGTCGATCGCCAGGGCGGGAACGTACGAAGTGGATGCAGGCGCGGACGATGTCAACCGGCTGCGCATCGTCTCCGATAACACGGCCGTGGCCGATCAGTTTTTCTACTACGGCCCCACTCCCAAAGAGATCATCGAGCAATATACGGCCGCCAATGAGTTGCAGGTCAATCATCCGGATGAGATTCTGAACCTGTCGGATGGCGAAAAGTCTTTGCCTCGCGGAGCGGTGAAGATTCCGGTGACGGAGGCCAACTACTGCGATCTCTCTTTGCTGGTGAATCAGGCCAGTCTGTCGGGTGCGACCTACGCCGCGATCGATCTGTCCGCCTTGGGAAAGTATGCGGATGAGGCTCGCTATTATCCGATTGTGTGGCGTTCCGATCCATCGAAGGGCGGCGCGGAAATCGAGTTGCGGCGAAGGGCTTGGATCCCGTATCATCGCACTTACCTGCGCGAAGCGTACGATCGCGGGCTGCCTTTTCTCAGGCCGTTGATCCTGCAGTATGCTCGCGATGCTGGCATGGAAAAGCGCAGCGATGCGTTCATGATTGGAGATGAACTGCTGGTGGCACCGGGCTGCGATGTGAAGTCTGTCGAGTTGCCTCGCGGCCGTTGGACGGACCTGCGTACAAATAAGGTCTATCCGGGGCGAACAGTCGCCGTCAACGATGCCCCCGGCATGCCGGTGTTTGTGAAGATGGGCTCGATACTACCGCTGGTTTCCTCGCGCAAGGCCGTTGGGCTTGAGCTGCATTACTATCCCAATATCGGTGCGGAGTTTTTCCTGATCGAGCCGGATCTCGGCGAATACTCGCAGTTCCATGCGGCCCCTGTTGGAGATATTATGCGAGTCGAATCCGAATCGAAGATCGATCGCGTTCTTGAATGGACGCTGCATCGCATCGACAAACCTCGCAAGGTTGCCGAGAGCGAACCACCGCTGCGGTATCGAGAGGTCTCGTCGCGCGGGGAGTTGAAGCCCGGCCTGTTCTTCTATGATTCCGTCCAACGGAATCTGCACCTGATGCTGCATTCCAAAGCCGGCGAAGATCGCATCGTCAACATGACCTACTAATGCGCCAACCGGTTCAGACTCTCTATGGCGGGGCGCATCTGTTTCGGCCGGATTCCATCGTCAAGCTCGGCGCGATCGCGCGCAAGGCTTGGGATCTGCATGGTCCTTTCGGTGCGAGTGAGCGCACCCACGAACGTGTCCGTTCCAAACTCATCTTGGAACCCATCGAAGACTTGCGGGTGGATTTTGAAGACGGATACGGAGTCCGTTCCGACGAGGAAGAAGATCGCCATGCCATCGAGGCGGCACGCAATCTCAGTATTGCGGATCCATTGCCGTCTTTCATCGGCATCCGAATCCGTTCATTTGCCACCGAGACTAGAGTCCGCGCGGAACGCACGCTGCGGTTGTTTCTCGACGCGCTCTCTCGTGTGCCTCCGAATTTCGCGGTGACACTGCCGAAGATCACATCGCCCGATGAACTCGCGGCTTTGGCTGCCATGCTGCCCCAAGGCATCGCGATTGAGGCGATGATCGAAACTCCGGCGATTCTTGAACGGTTACACGAATTACCCGCTGCAGCCGGTGGACGCTTGCGCGGTGCCCATTTCGGACCCTATGATTTCACATCCGAGTGCGGCATCTTGAGCATCGATCAAGATCTGCATCATCCGCTTTGCGACACGGCCCGTCATCGGATGTTGATCGCGTTCGCCGGCACGGGCGTTGCGCTTTCCGACGGTCCCACCAAAACGTTGCCGCTGGGAGTGGATTCCGCAGTGATCCAAGGGGCTTGGCGAAAGCACAATGACAACGTCCGACGTTCGATGCGGCACGGCTTCTTTCAAAGCTGGGATCTGCATCCCGCACAGCTTCCGGCTCGATACGCGGCCGTCTACGATGCGTACTTTGAGAATCTTGAACCCACCGCCGCCAGGTTTCGGAACTTTCTCGCGCAGTCCTCGCAAGCCACCGCGCTTGGAGTCGCATTCGATGACGCGGCGACCATGCGCGGATACCGGATCTTCTTCGAACGGGCTGTGGCCTGTGGCGCATTGAGCGACGAAGAAGTCCGGCAAATCACCCACTGACTTGCTCGTCCGTTTGCCTTGTGGACCCAGTACAGCGGCGATGCGCCGCAACAACCAACAGAAGCAGGGGCTGACGTCGATTCATCGAGCTCTCCTGTTCGTCGTTCGATCCCCCGTCAGCGCCACCCTATAATGAAGTGACATGTCCACCAGTATTGAGACACCGGACTTGGCCACACCAGAACAAATGGCCAAATATCAACCGGTGATGGGCTTGGAAGTTCACGTCCAACTCGCCACGCGCACCAAAATCTTTTGCGGCTGCCCCACAGGCTTCGGAGCCCCACCCAATTCCAACGTCTGCCCCGTCTGCCTCGGCCTTCCCGGAGCTTTGCCCACCCTCAACCGCCAAGCTGTGGAACTTGCCATCAAAGCCGCGCTCGCGCTGCACTGCACCGTCAGTGAGTTGTCGGTTTTCGCGCGCAAAAACTACTTCTATCCCGATCTCCCCAAGGGCTACCAGATCTCGCAATACGATAAGCCGCTTGCCGAGCACGGCTACGTGGACATCAACGTCGACGGCGTGAAGAAGCGCATCGGCATCACCCGTATCCATATGGAAGACGACGCTGGCAAGAGCATCCACGACGGCTTCAAAGACTCTGAAAAGTACAGCTATGTCGATCTCAACCGCACCGGCACACCGCTCATCGAAATCGTCAGCGAGCCGGATATCCGCTCGTCCGAAGAAGCCTACGCCTACGTCACCGAACTCAAACAGGTGCTGCGGTATATCGAGATTTCCGACTGCGATATGGAAAAGGGCAACCTCCGCTGCGACGTCAATGTCTCGGTCATGCCCAAGGGTGCCGATAAATTCGGAACTAAAGCCGAGGTCAAAAACGTTAACTCCTTTCGCTTTCTCAAACTTGCGGCGGACTACGAAATCGCCCGCCAAATCGCCGTTGTCGACGGCGGCGGACGCATCGTGCAGGAATCCCGCCTCTTCAGCCCCAACACTGGCGAGACCGCCTCTATGCGCACCAAAGAGGATGCCCATGACTACCGCTACTTCCCCGAACCCGACCTCGTCCCGCTGCACATCGGCGCAGCCTGGCGCGAACGCGTCCACGCCACCATGCCGGAACTCCCTGCTGACAAACGTGCGCGCTTCATCGAACAATACGGCTTGCGCGAGTACGACTCGCAAGTGCTCTCATCCACCAAAGAACTTGCCCACTACTTCGAACAAGTCGTCGAAGTGAGCGGCGACGGACGCATGTCCGCCAACTGGGTGCAGGGCGAGATCTCGGCGCTGCTCAAAGATGCCGACAAAGAGATCACCGAATGCCCCATCACTGCCGCGAATCTTGGCGACTTATTGAAACTCATCGCTAGCGGTGAACTCAGCGGCAAGCTCGGCAAAGATGTCTTTGCCAAGATGGTGGAAACCGGTGACACTGCCCGTGTCATCGTCGATCGCGAGGGCCTGAAGCAGATCTCCGACACCGGAGCGCTCGACAAGATTCTCGATGAAGTGATCGCCGCCAATCCCAAGCAGGTGGAACAGTACAAAGGTGGCAAAACCACCGTCATCGGATTCCTCGTCGGCCAAGTCATGAAGGCGTCGAAAGGCCAGGCGAATCCCGGGGCTGTCAACGAGATGCTCAAGGCCAAGCTGGACTAGAAGCTGAGCCGTAACCCCATCTGCACCGCCCGAGCGGCCCCGGCGCTTAGGACAGATCCAAAGTCAGCGCCAAGCACGTGACCGGGCGGTTCAAGTTCACTGATGGAAGCACTGATGTACTACATCTGAGCCTAGGCGCGGCCCAGCTAAAATGGACCAGACTGTCCCGCAAATACGCTTGATCGTTTAGGACCTCCCAATCTATTTCGAAAGGCTTCACTACTATGGCGGCAGAATTCGATCGGGCATTCTCTTTTCGCGGGTGGGACAAAGCGGCGTCACCCAAATGGCAGATGGTTCCCATTGACGGAGACCGCTTCCTGTATCTTCACGACGGTGCCGGGCTCACCGTTACCAGCAACAACCTTCCCGTTGTCACTGTAACCGAGATTCTCGCCAGAGAAATTCCTGCAAGTTGGGACAAACGCCCTGCCAAGGCGGGCGACCGGTTCTTCAAATTACACGGCGTAACCAAGGGCAACGCCAGGATTCAAGCAAAGAACGCGGGCGGTGCGCTCGTCACCGAGGTTGAAGTCGACACCAAGCCACTGATCACCAAAAACATTACCTTTTACTTCGTGAAAGACTCCGCGGTTCCCGCCCATTCCACCCGCCGTGCGCCTGCCGAAGCAGGCGAGTGGATCCGCGTGATCAACTACATCTATCAACAATGCAACTTCAAACTCGTCGCCTCTCCGGCCACCCGTAAGACCATTCCGGGAAATCTCGGAACCGCAATTGAGTTTAGTGACGGATTGACTGACGATTGGGCCACTCTTCGGGCCCATCGCGACCCAGGTGCCGACGCTACCGTCTTTCAAGTGTGGGAATATGAGCAGGATGGTACCCCCGCTACTGACAACGCCAACGGCGGTACGTTGGCGAACGAAAAAATGTCAGTCGTTGAGGATAATGCTTCTGCGATACATCCGCATACGGTGGGTCATGAATTGGGCCACGCCTTTGGGCTCCCGGACTTGAGCACCAACGCGACCCGTCATCACCTGATGTGGGGAGCCGGTCGCACCGGTCAACACATGGACAAGTCCGAAATCAACACGATCAATCCCTAGAAAGGCGGAATCCTGCATGATAAACTTGGCGATGACACTGCTCGTTGCTAGCGGCGTGGCCTTTGATCAGCGCTTGGATCAAGCTCTGGGGCTGCTCGGCAAAGGCGATCCGTCCGCAGCCGGGCATTTGATCGCAATCGGCCTCCCGGCGGCGCACAGCATTGAGGGATATCTCCGCGATCCCAAAGTCGAAGTGCGGAGAGCCGCGGTTCTTGCCCTGGAAGGAATCGGAGGTGCCGAAAGCTGCAGTCTGCTGGCCGCTCCTCTCGCCGATCTTTCGCTGGAAATCCGTGGGCGGGCGGCGTTGGCAATCTATCGCCGGTGCCCACGCGCGAACCTACCGTGTCCCCAACTGATCGAAGGTCTGCACATGCCCGATCCGTCAGCTGCGGCGATCCTACTCGGTGGCTACTGCCATGAGGCAAAGGGCATCCTGCAAAAGCCTCTGACAGGAAACCTGAAACTCGAAGCCTATGGGCCGCTGGTTCGGGGCGGGCTGGTGGCAAGTGTCTCGCTTCTCCGGTTGGGCGATCGATCTCAGACCGGGATTCTGGCGAACGCGGTGAAGAGTCAGTCACTCGCCGAAACGGAATTCATCCTGCAGGTGTTGCCCGACATCGCAAACCCCCGCCTTGCCATGCCCATGCTCGACGATCTTCGCGAGACCGGCTTCGCCTCAAACTCTCCGGCAGGCGCCAAGCAACCTCGCCGCATCTGCGACATCGCCGCTGATCTTTTGGCAGATCGCGTGGAAGTCAAGCTCCCCTTCGATCGCAAGCCGTTCGGACGCTATACGGCGCAGCAACTCCAGTTGGCGAAGGCTGCCATCGCAAAGAAATTGCCCCCTGTGTGAAAACACGGAACTACCCTGACCCAACCGCCGCTACCGCCGCTTTGCCTTGATCACAATCGGAGTTCCATAAAACTCGAATTCCTTGCGCAACCGATTGATCAGGAACCGCTGGTAGGAGAAGTGCAGATCCGCACCCTTATCCGTGAAGATCGTAAACGTCGGAGGCCGTATCCCCGTCTGCGTGATGTAGAAAATCTTCAGATTCTCGTCAAAGTTGATCTTCTCAATAAATCTGTTCAATCCACCCGTCGTCACGCGCTTCGCCGCGCTCTCATACGACTTGCGGACCATCGTCAGAATCGCCTTCACCCCGCGCCCCGTCAGCGCCGAAACGTGCGCAATCGGAGCATAATCCAAAAACTTCAACTCATCGCGGATCTGCTCAGTGAACATTTTTTTCTGCTTCTCGGAAGCCACGTCCCACTTGTTCACCACCAGCACCACCGCGCGGCCCTCTTCATGCGCGTAACCGGCAATCGTCGCATCCGCGCCCAGCACGCCCTCGGTCGCATCCAAAACCACCAGGCAGACATTCGACATCCGGATATTGCGGCGCGCCATCACGACGCTCAACTTCTCCGGCATCTCCGTCGTCTTCCCCTTGCGCCGGATTCCCGCCGTGTCGATGAACGTGTATGGCACGCCCTTTATGTCCACGGTCTCGTCCACCGAATCGCGAGTTGTGCCCGCCACCGGCGAAACGATCGCTCGATCCTGCCCCGTCAGCGAATTCAGCAGGGTGCTCTTTCCAACATTCGGGCGCCCAATGATCGCCACCCGAATCCCAGGCTCCACTTCCGCAACCGGTGCCGCTTCGGGATCCTCTTCCGGAACAGGAAACTCGCGCGTAATGTGATCCAACAAGTCCGTCATACCCAACCGGTGCTCGGCCGAAATCGGAAAGACATTCTTGAATCCCAACGAATGGAACTCATGCACCAAACCGGATCGCACCTCGGCGTCGATCTTGTTCACCACCAGCGAAACCGGCTTGCCCAGCTTGCGCAGCATCTTCGACAAATCATAGTCCGCCGAACTCAACTCCGAACGGCCATCGATCAAAAAAATGATCTCCTGCGCGTCATCGAGCGCAGTCTTCGCCTGCCGCAGGATCTCGCGCGGAATCAATTCGGCGTCATTCGGAATGATGCCGCCCGTGTCGATCAGTGTGAATGGTCGCCCGCTATAGTTGCATTCGCCGCGAATCCGGTCGCGCGTAATGCCCGGCTCATCGCCGACAATCGACCGGCGCTGTCCGTGGATGGCGTTAAACAAAGTGGACTTGCCGACGTTCGGACGCCCGACAATGACGACCGTGGGTGCTGTACTCATGAGAAAAGGTCTACACTACTATCTTCGTCGATCTGGCGCACCTTTGCCGCTTTTTGTCACTCCGTTGTTTCGACAAGACGCGAAGCGGTAGACTGTCTCAACGGGCCTCATGCTTCCTACCGCATTCGCAAAAACGCTCCATGAGGTGGAAAACGCCCGATCCACGGGCACTCTCCTCCGCCTGGGAATCGGTTTGCTCACGCTTTCCGGCCTCGCCTATTGGGCCTTGCTGATCCCCGTTTCGATCTATGAAACCACCGGCGACGCACGGCTCGAAATCGACACAGCCACTTCGATACTGCAAGCTCCGATGACAGGACGCGTCGTCTTTGCGAACCTCGCCGTCGGACAGAAAGTGAAAGCCGGAGATCTCCTCGTGCGCCTCGACGCCGTTTCCGAAGAACTGCAGGCCAACGTCGAACAAACCCGCGCCATAGCTTTGCAGCCCGAGATCCGCGCACTCGGTGACCAGATCGTAGCCGAAACATCGGCGGGCGAAACTGAGAGAAAGGCATCCGAAGCCGCCGTGGAAGAGGCTCGCACGAAAGTGCGTGAGGCCGAGGCCCCGCTCGAACACGCAAAACGAGAACGCTCGCGCTACGAACAGATGTACAAAGGCGGACTCGGATCCGAGCAGGACTTTCAACGCGCCGCGGTCGAGGTTGTCCGCAACGAAAGCGCGGTCGCCACCGCTCGTTCCGCCATCTTGCGAATCGAATCCGAACAGAGCACCCGCAATCGCCAGCGCGACGCCCGCATCGCTGAAATCCGAACTGGCATCGCAAAGCTCGAAGGCGAACGAGTGAACGCCGGTGCCACCCTGCGACGCGCCTCCCACGATGTCGGACGCCGCGTCATCCGCGCTCCCATCGACGGCATCGTCGGCGAGGCCAGCGTCCTCAGGCCCGGCGGTGTGCTCACCGAGGGTGCGCGAGTCGCGTCAATTATTCCCGCCGGCAAACTTCACATCGTCGCCAACTTTCCACCCAAGGCCGCCTACGGACGCCTCACTGCGGGATCGCCCGCTAAGCTTCGATTGAAAGGATTTCCGTGGACGGAGTTCGGCGTCGTCCAAGCCGTCGTTTCCAACGTCGCCGCCGAAGACCGTGAAGGCCTCACTCGCGTTGAACTCGCGCTGCGGGGAATCCAACCAGAACGCATCGTCCTCAAGCACGGCATGCCCGGAGAGCTCGAAGTCCAAATCGAAAGTGTGCCGCCCTACAAACTCGTGCTGCGTACCGCGGGCCAATGGCTAACATCTTCGGGACCGGCCAACTGACGCATGGCCTCGATCCGATCCAGACGGCGATTGTTTGTTCCAGAGGTCATCCAAACCTCCCAGATGGATTGCGGCCCTGCATCGCTGAAAGCCCTGCTGGGCGGCTTCGGAGTCCACGTCTCTTACGGACGCTTGCGTGAAGCTTGCCGCACCGATGTCGATGGAACCTCCATCGACACCATCGAGGTGATCGCCGGCCAACTCGGGCTCGAAGCCGAGCAGATCATGATTCCTGCCGATCATTCGATTCTGCCCGAGGCCAAGGCGCTACCCTGCCTCGCGGTCGTCAAGCTCGAAGGCGGAGGGAATCACTTCGTCGTCGTCTGGCGCAGGCATGGTGCCCTGCTACAGATCATGGATCCGGCACGCGGTCGGCGTTGGGTTTCCGGCAAGCGCTTTCTCGACGATCTGTACAAGCATCGACAAAAGGTTCCGGCAGAAGCATGGGAAGAGTGGGCGCGCGGCGAAGGCTTGGCCCAGGGTCCCCTGCAAGCTCGTATCCGAAAGCTTGGACTGGCTCCCGAGCCTCTCGTCAAACAGGCCCTGGGCGTTTCCGGATGGAAAGGCCTCGCAGTCCTCGACGCAGCCGTTCATCTCGCGCAAACTCTCGGCGAGAAATCGCTGGTCGCCCTGGTAGACAAGCCTGAACTGATCCCCGATGAATTCTGGCGCGTTCGCGACGCCAACGACGGAGAACTTTTCTTTTACGGAGCGGTCTTGCTGCGATGCCATGGTGTTCGCACGGTGGACACAGCGGAGTTGCCGCAGGAATTGCGAGCGGCACTGACCGAAAAGCCTTTGCGTCCTGCGGCGTTCGCTTGGAACCTCATTCTCGAGGACGGCTGGGGATTGCCTGTCGCGGCAGTTGTCGCTGCGCTTGTCGCTGCGGCCGTCGTATTGCTGGAAGCTCTGTTTCTGCGAGCACTTTTGAACCTGCCGCCGCATCTTCCGCGCATAGGCGATCGAGCCGCGGCAGTCGGCGCAATCTGTTTGTTCCTGCTCGCCGCGATGTTCGTCGAATGGGCCATGGAAGAGCTCAGCCGCGCTCTCGGCCGACGCATCGAACAGCGTCTGCGGATGCTCTTTTATTACAAGCTGCCGCGCCTCGGAGACCGTTACTTTCAGAGCCGCCTGATTTCCGACATGGCCCAGCGTGTCCATTTCTCTAACATTCTGCGCCTTATCCCTCCGACTTTCATCAGTTGTCTCCGCGTGATCGGATCCCTTGTCGCGACGGTCGCAGGCATCGTCTGGTTGTTTCCCGGCTCGACGCTTCCTGCGATCGCATGCGCGCTGGTCGCGGTCGGCGTCCCCACGCTCGGCCAATCGGTATTGCGAGAGCGCGACCAGCGATTCCGCGAGTACGGTGGCGCGCTCACTCGCTTCTATCTCGATGCCCTCCTGGGTATCGTTCCGGTAAGGGCGCACGGAGCCGCCCCGGCGATGCGCTATGCACAAACCTTGCAACTGACCAACTGGACGCGAGCCGGCCTGCGCAGCCAGACCGCCGCCGTGTTCGTCTCCGTTTTGCAGTTCGCTCTGATTCAAGCGCTCTGCGCCTGGCTGGTTTGGCGCGCCATGTCCGGAGGCCTCGACGGAAATCCCGCGGCGCTGCCGCTGCTGATCTATTGGGCGGTCACCATTCCCGACTACGGTCGCAGCATCAGCGGATTCTACGGACAGTGGCCGGGACTGCGCAGCCTGTTGCTTCGAATATTGGAACCCCTTGGCGCGCCCGAGGAAGCCATTCATGGGCTGGTTGCTCCATCGGAGAGACCCCTGGGTGGCGTGGCCGTGTCGATGCGCGGCGTGCAGGTAGTCGCCGGTGGACATCCGGTTTTGCAGGACATCGATGTCGAAATCGCTCCCGGCGAACACATCGGAATCGTTGGTGTTTCCGGCGCGGGAAAATCGACGCTCGTCGGCTTGCTGCTCGGCTGGTGTCGTGTTTCCGGCGGCGAGTTCAAGATCGATGGCAAGTCCACTTCCGATTCCGCCATCCTCGAATTGCGGCGGCGCACCGCCTGGGTGGATCCCCAAGTGCAATTGTGGAATGTCTCGATGATCGAAAATCTTCGCTACGGCCTCGAAGACGATGAACCACTGGAGGCCGGTCGAGTGATTGAGCAATCCAATCTGTCGGGAATCATTCAGAACCTGCCGGAAGGCCTGCAATCGACCCTTGGGGAAAGCGGCGCGAATGTGAGCGGTGGCGAAGGGCAACGCGTCAGGCTCGGACGCGCGAACGCCAAGCCGGGCGTCCGTTTGGCAATCCTTGACGAGGCGGCCCGCGGCCTAGATCGCGGAACCAGAGACGAACTATTGCAGCGAGCCCGACACATTTGGCGCGATGCGACGATGCTCTGCATCACGCACGATGTTTCGACAACCCGATCGTTCTCGCGAGTCTTGGTGCTCGATCGGGGACGCATCGTCGAAGACGGAAATCCCGAGGAATTGCTCGCCCGCGAAGGCTCCCGATACAGGCAGTTGTTCGACCGCGAAGAGTTGGTGCATCGCAACCTTTGGCAAGCAACTTTGTGGCGGCGCTTCACGATGGTGGACGGTCACTTGCGGGAGGAGCAGTAGCCGAGATGATCGTCCGATCGCAATTTTCCGGCACGTCCACAATAGGAATGCGTCCGTGCGCAGCAACAGCCTCGGCCCTCGGAACAATGCTCTGCCGCGCCGCGACTCACGGGTGCATGTCTCTTCCTCGACCCGGCAGCGAAGAGGCGTCCCAATGAACCCGTCCAACAACGCCTTTCTTTTCCCCTCCGCCGACGCCGCGGCGAAGGCCCTCTTGTCCCATCTCGGTCACCCTGTCATCGAGCGTATGATCACCCCAAGGGCCACCGTCGGTGAACTCGCGGACGGCATGAGCCGACAAGCTCCGTCTGTCATCGAACTTCCTTCAGGTGAAGCGATCGCTGTCGTCTCCAAGGGACGGGTGTTGGACATCCAAGGACATCCCTCGTCCGCCGTCCATTGGGAAACCGTGAAGTCGCTCTGGGAAGCCCCCGCCTATGAAGCCGAACGCCATATCTTCGAAAACGTTCCGGCCAGCAACCGGGCAATCGAGTCGCTGATCGCCACACGCGTGGCATCCAGAACCGCAGGCCGCGTCACGCAGTTTGTGGCCTCGCCCAGCACAGGATTCTCTTCTCAGCTGCGCGCCGCCGGGTGGTGGAACCGCCTTGTGAAAGTCATGGCCTCCCACGCTCTCGCTTATGTCGCAAGCCTCGCCGGCGCAGCGTTGCTCGCACGAGGCGCGATGAGCGGAACGTGGGACCCGGGCTGGTTCTGGGGCTGGGTCCTCTTGCTCGCGATCTCCGTCCCCTTGTTCGCTTACTCCAGTTTGGGTTCGGCTTGGCTCGTGATCGGCTTCGGAGGCTTGCTGAAACAGCGGCTTCTCGCCGGATCTCTCGCCATCCGAATCGAACGAATTGCCAAGAAAGGTGCCGGGCAATTGTTGAGCCAAGCCATAGAATCGGAAATCCTCGAAATTTCCATGCTTGGCGGCGGAACCCAAACCGTGCTCGCCCTCTTTGAACTCGCAGCCGCGATCTTCGTTCTCACCCAGGGTGTAGCGCCTCTGCTGCTGCCGCTCTTGTTCGGCTCCTGGATCGCACTGACACTCGCCTGCATGTTTCGCTACACGTTCATGGTTACCCGTTGGGTGGCAGCTCGCACCGCGCTCACACACAACATCGTCGAAAAGATGAACGGCCATCGCACACGCATTGCGCAACAGCCCTATTCACAATGGCATACGGACGAGGATGAACAACTGCGCGAATATGCGCGAATCTCAGTTCCCTTCGACCGCTGGCAAGGTGGAATGATCGCTGTGATCCCGCGCGGTTGGCTTGTGATTGGCATCGCGGCGGCGGGCTGGGAATTTACCTCCAACGGCGGACGGGAAACCATTCAACCCATGGCTGCTGCGATCTTCGGTGTGCTGCTCGGCATGGTCGCGCTACGGCACTTACTCTGGGGACTAGGGCAAGCGCTCGGTGCCTGGGAGGCATGGAAAGTCGCCAGCGAGTTGTTCGACGCAACCGGCGATCAGGCTCCGGAACCGCCTGACTACGCGATCGCGCCTTCCGGCAATGTGTTGGAGATTCGCGACCTGTCATTTCGATATCCGGGAACCGGGCGCACCGTACTCTCCGGCTGCAACCTGTCCATTCGACCTGGTGACCGCCTGCTGATAGAAGGAGCGTCGGGGAGCGGCAAGTCCACGCTTGGCAATGTCATCGCGGGCATTCGTGCGCCCAGTGGCGGACTCATCCTCTCTCAAGGAGTTGACATCGCAACAGTGGGAGCAACGCACTGGCGCAAGCAGGTGGCGACAGCGCCGCAATATCATCAAAACCATGTATTGGCCGCGCCTTTGCTGTTTAACCTGTTGATCGGTCGCAACTGGCCATTGCGGCCCGGCGATGCCAAAGAGGCGGCGGAGGTGTGCGGAGAATTGGGACTGGGTCCGCTGCTGGAACGTATGCCAGCGGGGATGATGGAGATGGTTGGAGACACTGGCTGGCAGTTGTCGCAAGGCGAACGGAGCCGCGTGTATTTGGCTCGGGCGATACTGCAGGAGGCACCGTTGGTCATCCTGGATGAGAGCTTTGCGGCACTCGATCCAGAAACGCTGGAACAATGCCTGCGCTGTGTCCTTAAGCGAGCACCGAGTCTGATGGTAATTGCGCATCCGTAGACGCGGAAGCCCACCGTAACGCTGCCGCCTTGTAATTTCGCTAGCCGCCAGTCGCTGGCCCGCTTCGGCCAGTGGCCTGATCCGCGAACTTCTACTCGCTCATCGCAATGCAAGTCTCGCGGTCATACAGGGAAGGCCGCCTGCGCGTCCGCATGGCCCCCACTTTGAACTCGTCCGCATCGTACATTGATTGTTGTGACATTGATTGTTGTGAAACCGTACTATCCGATCTATCTCGATCTGTCGCAGAGACGAGTCGTCGTTGTGGGGGCAGGCAAGGTTGGGATGCGCAAAATCCGCGGATTGCTGGACGCCGGCGCGCAGGTGACTGTCGTTTCCCCAGAAGGCGCGGGCGACCTCGCGGGAACCAACTGGATTCAGCGTGAGTATCGGCGCGGAGATCTTTCAGGAGCCTTCCTCGCCTACGCGGCAACTGAGGTGAGACGGGTGAACGAGGCCGTCACCGAAGAGGCAAGAGAACTGGCGATCCCGATCAATGTGGCGGACGCGCCAGCCGATTGCGGGTTCATTGTTCCAGCTCGATTACAGATCGATGATTTGCAGATTGCAGTTTCCACAGGAGGCACAAAACCGGGCCGCGCAGCGGCAATCCGCGACCGGATTCGCGAATTCCTGAGCGGCGCAGCCCTCTGACATGCGATCATAGAGGTTACCCCCCTTCTTTACCCACAATGCATTCAGAGCAGTCACACACTCGTAACATCGCTATCATTGCGCACGTTGACCACGGCAAGACCACACTCGTCGACGCGATGCTCAAACAGAGCGGCATTTTCAGAGAAAACGAAGCGGTCGCCGACCGCGTCATGGATTCCAACGATCTCGAACGCGAGCGCGGCATCACCATTCTCGCCAAGATCACCGGACTCCATTACCAGGGTTCGAAGATCAACATCGTCGACACCCCGGGCCACAGCGACTTCGGAGGCGAAGTCGAGCGAGCGCTAAAGATCGTCGACGGCGTGATGCTGCTCGTCGATGCCAGCGAGGGTCCGCTGCCGCAGACCCGCTACGTGCTCATGAAGGCGCTCGAGGCCAAACTGCCGCCGATCGTCGTCATCAACAAAATTGACCGCGCCGACGCCCGCGTGCAGGAAGTTCTCAACGAAGTCTACGATCTGTTCATCGATCTCGATGCGACCGAAGATCAACTCGACTTTCCCGTGATCTTCGCCAACGGCAAAGCCGGTCTCGCGAAGCGAAACATGGAAGACGAGATGACCGATCTGCGCCCGCTTTTTGAGACGATCATCGAAAAGATTCCGGAACCGCAGGGCGATCCCACCGCGGTTCTGCAGTTGCTTGTCGCGAACCTCGATTACAGCGACTATCTCGGACGTCTCGCCATCGGCCGCGTTTTCGGCGGCACGCTCAAGCTGAACGATGAAGTCTCCGTCGCCCGTATTGACGGCACGATGCACAAGACCAAGATCACCAAGCTCTTCTCGTTCGAAGGCTTGAAGCGCGTGGACGAAGTGCAAGGCGGCCCGGGCGACATGCTGGCCATCGCGGGCGTCGAAGGCATTACCATCGGGGACACCGTGACCTCGGCGGAAAATCCGATGCCGTTGCCACGCATCCAGATCGACGAACCGACGATCGCGATGACCTTCACCATCAATAACTCGCCGTTCGTTGGACGCGAAGGCCACTTCGTAACCTCCCGCAATATCCGCGACCGGCTGGACAAGGAACTGCTCACCAACGTCGCCATCCGCGTGGAACAAGCTGGCGGACCGGACTCCTTCAAGGTGATGGGCCGCGGCGAACTGCAGCTCGCAATTCTCATCGAAATGATGCGCCGCGAAGGTTTCGAATTGCAGGTTGGCAAGCCTGAGATCATCACTCGCGAAATCGACGGCAAGACTCACGAACCACTCGAACTGTTGACCATCGATTGTCCGGAAACCTTCATCGGTGTGGTCATCGAGAAGCTCGGTGCTCGCAAGGGCAAGATGGAAAAGATGGTCAATCACGGTTCCGGCCGAGTGCGCCTGGAATTCAAGATTCCGTCGCGCGGATTGATCGGCTTGCGCAGTGAAATGATGACCGATACCAAGGGTACGGCTATCCTCAACTCGCTGTTCCACGGATACATCGAGTGGCAAGGCGAAATCTCATCCCGCCCGACGGGTTCGCTCGTTTCGGATCGCGCGGGAGTTGCGACCTCATACGCGCTTTACAACATGCAGGAACGCGGCGTGTTGTTCATCTCGCCGCAAACCGAAGTCTACGAGGGGATGATCGTCGGCGAGAACGCCCGCGATTCCGATCTCAACGTGAACATCGTCAAGGAAAAGAAGCTCACCAACATGCGCGCTTCGACTTCTGACGAGGCGATCCGCCTGGTTCCGCCCAAGGCGCTCAATCTGGAACAGGCTTTGGAATTCATTCGCGACGACGAGTTCGTCGAAGTGACCCCGAAATCGATTCGCTTGCGCAAGAAGGTCCTAAAGGCGAATCAGCGCTAGTCGATTGCAGTTCGAAGGTGGCCGCTACAAAGTGGCCACCCTTTCCAGTTCTCGGGAATGTCCTCAAAAAGGACGAGTCGCGCGGTCTCCTCGACTGTCTGCACGGGCAATGCCGTGGACAGAAAACCCGCCCCTCTCGGCATCTTCTTCTTGCAAGAACCACAAGCGGCCCGATTCGGTAACAGAGGCAATTTCCTAGAGCAAGGTCAGGACCCCGCCCAAGCGGCATGCGCCCGACTTTAGTGGATCGTGGTGCAATGGAATGGAAAGTCCATGAACTCTTCAATTCGTCGTCGGACCTTGCTTGGCCAGATATTCACGCTTCCTCTTGCCGCGGCAACCGAAGATTGGCCGCAGTTTCGTGGACCCTCTGGCCAGGGTCTGTCAAACGAGAGCGGACTACCCCTTCAGTGGAGTGAAAGCCGCAACATTCAATGGAAAACGGCCGTACCGGGCGTGGGCTGGTCGAGTCCCTCGATCGTCGACAATCGCGTCTGGCTGACCACGGCGACGGACGATGGCGCCTCTTTGCGGCTGGTCTCGATCGACGCCGCAACGGGCAAGATCTTGCTCGATGTGGAGGTATTTCGCATTCGCGATAAAGGCCCGGGGATTCATAAGAAGAACAGCTTCGCGTCACCGACGGCGATCGTCGAAGGCGACCGGATTTATGTCCATTACGGATTCTACGGCACGGCATGCCTCAACACCAGGGGTGAGATCCTGTGGAAGCAGACTCTGAAGTACGAGCCGCAGCACGGGCCCGGCGGATCCCCGGTGCTCTTCGACGATCTGTTGATTTTCAGTTGCGACGGGTTCGACGCGCAGTTCGTGGTGGCGCTCGACGCAGGTACTGGAAAAGTGCGCTGGAAGACCACACGCGGCAAGGGAAATCAGGCCTATACGACGCCGCTGGTGATCGATGCGGATGGGCGGCGGCAGTTGATCAGTCCGGGGGCGCATCGTGCGTATGCCTACGATCCGCGGACCGGCAAGGAACTCTGGCACATCGAGTACGGCGACGGATTCTCGAATGTTCCGCGCGCGGTGTATGCGCACGGATTGGTGTATATCTGCTCGGGATTCTTCCAGCCGGTGCTATTTGCGGTGCGTCCCGATGGCAAGGGTAACGTGACGAAGTCGCATGTGGCGTGGTCGTATCCGAGGGGCGTTCCGTTGACGCCTTCGCCCTTGGTTGCGGGCGACGAGGTGTACATGATCAGCGACAACGGCATTGCGACATGCCTGGATGCGAAGGCGGGCGCGTTCCATTGGCAGAAGCGGATCGGTGGAAATCATTCGGCATCACCGGTGTTGGCGGATGGGCGGATCCACTTCCTCAGCGAAGAGGGTGAGTGTACGGTGATTGCGCCATCGAAGGAGTATCGCGAGTTGGCGCGGAACACGGTGGAAGAGAGAACGCTGGCGTCGATTGCGATTTCGCGGAAGGCGATCTATCTGCGAGGTGAGCGGAGCTTGTACCGGATCGGATCATCCGTTTAAGATGAAAGCGTCTCATAGGCTGTGTGTGGCTTCTGAATTGGCGGTGAACTCAAACCCACGATCCGCGATCTGCGCCAACAGGACATCGGACCGATGTCCATGCCGCAGAAAGATCTGGCGCACGAGATCGCAGACCTCTTCGTGCCCTTTTTCGTAGAAGACCAGAATCGAGGGTCCTGCGCCGCTGAGCGCACAGCCAAGCAGGCCGGGTGCGCGGAGTCTTATCATGTCCGTCAAGCCCGGCACGAGTTTGGCGCGATAGGGCTGATGCAGGCGATCTTCGAGAGCCGCAGGGAAGGCGCTGATCTGTCCCATGGCCAGCGCTGCGATCAAGAGAGAACTGCGTTGGACGTTAAATACGGCATCCGCGCGGCTGTAGGTTTCGGGAAGCACGAGCCGTGCTTTGGACGTCGGCAGAACAAAGTCTGGAACGACCACCGCGACTCCGAACCGGGCGGGCAGTTCGAGGCGCACGGCGCGGGCCACGCCACCGGAATCGATGGCGCTGGCGACGATGGATCCCAGCACGCAGGCGGCGACGTTATCGGGATGCCCTTCAATGCGTGCGGCTTCGTCGAGGATGCGCAGCGGCTTCCAGTTCAATCCCAAAAGATGATCGGCGATGACGACGCCTGCTGTGAGGGCGGCGGCGCTTGAACCGAGTCCTTTGCTCAGTGGGATGTCGTTGAGGATTTCGAGATCGATCGGCGGCAGGGTGCCAGCGCCCGTATCCCTGGCGACGGCCAAAGCGGTTTGCCAAATCAGATTGTCCTCGCCCGTCGAAATCATCGCCGCATCTCGGCCGGAGACCTTGATGTTGAGGCTCGCGCTGCGAGTGAACCGGCATTCGAGATAGACGCCAAGGGCGAGGCCGAGGGCGTCGAATCCGGGTCCGAGGTTGGCGCTCGAAGCCGGAACGCGGACGCTGCTGTGTCTTGGGTCGGCAGGACGGATCGGGGCATCGTCGTCGGATACTTGCTTGACAGGCATTTGCCTACTGGCCATTCAATGTGACCTTCTGACCGGTGCGGCAGGATTCGTAGATGCCAGTGACGAGTTCGATGGCGCGCATCCCTTCGGTTCCGGAAACGAGAGGTTCGCGGCCCTCTCCGATGGCCTTGGCGAAGTCGGTGAACTGGCGTTCGAACGGCGTCAGCGAGATGGCCATCGGGTCGGATGCGCCAGAGGCGACATTGCTTGCAACAGGTGCGGGTTCGCCGGAATCGTTTTCTACATCCCAAGCGGTGAGACGGTCACCTGTGATGACGCAAGTTCCCTTGGTGCCGTGGATCTCCACGCGTTCGCTGTATCCGGGCCAAAAGGCGGTAGAGGCCTGTATCACGCCCTGCGCGCCGTTTTCAAAGCGCATGATGGCGGTGACGACGTCTTCGGATTCGATTCTGTGCTTGGCTCCGAGTTGCCAGTAGCCGAAGAGTTCCTGCACGCGACCGACGATCCAGAGAAGAATATCGACCTGGTGGACTCCCTGGTTGATGAGCGCGCCGCCGCCTTCGACGGCCCAGCTACCTTTCTCCGGACGGCCATAGTATTCGGCGCTGCGATGCCACTTGACGTAGGCGTCGGCTTGCAGGATCTTGCCGAGTCGTCCGCCGGCGATAGCCTTTTTGACGAACATGCTGGAATCATCGAAGCGGTGTTGGCTGACGACATTCAAGCAGATACCGGCCGCTTTAGCGACAGCGATCATCTTCTTCGCGGTTGCTACGTCCCTTGAAATCGGCTTCTGCACTTGCACATGTTTTTTGTTTGCGGCGCAGAGTTCGACGGGTTGCAGGCGGACATCGGGAAAGGTGCAGACGTCGACGATGTCGACGTCGGGGTGTGCGCATAGGGCTTCCATGCTGGGGGCGAAGTCGCAGCCGTACTGTTCGGCGAACGCGCGTCCATGGGGTTCGTAGGCATTGGCGCAGGCGGAGACCTGCCATCCGATGTTGCGATATGCCTGAACGTGCTTGTGCGCGATGGCACCAGTGCCTAAGATTCCGATTCTCATGATGGTGATCTTCTATTCTGTCACGGCTTCACTGGATGTGAACTCGACTTTTCGATAGATCGCGGAAAAGAGGGAGTTGGAAGTCGACGGCTTCGAGGTCCACAGTGTCTTCGAGTCCGCTGGGAATCGGACAGTACTTCGATCACGACTTTGGGATTCTCGACTGCCTCTTTGGAACCGGGCTTCATGCGGAGTTCGCCGCACACGACGGAGACGTCGGGATAGAGGAATGCTTCGACGGCGGGGATCCAGACTTTGAGGTCCGATCCGAAGGCTTGGCAAGGGGTGTCTCCCAACTCTCTGACCAATTGCGCCAAGGCATTTGCCGCAATGCCAGCGTGTTTGGGAGTGCAGCCAAGCATGGCATAAATAACTCCGTCGATCTACTCGTTACGTTCAAAAGAGTCTCGCTCGAAGTTGAGGTAATCTTCAGGGGTGAGTCGAGCTAAAGCGGGGAGGGAACCCATACCGAAAGTATATCGAGTCTAGCTGGAGACGGACGGGAACTCCACGGCGCGATAGATGGATTGGAGCGGCAGCAGGGCTTTGATTGAGTCAAGGTCGATGGAGGCGTCGAGTCCCTGGTATTCCCGGAGAAACCAGAATCCTTGTTCGGAACGAGAGAAGACTTCGACGAAGGCGTCATCTTGCGAGACCAGCACATACTGCTTCAGTTCCGGAATTAAGCGGTAGCGCCGGAACTTCTGATCGTGGTCGTAGCCGCGAGTGGATTCGGAGAGCACTTCGACGATGACCGACGGGTTTTCGACAACATCCTTGCGGTCGCCCTTGAATCGGGGAGCGCCGCGGATGACGAATACATCGGGGTAACAGCACGTGTTGGATCCACAGGCTCAAATCGCCGTATACCTCACACGGACCGCCCTCCAACAAGTTGCCAAGGCATCGCGCCGTGTTCAAGACTATTCTGAAATGTGATAAGGTGCCACCCGTCAATTCAATCAGAATGCCATCCACGTACTCATACCGGAACTCTGACTGACGTTCCGCTTTCAGGTATTCTTCGATGCTGAGGCGGACAGGCGAAGGCGACAATCCCAGACCCGAATTGTATCTACTTCACCGACACGCGAAGCCACTCACCGATCTCCGGCATAGCCTTTTCCACGGCCAGTTCACCCGCGCGGATCACAGTCTGCACATTGGCGAAGCTATCCCAACTCACGTCGCCCACTTGCGGCACAATCACCAGATCGGAATGCCTCCGCCACTCGCCTTCAAGGCGCGAGGACATCACCTGAAAACAGCGGTTCACAATCTGCACAACATTGAGGGGATCCACGGTCTCATCCTCGCCGGGCAAGTACACGCTGAGCACATGCGAGGCACCCATCTCCTGCAGCGGCTTTGCGGGGACTTCCATCGCGACCATGCCATCCACCAGCAGGCGTCCGTTGAACTCGACAGGCTTGAACAGGCCCGGATACGCGCAACTGGCGCGCACTGGCGTGATGACGTCGCCGTATTTTCGATACACAGCGGGCAAACCGTTTGCAAGATCGCTCGCAACTACAGCGAGAGGCGTCGGCATCTTTTCGAACGTATGGACGCGCAATAGCTTGCGCAGAAAGTGATCCATCCGATGGCTGTCGAGAATGCCCTTCCAGTCAATGGTCCAACGGGCAACGTCGCGGAATTTCATCTGACGCGCGGCGTCCTCAATCTCGTCGAGCGAAGTGCCGCTGGCATAGGCGGCGGCGACTACGGATCCTGCGCTGACGCCGGCGATGTTGTGGATCGGCACGTTGAATTTACGAAGCGCGCGAAGAACGCCGATGTGGGCGACGCCACGTGCAAAACCTCCACCCAAGGCGACGCCGATACGGGGGCCGTCACCGACATGGTTGACGCGATGCAACGAGCGGCTCAACGAATGGAGTGCTCTCTTCCACAACATGTACGATTAAGAGTATCAGCCGTGAAGAAAATCATTCTCTTAGCCTTGGCGCTTGGCGCCGTAGCGTCCGCGCAACGTGAACTTTCTGGCACAGCGGAAGTAAAGCTGGCTCTAGACAAACTGCAAGTGGTGGGGCGCGTGCTCATGATCGCCGCGCATCCTGACGACGAAAATACTGCCGTTCTTGCGTATTTCGCACGTGGCAAGAAGTTGCAGACCGGATACCTGTCGCTAACTCGAGGCGAGGGCGGGCAGAATCTCATCGGATCCGAACAGAGCGATTCGCTGGGCGTGATTCGCACACAGGAACTGCTCGCAGCGCGGCGAATCGATGGGGCGCAGCAGTTTTTTTCGCGTGCCATCGACTTTGGATTTTCGAAGACCGCCGAGGAAACCATCGGCAAGTGGGGACGCGAGAACGTGATGAGCGACATGGTATGGGTGATCCGCAAGTTCCGCCCCGATGTCGTGATCTTTCGCTTCTCGGGAACCCCGCGCGATGGCCATGGGCAGCATCAGACCTCAGCGTTGATCGGCAAGGTTGCGGTGGAAGCGGCTGCGGATCCGGCGAAGTTTCCCGATCAATTGAAGCTGGGTGTGGAGGCTTGGAAGACGCGCCGCGCGGTGTTTAATTCGTTCTCGTTCACGCGCGAGCAGGAAGCGGAAGCGGCGAAGATGCCGGGGCGCATTGAGTTGGATGCGGGTGTGTTCGATCCGATCCTTGGACGCTCGTATGGCGAAATCGCGGGCGCGAGCCGTTCCCAGCATCGCAGCCAGGCGATGGGTTCCGCGGAACGACGCGGCGCGCAGCGCAACTGGTTCTTTGTGGTTGCGGGTGAGCCTGCGGCGAAGGATATTTTCGAAGGAATCGATACGTCGTGGAACCGCGTCGGCGGTGAGGATGTCGGAGCGATACTGCGCGAGGCATCGAAAACGCTCGACATCGAGAATCCCGCGAAGTCCATTCCTTTGCTGATCAAAGCCCGCAAACGCATCGCCGCGATGAAGAACGAATGGGCCGCGCCGAAGTTGAAAGAGATCGACGAAGCGATCGCGCTCTGCGCGGGAGTTCACGCCGAACTCACGGCGCAACGTTTTCAGGCGATTCCTGGCGGACCTCTGGCCTTAACCGCCAGCCTCATCAATCGCACCCAAGTTCCAATCTGGTTCGAAAAGGTCACCATCGAAGGGCTGCCGGATGCGTTGAACAATTCCACACGCGAGCAGTTGCCCGCAAACAATGCGCTCGTGCGCGATTTCCCGGTCACGATTCCCAAGACGCAGCCTTACACCGCTTTGTATTGGCTGGCGAATGCAAAGAACGGGCCGCTCTATGACGTCAAAGATCAGAAGCTGATTGGGCTGCCCGACAACCCGGCTCTGCTGTCTGCGCGATTCACGGTGACCGTTGAGGGCGAACAGATTGAACTGCTGCGGCCGTTGTTTCATCGCTATGTGGATCGCGTGTATGGTGAGTTGACGCGTCCTGTGGTGGTGGTTCCGCCGGTGGCAGTTTCGATGCCTGAAAGCTCGTTCATCGCCGCCGATTCAAGACCTCGCACTGTGGAAGTCGCCCTCAGGGCAAACGCAGTGCAGCAGTCAGGTACCGTCAAGTTGATCGCTCCCGCGGGTTGGAAGATCGAGCCTGCATCGCAAGCTTTTAAGCTCGGTGACGCCGGCGAAGAGCGCACTGCCAAGTTCTCGGTGACGCCTCCAATGAAGGAATCCGTCGGCGAATTGAAGGCTGTCGCAACAGTCGGAGGTGTCGATATCACCCAAGGCGTGGAAGTGATCAGCTATCCCCACATTCCTCCGCAGACGTTGTTTCCGCGGGCGGTGGCGCGACTGGTGCGCAGCGATATCAAGACGGTTGCGAAGCGGATTGGTTATGTGATGGGGGCGGGCGACGAGGTTCCCGCAGTGCTGAAGCAACTCGGCATGGAAGTGACGATGCTTGCCGCCGACGATATCGCGCGCGGCGATCTTGCAAAGTACGACACGATTGTGACTGGCGTCCGCGCTTGGAACACGCGCGCCGATCTGCGCGCCAACCAGCAGCGCTTGCTCGATTTCATGACCGCTGGCGGAACCGTCGTCGTTCAGTACAACGTGCAGGAAGGTGGCTTCTTTGGCGGAGACCCAAAGTTGTTGGAAAAGATGGGTCCTTACCCGATGAAGCTCAGCCGCGATCGCGTGACGGTGGAAGAGGCTCCGATTAAATATCCGGATCCGAATCATCCCTTATTAAAGCGCCCGAATGTGATCGCCGCGGCCGATTGGGATGGCTGGGTGCAAGAACGCGGCCTGTATTTTGCGAGTGAATGGGATCCGAAGTATCAGGCGCTGTTTGAGTGCAATGATCCGGGCGAGCCGCCCATGAAGGGCGGAACGCTTGTCACGAAGTACGGCAAGGGCGCCTATGTATTCACGGCCTTCGCGTGGTTCCGGCAATTGCCTGCGGGGGTGCCCGGCGGTATCCGTATCTTTACGAATTTGCTGAATGCCGCCGAGGCTTATCGTGGACAATAATTCGTATAAAGACGAACCTCCGCCGTTTCTCGGAACCTGGAAGCGCGTCTACACGCTGGTGGTTTTGTATCTGGTCGGCGTGATCACGCTCCTCTATCTGTTCACGCAGGCTTACAAACGATGAAGACTCTCGACTGGTTTGTGATGTTCGGATGGCTGGTGGCGCTGGTTTCCTACGGACTCTGGCGTGGCCGCAAATCGGGCTCAGTGGATCAGTTTCTGCTGGCAGGGAAATCGATGCCGTGGTACGCCATGGGCCTGTCGATCATGGCGACGCAGGCTTCGGCGATTACCTTTATTTCGACGACAGCGCAGGCTTACATCGACGGCATGCGCTTTGTGCAGTTCTACTTCGGCTTGCCTCTGGCGATGATTCTCATCTCCGCCGTGGCCGTTCCGATCTTTCACAATTCGAGCGTTTATACGGCCTATGAGTATCTGGAAAAGCGATTCGATGTCCGCACTCGCTTGCTGGTGACGATTATCTTTCTGGTGTCGCGCGGATTGGCCGCTGGGCTTTCGCTATACGCACCATCGGTTGTATTGTCGGTGATCCTCGGATGGCCGGAAAGGCTGACTGTGATCCTGATGGGCAGTCTGGTTGTGCTGTACACGACGATGGGTGGCATCAAGGCAGTGACTTGGGCGGACGTCCAGCAGATGGCTGTGATCATGATGGCACTGGTGTTTTCGCTGTTCATGGCGATTACGATGATGCCTGCGGACATTACGTTTTCAAAGGCCCTCGACATTGCCGGCATGGCTGGCCGCTTGAATCCGGTGACGACGAATTTCGATCCCAACGATCGCTACAACATCTGGAGCGGACTCATCGGCGGCATGTTTCTGGCTCTGGCTTATTTCGGAACCGATCAATCACAAGTGCAGCGATACCTGACCGGAAAGTCCATCACCGAAAGCCGCATCAGTCTGTTGTTCAATGCCGTGGCCAAGATCCCGATGCAGTTTTTGATCCTCTTCATCGGCGCGATGGTGTATGTCTTCTTCGTCTTCGAAAAGCCTCCGATGATCTTTCATCCGGTGGAAAAGGCGACGATCGAGCAGTCTCAATACGACCGGGCACATGAGGCTCGTGCGGCGGCGGCGCGCGCTGGCGATCCGGTGGCGTTCCGTGCGGCGCAGAAGGAATTCGACACGGTTCGCAAGCAGGCGCAAGAGTCGGTGCGGCCGGGCTTCAACGACACCAACTATATCTTCTTGGGATTCGTTACCAAGTATCTGCCTGTGGGCTTTGTCGGGCTGATCATCGGCGTGATCTTTTCGGCGGCGATGTCGGCGATCTCGGGCGAGATCAATTCACTTGCCACCGTGACGGCGATCGATGTCTATAAGAGATACATGATTGCCGAAGGAACCACCGATACTCGCTTGCTGCTGGTTTCGCGATTGGCGACGGCGTTCTGGGGCGTCTGGGCCATCGGATTCGCCAGTTTTGGAGGCAACTTTGGCGCGCTCATCGAAGCCGTCAATATGATTGGGTCGCTCTTCTACGGCGGAATGCTGGGGGTGTTCGTTTTGGCGTTTTTCTTCGATCGCTGCACAGCGACGGGTGCATTCTGGGGCGTGCTCATAGGAGAAGTCGCGATCTTTTCCTGCAAGTTCTTCACAAACATCGCGTTTCTCTGGTACAACGTCATCGGATGCTTTGTGGTGATTGCCGCGGCACTTGCCATCTCCACGCTGAGCCCCTCAAAGACGAGATGAGGCGAGTGTCCAATTCGGTCGCGCGAAGTGGCACGTATAGCCGTTGGGATACCGTTCCAAATAGTCCTGATGCTCGGGCTCAGCCTCCCAGAATGGCCCCGCAGGGCGGACTTCGGTCACGACGGCGCCGGGCCACAACCCCGATGCATTGACGTCTTGAATGGTGTCGAGCGCGACCATGTGCTGCTTGTCGTTGGTGTAGTAAATCCCCGAACGGTACGAAGCCCCGCGGTCGTTCCCTTGGCGATTTGCCGTCGATGGATCGTGTATCTGGAAGAAAAATTCCAGCAGCTGGCGGAACGTAAAAATGCTGGGTTCGAAGATTACTTCGATGGCTTCCGCATGTGTCCCATGATTACGATAGGTCGCGTCGGGCACGTCACCGCCGCTGTATCCAACACGGGTTGAGACGACTCCCGGAATCTTGCGGATAAGATCCTGCATGCCCCAGAAGCAACCGCCTGCAAGTATTGCTGTTTCGCTCATGATGTTCTCCCTATGTTCCACAAAATGTCTGGCACTTCCAATCGCCGGGCTGAGGCGGATCCTGATAGGCCGCAAAATCCGGCTGGTCGTCAAACGGCCGTGCCAGCACTGTCTGCAATTCGATAGCCTTTGAGAAATCCCCCTGGTTCACGGCTGCGTCGATGGCCCACTCGACGCGGTGATTCCTCAAAATGAAGGCTGGATTGACTCGCTGCATTTGTGCGGCGATTTCCGTTTGATTGCTCTCAAGCTTGAGGCGCTCGCGCCACAGCGCCAACCACCGTTCCACGATCCCAGGTGCGCGAAAAAGACTGGTAACGGAAGATTCCGCGCCAGACTCGATTGCGGTGGCAAGTCGACGGAAGGTGAGGGTGAAGTCCGCGTGGCCGGTTTGCATGGCTTCGAGCAACTGCCCGATGAGGAGGTGATCCTCTGGATGATCGGTCGCGAGGCCGATCTTCGACTTCATGCCGCGCAACCAGTATTCCCGGTAGACTGGCATAAAGCCCCGCAACGCTTCTTGTGCCCAGGCGATCGCCTTTTCCGAGTCCGCATCGATCAGATCGAGCAATGTTTCCGCGAGCCTTGCGAGATTCCACGCGGCGATGGACGGCTGATTGGCGTAAGCATAGCGGCCATCCTGGTCAATCGCGCTGTAGACCGTGGCTGGATCGTAGTCATCCATGAACGCACAGGGGCCGTAGTCAATCGTGTCGCCCAGAACGGACATGTTGTCGGTGTTCATGACGCCGTGGATGAATCCAATTTGCATCCAGCGGGCGATCAGCGATGCCTGCGCATCGCGAATGGCGAGAAAGAGCGCTCGATACGGTTGAGGCTCGTTCCGGATCGCGGGATAGAAGTGCTCGATCACATGATCCGCCAGCATGCGGATGTCGGCAACCCCGCCGTGAGCCGCCATATATTGAAAGGTTCCGACGCGAATGTGGCTTCTCGCGATGCGGGTGAATACAGCACCTGGAACTGCTCGATCCCGGTAGACTTGGTCTCCGGTCAGGGTTACCGCCAGCGCGCGCGTTGTCGGGATGCCGAGGGCGTGCATGGCTTCACTCGCCAGAAATTCCCGGATCGCCGGACCCAGAGCCGAGCGCCCATCGCCGCCGCGCGAATACGGCGTCCGTCCAGCGCCTTTGAGTTGGACTTCCCGACGCACGCCATCCTGGGCAGCGACTTCTCCCAGCAGAAGTGCCCTGCCGTCGCCTAACTGAGGTACGAAGTGACCGAATTGATGGCCCGCGTATGCCGTCGCCAACGGTTGGACGCCAGGAAAGGTTTCGTTGCCCGAAAGCAAAGCCGCCAGTGACCCATCTTGTCCTATGTTGAGTTCGCCCGATAGAACTGAATTCCAGAGGACGATTCGCGGGCTAGTCACGGGCGAAAGGGTAACGGGACGGAAGAAATGCTCCGGGAGCCGAGAATACATACTTGCTAAGAGAGGAAACGACAATGGCGGCTTCAAATCCTATCGTACCTCCAGGGCGTGACCAACGATCTCTCGCGCAGCCAAGTGATCCCCTCGGCATCATTTTTGCGCATAGACAATAGTGATGAAATTCGCCGTTCTAAGCTCGATAGCAGTCGCCTTGTTCGCACAGTCGCAAAACCCGAGCCGCGTTCCGTTGGTGGGAACCGCGCTTTCCTGTGCAAAGACTTCCAGTGTTGGAGGTCTCGTAGCTGGCAACGCTTCGGCACTCGCGAGAAACGACCCACCTATGCTCGCCAAAAGTGATCCACCAGCCCACCGCTCGGCAGCGCGTTTCACGCTGCCACGCCACGCGGCATGCGCTGCGGGATGATGATGCCACACAAGGCCGCAATGGAAACAGAAGACTTACGCGCCTGCGGCGCGGATGATGTCGCCAGCCCCCGCCGCGCCACGTGGCAGAGCCTGTTTTCGGTGTGGTCAACTCTAAATGAGCAAAGGTGTCAACTTCTCGTGAGCGCCGAGGGGCAACGACATGCAGCGATACGATTTAGACGACGCGACGTACCCATATGCGATGTGCAACGACGGCAGCCCGGCAATCTTTTACTATCGCCCCGCCACCGCTGCCACGGCACGCAACAAATGGGTCATCTATCTCCAACGCGGCGGATCTTGTCCGAATGCGAATGCGTGTGCGAACCGCTGGTGCAGCGTCGACACAAATTTCAGCGCGACGGGAATGTCATCCAAGTCTGCGCCCAAGCCAGCGATCCGCGATGGAGGCGGCATCTTCGAACAGCGGGCCGACAATCCGGTGGGCACCTGGAACCACGTGCTGGTGAAGTATTGCAGCAGCGACACTTGGTCTGGCACCGCGAAAGACATGCTGCTCGATGCCGACGATCCCCTCGCCAAAACACCGGTGCTGATCCGCATGCACTTTCTCGGAAGCCGCATTCTAGACGCGACACTATAGGCGCTTCGCAGGCAAAACGGCGAACCGCTTCGATTCAGTCTGAGCGGTGCCGCGGCCACCGACATGCCGAACCTCGACGATGCCGATTTCGTCCTGCTATCGGGTGCCTCCGGCGGCGGCAACGGTGTCAACAAGAATCTCGATCGCGTTGCCGCACTGTTGAAGCGCCTCAACAACAACTGCAAAGATCCGAAAGACTGCCCGGTGCAGGTCAGGGGCCTGATCGACTCAGCGTTCTCACCCAGTTTCCAAAAGCTCGATTTGGGGCCATCGATTAGGAAGATACGGAAGGTTCGGCCGCGCTGTGGAAGGCGAAAACCGACCAGAGTTGCCCGGAATGGCACCGCAAGAACGCGCCGGAACTCGCATGGCGCTGCATCGACGATGCCTGGACCTTGGCGAACCATGTCACCACGCCATACTTTGTGCGCATGGGCCAGACCGACAAACTGATCTCGGGCAACTATCTTGAAGCGAAGTTCGGCACCGACACCGGCGAGGCACTGACCTTGCCATTGTTCGCGGGCCTGTTGCGCGATCAGGCTGCAGCCTTGGCGAACGTCAAGAAGGAATCGAACGAAGGCGCGGACATGCCTGTGACGCCTGGCGCGTTCATCGCGACTTGTTCCGATCATGAAACGATTGGCGACAGCACGCAAGTTTTTGGCGTCAAGATCCGCGTCGGCAACACCCAACAGGCTCTCACCGTATTCGAAGTCTTTCAGAATTGGCTCGAAGGCAAACAGCCCTCGATCCTGATCGCTCCCAATCCACAAGCCAACACCTGCCCGGGCAATCGATCTCGTCTATCCTCAACTTAAGCGCATGGGTCCAACTTTTTGCCGGGATGCCGCGTCCTTAGAATTTGGAGCCGAACGTTGATCTTCCGTGAGGTCGAAGACCGCGACCTGATCACCCGGGCCCGCAAGGGCAATGTGGAGTCCTACAACCTCCTTGTGTCCCGGTGGGAAAAGCGCGTCTTCAACTACCTTTATCGATTGGTCGGCAATCGCGAAGATGCGTTCGATCTCTCGCAGGATGTCTTTTTGAAGGCCTATCAGGCTCTGGGAAAGCTGGAAGATCCGGCGAAGTTCACGGGTTGGCTGTTCCGCATCGCGCACAATGAGGCGTATTCGCTCCTGCGCAAGACCCGCTTGGACAATGCCGAACTCACCTACGATCCTTCGACGGCGAATCTAGGCGGCGGACGGATGTATCCGATGGAACTGTCACTGACGGTGGAAAGCGCGCTGGCGAAGTTGACGCCGGAGCAGCGCGAGGCCGTGTTGCTGAAGGTGTTTCAAGGCTTCAAGTTTGAAGAGATGGCCGAGGTGTTGGGGATCCCCCTCTCGACCGTGAAATCGCGGCTCTATACCGCGTTGGACTTATTGAAAGGCGTACTCGCGCCGCTAAGTGAGGCGAAGTAAATGGATATGGATTGCGCATCGATTGATCTGAAGGCAGTATCGTTGGGAGAAGCATCCGCAGTCGAGAAGCGGGTGGCGGAAACGCATGTAAAATCTTGCGGCGCTTGCCGTGAGGAACTGTCGCGTCTCGAATTGACGTTTGCCTCGCTGGGGGCGCTGCGCGATGAAGAGATTCCGAAGCGCATTGCGTTTGTCTCCGATCAGGTGTTCGAACCGACTTGGTGGCAGCGTTTGTGGAATTCGGGTCCGCAACTTGGGTTCGCGTCGGCAGGGTTGCTGGCCGGGGCTCTGGTGTTTCATGCGGCGTATCCCGCGGTTCAACCTGTTGTTCCAGCACCGGTGCCGCAAGCGATCGCCCAACAGCAGGGTTTGACCGAAGAGCAGGTGCAGAAGCGGATCGAAGATGCCGTGTTGAAGGCCGTGGTGCAAGTCGAGAAGCGGACGGCTGAGATGCTTGTTTCCCTCGAAAAGAAACATGAGATGGACCGTCAAGGTGTCATGATCGCTTTCGAGGAACAGACGTCGGTGATGCAGAAGCGGATGAACAACTATCTGAAAGTGAATGCGGGGCTGAACTAACGGCAATGCGGACGATGCTTCTTGTTTTGACTCTGTCGCTCGCGCTTACGGCGGCGGATCGCAAGCCCACTCGCGGTGAGCTCGTGGTTGCTGAAAAACAGTTCGATGCGATGGTGCAGAAGCAGTGGATCGACGATCCATACGTGTTGCTGGGAAATACTCGAGCGATCTATGTGGATGGCTTTGGCGTCGTGTTGACTGCGGAAATCAATCTGTCGACTGGGCCGACGGTGAGTCCGTTTAGCCCGACGATTTCGAAGGAATCGATTGCTCGACATCGCGATAAGAAACTGCAGCGGCTTCCGCAGTTGAAGGAACTGATCCGGAAAGGCACGGATACCGCGCGCACTTGGTTTCCAGGGCTCGCCGCAACGGACAATCTGGTTGTCGGTGTGACGGTTTTGAAGTACCAGTGGGAAGACGCGACGGGCATCCCATCGCAACTGGTCGGCGTCACGCAGCAGCGCAAAGACGCGGCCGTGAAGCTGCAGGAAAACTAGATGCGACTTGGCGAGATTCTGATTTCGCGCAAGCTGGCGACGGTTGAGGATATCGACCGGGCGCTCGAATTGCAGAAAGAACGCGGCGACAAGATCGGCAAGATTCTTGTCGATCTGGGCTTTGTCGCGATGCGGGATGTGTTGGCTGCCTTGTCGGATCAGTTAGAGATTCCGCTGGTGACAATCGATGGTCCGCCGGCGGCGTCGCCTGAGACGGAGGCGCTGTCTCCCCGTTTTCTCAGGCAGTTTCGCTGTTTGCCGATCGCCTTGCACGACAATACTGTGCGGCTGGCGATGGCGGATCCGATGGATTTCGAGACTATCTCCGCAGTGCGCAATTGCACCGGCCTGCGGGTCGATCCGGTGCTTGCGAGCGAGGGCGAGATCCTCGATGCCATTGAGAAGAACTACGGTGCTGCGGGCCAGAAAGAGCGCGCTGGAGATCTGGATTTTCAGACAGGCGGAGAGGGCGGGGAAGACCTCGAACAGCTTCGCGACATGGCGTCCGAAGCGCCTGTGATCCGCTTGGTCAACGCGATGGTGGCGGCCGCGGTGGAAAAGCGGGCGAGCGATATTCACGTAGAGCCGTTCGAGAAAATCTTCCGCATCCGCTATCGTATCGACGGCGTTCTCTACGATCAGGAATCGCCGCCGAAAGAGCTGAAGGCCGCGATCATCTCGCGCATCAAGCTGATGGCGAAGCTGAACATCGCGGAACGCCGCTTGCCGCAGGACGGACGCATCAAGATCAAGTCGGTGGGCCGCGAGATCGATTTGCGCGTCTCCACACTGCCGACGCTTTATGGCGAAAGCGTCGTGATGCGTATTCTCGATCGCTCGGCTGGCGACTTTTACGACCTGCAAAAGCTGGGCTTCAATGAGGCGATGCTGGCTCGCATGCATCACTACACGCAGATGCCGCACGGCATTTTTCTCGTGACGGGTCCGACCGGTAGTGGCAAATCGACTACGCTCTATTCGGCCTTGAAGCTGATCAATCAGAGCGACAAGAAGATCATCACCATTGAAGATCCGGTGGAATATCAGATGGATGGTATCAATCAGATCCACGTGAATCCGACGATTGGGCTGACGTTTTCCGCGGGCTTGCGTCACATCATGCGTCAGGATCCGGATGTGATCATGGTCGGCGAAATCCGTGACCGCGAGACCGCGGATATCGCGATTCGATCCGCACTGACGGGCCACTTTGTCTACTCCACACTGCACACCAACGACGCGCCGAGTGCGATCACTCGACTCACCGATATGGGTGTCGAGAATTATCTGATCACATCGTCGCTTGTTTCCGTATTGGCGCAACGTCTCGTGCGCCGTATCTGTCCGCACTGCAAGCGTCCGGATGGCGTGCGCATGAATCCCGAAGGCGAGAATGTCGAGACCTTTCGCGGTGCCGGTTGTGACGCCTGTCTAGGGTCCGGCTATACGGGCCGCGTCGGCATCTTCGAGCAGATGGAGTTGAACGATGAGATCCGCGCGCTGATCATGAAGAATGAAGACGCGTCGAAGCTCACTCACGCCGCGAAGCGCGGAGGCATGCGCACGTTGCGCGAGGATGGCTGGTTGAAAGTTCGCGAGGGTGTGACGACGGCCGATGAAGTGATGCGCGTGACGCAGGAATTCTAACTTGACGACGTTCCATTTCAAAGCAGTCGCGGCCGATGGCAAAGCTCGCACCGGCACATTGACGGGCGAGAGCGAGAAGGCTGTGGCGCGTGAACTGGCGCGACAGGGCTTGACTCCGGTGTATGTTGGCGCGGAACAAAAATCCTCCGGATTGAGTTTCGAACTGCCGAAGTTCGGTGGAGGCAGGCGCAAAGACATCCTGTTTTTCACGCAGGAAATGACCACGTTGTTGAACTCCGGCATCCCACTCGATCGGGCGTTGGGCATTGCGATTGAGTTGACCGAGAAGAAGCAGTTTCAAGACATCCTCAGCGATGTGCTGCGTATGGTGAAGGGCGGCAAAACATTGGCCGATGGCTTCGCCGCGCATCCTGTCTATTTCTCGGAACTCTACATCAACATGGTGCGAGCGGGAGAGGCTTCGGGCTCGCTTGCCCCGGTATTCGAGCGGCTTGCGGAGTTCGAAAAGACGCGCGATGAGTTGCGCGGATACATCACGTCTTCGATGGTCTATCCGGCTTTGTTGTGCGTAGTGGGCTTGGGCTCGATGCTGATCCTGATGTATTTTGTGGTTCCGAAGTTTGCGCAGATCTTCAACGATGCGCGAATGAAGATGCCACTGCCGACCTATCTGTTGGTTGAGACCAGCAACATCGTACGCACGTATGGCATCTTTGTGATCATCGCGATTGGCGCGGCTGTGGTTGCTTTTCAGACCTATATCCGGACGGTTGAGGGGCGCCTCTGGTGGGATACGTTTCGTCTGAAGATCCCGCTGTTGGGGATCGCACTGCGGAAGGCCGAAACTGCGCGATTCGCGCGTGCCATGGGGACGCTGGTGGCGAACTCGGTGCCGCTTGTCCAGTCTCTGGGAATTGCGGCGAAGATCCTCAACAATCAGAGAATCGCAGGGACACTCGCCGCGGTGCAGCAGGGCGTGAAGCGAGGCGAGGGCTTGGCGGGTCCGATACGGAAGACGGGTGAGTTCCCGCCGTTGGCGGCGCATTTGTTGACGGTGGGCGAAGAGACCGGCAAGCTGGATGCGATGTTCCACCGTATGGCGGATATTTATGAGTCCGAGACCCGGGAAGCGATCAAGAAGTTCACGGCGCTGTTTGAGCCGGCGATCATTTTGATCATGGGTATTCTGATTGGGACTCTGATTCTGAGCATGCTGCTGGCGATTTCGAGTCTCAACGAAGTGGCGATGTAGGTTGTGGACATCGCACTGCGGAATTTCAGTTACTTCACCAAGCGGATGCCAGCCCTCGGCGAAGGACTCGATGTTCTTGTCGAGGAGGGCTATGTTCCTAACAAAGAGCTTTTGATTGACCCTTGGGGTCGGCCAATTGTACTGAAGAAACAAGCATCGGGAGAGACGGAGATTGAGAGCCTTGGCGGCAACGCTGCTGACGTTGTTGTTTCCGTGACCAATCTGAGCGAATAGCGGGTGGGGCTGGGCGCTCGATTCCGAATCGTTTTGGAGGAGGGGCGCGGCCGAGGTGTACACGATGCCTGTTGTCGGGTGGGCGATGAGCCGCGCTTGAGCCACGGAGAATGCGAGCGTCAGGAAGATCGCGGCTTTGGCCAGAAAGCGCGCTGCGTTCGCCGGGTTCGTTTCCGCAATCGCGAGTCCTGCTGGCGGGTGCATGGCATCGGTTTCAGGATGCGTTTCCACGGTTTGATCGCGATGCTTCTGCGTTCCGGCCGCGTTGGCAGTGGCGGTTGATTCGGTTTCCTGTGCGTTCGCCGGGTTTGTTTCCGCAATCGCGAGTCCTGCTGGCGGTTGCATGGCATCGGTTTCAGGATGCGTTTCCACGGTTTGATCGCGATGCTTCTGCGTTCCGGCCGCCTTGCCCGTGGCGGTTGCCGGGTTAGTTCCCGCAATGTTCGCGTGCAGGTGAGCGGTGTCAGTTGCAGCCGCTGCGGCCATTTTCGGGTTTGTTTCTGCAGCCCAGTGATTTGCCGCAGAGGCGGATTCCTTTCGGATTGCGCGCAGCATCGAGAGGGACCGGAAATATTCGTTATTGATGCGGCTTTGGCACCGGTGGAGATGCGGTAGCGAGCCAGTGCGGGCGAGCGAGGATTCGATGGCTTCGGCGACTTGGACGGGTTCGGCGAAGTGGGTATACTTCGCATCGAGCCTGGCTCGGTTGGTTTCGATTTCGACGTTGAGGATAGCGGTTTCCGCGGTCCAGGCGCGGTAGAGTTGCCACTGGGCGAAGGCGATGCGTTCGACCAAGTTGGTTTCGGTGGCGTTGACGGGGTGGTATTCGTCCATGTAATCGGCGAGGACGCTGTCGAAAGCGTCCTGGTCTTCGCATGTGAGGGCGAGGTGGAAGGCTGTGAGCCCGTGGCGGAGGGCGTTGCGTGCGCTGGTGGCTTTGCCTTCGGGGGTGACGGGCCCTTGGGATTTCGCGCCGTTGGCGCGGGCGGCTGCCTTTTGGGCATCGGAGCGAGGCACTTTAGGTTTGTTAGCGTTGTCATGCATTTCGGGCATGGGTGATCCTTTCTGCCCTCAGGATCGTGGGGACGGTGTTTTCACTCGAGTGGAGATTCGGCTGTAAGTGATTGCAGGGATTGCGAAAATGTTTTTCGGTGGGTTGTGAACGGAGAATTTTGAAAAACTTCGTTTTGGGAGAGGCCAATTAGTCGGGCCATGAGAACGTCAGACGAGAAGCTTGGGGGCATCCTGCTCAAGAGGCTGGGAACGCAAATTCGTTGTGCGCCGGCCCCGCGCGAGAGAAAAGGTCTCAATATTCCGCCAGCATGGACTGTGCGCTCTGTACTAAAATTAGGGGCTGTGGCCATGTCCCAATGGCTCCCGATCCACGATGCCCCTCTCGGACCGCCGCTGGAAACAGTTTGCCGAATCGCGATACGCGCACGAGCGCGAAGCGCTCGAATTCCTGCTCGCCGGATCGCGACCCGATTTACCTCTATTCCAATTTCGAATTCATCGCTGACGACGGCTCGGTGAACGAGATTGACGCCCTCGTTGTCTCTCAAGCAGGCGTCTTCCTCGTCGAACTCAAGAGCCGCGGCGGAACCGTCAGAGGCAATCGCCATCTGTGGGACTGGGAGAAGGACGGGCGCTCCATTTCCGTTGACAGTCCACTCACCCTGATTAACTCCAAGGCTCGCAAGCTCGCCGGGCTCTTGGGTAAGCAGAAGGCCTTCCGTGGTGAGCGCGCACCATGGATTGAAGCACTGGTGTTCCTCTCGGCTCCGGGTATCAGCGTTCAGCTCCCTGATTCGGAAAGAATGCGGATTTGTGAGCGGGAACCTCGCGACAAAAAGCCCGGCATTGCGTCGGCGCTTCTCCAGCGTGAGTTCTACGGCAACGAATCCTCAAGGGGACCGTTCCTCGACCTGGGTGCCGCCCGTCGCTTTGCCAAAGCGCTGGAAGAAGCCGGCATTCGCCCTTCGCAACGTCAACGGCGTGTTGGCGACTATGTGCTGAAGGAGCTGATTGAGGAAAACCAGCTGTTCGCTTACCAGGATTTCCAGGCTGAGCACCCAACGACGAAGGCGAGCCGCCGTGTCAGGCTATATACTGTGGCCGGGAAAGACAAGGCCACCCACGAGGCGGTCCGGCGGGCGGCGCTCCAGGAATTTCAAATCCTTGAATCGCTCGATCACCTCGGCATTCTGGGAGCTCTCGACTTTAACGAGCACGAACTCGGGCCGGCGATCCTTTTTCGGCGGGAGCCCAACGAAGTTCGTCTGGACCATTTCCTTCGCCAGCGCGGCGCGACTCTCCCGCTGGATATCCGTCTGAGTTTGGTTCGCCAAATTGGCGAGGCGGTGCGCTATGCCCATAGCCACCGCGTGGTGCATCGGACGCTGAGCCCGAAGAGCATTCTGGTGATGAATCCGGATTCCGACCGGCCGGATGTTCGCATCTTCAACTGGCAGGCTGGACGCGTGCTCACGACAGGATCGACGTCGGGTATGCCGGCCTCGAGGTCTGCCACACTCCACCCGAGCCAGTATTCGGAGGAAGCGACTCTCTGTTATCTCGCGCCGGAGTCAGTCCTCGATCCAGGGGGGCGCGATCCGATGGCGGACGTTTTCTCGCTGGGCGCACTCGCGTTTCACATCTTCAGCGGTCGCCCACCTGCTACGAGTGGCGCGGAAATGAACCAACTGCTCTCTGAACATCGGGGCCTTTCGCTCGGCGCCGCGCTCGACGGAGCCACGGCTGGACTTCAGGAACTCGTCCGCGAAGCCACAGCCCCGGACCTGCTCCTGCGCACCGAAACAGCCCGCGACTTTCTGGACAACCTTGACCGCGCTGAGAACGAACTCACCGCGCCGCCCCAGGAGGATTTGGCTGACCCTCTCGAAGCAAAGCCCAACGAACTTGTCCCGAATGGGCTGAAAGTGCTGAAGCGGCTTGGCGGCGGCTCTAGCGCAGTCGCGCTTCTGGTTGAACGTGGCGACGAGATCCTCGTTCTCAAGTACGCTCGCGACAGCAAGGATAATGGCCGGATCGAGAAGGAGTATCACACCCTCGATGGGCTGCGGCACGAGTTGATCGTCAGCGCCAAGGGCCTGCTCAGTTTCCCCAGCGGTCATCAAGGCTTCCTCATGGAGTATGCGGGCGAGTGGGACCGCAAGAAAGAACCCTCGGCACAGAAGGAAGATACCCTCGCCCGTGAGTTGAAGGCTGTCGGACGGCTGTCGATTGAATTCCTGGGCCGCTTCGGAGATGACTTACTCCACGTCGTGCAATACCTCGAAGAAAAGGGCGTAGCGCATCGTGACTTCAAGCCCGACAACATCGGCATCAAAGAGTACGGCAAGAAACTGCACCTGAAGATCTTTGACTTCTCGCTATCGAACGCCCCCCTCGATAACGTGCGCGTCGGAACCCCGCCTTACCTCGAACCGTTCCTGCAACTCCGCAACCGCTGGGATACCGCAGCCGAGCGCTACTCTGCCGCCGTAATTCTTTATGAGATGGCCACCGGAACCACGCCTCGCTGGGGCGATGGACAGAGTGCGCCGCACCTGATCGACGCAGACGTTACCATCGACGCTGACCTCTTTGACGCACCCGTTCGGCAGGATCTGAATGACTTTTTCCGCCGAGCCTTCCAGCGGCATCCGCGCCAACGCTACGACAACGCGACGGATATGCTGCTTGCCTGGCAGAACATCTTCCATCGCGCGACCGTCAGCGACAGCCGCATGCCGGACCCCGCGGTCCAAGATTTGGCGCTGAAGAATCTTCGGCCCGACACGCTGCTCTCGCAAATTGGACTCAGCACGCGGGCCCAGAATACGCTGGACCGTCTCGGTATTTTCACAGCACATGAACTGGCAGCGGAGCCGCCGGGCAGGTTCTCCAATCTTCGAGGTGTCGGCCACAAGACCCGCCGCGAGATCATGGATCTGGTTGGCAAGCTGCGGTCGAAGTTCCCTCAATCCGCGATTCCAGAGAGACCGCCGGCGGATGTGCCCACCGAGAGGGCCGACGATGAATCGACCGCACCGCTGAGTGTAGACGCAATGACCGCCCTCCTGATTCCGGTGGAGCGTAGCGCATCCGGTAAGGTGAGTCGCCAAATTCTCGCGGCGTTTCTGGAACTCGATGATGCGGCTATGGGCGCGCCCCAATACCCAACGCAGGCTCAAATTGCGGAACGGACCGGCAAGGCACGCGCGCAGATCAGCCAAGTGATCGTGAAGGCTCGGGATCGCTGGCGGCGCAGCGTTCCTCAACTCACGCCGATCCGTACCGAACTCGCCGAGTTCATCACGGCCGAAGGCGGCGTGGCTCACATTGCCGAACTTGCTCAGTTCCTGCTCGCGAGCCGCCGTTCGGACGCTCCAGAGCCGTTGGCCACGCGCCGCGCCGCCGCTGTGGTCCGGGCCGCGCTTGAGGCGGAGAAGCCTTCCGAAAGCTGTCGCTTTGAAGAGAGGCGCCATGGTGACCTTTACCTGGTTGCCAGATCCGAAGCTCCCTTCGGCGAAGCCGCCGTTGACTATGGGGAGAAGTTGGCCGACACCGGGCGTACTCTGGCGGAAAGCGATCCGCTGCCCTCGCCCACGCGAGTGCTCGAAACCTTGCGCGCCATTCCCACGCCCATTCCTGGACTCCGGGACGACCGTCTCGTCCGCGTCGCCGCCGCTCACCGCCAAGTCGCCGTCTCCCCGCGGCTGGAACTCTATCCACGCAACCTCGATGCGCTCAGGGCGCTGAAGCTGGCGCAATCTTCGCTGGCCGGAGTCGCGAGCATTAAGGCCGACGAGCTTCGCAGCCGCGTGCATGACCGTTACCCGGAAGCCCAGCCTCTGCCCAATCCGCCCGAGCTTCACCGCCTGGTTGAGGAAGCGGGCCTGGGGCTGAAGCCGGATTCCACCGGCACTGTCTACGTCGCACCCCTCCCCCACGGGCCTCGCGTCATCCACCAGCCTGCAGCGCTTCGAGACCAGCGTCTCGCCTTCTCCAAGTGGGGGCGCCGCGTCCTATTTGCCGCCCGTTGAGCAGCCTCGGGAGATTGAGGAAGCCATGGAGTTTGAGCGCCGTCTGAAGGCTGCCTACCGCGCGCCCAGCTGCCTCGTGCTGGCCACGGAACCGAAATTGAAATACTTAGAGATGGCCCTCAAGAATATCGCCAAGCACTTCCCGATGGAAGTCTTCCACTGCGAGCGCGCTTTTCTCGCCGCCCTCAGAATAGAGGCGGAATCAAAGCGCATCAAATGGGATGTCGTCCTCCGCGCCGATGCTGCCAAGCCGGCCGGAAATGGCCACGCAGTCCGCGATTGGGAGAACTTGAGAAAGCTCGCGGCCAGTGCTGCTCGAAGCGTGGCCGATCAACTGCGCGCCCGCACTGCGCCCACTTTGATCGTCTATCCAGGGCTGCTGGCTCGCTATGGGCAGCTCTCCATCCTGGATGAGTTGGCGGACTCGATTGGGCAACACAGCCTTTGGCTTCTCGCTGGGAGTGACCGGCAAGCGGCCTCGCCGATGATCGACGGCCAGGCCATTCCCGCGCGACCAACGCAGTGGGGCTGGATTCCGGGCAAGTGGCTGGACAATGAGTTTCGCAAAGCCAAAGGTGGATCCGCCGCATGATCGATGAACAGCTTCTCCGCACAGGATTGCAAAAGCTCCTGAAGGAGACCGAGTCTGCCATCCGGGACCGCCTCGAAGACGAGCCCAGCCTGCAAGCGCAGCTTAAGGAACGGCATGACGCGGCAGTGCGGGCGGAGCGGACGGAAGGGTCGAAGAAAGGCTTCCTAGCCTTTTCTGACGAAGCCATTACCCAAGCCGCCGTGCATTGGCTGCTGGGGTGCGTGTTCGTTAGGTTCCTGGAGGACAACGGCTGGCTCGACGAGCGGAATGCCAAGGCTGCTTGGATCTCCGGCCCCGGCGAGCGCTTGGCCATAGCCAAGGATCGGAGGACCCTCTTTCTCCGGCCGGACCCGACCCTCACGGACCGCGACTATCTCTTGCATGTCTTCGCGGAAGTGGCGAAGCTCCCTGGCGTGACCGGCTTGTTTGATCCGAAGCATAATCCGCTCTACTCGCTGCAACCGACGGCGCAAGGTGCTGCCAAGATCGTGGAGTTCTTTCGAGATGCAGACCCCGATTCCAACGCCCTGATCCAGGACTTTTCAGACCCGGCGCATGGCACTCGCTTCTTAGGGGATTTGTACCAGAACCTCTCGGAATCGGCCCGCAAGCGATATGCACTCTGCCAAACGCCTGGCTTCGTCATCGACTTCATTCTGGACAGGACGCTGACTCCGGCGCTGGACGCGTTTGGTCTGGAGACGGTCCGCATGATCGACCCGTCTTGCGGAAGCGGTCACTTCGTGCTGGCGGCTTTTGCGCGGATCTTCCGAGCCTGGCAGAGCAAAGAGCCGGGAACAAACCCTCCCGCTTTGGTCCAACGCGCATTGGACGCGGTTTACGGCGTGGACCTCAATCCATTCGCGGTGGAGATTTCTCGATTTCGGCTCTTGATTGCGGCGCTTGAATCCAGTGCCATTGAGCGACTTGTGGATGCTCCTAACTTTCGACTCAACCTCGCTGCAGGTGACTCCCTCCTGCATGGAGCCCGGGAAGGAGGAGGAGGCATTGCAAGGCAACTCTTCGAGGATAGATTTCAACATTTTTATGACACTGAAGATGCAGACGAGTTGAAGAGAATCCTGGGCCAGCGTTATCACGCTGTCGTCGGGAATCCGCCTTACATTAACGTCAGTGATCCGGTCCTTAGAGAAGCATATCGAACTCGCTTTTCGACATGCCACGGGAAGTACCAACTCGGGGTTCCATTCACCGAGCGCTTTTTTGACTTCACGTTGCGGAGTGATAGCACCGATTCCCCGGCAGGCTGGATGGGCATGATCGTTTCTAACGCGTTCATGAAGCGAGCTTTCGGAAAGAAGTTAATTGAAGAGTACCTTTGCCATCGAGACCTAACCCACGTGATCGACACGAGTGGGGTGTACCTCCCGGGACACGGCACACCGACGGTAATTTTGCTTGCACGCCACCAGCGCCCAGTTTCTAAATTGGTCCGGGCTGTTAGGGGGATTCGCGGCGAGACGATCGCGCCTAGGGATCCGGCACTTGCTCCAGTGTGGCAAGAGATTACGGGACACTGCGGTGATCCCGGATTCACGGGATCGTTCGTCAGTGTCGCCGATGCGTCGCGTGAAAGCTTCAATCAGTATCCTTGGTTGATCGGAGGCGGTGGTGCTGCGGAACTCAAGTTGCTGCTTGATGAGGAAGCAAAGCAGACGCTGGATGACCTAACGGTTCATAACGGAATTACAGCCGTAGCTGGCGAAGGCGAGGTCTACGTTCAAGCTGACCGAGGCGTTTTTACTAGGCACAAAGTGGAGAGGATCATGCCCATCGTTGAGGGTGAACAGATTCGAGAGTGGCACCTCGCGATCCCGTATTCGAGTCTTTGGCTCTACAGCGACACATTCGAGTTAACTCCAATCGTAGATCTGCCCAATACCAGAAAATTTCTCGGCCTCTTCAAGTCCCACCTCGCTCGACGCAAAAGGTTTGGTGTGCCAATGCTAGCGAAGGGGCTGACGTGGTACGAATGGCAGGAACTTTATCCGGCAAAACTCAATGATCCGAGGTCGATTTCTTTCGGTGAGATTGCAACTCATAATCACTTCCACTTCTCCCGTAGCGGCTTTGTGTACGACAACACTACCCGCGTGATCAAGCTTCCGGCTGATGCGACTGAGGACCAGCATCTGGAACTGCTCGGGCTGCTGAACTCGTCGACGGCGTGCTTTTGGTTGAAGCAAATCTGCTTTCCGAAGGGCGGGGACTCTGTTGGCAAAGAAGGTGCGCGCATTCGCAAGCTCCTGTGGGATGTTTACTACGCCTTTGACAGCACGAAGCTCAAGCAGTTCCCAATCGCAGAAGAGAAGCCGCTTGAACTTACAAAGCTAATTCAGACCGAGGCTGAAGCGCGATCTGCTTTGCTACCGGGGCGACTCTGTGGAATCGCCGTGCCAACGCGCCCTTCATTAGAAGTTGCTTGCGAACAATCCGCCCAAAGCATCGCAAGAATGATCGCTCTCCAAGAGGAACTGGACTGGCAGTGCTATCGGCTCTACGGCATCATTGAGGACGATCTCACGCTCCCGCCGGATCAAGTTCCTCACTTACAACTCGGCGAACGGGCTTTCGAGATTTTGCTAGCCCGCACTGGAGAAGAGAAGCTCTGGTTCGAACGCCACAAATCGAAACCAATCACTCAGTTGCCTGCCCATTGGCCTGAGGACTATCGCCAGCTAGTGGAACGTCGAATCGCGATGATTGAGTCCAATCGCGATATCGCTCTCATCGAGCGTCCGGAGTACAAGCGCCGCTGGAATCTGCCGAGTTGGGAGGAAATGGAGAAGTCGGCTTTGAAGGGCTGGCTCTTGGATCGCATTGAGTTAAATGAAATTTGGAAAGATCACACGTTGGTCTCCTGCGCCCAACTGCGCGATGCCTTGGCCCGCGATAGCGACTGGCTCTCAGTAGCGGAGATCTATCACGGCGGACCCATCGAAGCATTGGACAGCTTTGTCATCGACCTGGTAACTCCAGAGGCTGTGCCCCACCTGCCCATCTTGCGCTACACGGAAGCCGGACTGCGCAAGCGAGCGGAGTGGGAGTCTGTTTGGGATCTACAGCGGCGAGAAGATGCCGGAGAAAAGGTCGAGATCCCGGTGCCTCCGAAGTACGTCACGAAGGACATGCTGGGCCACTATTGGAGGCTGCGCGGCGGCCTGGATGTTCCCAAGGAACGCTTTATCCTTTAACCGTTCTTCCAGCGAGACTCCGACGCAAGCCCGGTGCTCGGCTGGGCGGGGTGGTCCCACCTGGAGCAGGCAAGAGCGCTAGCCACTTACTATCAGAGGATGCGCACCGAAGAAGGCTGGGAGCCGGAACGTCTGAAGCCCATCCTGGCTGGCTTGCTGGACCTAAAGCCGTGGCTGCTGCAATGGCATAACGAGATTGATCGTACTTCGTGCGCTACGCCGAGAGCCAGTGCCAGGAACTCGGCTTTTCGCCAGAGGAAGTCCGCGCCTGGCAACCGCCCGTTAGACTGAAAACGAGAGGAGCGAGAGCCAAATGACCGTTGCACACTCGCTTTATGAACAAGGTATGACTTCGCTAACAGATGACCTCGAAAGAATCGTAACAGTGCTCAACGCGGCAGGCATCGTCTATGAGGTGATCGGTGGAGTAGCGGTAAACGCACACATCATGCAGCAGCATCGCAGCCGGTCTTTTGTTACCCGGGACGTGGATTTGTTGATTCGCCGGGAGGACTTGGAGACCGTGGTGGAGGCTGGCCGCGCCGCTGGTTATGAGGGCCGTAAAATCGTGGGTGGCTATATGCTCATCCGGGCCGGTCAGGAAATAGGGGAGGCGGTCCACCTCGTTTTTTCGGGGGAGCGCTCGAAGTCCACGCAGCCACTTCCCCATCCGCCCCTGCAGCCGGAGATGAAGAATCTATTTGGGCTGCTGGTTCCGGTGGCACCCTTGTCCGATTTGGTCCGCATGAAGCTGACGTCGTTCCGGCCCAAGGATGTGGTTCACTTGGAGATTCTGGAAGAAACAGGCTTGATCACCGCCTCAGTGGAGGCTGCTCTGCCCACGGAACTTAAGCAGCGCCTGGAAATGGCTCGCCAGCAGTTTGCCGAAGGCCGGCCCGATGTCGAGTAAGCTCCGCGACCTGTTCGATCTGCCTGACCGCGTGAACCCTGGCGATTTCGTGCTGAAGCTGTCCGATGTGGTTGGTCATCCCGCTGAAGCGCTCAAGGATTACCTCGTTACCGACCAGCTTGCCAAGTGCTTTGACGATGCGCTCGGCCTGGTGGAATCGGCCGTAAGCTCCGGCGAGAGTAAAGCGACCTATCTGCACGGCAGCTTTGGTGCCGGCAAAAGCCATTTCATGGCAGTGCTCTATCTGCTGCTGCAGGGCAACACGGCAGCACGTTCGCTGGAAAAACTCGCCCCCGTTATCACCCGGCACAACCGCTGGACACAGGGGAAAAAGTTTCTTCTAGTGGCGTAGCACATGATCGGCGCCAACACGGTGGAAGAGCGCGTACTCGGCGGCTACTATGATCTGGTCACCAAGCTGCATCCGGATCGCCCGCCCGCAGGCTTGTTCCCATCCGACGCACTCGTCGATAACGCCCGCACACTGCGCGAACAGATGAGCGACAAAGCATTCTTTGACGCCCTGAACGGCGGCATCAGCGGGGACTGGGGCACCATGGAGAGCGAGTGGGATGCGGCCAGCTTTGAAGCGGCAGCCCGAGCCGGGGGCATGTCCAGCCTACGGGGTGGCCTACTGGACGCGCTGGTTCGGACTCTATTTCCGGCAGCACGCCAAACGGCTGGCTTCGTCAGTCTCGACGATGGACTGCTGGTGATGAGCCGCCATGCAAAGTCACTCGGGTATGACGGGGTGATACTTTTCCTGGACGAATTGATTCTATGGCTCGCCAATCGATCCGGCGACACGGCCTTCATCAGCCGCGAAGCCCCGAAGCTGGTGAAGCTGGTGGAAGCGGGAACCGAGCGCCGGGCGATCCCGATCATCAGCTTCATTGCCCGCCAGCGGAAGCTCTCTGAGCTATTGGGCGAGCATACGCTGGGTGCCGAGAAGATGGCCTTCGAGGATGCCCTCAGCCACTTTCAGGGCCGCTTCAGCGAGATCAAGCTGGAAGACCGCAACCTTGCTGCCATTGCCCAGCATCGTATTCTGCGTCCGAAGAATGAGACGGCACGCTTGCAGATCAAACAGGCATTTGAGAAGGTGAAGCGAGAGCCTGAGTCGGTTCGCGACGTGCTGCTCACCAGCGAAAGTACCATTGAAGAATTTGAACAGCTTTATCCGTTCAGCCCGGCCCTGGTGAAGTCGCTGGTGGTGGTGTCCTCCGCTTTGCAGCGAGAGCGTACGGCGCTCAAGATCATGATGCAGCTCATGGTCGACAACAAGGACACGCTTACCCTGGGCGAACTGGTGCCCGTGGGTGCTTTGTTCGGGGCGATCAGTGAAGGACACGAGGCATTCAGCAAGCAACTTGGCCAGCAGTTTGAAAAGGCTCGCAAGTTGTGGGAGCAGAAGCTGCGGCCGGCGTTGCTTCGTTCGGCTGGTCTGACAGAAGATCAGTTGCGCACCCTGCCTCCAGATAATCCACAAGCCCGGCGCTTTCGCACGGATGAACGAATCATTGGGACGCTGGTGCTATCCGCATTGGCTCCAGAGTCCGAAACCTTGCGCGCGCTGACTCCGCGCCGCCTGGCTTCTTTGAACTACGGCACGATCAAGAGCCCGATTCCTGGCAATGAGGCGCAGGTGGTGGAGCAGCGCTGCCGTCAGTGGGCCGCCGAAGTGGGTCAACCGAAGATCAGCGGTACAGGGCCAGATCCGGTGATCAGCCTGCAACTGTCCGGCGTCGATACAGGTGAGATTATCTCGAACGCGCAACACGAGGACAACACCGGCAACCGCTTGCAAAAGATCCGGCAACTTCTCTTTGACGAACTCGGTATCGACTACGAGAACACGTTTCAAATTCAGCACAAGGTGACTTGGAGAGCGACGCCGCGAGAGGCGGAAATCCGATTCGCGAATGTGTGGGAAGCGGACGATTCCACGCTGCGCTCCGACGGGGATACATGGCGCGTGGTGATCGACTTCCCGTTTGACCGTGACCACCACACCGTCTTTGACGACCTCTCACGTCTGGAGCGTTTCCGCGCAACAGGTGGTCGCTCGAAAACCATCGCCTGGCTTCCATCCTTTCTGTCAGACCGCCTTCAAACGCAGCTTGGCCGGTTTGTGGTGCTGGAGCACCTACTCTCGAATGACGACCGGTTGCGGCAGTACAGTTCTCACCTGTCTCAAGCGGACCGCGTTGAGGCTAAGACGGAACTGACGAATCACCGTGACCAGCTTCGCGAGCAATTGAAGCGAGCCTTGCGCATGGCCTACGGGGTAATGAATCCAGAAGCTGGAATTCTCGATGAATCCTTGCGGCTGGAGAAGGATCAGCAGTTCCAGTCGCTCGATGCGACGATTCCGATCCGTCCTCCGGCTGCGGCTGATTTGCGCGCGGCGCTGGACATCTTGATTGAACAGGGTCTGGACGGACAGTATCCGGCGCATCCGAAGTTCAGCAAGGACGACTTGCGCTTAACGGCCGGATTGGTGCAGCAAGCCTTTGACAAGGTTCGGGAGGCGCTGGAAGATTCCGATAGTCGTGTCGCGATTGATCGCGATCTTCGGAGGAAGTTGCGTCCGTTGCTGGAACCGTTGGAACTGGCTCAGGTGAGCGAGCAGTTCCTGGCTGTGAAGACCGTTTGGTTCGACAGGTTCGATCCGCGTGAAGCGCAACTGCCGACGAAGGCCGCAACGGTGGGCCAACTTCGTCAATGGATGAACGAGCCGAATCCGATGGGGCTTCCCGATTCTTTGGAGAACCTGGTGATCCTCACTTACGCGCGGCAGGCGAATCGCATGTTGACGCTGCAAGGGATTCAAGCGCCTGAATCGCTCACCAGCCTGCGCAGCGACATCATCCTGGAGCGGCAGAAGTTGCCCGAGCAACAGGCTTGGGATCTGGCCTGCGAACGTGCCAGCCACTTCTTTGGCGTCACGGTTCCGGCGTTGCCAACACTGGCGAATCTCCCAAAGCTGCATGATCAGGTGGCCGTCCTCAACAGGCAGTTTGGGCATGAGGTGGCGAACTACGCGAGCAAGCTTCGCACGACCTTGTTTCCATTGGTGGGGGATGAATCGGAAGTGCTTCGATACAAGACGGCAGCAGCCACCAACGCTCTGTGCCAGGCCGTGCAGCGTGCGACGAAACCACTGGAAACCTTCGATGCGATTCAGGGAGCGCAAGTGACGGTCCCGTCCGCAATGGGAGAGGTGTTCAAGCAGTCCGCCAAAGCTCATGCGGCGCTGAACCTGATTCGTCTGGATGTATTTGAAACGCTGGGCCAGGTCCAGGACGAGCCACGGGCAAGTGTCGCGAAGTCGCTCCGACAGCAGCTTCAAGACGCTTTGCGCGCAGACGAACACGCTACTGCTCTCGATAGTGTGGTGAGAGGTTGGCTCGATGACTCGATGAAGCTACTGCTCGATGCTCCCCGGCCCCAACCAGCGCCTTCTGTGGCGCCCTCTGTGACGCCACTGACTGATGACAACGAGATGCCATTTCCGCCGGTGCTTTCGCCGCCTCCGCCGCCGAAACCCGGAGTCAAGGTTTCCACCGGTCAACGGAAAGTGACTGGCAAGAAAGAATGGCAGGCGCTTAGCGGCGAGATCGATCGTTTTCCAGGATCAGATGTCCACCTTCGCTGGAAGATTGAAGTCAGATCAGGTAGAAAAGGCGTTACGGATTCTGGCGGATCGCAATTTCGTCCTGTTGAAGAGTGCGTTTGCCCAACGGTTCGATTTGTCCAATCTGCGCATCGATGGTTTGATTGCTTCGCTCCAGCGGATTCTCAACGTGGAAGGCTATCCTGTACTTTCCGTCGATGGGTCTCAGACGGTTCGATTGAATCTTCAGCTTCTGCGGGAGCAATTCGATCTGGAGAGATCATATGGCCGTTAGCCGCCAACGACGACGCGAAACGATTGACGCGCTCCGGGCAGGCACTGTACCAAGGCGCGGACTCGATCTGTTAGCTGTTGGCATGGACCGATTCGCCTTGGCTGTGGATTCGGAAATGGATTCCGGCAATGCAGTCAGGTCAATCCTACTCGATGACACGGTCGATGCGGAGTGGTCCAAGCGCGCTCAGGCGGAGTATGCCGAGGCACGTTCAGAGACGGTTGCAGTCCGGCCTACCGGGCGGATAGTTGAGACCGATCATCAGACTGGTCGAACTCGTTGGTGGACCTTTGGTGGGTTGAGGGTCAACTATTCGCTCGCCCTGATGCTGCGAACCACCGACGAGTTGTCCCTCGCTTCGACAACTTCTTTGTGGAGGTCCCTAATGCGGGCAGCCTTTCCGAGGTAGAAGCGATCCTCTCAAGGTTGGATCGAATTGCCGAATCTCTTTCGTTGGTTCATACGGACCCACCTGGTCGTGTCAAGTTTTGGGAGTGCCTGCCAGTGGGACTACGCCAGCGATTCTCCACCTCGCGTTTCACCGATTCGCCCGGTGCTCTTGAGGTGTTAGCGGTCACTCGAGTTTATCTGACTCAACCCTGACCGTGATCTCGCCGTGGTGTGAAAACGGACGAGGTAGTCGTCCACGGGGAGTCGGAACTCGGCGGGATCAAGGCCCTGAAGCCGTTTGTCGGGCTTTGGTCACAAGTGGCTTCGGGTCTGGGGGAAGTCGCGAGACGATGATTTCTGTTCCCCGGCTCTTGGCAGCGCTTTACCGCAATCATCGAGCTTGAGGACGACGGTTTCCGTAGTTCGAGTTGGGCAACTCGGTCTATCGAAGTTGCTGGAAGCGCCTTTCATCGATACCAATCCGACTGAGAATCTTGTGGAAGAGTGGAGGGCCGATCCTTGCGGATCCGTGAATCCGAATGGTGGTTGCGCGACCATCTGCCTGCTTCCAGCGCGCGTGACTTCCCGTGGCGAGATTTGTGAAATCGAGTTTGGCTGGGGCGCGCTGAAACTCGGCTGCCCTGGCACCAGGCATGAACGATTGAACTTGTGTCGACGGGCAAGGGTTCGGACGATGCAGACACAATCCGAACTCTGCCCCATTGCTGACTGTCCAAACGTGCCTCGCATTCCAGCGGTGTTATCGAGTCACTTTTAAAGAAGGGATCTTAGGGTTTCCAAAAGCTCGCTGCGAGGTGAAAGCGGTGAGTCCGTTTCCGATGCGATTTTGAGCTTCGCGGCTGCATCCCGGAATGCCTTCTTGAGTTTCGAGTCGACAGCAAACGGAGGCGGCTCATAAGTTTTCAGGGGCCGTAGTTGCACCATTTCGTACGGGTACTTCTTTGAATACGCCTCATCTTCGGGTGTCACCTTCTGTACATGGTCGACGTATAACCAACTGAACTTCACCGAGTCTTGTGGTCTGAGCGCGGCGCACAATACCCATTCGTTCTCCTTCACCGTCCTCTTTGCGCTCCAAGCCCAATTCGTAGGCTCGCTGCCATTCTCGGTTCGCGAATGATCCTGGGATGCTCGCGAGATCGGATCTTCGCAGAACTCCTCACAGACCAAGAGTTTCCAGGCTTGGCGCTCTGGCGCGCGGAACCAATCTACAAAGCTCGCCTGCGGGGTGTTTCTGTCTGCACGGGGATTTCTCTTGTGGTAGTCGCGATGCGCCAGATCAAGAGCGTGAAGCTCAGGTGCTGCGGGGCGCAGGGCCAGCGGCGCAAGGAGTTGTCAATGTCGAGAGATTCGGGCCCTAGTAGGACGCCGGCCTCTTTGAGGTCGCCCACTCCCAAAGCGTTGGTAGACAGGTTTGCCGACGTTACTACGACACCGCTGCCCTCCGACCAGTAGACCTTCATATGCAACCTGTCGGCGAACTGTAGATTGGCCCCGAGAGAAATCAACTTGCGCCACCAGATCCGCCATCGATTGGCGCAGCACTTGCTGGATCTCCGATGACGCCTAGGCCATGCCATGCCATGCGCTGCGCGGCCTTCTCGCGCTCCTGCTCCCAGACCAGTTGCAAGATGCCCTTCAACTGATCCGGCACGCCGAAGCTTACGTACTGCCACGAGAATCCGAACTCGCGGGTGGCGTCGTGCACGGGCGGGTAGTCGGTGGGATTGTAGAGTCCCCGCAAGCGCTTGGCGGCGTCCTGGCAGAGGCCCCGCTACTCATTGAATGCGACGCGGCCAGAAAGGACTTCACCAACTCGGCGCGCTCCGTGGAAAACTGGCGCAGTCGATCCTCTAGTAACCGGGCACCACTTCCAGCGCGGCGACCGGCAACAGGTGAATACCGATCTCGAACGGCAGGCAGATTCCGTAGAGGAACCGCCGGATCTCGCCGTCGAAGCGGCCGAATCGCCTTCAGTTCTGCGGCATCGAGCAGGTGCTTCGAGACGCGCAAAAAGGTCTTTGTCGGCGTCGGCTTCGATCTGCTAGGTCGAGACCTTGCGGGTGTTGCCCATGGTCGAGAGCCGGACGTCTCTTCAAAAAAGCGATGCAGACGGTGTTGCGCGCGAGATCGACGCCGGGGTCCTGAATGTGGACGCTGGGCGGTAGTGACGCGAGCGGTGGCGGCGCCGTTGCGGCGTCGGGAAACGGGAAAAGAATGGCTTGTGCTGCCATGATGGTTAGACCTCCCAACAAATATGATTGGTGCGCCAGGAAAGCTGGCAGGGTGATTAGGGCTTGCGGCGGAAGATGCCGCAGTCCACGGACTGGAAAGATCCCACGATCGCGCGGTCAATCGCCGCGAGAATCTGCGGGATCTATTTGTGGGATTCGGTCCTTAGATGATGGGCTGGTTGCTTGTAATATTGAAATGGACGCCACGCGGAACTGATTCGGCGTGTCGAGATCGTCTAGGTGCCGGTCGTGACGATCAGATCTCAGTTGAGAGCGGCGGTTGCTTGGGCGAAGGTGATGAGTTGCTGGATCGTGGCGATGGAAAGATCCGGGTAATTTTCCTGGATCTCTTCGAGAGGAGAGCCGAGTTCGAAGTCCTGGACGAAGGTGTCGGCGGGGATCCGGGTGCCGCGCACGATGGGGCGACCGGAGACCTTGCCGGGGCCCTGCTCCACCAGATCGCAGTCGGTCCAATCGACGTAGCTGTCCTGCTGGAGGATTGTGTTGTCGGTGGTGGAAACGCCCATGGTCGCTGGCCTCAGTTTCATCGTATCAATGTGCCATGCGAGCGGGGGGGGAAGTCAGTGACAACGGCTCCGCGCGCGTCGATGGACACTTCGAAGCCTTGCGGTTCGAGATCGGGCGGCGAGTGGCGGTCGGTGAAGAAGACGACTTCCTGATTGGGGGATCCGCAGAGCGGTTGGTCGTCGCAGGCGGCCATGGATTGGCGGAGGCGTCCGAAGACGCCGAAGTACAGGAAGCGTTGGATTTGGGCGAAGTGGAAGCGGTCCGCGGTCGGTTCGCGCAACGCGTAGCCGCTGGACGCGCCGATCGACAGCGGCGGTCGCCGCAGCTTCAGGTATTCGCAGAGTTCTAGTAAGACCGAAGCCTGTTGAAACGGCTCGCCGCCGGAGAAGGTGACGCCGGCGATTCCGGGGGATAAGCCTAGCCGCTGGCAGAAAAGTGACATCAATGTTGCATTCGAGTGTTTACAGGCATCCCCGGTTTCCGCATACCGGGATTGCCTTTCTCGGTGGACGAACGGGTTCCCAGGTTGGCAGTAGTAGTCGCGGGAACCCGTCTCAACACTCCTTATTTTCCAAACTACCAGTCCGAGCCCGTCACAGCGAATAGCGGTCGGTTAAGAAGACGACTTCAGACGCGCCTCCGCCGTCTGCCGTTCAGAGCGATCCGCTGGTGGTGCAAAACATCCCACTGGGCGGCAAATTCTTGGCGAACTCCAGCAACCACCGTTACTCTAGTGGACCGTGGACTGGATTCTACTCCTCTTCGTCGGCCTCGCCGTGTTCGCTATCCGGGACATCCTGCTGCTCGGCATTGCTGACTCATCGAAGCGCTTCCTACCAGCGGTTTGGAGCCTGTTCTCCTGCCTTGCTCTCTCCTGGGCATCTGAACGGATCTCGCGCGACGAGGCATTCGCCATCCTGCGATCCCCCCTATTTTACTGGCCAGCCATCGCCGGGCACGCGCTGCTCTGGCTGATTCTCACGAGAGTCCGCAACGCCTTCGTGCTCGCGTCAATTCCCTCCCCATTGCAGCTCTTCGCACTCGGCGGACTCTGTTGGCTCCTCCTCAATCGAGCGAGTGGATGGCCTTGGTGGACGGCTGGGATTGCCGCCGCAAGCGCATGGATCCTGGTTGTTTACCCCTGCGCCGCGCTGCTCCCGCGCCGCGCGGACAACAACAGCGCAGCCTTTCGATTCGCGGCCACCGCGAACCTTTCGGCGATCCTGCTTGTGCCAATGCAGCAAGCAACCGCTAACGAATCCGCAGATCCGGCTATCGATTGGATGGCAACGCTGCTGCCGCTTGCCATCACGGCTGCAATGATCGGTGCGAGCTACCTGTTTCATCGCTCCCGCTTATCCGGCAAACAATCCCGCTCATAGCAACAACCAATCCACTCGCAATCGTTTGATTGGGATTCCAGGCAAACAGCTCTAAGCTGGGACTTCACTGTGCAACCGATTCACGATCTGCTTTACCTACTGTCGAATGCGTTCCTCATCCCAACGCTCCTCGGAACGCTCGCAGCCTTTGCCTATGGAACTTACGTTGTCGGGCAGTATCTGAGCGAACTTGCCGACCACCGCCACAACCGCGCGGCCCTTCGCGATCTCTTTGCGGGACCTCCAACCCAGTCCCGCTTTGCCGGATACCAATGGCGTGGAGCGTTCGCACGTTTCGCGCGAGCTCTCTCGAAATACGATGATTTCCCCGCGCTTATCGAAAAGGAGACCGCCGATATCGAACTCGAAATGCACGCCCGCATTGAGCGCCTCGGCATCATGGCCAAGACCGGCCCGATGCTTGGCCTGATCGGCACTCTGATTCCGCTGCAGCCCGCGCTTGCAGGCTTGGCGCGGGGCGACATGCAGGCCATGGGTGCAAATCTTCAAATCGGCTTCACCACCACAGTCATCGGCCTGCTTGCCGGCGGCACTTGCTATGCGATCGGCGTGATCTATCGCAACTGGTTCCAACAGGACATCAGCGACCTCAACTTTCTCACCGCCATCTGGGCCGCGCCGAAAAACAACTATGAACAATCACTGCAATCGCCAATTGCCGCCGAACTGGAAAAAGCGCGCTAAGGGTCCGCTCAGCGGCGGCGGCAAAGACGACAACGATCCGCTGCTGGGCTTGATCAATCTCTTCGACGCCAGCATGGTGCTCGTCGTTGCGATGCTCGTGGCGCTGGTGAGCAAAGGCAACCTCGCCGATGTCGCGGCCCGCTTGAGCCAGCAGGACGTCACGATCATTACCAATCCAGGCAAACCCGATATGGAAATGATCATCAAGCGCGGCAAGAAGATCGAAAAGTTGAAATCCACCGGTGAACAAGGCCGCGGCAAAGGCGAACGCCTCGGAACTGCCTACAAGCTCGATAGTGGCGAAGTCATCTACGTCCCCGAAGAAGGAACCAAACCCCAATGAAACGCAAACTGAAACTCGCAGGGGCTCTGCTTGGTCTGCTCGCCGCGTGCGGCGGGATCTACTGGTGGCTCACTCGTCCGCAGCTACTCTTCGCCGGTTTCGCTGGCCCCTTCATCGGCATGATGTTCGAAGCATCGGGCAAGACCGGAGTGAAGTTCGACTTCTGGGGACGCAAGCAGATGGACGATCCGTCTCTCGATGCGGCGAAACTCAGCCGCTACAAAGCGATCTTTGTCAGTGGCCTGCGTGCCGAACCGCTCACCGAACCGATGAAGAGTGCGCTGATCGCCGCGCAAAACAAGGGCATCAAAGTCATTGTGATTCCGCCGGCGCAGGGCAACAGCCTCGGCGTCGGCAACGCGGACTACGAAGGCCTGGAAAAGCCCGTCAAGCAGTATTGGGCGTACGCGGGCAAAGACAACATGCGGCGTTTCTTCAACTATTCCGCCGCCAAGTATCTCGGCGCTTCGAAGCCGATCGAAGAGCCCCAGCCAACCCCCGAAGACGGCTTCTATCATCCCGACGCACCCGATCACATGCTCACCACAGACGCCTATCGCGCCTGGTACAAGCAAACCGGCAAGTGGAAAGAGAAAGCCTCGCACGTCGTCATCGACTTTGCGGATGGCTGGAAAGTGGGGTCCGTTGCAGGCACGAACGCCCTGCTGCGGGCGTTCGAAAAGAAGGGTTGGAACGCCGCTGCCATTTTCGGCAAAAAGAATACGGTCGAATACACCAAGCAGTGGAAGCCCGACATCATGATCTCGCGCACGCATGGCCGCTGGTATCAGGGCAACCGCGGTGTCGAGATCCTCAAGAACGAAATCGATATTCCAGTGATGCGTGGCTTGGCGCTCTTCTTTACCGGAGAGATGATCGGCGAATACAAGCAGACCAGTCTCGGCATCCGCGGCGCGGGACTCGCCATCGGCGCCATCGTCCCTGAACTCGATGGATCCATCGAACCTACGCTGATCGAAGGTATCGATGCGGAATGGTACGGCAAGCGCTACGAAGCCGTGATCGACGAACGCATCGACCGCATGACCGATCGCGCCGCCCGGTGGGTGCGCTTGCGCAAGGCGCCGAACGCGGAAAAGAAGCTAGCCGTGATCTACGTGGCCGGAATGGGCAAAGGCAAGATCACCGCTGCCAGTATGAATGTCCCCGAAAGCATGAGGGACTTTCTCGGTAGCCTCAAAAACGCCGGATACCGTGTCAATCGCATCCCCGCCAACAGCGAAGCTCTCGTAGCCGAACTCAACGAGCGTGGGCGGAATCTCTTTGAATCGCAGGAAGGCGAACTCGAAGAACTCGCCAAGCAGCCGGGCACGGAACTGGTGCCAGCCGAGGAGTACGCCGCATGGTTTCAGAAGCTGCCGGAGAAACTGTCAAAGCCGGTAGTGGATACTTATGGGCCAGCGCCGGGCCGCAATATGGTGATCGTTCGCGGCGGCAAACAGTTTGTCGTTATTCCCAAACTCGACTTTGGCAACGTCATCATCCTGCCGCAGCCCGCGCGCGGCGCTTCGATGTCTTCGAAGCTGGTGCACGACGACAAGGTTCCGCCGCCCCATCAATATCTCGCTGTTTATTGGTGGCTGCAACACAAGTTCAAGGCAGATGCACTGGTCAACTACGGGACGCACGGAACTCACGAATTTCTGCCAGGACGCCCCGTGGGACAGCTCGACGATGACTGGAGCGATCGCACCCTTGGCGTGTTGCCGAACATCTACGTCTATGTGATGGACAACGTTGGCGAAGCTCTCATCGCCAAGCGCCGCGGATCCGCAGTCACCATTAGCTATCAAACGCCTCCGATCGTTGCCGCGGAAATCTCCGCCACCGACGCCCAGGCTGCGGAACTCTATCGGGCCACGCAGCAGTTCAACGCGGTGGACGAAGGCGCTCTCAAAGACAAATTACGCGAGCAGATCCGCGACCTCGCGGTGAAGCGCAAGTTTGACCGGGATATCAAGAAAGACTTTACCAAGTCCGCGCCCACCGATGCCGATGTTGCGGAACTCGACGCCCATCTTGACGCACTCGAAGAGGAACGGATTCCGGTCGGCCTGCACACCCACAGCCGAGCGGACTCTGGCGAGCAGCTCGCCCCGGCGCTGACCGAGATCCTCGGCGATGACTTTGTAAAGCGCGCAGGAGGCAAGAAACAGGCCATGTCGCTAGTTCGCACGGCGATGACTTCGGCCGCGCGTTCGATCGTCAGTGAAGCGCCTGTGCACGAACCCGCGCACAAGGCCAGCGCGACCTGGAACCGCACCACCGAACCCAAGCCGCTTCGCGGCGACAACGATACTGCACGAGTCCAGTTCCTGCAGGCCGCCTTTGCCGAAACCTCGCTTGAGATCCCGCAGACTCTGCGGGCACTTGAAGGACACTTCATTCCGCCGGGTAGCGGTGGCGACCCGGTTCGAAATCCCAACGCGCTGCCGACGGGCCGCAATCTTTACGGCATCAATCCGCAGGAAGTGCCGACACGCGCAGCGTGGGAACTCGGCAAGAAACTCGCCGCCGACCTTATAGCCGCTGAGCAGAGGCGACTGGGGCGATTTCCCCGCAAAGTGGGCTTTACTCTTTGGAACACCGAACTGATTCGCCACTACGGCGCAGATCTCGCGCAGGTGCTCTATCTTATGGGCTTGCAACCTCGTTGGGACAAGCGCGGCATTGTGGAAGGTGTCAACGTCATCCCGATGTCTGAGCTGAAGCGTCCGCGCGTGGATGTTGTGATTCAAGCAGCCTCGCTTTTCCGCGACACGTTTCCAGACCGGATGGAATTTCTCGATCAGGCGGTACGCATCGCGGCGGAAGTTCGCGATGGAGAAAACTACATCGCAGAAAACAACGCAGCCAATGAAAAGGCGCTTAAGGATAGTGGCATGTCCGCAAAAGATGCCAAGCTCTACGCTGCGGCGCGAGTCTTTTCGAACGCCCCTGGCGGCTATGGCACGGGCGTGATCGGCAACATCGAGCGATCTGGCGATTACACCGATACCAAAGCGATCAGCGACGAGTATATGGCCAAGACCGGTGCTGTCTATACGGCTGGCGCGGAATGGGGCAAGGCGGTTCCACAACTCTACAAACAACAACTCGCCGGAACCGATTCCGTCGCGCTCTCGCGCTCTTCGAATGTCACCAGCGCCTTGTCGCTCGATCACTACTTCGAGTATCTCGGCGGCATGACCATGGCGATTCGCGACACGACAGGCAAGAGTCCTGAAACCTATGTCACCGATGTCCGCGACGCCAAACGGGCCAAGATGCTCACCACGCAACAGGCGCTGGCTCAGGATTTCCGCACTCGCTACTTCAATAAGAAGTGGATCGAAGGCCAGCAAAAAGAGGGTTTTTCGGGCGCTTCGGAAATCCGAGAGACTACCAAGAACCTCTTTGGGTGGCAGGTCACCAAGCCCGAAGCAATCGATTCCTGGGTGTGGGACGAGGCCGAAAAAGTATATGTTCAGGATTCGCTCAACCTCGGTCTCAAGCAGTGGTTCGACGAAAAGAATCCATACGCCTACCAGGAAATGACGGCCACGATGCTCGAATCCGCACGCAAGGGATTCTGGAAGCCGTCGGCGGAAGTTCTGCAAAGGCTCGCCAATGAATATGCGGCTTCGGTATCCAAACACGGGGCCGCTGGTGCGGAACGAATGACCAACAACAGCGCGTTCGAAGGCTATCTCAAGCAACAACTCAACGCGCCGGGCAACGTCACAGGGATGCAGTTGACATCGAGCTATCGGAAGTCGATCGAAAAGGCGGCTGGTGGATCTAACAAACTCATAGTTGCCGGTCAACGCCTGACCCGCGAAAACGCAACTCCAAACCCCACTACGCAGTCGGCTGTCCGTTACTCGGCCTTTGCCGCTGCTGCTATCGGAACCCTAGCCGCGCTGTTTTACTTCGGAACGCGCAGAAAGAAAGACTCATGAAAATGTTCCTCGCGGCGTTTGCCGCCGCCGTCTCTTTAGTTGCGCAAGGCGCATCCTCGTCCATCACAGGCACAGTGCTCGATCCGCAAGAGCAGCCCGTATCGGGCGCAAATGTGAAAATTACCGCGAAGTCGAATGGATTCGCAGCGGTCGCACTCACGCAGGATTCTGGCGTCTTCCGCCTCAATGCACTGCCCACCGGCGTCTATTCGCTGTCGATCGAGAAGCAAGGCTTCAAGGCCTACAAACTGGATGATTTTCAATTGGTCGCCGGCCAGGACATCACTAAGACAGTTCGCCTCGAAATCGGTGCGATCCAAGATGGCGTGACGGTGACGGCGGAAATCGCCGAGATACAGCGCGTCGCCTCAAACGGAGTCCGCGGATCAGCTTACTCACCGTATGAAGTCGAAAACATTCCAATGTTCGCCGGCGGTCAGGGCCGCAGCTTTCGTGCGCTGAGCTATCAGACATCCGGCGTCGGATTCGCACGCGTCGCGCACGCACCCTTCACCGTAAACGGCAACCGGCCCCTCAGTGCCGTGAACACCATGGTGGATTCAGCCGAATACAACGATCCTGTTTCTGGTAACCTGCTTGGCCGTGGTATCACGGAACAGCCCGTCTCGATGGAGACGGTCGAAGCAGTGGAAATGCAGACCTCGAACTTCAAAGCCGAGTACGGGCGCGCCTCCGGGGCCGTCATCAATCTCGTGACGAAGCAGGGAACCAACGACTGGCGAGGATCGCTTTACTATCTCTTCCAAAACGAACGCCTCAACGCGCGAAATACGTTTCTCACACAGAAGGCACCCTTGCGCGTCAATCAGCCCGGCTTCACCATTGGCGGACCTCTGAAGAGAAACAAACTCTTCTTCTACGGCGGCTATGAAGTGAACGTGCGCAACGCCTACCGCGCCTCGTCGACGATTGTCACGCTGACCGCAGCCGAACGCGCTCGCGCCGCAGCCTCGGTGCGGCCACTCCTGCAGTATTATCCGGAACCCAACATCCCCGGAACCAATCTCAACTCTGCCTCCGTCGCAAGCCCCAGCACCATCCCCACGGGGCTCGGACGCATGGACTACCAGATCAACGCCAAGCATCGCGCCGGCGCGAGAGTGAATTGGGTCAATGCCGTGACGCCAACAATCGCACGTCTACTTGCGGGCTTTGCCGACACCGAAAACCGCAGTTGGTCTGGGGTCACCAACCTGGACTCTTCGCTCACCAGTCGTGTCTTCAATCAGTTTCGCGTGACCTATTCGACCTATTGGGCGCGGGTCAGCCCGATGTTCCCATCCCTTGGCGATCCCGCGATCAACGGTCAAGTCGGAACTGTCCTCGTCACCGGATTGCCCGCTTTGGGAACGTTCATCCCCTTCACCGAAACGCGCTCCCACAATTACACATTTTCCGATGACATCACGATGCAAAGTGGACGCCACATTCTCAAGGCCGGCCTGATCGGACGCACCATTCACAACAACAGCACCAGCGAACGTAACTTCAATGGAACCCTTGTCTTTCCTGCGATCCCGCTCTTTCTGGCCGGAACGCCGGTGGCCTACTCGCGCGCCATCGGAAACAGCCGCATCGATCAGCGCAATCGCGAATACGGCTTTTACGCGCAAGACGACTGGAAGTTCACGCCATCGCTCACCGTCAATCTCGGCATGCGCTATGAATACTACGGAGTGCCGGGAGAAAAGTACAATCGCCTGACGCAGAGATATGCAGGCGATGGCAACAACTTCGCGCCTAGAATCGGTTTTGCCTGGGATCTCGGTGGCCGCAACTCCACCATCGTTCGCGGCGGCTATGGCATGTTCTACTCGCCGCTCGCGATGGATTTCATTGCACAGTCCCGCTTCGGTCCGCCGATTGTGACCACCTTCACCCGCCCCCAGCCACGCTTTCCCGATCTACTTGCAGGAGCGTTCGTCGGTTCGGATGCCTACCTGGTCGACACTCAACTTCGGAACCCCTACGTCCAAAACTGGAACATGACTCTCGAACGTCAACTGTGGAATCGTGGCACTGTTTTGAGTGTTGCTTATGTCGGCAATCGTGGTATCAACCTGCCGCGCACGTCCCGCCCCAACGGTGGCGAAAATCTCGCTGCCAATCTGCGCCCCAATCCAACGCGCGGCGTGGTCAGCTATCTCACCGCAGGCTCGATGTCCACCTATCACAGCCTGCAGGCGAACTTCCGCACTGCGATTGGCCGCCGCATGTCGATTCGCGGAACCTACACCTACTCAACAGCAATTGACACCGCCTCGGATTCGAACTTCCTTCCCGTCGATGAGAGCAACTGGCGCAACGATCGCGCCCGTTCCGATTTCGATCAGCCGCATCTGTTCACCGGCTTCGCCACTTACGACCTTCCATTCTTCGCCCGCAATCGCTGGCTCGGCGGATGGCAAGCTGTGGGCACTCTCTTCGCCCGTAGCGGAACTCCGTTCAGCCTGTTGGCGAACACCAACAACTCTACCGGCACCATCGTTAACCGCATCAACAACGTGGCCGGATCCATCGACCGGACTCGCAATGGCTCACAGTGGTTCACCTTGGCGCAAGGCTTCACTCCCGCATCTGTGCTGCCTTCCGCGGGTTCCACCGGCACGTTGGGACGCAACACCGAACGCGAGCAACGCTTCGCCGATCTCGCCTTGTCCCTGCACAAGAACTTCGCCATTACCGAACGAATTGGTCTGCAGTTGCGCGCTGAGGCCTTCAACGCGTTAAACAGAGTCAACTACAACGCCCCAACGGCGACGCTTGCGAATCCCGCTCTCTTCGGTCGCATCCTCACGGCCGACGATCCGCGTCAGATGCAGCTCATGTTGAAGTTGAGATTCTGATGATACTTTCAGTGATCGTCTTTTCTCTTTTTGCTGCCGATGGCGGACGCTCATGGTCCGGCTATCGCGGCGACAATGGCGACAGCGTCGCGACTGCCGTCCGCAAGTTGCCGCTCGAATGGTCCACGGAGAAGAACATAGCCTGGAAGGTGGATCTTCCAGGCTACGGCCAGTCGAGTCCTGTAGTCTGGCGCGGCGTCGTTTACGTCACGTCGATCGACGGACCCGCAAAGGAAAAGCTACGCCTGCATGCTTTTTCACTGAAGGACGGCAAACTGCGCTGGACTCGCGAGTTCGCATCCTCTGCTCCCGAAAAGGTTCATGACCGTCTTTCGAAGGCGGCGCCTACGCCATCTGTCGATGCCAAAGGTGTCTACGCTTTCTACGAGTCTGGTGATTTGATCGCCGCGACACACAAAGGCGAGACCCGGTGGCATCGTAAACTTGGTTCCGAGTATGGACCCTTCCAAACCAATCACGGCCTCGGATCCTCGATTCGCCTGGCCTTTGGCAAAGTCTTTGTCTTCTTGTCCCATATGGGTCCGTCAGCCTTGCTGGCCGTGGATCCTGCCTCGGGCAAGGACGTTTGGAAAGCGGAACTCCCAAAGTCTCCGTCCTTCACCACTCCTGCCGCAATCAAACATAAAGACCAGGAAATGGTTCTGATCAGCGCGGGCGGAGGCGCGGCCGCTTACGACGCCGCTACGGGCCGTCAACTCTGGTCGCGACCCGGCAAAGGCGGCCGCGGCTATGGCGTTCCGTCACCAAGCATCTCGGGATCGACAGTCGTGATCCCTTCCAGCGAGAAGGGCGGCACCATAGCCTTCTCGCTCAATAAACCGTCTGAGAATCTCTATATTTCCCCCAACGCTACAACAGAGTTCAGCGCTCCACTGATCCACGACGGGCTTGTCTACATGATCAACGCAGTGGGGGCTGTCTTCTGCTTCGACCTCGCCACCGGTACGGAACACTACACAACGCGACTCACGGGATCTCACTGGGCGTCCGCCATTGCAGTCGAAGGGCGTGTCTACTTCTTTGGGTTGGAAGGCAAGACGACCGTCGTCGCTGCGGGTAAAGAATTCAAGAAGATCGCGGAGAACACACTGCCTGTGGAAGGCCGTGTTTACGGTGTGGCGGCGGTTGAAGATACACTGCTGATTCGCACGGGCAAGCAACTGTATGCGATTCGTTGACGAAGTTGCCGGGTCGTTGTAGTCGTCGCGCGACCATCTGCAATGCTTCCAGCGCGCGTGACTTCCCGTGGCGAGATCTGTGAAATCGAGTTTGGCGGGGGCGCGCTGAAACTCGGCTGCCCTGGCACCAGGCATGACGATTGAACTTGTGTCGACGGGCAAGGGTTCGTTGCACTCCAGATATTCCGCAGCGATCAGTTGGAAGACCGCTTCCAACTCCGTCACGTCCTCATCAGGGCATAGCAGCCAGGAATGGCAGGGATTTCCGCGACCCAACCCCCGGGTTGATTTCGGAACAATACCATTTTGTAGTCCTCAAGAGCCATCCTTCTGGAGTGCAGCAGCAACCCCGTTGGACTCAAATGACAACGCTGCAAAGCTCTATCGCACATCATCGAATGCGATGACGGCGATTTCCTTTCCAGATGCCCGGAATTCGATGCCGCCATTGAACGGACGATGATCGAGGAGGCGCGCGGCCAATCTGATTGAAGCTGTGAAGGTGTTCTTCGAGGCTTCATCGCCTGTGAACTAGGACGGCACGCACCGTCCGAACTTTTTGTTACCCAAGTCGGGTCCTGGTTTGGGTAAGTCGCAGGTTCTTCTGACGAATCGCCCTTCTGATTGGCTACCGCGTCAATTATTGCAGCGATGGCTGAATTTGTCCTATTCTTATTTGCGACGGTCGCTCTGGTTTTCTTTGCGGTGGTTGCGGTTGGCAACGCCTCCTGTTTGTTCATGACCTCGAAGAGCGGCAAGTATCATTCCACGATCCCGCTCGTCGGCGCAGCGAGTGGCGTTGCCGGACTGCTGGTTCTCTGGCCCATTTGGAACATCTTCGGCTTTTTGCGGCGCGGATGCGTCTTTCTTATTGACATGCGCAACCGGCATCTAAAACGTGGCGTGACGCTCATCGAAATGATGGTCGTGGTGACGATCATCGCCCTGTTCACCGGCGTCGTTGGAGTCAAGTATATGACCCATGTCGAGCGTAGCAAAGAGGTTGCTGCCAAGACGCAGTTGAATGCCTTCAACCTCGCTATCGCGGCCTACTACGCCGACGTCGCGCGCTACCCCACCGCCGATGAAGGGCTCGCCGCCTTGCGCCAAAGTACATCCAAAACCTGGCGCGGACCCTACCTGATCGATGAGCTTCCGAAAGACCCTTGGGGCCGGCCCTACATTTACGAAATCACCGTATCCGGCGAGCCGCGCGTGATCTGTTTGGGTGCCGACGGCGCGCCCGGCGGTGACGCTGCCAACGCCGATGTGTTTAGCTGGAAGTAAGCGGAGTAGACATGAGAAGAACCAGAAAATCCCAACGTGGCGTGACCATCATCGAGATGCTCGTCGTGGTCACCATCATCGCCCTGTTTGCCGGCATCGTCGGCACACGTTTTTGGAACAAGGCCGGACAGGCCAAGCGCGTAGCGGCGAAGGTGCAGATCAACAACTTTCTGGGTGCGCTCGGGCAGTTCAAGCTCGATACCGGTTTGTATCCGGTGACTGAGCAGGGCCTGAAGCCGCTGCGCGATAAGCCGGAAAACATGCCTGCGTGGAATGGTCCTTATATGCCGCAGGAAGTTCCTCTCGACCCTTGGGGGCGGCCCTATTTGTACAAATTCCCCGGCGAGCATGGCGATGAGCCGGATCTCATCAGCCTCGGCGCGGACGGCCAGCCCGGCGGCGAAGGCGAAGCTGCGGATATCGTGAGCTGGAAGTCCAACTAACGTGGCGCGCAAGGGCATCACGATCCTCGAGATGATGGTGGTTGTGGCGATCATCTCTCTGATGGTTGGCCTGATGTTTCCTTCTATTACCTCAGGGCTCGACGGCATCAAGCTCAATACGGCTTCCGACGACGTCTCGTCGTTTTTGAACGGCGCGATGGAACGCGCGAACCGGAGGAATACGCCGGTTGAGGTGACGTTTCTCACCGCAGAGAACGCGATCGTGTTGCGATCCACAGAAGCGGGCTTTGAGAGGCGTCTCGACCTGCCGCAAGGCGTCACACTTGAAAAGATTCTGCCCGACAACATCGCCAATTCGGGCCTGCCGCGCGTCATTCTGATATACCCGGGCGGAACCGTACCGCGCATCGGTGTGCAGATTGCGACCAGCCAAGGGCGACGGCGCATCATCCGCATCGATCCGATCACGGGGACCCCGATTGTGGAACGGTTTGCCAGTGGCACGTAAAAAACAAAAAGGATTTTCGCTGTTAGAAGTTCTGGTCGCGACCTTCATCATGGCGGTCGCCATCACAGGACTCGTATCGAATCTCACTGGATCATTGCGCAACGCGTCGCGGCTCGGAGAGTACGACCGCGCGTCGATTTTGGCGAAGCGCAAGATGGATGAACTCACGCTGATCCGCATGTTGCCCCGTTGGACTCCGCTTGAAGGCGGCTGGGCGGCGGGCGAAACGGGTAGCGTTCCCGTGCGGTGGCGGGCGGTGGTGACGCCGTTCGATGTGCCCCCTCAGCCTCGCGCCAATATGGCGATTCTCGACCGGATCGAGTTGCGCATCGAGTGGCCGGGCGGGAAATCGTTCACCTTAGAAGGCTATCGGCGTGGCTATCTGACCGGTCCCGATGTCGAGAGGATGGCCAATGGCATCCGCTAGAGCGCGAAGAGATCGGCAGTGCGATCCGCCGATGGCCCGGAAACCCTCGACGGCGACCCCGTTTTGCGCGAGATCCTCAGAACAACGGGGCATGACACTGATGGAGTTGCTGATTTCGATCAGCCTCGTCAGCCTGATTTCTGTGGGCATGCTGATGGCGATCCGCATCGGGTTCAATACGCAAGAGAAGACCAATCAACATCTCTATGACAACCGTCGGCTCGTTGCGATCAATCGCATCATCGACGCCCAGATTGGCGGCATCATGGCCGTTCCTGCGGAGTGCGTCGCGAGCGGAGCGGTCTCTAACAAGATCTCGTTCTTTCAAGGCGAGCCGCAATCGATGCGGTTTGTTTCCGCGTATTCGCTCGAAGAGGCGCATCGCGGCTATCCTCGGATCCTCGAGTATCAAGTGATTCCAGGTGAGTTCAATCAGGGCGTGCGGATCATTGTGAATGAGCATTACTACAACGGTCCGTATTCGACTGGGGCGTTCTGCAGTGGCATTGGGGAGCATCCGTTGGCGACGGAACCGACGCCGCGGTTTGTGCCGATTGTGGCGAGTCAGCGGTCGTTTGTTTTGGCGGACAAGCTTTCCTATGCGAAGTTGTGGTTTCGCGAAGCCATGAAAGAGCCACCGTATGAACGCTGGGTTCCGGTGTGGTCAAAAGCATATCTGCCGTCGGCGATCCGGATTGAGATGGCTCCATTACCTGTGAACCGTCTGCGTTTGCCGTTGGTGACGATCACCGCGCCGGTGCGCATCACGCGCGACCCTTTGGATACGTATGTCGACATGCAATAGCGGACGGCGGGGCGGGGCACTGCTCGCGGTATTGTGGCTCGCAGCGGCTTTGTCTGCGATTGCATTCGCAGTCGCGAACACAGTGCGAACCGAGACACAGCGCACATCGAATGCTTCGGAAGGGATCCGCACCAACTACCTCGCACAAGGCTCTGTGGAACGCGCGCTGTTGTGGGTGAAGTGGGGCATGATGGACCGCATCGCCAATCCAGATGGCTCCCCTCGCTATTACGAGCCACCGATGCCGTATCTGCGGTTCAACTATCCGTCGGGTGTGGGGGTGGTGGAAGTGATTCCTGAATCGGCGCGCATCAACGTGAACACAGCGCCGCCTGCGGACATTCTGCAGACGCTCTACGCTGTGGGCGCGAATCAGGTGCAGGCGACAATCATCACGCAGGGCATTCTGGCGATGCGCAACGGGCAAATGCCGCCGCAACAATTTCTGCCGCGGGTTCCGACTTTTGGCCAGCCGCAGACGTCTTTTAGAGAGACCGAAGAACTCCTCCTTGTGAATGGCATGACGCCCGAGCTTTTTTACGGCAAGTTCGAACGTGACCCGCAGGGCCGCCTTTACCCTCGTGGTGGCCTGCGGGAATGCTTTACGGTTTACGGTCCTGGAAACACGATTGATCCGAATACCGCGGCTCCCGAGATGCTGGTTGCTCTTGGTTTTTCGCCGCAAATCGCCGGACAGATTGTGACCCGCCGCATGGCGAAGCCTTTCAAGAACATGGACGAACTGAGCGCGATTACCGCGGGCCATCCAGCATCCGGCAGATTGCGGATCGGCGGCGGTGTCATCTGGACGATTCGCGCCACGGCTCGCCTCAAGTTGGCCAACGGTGGCCTTTCCGATTTGGCCCGCACCGTGGCGGCGACTGTGACGTTTCATCCTGCGTTTGCGGAAGAAGACCCGCCGTATCGAGTGATGCGCTGGCGCGATGAGCCGTGGACCCCCTCCATTCCGCTCCCTTTTTAGAACATGTCTTATCCGAAGTGGCTCACATACGGCACAGGCGTCGGCATCGAGATCGCTGGCTCAGCGACCGGCGTCGCTGATTCCACACTGGACCTTCGCGTGCTTGCGGCGAAAGTCAGACCGGGCGGCATCGCGGTGCTCGATACTCTGGTGATCGAGCGAATCAAAGAACGTCAAGCTGTGGATTGGGGCGCAGAGTATTCGGCGTTTCTGCGCAAGCAGGGCAGTTCGCATCTTGCGGCTACCGTCATTCTGCCGCGCAACGAAGTGATTATCCGGCAAATTGCACTGCCTGGGGTGAAGGATGAAGACCTCGCCTCCGCCATTGGATATCAGATCGATTCGCTGCATCCGTATCCAGAAGACGAAGTGATCTGCGATTGGGCGCGTGCCGGGCGTTCGCATTACATCATTTGCGGCATCGCGCGTCGCGAGACGATCGAGAAGTATTCGAATCTGTTCGCCGAAGCCGGGATACAGGTGAAGTCGTTCACATCCACCGCTGCGGCTTTCTATACGGCTTTGCGCGTGTATGAGGATAAACCTCCGCAGGACTTTCTCGCGCTGCAGTATCGCAATGGCGGCAGCGAACTCGAAGCCTACGGTGAAAGCGTCGCCAATGCCGCGTTTTCGAATCTCTTCGATACGCCGTCGGAAGGCATCGCGAATCGCACGGTTGGCTTGGCGCTTGCCGAGTTGCGGCTGCCTCCGGAAACGGAGCGGAAGTCGTTCGAACGGGCGCTGCCTCCGCCTTCGGACATCCGCGCCGATATCTCGCTCGAAGCGTTTGCGATCCCCTATGCGGCGGCCTTGCATTCCGCTGTGAGCCGCAATGGACTCGACATCAACCTGATGCCGGCTGACAAGCGCAAGAAGGATTCGAAGCTCGTTTACATCCCGACTGCGATTCTGGGGACGATTCTCACGGGCCTGCTGCTGGCGATTGTCTTTTACGACAAGATTGAAGAACAGCGCTATATGGCGAGTATTCAGGAAGAGGTTGTTGCTGTACGGCCGGATGCGATCAAGGCGGATGAGTTTGACAAATCCGCGACGAACGCGCGGACGCGCATCGATCTGCTCGACAAATACCGCAGGCGCGCGCCGCAGGATCTGGATGTGTTGAATGAGCTGACTCGGATCCTCGCGCCGCCTGTGTGGGTGAGTTCGTTGGACGTCAATCGCACCAATGTCTTTATCTCGGGTGAGGCGGATTCCGCGACTCCGTTGCTGAAGGCGATCGATCAATCGCCGCTGTTCTTGAATTCCGACTTCACGATGCCGTTGGGACGCACCGGCGCAGGTGAGTTGTTTCGATTGCGCACCGATAGGGAGCCAGGCAAATGAATCTGAGCGAGCGCGATAAGCGCGCGGTGAAATGGCTGGCGTATGCGGCGGTGCCTTCGTTGGTGATGCTGTTGTGGCCCGCTGGCGACAACGCCGCGAACAACGCTGCCACTGCGGTTCCTGCTGGCGTGAACACGCCGGAGGCTCTCGAAAAACATCTGCAGCGGCTTCGCAAGAAGCAGGCGGAATTACCGGTGAAGCAGACGGTCGCGAAAGATCTACTGGGGCAATTGGTGACGCGCGAAAAAGGACTGATTCGCGCCGACACTTTGGCGCAAGCGCAGGCGCAGTTGACGCAAGTGATCCGGCAGACGGGCAGAGGGCAGGGAATTGACTTTCGCGCTGTATCCACGGGGCAATCGCGCATCTATGGTGGCGAGTATGGCGAGATCATGATTACCGCATCCGCCGATTGCAAGATCGAGCAGTTGGTGAACTTTCTGGCCGAGATTACGAAGCTGCCGGAGTTGCTTTCCACCGAAGATCTGCGGATCAACTCGAATGGCAATGTGAAAGAGAAGAATCTGAACTTTCAGGTGTCGATTTCAGGGCTTGTGCCCAAGAAGCTGATTCCCGAAAAGCGGAGCGCCCTGTGAGCCGCAGACTTTTCTATCTCAATGCGATTCTGATGCTCGGCATCATTGCGGCGGCGATGGAACTGCGCAGCCGCTGGATCGAGGCGCGCAATCGGGAAGAGATGATGCGGCTCGGCGCGTTGCAGCCGTTGCGGGCGACGTTGAAGCCTCCCATTCCCGGGTCGAAACCGGTGAGCGCACTTGAGTACACGCTGGTATCGGCGCAGATGCTGTTTTCGCGCGATCGCAATCCGACGATTATTATCGATCCTCCGCCGCCTCCGATTGAGAAGAAGTGGCCTGCACTGCCAAAGTCTTATGGGTTGATGTTTCTGGGCGAGAAGCCGCGGATTCTGCTGGGGACGGGGCCTGGAAATCAGAAGAGCTATGTCGCTGGAGAAAAGGTCGGCGAGATCGAAATCGTGAAGTTCGACAATCGAACGATTACCTTTGCCTGGAACGACAAGACCGTTGAGAAACGGCTTGAGGATCTGGTGGACAACAATCCTATGGGGCCGTCGTCGCAGCAGGGTGGTGGCGTACCTCCCCCTGGGGCTGCGGTGGGTGGCGCTGCTGCTGCCGCCCGTCCCGCAGGTGGCAGTTTGACGACGCTTGGGGCAGGTGGAACGGCCACCGACACTCGCATTGGGCAAGATACCGGCCTGCAAGGAACAAAAAGTTGCGCGCCCGGCGACAATTCGCCCCCGGGAACCGTCTTGAACGGTATGAAGAAAGTTGTCGTGGCCGGAATGTTCGGCTCGAGCTGTTACTGGGAAGCTTCCAAGTAGCTTCCACTTCTTCTGAAGATTGCAAGGAACCCCAAGAACACCATGACCGCTGCCGCATTCGTCCTCCCCCTCTTGTTGCTCACCGCGCAGGACAAAAAAGTTCCCGCGACGCCGAACGCGATTCCTGCCAATGCGGTGAAGATCGACGATACGACTTACAAAGTCACCGAGAAAGATGGCAAGACCTGGGTCTACCGCAAGACGCCTTTCGGCATGTCGCGTCTTGCCGAGGATCAGTTTCGCAAGCAGCAGGAGACGGCGAACATCAAACCGTCCACACAGGCGACTGTTCGCGTGATCGATATGGGTGAGGAGTACAAGTTTGAGCGGGCGCATCCGTTCGGTGTTCAGGTTTGGAAGAGGAAGAAAACGGAACTGACGGCGGACGAGAAGAGCTATATCGAACAGGCCAAGGTCGAGACGACCACCGCACCGGAGAAGAAGAATTAGATGCGGTCATCGATCTCAAGAGCAGTGATCGCGACGGTTTTGGTTGGCACCCAGTTATTGACGGGGGCACCGCAGCCTCCGCAACAGCAGCAGGCTGAGCCGCCGCCGGGGTCCTTGTTGACTGGCGGCATTTCCACCACGGGCGGGCAGGTGCCGTCATCCACCGCAGCGGCAGCGGGAGGAGGGTCTATCTACGGGGGCTTAACGCTGCAGAACGCCTCGCTCACCGAAGTGGTGGACATGCTGGCCCGGCAGTTGAAGATCAACTACATTTTGGATCCTCGCGTGAAGGGTTCGGTCATCCTGAACACCTACGGCGATGTGAAAGACATCGATCCAAAGTCGTTGCTGGATACGGTGCTGCGTATCAACGGCTTCACGATGATCAAGGCTGGAGAGATCTATCGCATCGTGCCGATGAGTGAAGCGCTACATCAGCCGATTGAGCCGCAGATGTCCCCGAAGGATTTTCCTGCAGACGATCAGGTGATGTTGAACCTGATCTTTTTGAAGTACACGACAGTGGATGAACTGGCGAAGGTTCTGAACGAGTTTATCGGTGAGAACGCGAAGATGATCACGTACTCGCCGGTGAATCTGCTTTTCATTTTGGACAACCGCCGCAACATGAGGCGAACGATGGAATTGATCCAGCTTTTCGATAGCGATCAGTTTGCGAATCAACGTGTGCATCTGTTCGAAGTGACGAATGGCAAGCCGACGGATCTGGCGAAAGAGCTTGAGAACATTATGAAGTCGATCTCTTTGAATGAGAAGAGTTCGCCGGTGAAGTTTTTACCTGTTGACCGTATCAATTTGTTGATTGGCATTGCACCGAATCCAGGTGTGTTTAAGACAGTTGAGGATTGGCTGAAGAAGCTGGATATTCCTGTCAAGCAGACCGCGGGCACGGTTGACAACTATGTGTATCGAGTCCGCTATCAGCGGGGTGAATGTATCGCGCCTGCGTTGATGATGCTCTACAATCCCGGCATGATGGGCATGGGTGGAATGGGCGGAATGGGGATGGGCGGCTTTGGCGGTGGTTTCGGCGGCGGTGGTGGCGGTGGTGGTGGCGGCGGTGGTTTTGGCAATAATGTGCAGGGCAATACCGGTTTGGGTGCGGCGTTCGGTGGCGGATGCGGTGGTTCTGGTGGCGGTATGGGTGGTGGCGGTGGTGGTATGGGTGGTGGCGGTGGCTTCGGTGGCGGTGGCTTCGGTGGTGGTGGCTTCGGTGGTGGCGGCTTTGGTGGTGGCGGCTTTGGTGGTGGCGGCTTTGGTGGTGGCGGTTTTGGCGGTGGTGGGTTTCCTGGCGGAAATGGCGTCGGCTACGCGGGTGCGGCTCCTCAGGTTGGACAGGCTCCTGCTGGCGGATCCGGAGCCGATCAGACGGGTGGCTATTTGAATCCGAACAATCCTTACGCGATGCAGTTCCGCGGGCCTCGTATCATCCCGAATCCGCTGGACAATTCGCTGTTGATTCAAGGTACTCCGCAGGAATACCAGAGTGTGTTGAAGCTTTTGAAGGAGTTGGACATTCCTCCACGGCAGATCCTTTTGGAGGCAAAGATTTACGAAGTGTCCCTGACGGGGGCGTTTGCGAGCGGAGTGGCTGCGTATTTGCAGAATCGCAATTCCGGTGGCGCGGCTGCGGGTGAGCGGGTTTCCAGTGCGCGTGAATTTGTAGCTGCATTCACCGGTGCTGCGACCGCTTTGCAGGCGGGTGCTCTTGTGGGACGGAGTCGTGAGTTGTTGGCTTTCTTAAATCTCAGGGAGAATGCGACGAAGTCGAAAGTGATCTCGGCCCCGAGTCTGATCGCGACGGACAGTATTCCCGCATCGATCAATGTGGGTAACGAAGTGCCGACGCTGACGGCATCGACGCCATCGAATGTGCAAACGGGTGGCAATACGCAGTTTGCGCAGTCGATTAGCAGCCGCAATACGGGTGTGACGTTGAATGTAATGGCGCGGGTGAATCCGAGTGGTATTGTGACGTTGATTATCAATCAGGAAGTGAGTGCACCGCAGCCTCCGGGAGCGACAGGGATTCAGTCTCCAACCTTTACGAAGAGGACGGTGCAGACGCAGATTACGATGCAGGACGGCGATACGATTGCGATTGGCGGCATTATCAATGAGAGTCAGTCGCAAACGAGTTCGGGGATCCCGGGGCTGCATAAGCTGCCGATCATTGGGAGTATGTTTGGGAATCGTTCTTACTCGAAGGATCGGACGGAGTTGATTGTGTTTATGACTCCACGGGTGATTTTTGACAATACGGATCTGCTGGATGCTAGTGAGGAACTGAAGAGCAGGCTGAAGAAGCTGAGGCGAATCGTCAAGGAAATGTAGCGATTCGTTTGACAGGGGGATCTGGGGTATTCGACAATGAAGAGGACCGGCGCTCCAAATGTGCGGATGTGGCGGAATTGGCAGACGCGCTAGATTCAGGTTCTAGTTCTCGCAAGGGAGTGAAGGTTCAAGTCCTTTCATCCGCACCAATAAAATCAATAAGGTAGAAGCAAAGAGCGACCCGCAAAGGTCGCTCGAACTGTTTGGGGTAGCGC